>LNAP01002624.1_pt2 | contig 34007 bp, 32 predicted proteins | sample 602601 | NCBI WGS metagenome assembly LNAP01 (sample SAMN02440304, study PRJNA202911) | soil metagenome | biome: Subtropical and temperate rainforests or woodlands; isolation source: soil samples (1 kg each in a 20% v/v slurry with milli Q water) were... ...
GAATAGGGGTTAATTCCTATTCCTGACAAAATTCCGCCATCGAGCCGTATTACGCCATGCTGACACATGCCCAGATCTGGAAAGCCGTCGACCGGCTCGCCGAGCGCTACGGCCTCAGCGCCTCCGCGCTCGCCAAGCGGGCGGGGCTGGACGCCACCACCTTCAACCGCTCCAAGCGGGTGACGCCGGACGGGCACCTGCGCTGGCCCTCCACCGAGAGCATCGCCAAGATACTGGCGGCCACCGGCGCCGGGCTGGACGATTTCATGCAGTTGATCGAGGGCCAGCGCCTCGGCCCCCGCGCCATCCCGCTGATCGGCTTCGCCAAGGCGGGCGGCGGCGGCTATTTCGACGATGCCGGCTTTCCGGTCGGCGGCTCGTGGGAAGAGATCGTATTCCCCGATGTCGGCGACGAGCATGCCTATGCGCTGGAGATATCGGGGGATTCGATGATGCCGCTGTACCGCGACGGCGATGTCGTCGTGGTCTCCCCCGCCGCCCCGGTGCGGCGCGGCGACCGCGTCATCGTCAAGACCCGCGAAGGCGAGGTGCTGGCCAAGGAGCTCAAGCGCCGCACCGCCAAGACGCTGGAACTGCGCTCGCTCAACCCCGAGCACGAGGACCGTGTGCTTCAGGACAGCGAGATCGCGTTCGTCGCCCGCGTGCTGTGGGCCAGCCAGTAGGAAAACGAGAGACGACCTCCTCGCGGAGGCCGTCTTTGTCATCTTCCCTAGACTTGGGCCGGTGTACGGCTCTGGCTCAGCAACGAACCGCGTAGGTGCGGCCGTAGCGGTCGCGGGTGTAGCAATCGCCCGGCGAGGTCGCCGCGCCGATCACCGCGCCGGTGCCGGCACCGATCGCGCCGCCGACCACGGCGCCCGTGCTGCCACCCGCAAGGCTGCCTATCACGGCGCCGGTGCCGCCGCCGATGAGAGCGCCGCCGGCGGTACGGCGTTCAGTGGTGGTGCAGGCCCCGAGGCTGATCGCCACGACGGAAATCGCGATAATCTTGAGCATGATTTTCTCTCCAGACGTAGCGGCTTTTGCTGCCGGCATTGAATTGCCAAGCGGTAACGTGCGAACCGCTCCCCGGTTCCCTTGAGTACCATAGGGAATCTTCCGCTCTTCCTACGGAACCAGTTGCGGATTATAATGATAGTCACATATTCTTCATGTACTTAAGCCGACCGGAGATATCCCATGTCGATCCGTCTTGGAGACGTCGTTCCCGATTTCACCGCCGAGACGACGGAAGGTCCCATCAGCTTCCATGAATGGCTGGGCTCCTCCTGGGGTGTGCTGTTCTCGCACCCGAAGAACTTCACCCCGGTCTGCACCACCGAGCTCGGCCAGGTCGCGCGGCTGAAGCCGGAATTCGACCGCCGCAATGTCAAGGTCATCGGCCTCTCGGTCGATCCGCTGAGCGCGCATGAAGTGTGGGCGCAGGACATTGCGGAGACGCAGGGCTACGCCCCGAACTTCCCGCTGATCGCCGACCCGGACCGCACCGTCGCCGACCTCTACGACATGGTGCATCCCAACGCCTCCGACACCATGACGGTGCGCTCGGTGTTCGTGGTCGGCCCGGACAAGAAGCTGAAGCTCTCGCTCACCTACCCCGCCAGCGCGGGCCGCAATTTCGATGAGATACTGCGCGTCATCGACTCCCTCCAGCTCACCGCCCAGTACGCGGTCGCCACCCCGGCGAACTGGCAGAACGGTGACGACGTCATCATCGTCCCCTCGGTCAGCGACGAGGCGGCGAAGGAGAAGTTCCCGGGCGGCTGGAAGACCCTGAAGCCCTATCTGCGCGTCGTCCCGCAGCCCGGGAAATAATACCTTACAAGGGTGGGCGCCTGCGTGCTTCGAGGCCCTGCTGCGCAGGGCACCTCAGCATGACGAAGTTCTGTTTATCGCAAAGAGGATCGTCATCCTGAGGTGCGAGCGCCAGCGAGCCTCGAAGGATGCTCAAGCGGATGGGGCGTGAGCGCGTTCAAGCCCTCACAGCACCTTGCGGTACTGGATGAAGCCGGTGCGCTCGGCCACTTGGCCATAGAGCTTCTGCGCCGTCGCATTGCCCTCATGGGTCAGCCAATAGACCTTCGCGCAGCCCTGCGCGCGGGCGGCATCATAGACATGCTCGATCAGGGCGCGGCCGAAACCCTTGCCGCGCATCTCGGGGGTGGCGAACAGGTCGTTGAGGTAGCAGACATTGCCCTCGCTCCATGTCGAGCGGTGGGTGAGGTAATGCACCAGCCCGACCGCGCGGCCGTCATGGAAGGCCAGCGCGCCAAACATCGGCTCGGCCTCATCCAGCATCCGGGCCCATGTCACTTCAGTGGTGCTCTCGGGGATGTCAGCCTCATAGAAGGTCTGGTAGCCCTTCCAGAGCGGCAGCCAGATCGCAAAGTCGTCAGGCACCAACAGCCGGATCATCGCGTCACTCCAGTATCGTGCCTTTGGGCAGCGCATTGCCGCGCAAGAATTCGTCCGCCGGCAGGACACGGCTGCCGGCGCGCTGCAACTCGATGAGCCGCACCGCGCCTGACCCGCATGCCACGGTGAGCCGGTCGTCGAGCACTTCACCCGGCGCGCCGGAGCCGGAACCCATGGTGGAGCGCAGCACCTTCACCCGCGTCCCCGCAAGGTCGAACCACGCGCCGGGGAATGGCGACAGCCCGCGAACATGGTCGTGCACGGCCTGCGCCGGGCGGTCCCATATGAGCCGGGTCTCGGCCTTGTCGATCTTGGCGGCATAGGTGACGCCCTCAGTTGCCTGCGGCGTGAAGACCAGCCCACCGCGCTCGATGGCGGCCAGCGCCCGGCCCATGAGGTCGGCACCGATCACCATCAGCCGGTCATGCAACTCGCCGGCGGTCATGTCGGGGGTAATGGTCACGCGCTCGGCGAGGCCCACCGGCCCGGTGTCGAGCCCGGCCTCCATCTGCATCGCCGCGACGCCGGTCTCGGCATCGCCGGCCATGATGGCGCGCTGGATTGGCGCGGCACCGCGCCAGCGCGGCAGCAGCGAGGCGTGGAGGTTCAGGCAGCCGAGTCTGGGAAGCGCGAGGATCGCCGGCGGCAATATCCGGCCATAGGCCACCACCACCGCGATATCGGCGTCATGAGCGGCGAAGATCTCGGTCGCCTCGTCGCCGCGCAAGGTGGACGGACACAGCACCGGCACATTGAGGCGCTCGGCGGTGCGCTGCACCGGGGATGGCACCAGGTCGAGCCCGCGCCGCCCACCAGCCGCCGGCGCGCGAGTATAGGCGGCCACCACCTCATGGCCGCTGCCGACGATTTCCGCGAGCGTCGGCACCGCGAAGTCGGGCGTTCCCATGAAGACGATGCGCATACTTGTCCTTATAGCGCGGAACGGAGATCAGGCCTCGCCGTCGCGCTCCTTCTCCTTGGCGATCTTGGTGAACTTCTTCACCACGCGGTCGCGCTTCAGCTTGGAGATGTGGTCGATGAACAGCACGCCATCGAGATGGTCGATCTCGTGCTGCACGCAGGTCGCCAGCAGCCCGTCGGCGTCGATCTCCTGGATCTCGCCATTGAGATCCATATAGCGCACGCGCACCGCGGCCGGGCGCTCGACATCGGCATAATATTCCGGGATCGACAGGCAGCCCTCGGAATAGACCGAGAGTTCCTTGGACACCGAGACGATCTCCGGGTTGATCAGCGCGATCGGGTTCTTCTCGCCTTTCTCGCCGTCCTCGTCTTCGTCGCGCGAGCCGAGATCGATGGTGACGATGCGCTCCGGCACGCCGACCTGTATCGCCGCCAGCCCGATTCCGGGGGCGTCGTACATGGTCTCGAACATGTCGTCGACAAGCGCGCGCACCTTGGCATCGACCCGCACAATGGGGTCGGAGACGAGGCGCAGCCGTGAATCGGGAATGATGACGAGAGGACGCAGAGACATGATGCCCAAATAGTAGAGCCGCGTGCGCGGGTCAACGGAGCCCCGCACCGCCTGTTCACTTTCCGTTCGCGTGAATCCACGAATCTGCTAGAACGGCCGCATGGATCAGGTGCTGTTCGTTGCGGGAGCCTATTCGGTCACGCTGGCGCAGGCGATGGCTGGTGCGGCCGCGCTCGCCTTCGCGCTGCTGCTCGCCGTGTTGGTCTCGGTGTCACGCAGCGCGAAGCATCGGGCAATCGAGGCCGACGAGCAGGCCCGCCGCGCTGGGGATCTCGAGGAACGCCTCATCCAGCTGGCCCGCACGCAGGCCGAAACCACCGGCCGGGTGCAGTCCATGACCGAGGTTCTGGCGCAGCGTCAGGGCGACCTCGCCCGCGCCGTGGCCGAGCGGCTGGACGCCTCGTCGCACCGCATGGGCGAGAGCCTGGCCCGCGCCAGCGAGGCGACGCACGAGAACCTCACCAAGCTGAACGAGCGCCTCGCGCTGGTCGATCAGGCCCGGGCGAGTTTGGGCGAGCTCTCCGGCCAGGTGATGAGCCTGCGCGAGACGCTGTCGAACAAGCAGGCGCGCGGCGCATTCGGCGAAGGCCGGCTGCAGGCCATCGTCGCGGACGGGCTGCCGCGCGACAGCTTCTCGTTCCAGTACACGCTGGTCAGCGGGCGCCGCGCCGACTGCGCGATCTTCCTGCCGGGTGATCGCCGCCCGCTGCTGGTGGATTCCAAATTCCCGCTGGAGGCCGTCACCGCCTTCCGCGAGGCGCCCTCGCCGGAAGTGCGCAAGCAGGCGGAAACCCGCCTGAAGACCGATGTCGGCAAGCACATCACCGACATTTCCGACCGCTATCTCGTCAGCGGCGAGACGCAGGACATCGCCCTGATGTTCGTGCCCTCGGAGTCGGTCTATGCCGAACTGCACGAGCATTTCGACGAGACCATCCAGCGCGCCTTCCGCGCCCGCGTCATCATCGTCTCGCCTTCGCTGCTGATGCTGGCGGTGCAGGTGGTGCAGGCGATCTCCAAGGACGCCCGCATGCGCGAGCAGGCCGATTTGATCCGCGCCGAATGCGGGGCGCTGGTGGCCGATGTCAGCCGGCTGCGCGAGCGCATCGGCAATCTCCAGCGCCATTTCGGCCAGGTCGGCGAGGATGTCGCGCAGGCGCTGATCTCGGCCGACAAGGTCGCCCGTCGCGGCTCGCGCATCGAGCAGCTGGAATTCGAGGGCGAGCCGATCTCGGTGGCGGACGCCATCCCGCTACCCGTCGCCGCACGCGGCGCGGCGGAATAGTCGCCGCCCCCTGCGTCACGCCGATCCTTACACTTACATCTCTCCAATTCGCATCCCGCGCACCTTCTGGTAGAAGGAGCGTTCGCCGTTTTGCCGGCAATCGCGGACAGGAACCCGCGGACCAGGAAGCTGTTGCGTGATCGATCGTTTTGAACTTCTGCTCGCTCTCGCCAAGGAGCGTCATTTCGGCCGCGCCGCCGAATCCTGCGGCGTCACCCAGCCCACCCTCTCCGCCGGCCTCAAGCAGCTGGAAGAAACCCTGGGCGTGCGCCTGGTCGAGCGCGGCTCGCGCTTCATCGGCTTCACTCCGGAAGGCGAGCGCGCGCTGCAATGGGCGCGCCGCATCATCGGCGATGCGCGCGCCATGCGGCAGGAGATCGCCGGCATGCGCAAGGGCCTCAGCGGCCATCTGCGCATCGCCGCCATCCCGACCGCGATGCCGATGCTGTCCGAGCTCACCACCCCATTCCACGAGAAGCACGCCGATGTGCGCTTCACGCTGATGTCCGCCACCTCCAACGAGGTTCTGCGGCTGATCGAGAATCTGGAAGCCGACGCCGGCATCACCTATCTCGACAACGACCCCCTGGGAAAGCTGAAGACGGTGCCGCTCTACAAGGAGGGCTACCGCTTCCTTACCTCGGTGAACGCCCCGCTCGGCGACCGCAAGCGGGTGACATGGGAGGAGATCGGCCAGGTGCCGCTCTGCCTGCTCACCGCCGACATGCAGAACCGCCGCATCGTCGACAAGCAGCTTAAGGAAGCCGGCCATACCACCGTGCCGATGCTGGAGGCCAACTCCACCATCGCGCTGCTCTCCCATGTGCGCACCGGAAAATGGGCGAGCGTGGTGGCCAAGACGCTGGCCGACGTGTTTGCCTTCCCGCCCACCATCCGCTCGATTCCGATCGAGCAGCCCGAGGTGCTGCACCAGATGGGCCTTGTGGTGCTGGACCGCGAGCCGATGACGCCGATCGTCTCGGCGCTGGTGACGGAAGCCCGCCTTATCGGACCGGAACTGTCCACGCGCATCTGATCTTTGCATCTGATCTTCAGGCGGAACCCGTCGCCTCCAGTCCCGTTGTCCTCCCGAAGCGGCGGCACGCCGCAAGGCAAAGCGGAGGCAACATCATGCTGGGTTGGGCACTGACATTTCTCATCGTCGCGTTGATCGCCGCCGTTCTCGGCTTCGGCGGCATCGCCGGTACCGCCATCGAGATCGCCAAGATCATCTTCTTCGTCGCCATCATCCTGTTTCTGATCTCGGCCGTTATCGGCCTGCTGCGCGGGCGCAGGGCTCCCTAGCTTCAAGCACAACGATGCACGGCAAAACGCCCCCGGCTTCGGGGGCGTTTTTGTTGCCTGTGTCAGGAGTGAAAGAAGGTCAGACCCGTTCGGTCGCGACCAGCACGGCGCGCGTGGTCGGGTCGGTGCCGAAATCCTCCACGCTGTCGATTGCCAGCAATTCGCCGAGCCGCTTGCGGGCACGGTTGACACGGCTCTTGATGGTGCCGACGGCGCAATGGCAGATTTCGGCGGCTTCCTCATAGGAAAAGCCCGACGCGCCGACCAGCACCAGCGCCTCGCGCTGGTCCGGCGGCAGCTTGTCGAGCGCCGCGCGGAAATCCTCGAAGTCCAGATGGGTGTCCTGGTCGGGATTGGTGGTCAGGGTCGCGGCGAAGGCGCCATCGGAATCAGGCACCTCGCGGCGCCGCTTGCGGTATTCCGAGCGGAACAGATTGCGCAGGATGGTGAACAGCCACGCCGGCAGATTGGTGCCCGGGCGGAAGCTGCCGATATTGGCGAAGGCGCGCAGCAGGGTTTCCTGTACGAGATCGTCGGCACGGTCCACACTGCCGCTGAGCGAAATGGCAAACGCTCGCAGGTTGGGAATCGCGCCGATGATTTCGTCGCGTAGTGCCGGGTCGAATTTCGTCACTGCCCCACCTCTTCATCGCGGTCGCGTGAAGCTGGCGTCTTCGGACTGGCAGGCTTGTCGAGCTGGGACAGCAGATCCATGAACCGATCCGGTACGCCCTGCCGCACGACATCATCGTACATGGCGCGCAAATGCTGACCGATCTTGGCCTGGATATCGCTGCCGAGCGTCGAGCCGTTGCCCCCCGGAAGCTGCGTGTTGTTGAGGGTCTCCGCTGTCACGGAGAGACCCTCGGCCTGCTCATCATTCATAATCTTTTTTCCCGACATCGAGCCTCCGACCGTTCATATAAGGACGGCTCCGTCGCTTCATGCCCAACCATAACGACCGGCAGGTCAGTAGGTTCCCGCACTGCGACAGGATTTGAAATATTTTTCCCAAGCACCCTGGAACCATATGACTCAAAAGCCGTTAATGTTGGCATTGCCTATGGCTTCATCGGGGAGACGCGTGTGAGCACCTCGCAACTTGTTGCGCAGCATTTACCATTCCTGCGCCGCTATGCCCGCGCCCTCAGCGGCTCTCAGTCCGCTGGAGATACCTACGTCACCGCCCTGCTCGAGACCCTGATCGCCGAACCCGGCCTGCTTGATCGCACCGCCGATCCCCGGGTGGCGCTCTATTCCCTGCTCACCAAGCTGTGGAACTCGGTCGCCATCAATGCCGAGGTCGACAAGGGCCCGGCACCGATCCAGGGCGAGCAGCGCCTCAGTCACATAACGCCGGTGGTGCGCCAAGCGTTCCTCCTGGCCTCGCTCGAAGGCTTCAGCGAGGAGGACAGCGCCACGATTCTGGGCGTCGACGTCCAGACCCTGCGCAACCTCGTGGAGGAAGCCGGGCGCGAGCTGGCCGCCGAGATCGCGACCGATGTTCTCATCATCGAGGACGAGCCGTTCATCGCGCTGGACCTCGAGGGCCTGGTGGAAAGCCTCGGCCATAGCGTCACCGGCATCGCCCGCACCCACGCCGAGGCGATCGCCCTCGCGGGCCGCAAGCGTCCGGGCCTCGTGCTGGCCGACATCCAGCTCGCCGACGGTTCCTCCGGCCTCGATGCCGTCAACGAACTGATCGAGACCGTGGAAGTGCCGGTGATCTTCATCACCGCCTACCCCGAGCGCTTCCTCACCGGCGTGCGGCCGGAACCCGCCTTCCTCATCGCGAAGCCGTTCCAGCCGGCGACCGTCGCAGCGGTCATCAGTCAGGCACTGTTCTTCGAGCGAAAGGCGCGTCCGCGGGAGCAACGCGCCACCGCCTGAGCAGCCTGATGACGCCTATCTCGCTCAGCTTCATCGACGATGCGGCGCGCCTCGTCACCACCGCGTCGTCGTTTGCCATTGCGGCCGGCCTTGTGAGCCTCCTGCATGTGCGTGCGGACCTGTCCGCGCGCATGCGTCTGCTCGGCTATCTGCTAAGCGCGCTCGTCACCATGGTCGGCCTATTGTCGCTGCTGGCAAATTTCGGCAATGACGGAGTAATGCCCTGGGCACAGTCCTTGGTGCGCGTCGGCCTCGCCGGCCTCACCGTAGTGAGCGCCATCGCGCTGCTGACCAATTTTCGCGGCCTCATCGCCCTACCCTCGCCCAGCAATGTCGCGAATGAGCAGCGCCGCCTGACGCTTGAACTCGCCACCGCCCTGCAGCGCTACGAGATGGCGCTGCGTGGTTCCAACGTGTCGATCTTCACGCAGGACCGCGACCTGCACTACACCTCGGTCAGCAAGCCGCTGTTCGGCTTTCCCGTCGAGCAGGTGCTCGGCGCCAACGACGCCGACCTGCTGGGCGACATCCAGAGCCGGGCGCTGCTGGCCCTCAAGCGCGAGGCGCTCGCCGCCAGCGAGCCGCGCAAGGGCGAGACCGAGGTCGAGGAAGACGGCGTCAAATACTGGTACGATCTGCACATCGAGCCGCTGCGCGATCTCTCCGGCGCCACCGTCGGCCTCACCGGCGCGGCGGTCGATGTCACTGACCGCAAGGAAAACGAGCGTCATCTGCGCCTCTTGATGCGCGAACTGACCCACCGCTCGAAGAACCTTCTCGCCGTCATCCAGGCCATGGCCCGGCAGACCGCGCGCCATGCCGGCTCGATCGACAATTTCGTCGAGCTGTTCAGCGCCCGGCTCCAGGCACTGGCGCGCTCGCACGACCTTCTGGTGCAGGAGAGCTGGCACGGCGCCTCGCTCACCGACATGGTGCGCTCGCAGCTCGGCCATCATCTCGACCGAGAGAACAGCCAGTTCACCATCATCGGACCGGATATCTTCCTGAAGCCCGAGGCGGCGCAGAATATCGGCCTCGCCATCCACGAACTCTCCACCAACGCCGCCAAATACGGCGCGCTGTCGGTGCCGAGCGGCCACGTCACCATCGCCTGGGCGCGCCGCACGGTGGAGGCCGGCGGCGGCTTCGAGCTGTCATGGAGCGAAAAGGGCGGCCCGCTGGTGGCCCCGCCCACCGGGCGCGGCTTCGGCTCGCTGGTGATCGAGCGCAATATGGCGCGCGCGCTGGACGGCGAGGTTACAATGGATTTCGCGCCCACCGGCCTCGTCTGCCACGTCACGGTGCCCGAACAGCATCTGACCCCCAGCCGCCTCACGCCCTGATTCCATCCGCGAAACGCGGCATTGGAACTTTTTTCCTTGTCAACCATTAACCATCCAGATGTGGCACCCGATGATTGTGCCGCTGGGCCTTAGGCAAATCGTTCGCGGAATTCTCCGGCGGAGCGCGGATAGCGCTCGGTGGACGCGATATGCCGTGGCTTGGCCGGTGCGCAGCGTCGAGGGGATGAGGAACGGTAAAATGCGTGGCCTTGAGAGGATCTCGCCGAAGGGTTCAGCGTATTTCGGTTCAGCCTATTTGTGGGGCACGGTTACCGGCCTCGTCATCGCCATTCCGCTCACCGGCGCGGTGTTCGGCGCGGTCGCCCTTGCGACCCCCTCCGTGGCGCCCGTGGCAACCCACGGCCTCCAGACGGTGAACCCGCAGGCGATGCTTCAATCGCTCTCCATCAATCGCATGACCAAGACCGCCGCGCTCACGATCAGGAAGCGCCCGGCGCCCGTGGTCATCAACCCTGCCGCCGAGGGCTCGGCCGGGGTGTCGACCAGCGTTAAGGCGGACGCCGTCAAGGCGGATGCGCTCCCCGCGCCAATTGTCCCCAAGGCCCGCACCATGCGCGCCCTGAAAGGCTGCCTGTCGTCGATCGGCGTCACCAAGGCCAATCTTGCGACCGAAGAGCTCACCGTGTGCGTCGCGGACGCCTCAGTTGTGAACAGCATCAACTGATATTTACGTAGAGTAATATATAGTAATTTTGGTTATTTATTATTACGGAACGAAATACTCTGCGGATTATTCTTCCTACAGACGGTCGCTTGACCGCAGCACTGTGAAATCAGTTTCCAGTTACGGGAGAAAAACCGATGATCAACAAGCTTGCAACCCTGACGGCCATTGCCGCCCTGTCTCTCGCCCCCGCCGTTGCGATGGCGCAGAGCCCGACCCCCGAGACCACAACGCCGCCGGCGGCCAGTCCGGTCGCGCCGGATGCCGGCACCCCACAGGCTCCGGCCTCCGAGATGCCGAACAGCCCGAGCGCGAGCCCCAGCACCACCCAGACCGAGACGCCGAACACCACTGCCACCACCACCGTGCCCGCCACGCCGAAGTTCGTCAGCGCGCAGGCCAGCGGCCAGTGGCTGGGTTCGGACATCATCGGCACCGATGTGGTGACCTCGACCGACGAACAGCTCGGCTCGATCAGCGACCTGGTGATGGAGCGTGACGGCACCGTCATCGCTGCCGTGATCGATGTCGGCGGCTTCCTCGGCATCGGCGCCAAGCCGGTCGCGGTGTCGTTCGACAGCCTCACCGCCACCCCGACCGAGGATGGCGAAAAGATCGTCATCGCGCTCACCAAGGAAGAGCTGAACACCGCGCCCGAGTTCAAGTCGCTCGAGCAGCTCCGCTCCGAGAGCGCATCGTCGACCACCAAGACCAACTGATCGGACCCTCCAAGTCTGGCGGACATGCCCGGCCGCAAAGCCGGGCATGTCTGCGTTTATCGCCATACCGCGCAGCTTCCGCGCGGGCATACGATGACGGGGCCGGCAGGATCGGCTAAAGCGGAAGGCTGATTAGCCGGACCGCATCATGAACGAAATTCGCCGCCGCCGTTCCGACCTCCCCTTCAAGGAACTGTTCGACATCGACGCGATGCGCGTGGAGCTTTCAGCTCTGGCGCGCTCGGTGCTCGGCGATGCCGGCGCGGGCCGCGAGATCGAATTGCGCAGCGCTCTCGCCAAGCGGCTGAAGGTCGCCTACGCCGAAGGCCACAAGACCGCCGAGCGCTGGCTGATGCAGGAAGGCTCCGGCCGCCGCTGCGCCGAGCGCCTGTCGCGGCTGCAGGACGAGATCATCGCGCTGGTCCATGAGATCGCGGTGACCCATCTCTACCCCTCCGACAATCCCTCGACCGCCGAGCGCATGGCGATCATCGCGGTCGGCGGCTATGGCCGCGGCCTGATGGCGCCGGGCTCGGACACCGACATCCTTTTCCTGCTGCCCTACAAGCAGACCGCATGGGGCGAGAGCGTCGCCGAAGCCATTCTCTATGTGCTGTGGGACATGGGCCTGAAAGTCGGCCACGCCACCCGCTCGGTCGACGAGTGCATCCGCCAGGCGCGCGGCGACATGACCATCCGCACCACGCTGCTGGAAGCCCGCCTGCTGCTGGGCGACCGCCCGCTCTATGACGAGGTGATCGAGCGCTTCGACAAGGACGTGGTCGAGGGCACCGCCGTCGAGTTCGTCGCCGCCAAGCTCGCCGAGCGCGAGGAGCGCCTCAAGCGCGCCGGCCAGTCGCGCTATCTGGTCGAGCCCAACGTCAAGGACGGCAAGGGCGGCCTGCGCGACCTGCACACGCTGTTCTGGATCGCCAAATACGTCTACCGCGTCCGCGAGACCCGCGACCTCGTCGCCAAGGGCGTGTTCACCGCCGCCGAAGCCGCCGTGTTCCGCCGCTGCGAGGATTTCCTCTGGTCGGTGCGCTGCCACCTGCACTTCCTCACCGGTAAGGCCGAGGAGCGCCTGTCCTTCGACCTGCAGCGCGAAATGGCCGAGCGGCTGGGCTATGTCGCGCACCCCGGCCAGAAGGACGTCGAGCGCTTCATGAAGCACTATTTCCTGGTCGCCAAGGATGTCGGCGACCTCACCGCCATCGTCTCGGCGGAACTGGAAGAGCGCCACGACAAGCCGGTGCCGCGGCTCAACCGCATGATCGCCCGGCTGCGACGCTCGCCACGCCGCACGCTGAAAGAGGCCCCCGACTTCATCGTCGACAATGACCGCATCAATGTCGCGGATGAGGGCGCCTTCAACCGCGATCCGGTCAACCTCATCCGGGTGTTCCACCTGGCAGGTCGCCACGGGCTGCACTTCCACCCGGACGCGATGCGCCTCGCCACCCGCTCGCTCAAGCTCATCGACCACAATGTGCGCGACAACCCGGAAGCCAACCGGCTGTTTCTGGAGATCTTGTCCTCGCGCAAGGCACCGGAGATCGTGCTGCGCCGCATGAACGAGACCGGCGTGCTCGGCCGCTTCGTGCCGGAGTTCGGCCGCATCGTCGCGATGATGCAGTTCAACATGTACCACTCCTACACGGTGGACGAGCACCTCATCCGCGCCATCGGCGTGCTGTCCGAGATCGAGCGCGGCGACCGGCCGGACTACGGCATCGCCAACGAGCTGATGCAGCAGATCAAGAACCGGCAATTGCTCTATGTCGCGGTGTTCCTGCACGACATCGCCAAGGGTCGGCCGGAGGACCATTCGGTGGCCGGCGCCCGCGTCGCCCGCAAGCTGTGCCCGCGCTTCGGGTTGAACGCGGTCGATACCGACACCGTGGCGTGGCTGATCGAGCAGCACCTCACCATGTCCACCATCGCGCAGTCGCGCGATCTGTCGGACCGCAAGACCATCGAGAATTTCGGTGCCGTGGTGCAGAATCTCGAGCGCATGAAGCTGCTCACCATCCTCACCACCGCCGATATCCGCGCGGTCGGCCCCGGCGTGTGGAACAACTGGAAGTCGCAGTTGCTGCGCACGCTGTATTACGAGACCGAGCCGGTCGTCACCGGCGGCTTCTCCGAGACCAACCGCATCCACCGCGTCAACCGCGCGCAGGACGAGTTCCGCACCGCCATGTCGGAGCTGCCGGCGGACGAGCTGGAGCGCTACATTGCGCGCCATTACCCAGCTTACTGGCTGCGCGTCGATCTGGAGCACAAGATCGCCCATGCCCGCTTCATCCTGAAGGCGGAAGCCGACGGACAGGCGCTCGCCACCGTCGCGCGCACCGATCCGGCGCGCGGCGTCACCGAGCTCACCGTGTTCGCGCCCGATCACCCCAAGCTGCTCGCGGTCATTGCCGGCGCCTGCGCGAGTGCGGGGGCCAACATCGTCGACGCGCAGATCAGCACCACCACGGACGGGCGCGCGCTCGACACCATCTCGCTGACCCGTGCCTTCGAGCAGGATTCCGACGAGATCCGCCGCGCCGAGCGCATCGCCTCGGCGATCGCCCGGTCGCTGGCCGGCGAGATCAAGCTGCCCGAGGTGGTGGCAAAGAGAATCCCCAAGCGCCCGCGCGCCTTCACCGTGGAGCCCGAGGTCACGCTCAACAATTCATGGTCGAACCGCCACACCGTGGTCGAGGTGTCGGGGCTGGACCGTCCCGGCCTGCTCTATGGCCTCACCCAGACGCTGTCGCGGCTCAACCTCAACATCGCCTCGGCCCACATCGCCACCTTCGGCGAGCGCGCGGTGGACGTGTTCTACGTCACCGATCTGATGGGCGCCAAGATCATGGGCGCCGCCCGCCACTCCACCATCCGTCGCGCGCTGCTGCTGGTGCTCGACGCGGATGATGAGGCGAATGCGGCGTGACAGCGTTACGGTGTCTTGGCTAAACTTTGGCATGACCTTAGAATCCCGCTTCCTAGCGGGAGGGTGCCGTGGATTTTAGTTTGAAGTTGGCCGACGTCGCGATAATTTTTGCGACCATAATTGGACCGATTTTAGCGGTTCAAGCACAAAAGTACCTTGAGAGGCGCCGAGAGGTGAGAGATAGGCAAGTTTCAATATTTCGTAGATTAATGACGACACGTGCGACTTCACTCTCCCCTCTTCATGTTGAGGCCATCAACGCTATTCCTATTGAATTTTATGGTTCGGGCTCGAAACTCAAGAATATTATACGAGCTTGGAAACTCTACATGGATCATCATTTATTTACTGGACAAGCACCAGACGGATGGGAAAATCGACGATTGGATCTTTTTATAGATTTGATGACAAAAATTGGTTTATATCTCAATTATGATTTTTCATCTCTAGAAATTAAGAATGACATTTATCATCCCACAGCGTTTGTTCGCCAAGAACAGGAGGGCGATACTATACGACGTGGACTCTATAGCTTGTTTAAAGGCGAGTTCGCTATCCCTCTCGACATAAAATCGATACCAACGGATCCTAATATACTTGCTGTCAATGCCGCCCTTCAACAAGAGGCCCTTAATTGGTTTCAAGGCCGGCAAACGGTAAAAGTAGCGACTCAGCCGGATCGTTTCGCTACCCACCAATCGGATGATCCGGTCGAACAACCTTAGCCATGTTCGCTTGCAATACCCCGCCCCAATCTCTCCGCTTAACGACCCCTTAAACGACGCGATTTAGAGTTCGTTTACCGGCGGGCTGCTGCCTGTCGGCACCGGGGATGCGTAGAGGAGGCAATGACGAGCGGCGCGAGCCGGTGCTGCACGCACCCGGCGGCTATGCCGACATGCGCCTGACCGCCGACGATCGCCCCACAATGGTTGCCCGCACCTCGGCGAAATCCTCCTCCGGCAAATCCTCGTCGAACAAGACCCGCGCGCGCGCTGGCGAGACGCGCGAGCGTGCGCCCGCCAGGCGCCGCAGGCCCAAGCGCGGCGGCGGCTTCACCCGGCTGATCTATTGGGCCGTCGTGCTCGGCATCTGGGCGGTGCTCGGAGTCGTCGGGCTGGTGGCCTATGAGGCGAGCCAGCTCCCGCCGATCCAGAACCTCACCATCCCCGACCGCCCGCCCACCGTCATCATCCAGTCGATCGACGGCACCACGCTGGCGACGCGCGGCGAGATGCGCGGCTCCAACGTGCCGCTGCGTGCCATGCCGCCCTATCTGCCGCAGGCGTTCGTGGCCATCGAGGACCGGCGCTTCTATTCGCATTTCGGCCTCGACCCGCTGGGCCTTGCCCGCGCAGTGTTCGTCAACCTCACCTCCGGCCGGCTGCGCGAGGGCGGTTCGACGCTGACCCAGCAGCTCGCCAAGAACCTGTTCCTGACGCAGGAGCGCACGCTCTCGCGAAAAATCCAGGAGCTGGTGCTCTCGATCTGGCTGGAGACCAAATACTCCAAGAACGAGATTCTCGAGCTCTATGTGAACCGGGTCTATTTCGGCGCCGGCTCCTATGGCGTGGAAGCCGCCGCGCAGCGCTATTTCGGCAAATCCGCGCGCCAGATCACACTGTCGGAAGCCGCGATGCTGGCGGGCCTCGTCAAATCCCCCTCCGCGCTCGCCCCGACCCGCAATCTCGAGGGCGCGCAGGCGCGCGCCGAGATCGTGCTGGCGGCGATGCAGGATGCCGGCTTCATCACGCCGGAAATGGAGAAGGTCGCGCTCTCGCGCCCCGCGACGCTCGCCAAGAACCAGGGCGCCGAGCCTGCCGGCTATGTCGCCGACTGGGTGATGGAGCAGTTGAAGTCGATCATCGGCCCGATCGAGCACGACGTCATCGTCCAGACCACGCTCGATCCCACGCTGCAAAGCGTCGCCGACAAGGCGCTGAAGGACGCTCTCGCCAAGAACGGCAAGAAGCTGGGCGTCGAGCAGGGCGCCATCGTGGTGATGGACACCGATGGCGGCGTGCGCGCGCTGGTCGGCGGGCGCTCCTATGAGGAGAGCCAGTATAATCGCGCGGTGAGCGCCCGGCGCCAGCCCGGCTCGGCCTTCAAGCCGTTCGTCTATCTCACCGCGATGGAGCGCGGCCTGACGCCGGAGAGCATCCGCGAGGACGCCCCGATCTCGCTCAAGGGCTGGAAGCCGGAGAATTTTTCACGCGAATATCGCGGCGCGGTGGACCTCAAGACCGCGCTGTCGCTCTCGCTGAACACGGTCGCCGTGCGCCTCGCCATCGAGGTCGGCCCGGCCGAGGTGGTGAAGACCGCCCGGCGGCTTGGCATCACCTCGAAGCTGGAGCCCAACGCCTCCATCGCGCTCGGCACCTCGGAAGTCTCGGTCATCGAGCTCGCCAGCGCCTATGCCCCGTTCGCCAATGGCGGCGTCGGCATCACCCCGCATGTCATCGAGCGGGTGCGCAATACCGGCGGCAAGGTGCTGTACTCCTATGCCAGCCCCAGCCGCGGCATGGTGATGGCCCCGCCCCATGTGGCGATGATGAACCGCATGATGCAGCAAACCCTGCTTACCGGCACCGCGCGCCGCGCCGACCTGCCGGGCTGGCCCGCCGCCGGCAAGACCGGCACCAGCCAGGATTATCGCGATGCCTGGTTCGTCGGCTACACCGGCCGCTTCATCGCCAGCGTGTGGCTCGGCAATGACGATTCCTCGCCGACCAAGAAGGCCGGCGGCTCCGGTGTGCCGGTGGAAATCTGGAGCCAGGTGATGAAGGCCGCGCACAAGGATGTGCCGGTGGTCGCCCTGCCCGGCGCCGGCATGGAAGCGCCCAGCGCCGCCCCACCCGGCGACGTGCCGGAGGAACCCGTGGTCACCGGCGGCCCGCAGCGCCCGCCGGCCGGCGCCGCTCCAAGCCTCGACAATTGGCTGATCGACAAGCTGTTCGGCCGGAGTTGACGAGTCCTCTCTCCCTACCGGCGAGCCTTCCTCATCCGATCCTGCATGGAGCGGTCTGCGTACTTCGAGGCCCTGCTGCGCAGGGCACCTCAGCATGACGACGCGCGTCCTATTGCAAAGAACACCGTCGGCCTGCGGCCACCCGAAGTAGGCCGTCATCCTGAGGTGCGAGCGAAGCGAGCCTCGAAGGATGCTCACGAGGCGCCCTACTCCCCCGCGGCCCCATAGCGGTGCAACTCGGTGCCGTGCTTCTTCAGCCAGAGCTCGGCGGCCTCGCGTCCCGGAAACAGCCGGTCGACGGTGGCCCAGAAGCGCGGGCCGTGATTCATCTCGGCGCGGTGCGCCACCTCATGGGCGGCGAGATAATCCAGCACGAAGCCGGGCGCGAAGATCAGCCGCCACGAGAACGACAGCGCCCCGCTCGAGGCGCACGAGCCCCAGCGGCTGGCGGTGTCGCGCAACGTGACGCGGGTGATGGTGACGCCGAGTGCGCGGGCATGGCGATGCGCCGCCTCATGCAGATCGCGCTTGGCCTCGCGCTTGAGAAAATCCTCCACCCGCCGCGCCACATGGGCGGCGTCGCCGGCGACCGCGATGAGCCTCTCGTCGTCCTCGCCCGCCTCCACCCACACGGTGCCGCGCGCGCCGAGCCTGTGCACGATGCGATGCGGCTGCCCGCGCAACGGAAACACGGCGTCGGGAATGAAGGAGACGGTGACCGGGAGCTTGGCGAGCCGCACCGCGACCCAGCCGGCATGGCGCTGGGCAAAATCCAGCGCTTCTTTCAGCGTGCCACGCGCAGGAATGGTCAGCACCACGTCCCGGCTCGCCGCCCGCACCCGCAGCGTGTAGCGGTGGGCGCGCGGGTTGCGGCGCAGGTTTACCGTGATGTCCTCAGGTCCGACCCGAAGCAGGAAATGCTTCGGCTCCGGCTGGACCGGGATTTTCTGCCGCGATGGGGACGACGCACGAAACAGCATGGGGCGACCGGAGAGGAACGACTCATTCCATTATGGCGCCGATCGCCGTCGTGTCGTAGTGCCGTCTGGATTGGCGCCGTTTAGGTTGGCGCCGTTCAGTTGGCGGCGCGGCGGCGGTTGCGGTCCTGCACCGGCTGATAGGCGATGCGCGCGTGATAGGCGCAATACGGCATGCCGGTTTTGGTGCGGCTGCCGCAATAGAAGAAGTCGACCTTGCCGGGGTCGCCTACCGGCCAGCGGCAGGTGGCTTCGGTGAGATCGAGGATCGTGCAGCGATCCGCCATCGGGATGACATTGGCGATCGGGTCGGCGAGCACTTCGGGCTCAGGCGCCATCGCCATCGGGCGCATCGAGGGCGCCAGAGCATTGTTTCCATGTACCATCGGCCTAGGATGCACGGTATTCGTGGTCGAAACCGGGCGAGGCTTGCGCGGACGCGGCGCGGTGGATGCGACCGTCTTGGCGCGGCCGGAAAGTCCCAGCCGGTGCACCTTGCCGATCACCGCATTACGGGTGACGCCGCCGAGTTCAGCCGCGATCTGGCTCGCGGAGAGCCCCTCGGACCAAAGTTTCTTCAGCAACTCGACGCGCTCGTCGGTCCAGTTCATGCTCTGTCTCCTTAGCGCTCATCGATCGCGATGGCAGAATCCATCGGCCCTCCGGCCGAAGGGGATCGGCCGAATGAGCACCGCTAACGCCACTTATGGAATGCCGCCGCACGAGATGTCGTATCTGACGAGACAGAGGCTACAATATGCGTTGACTCGCGCCCAGTAGGTTCACGTCCGAAACGATTGTTTTCCCCAGCTGAGAGTCCGCGCTGCAACACTCAGGGGTCGCCTTGAGTCGGATCAAGCACTTGGCAGGGTGCCCGCTACCGTCGATGTTGACCGTGACACCCTATTCTATAAAATTCAGCGCATCGGGTGCCGCCCCCGCAAGGGCGGCACGTTTCGTTTTTGGACTGGCCTTCGTTCCCTGAGAGCGGTGCCTGCAGTTGAGAGAAGGGAGGGGAGACATGATCGACCCCATCCTGCCGACCTATAATCGTGTGGATCTCGTGTTCGAGCGCGGCGAAGGCGCCTGGCTCATCACTAAGGATGGCGAGCGATATCTCGACTTCACCGCCGGCATCGCGGTGAACGTGCTCGGCCATGCCCACCCGCATCTGGTCGCCGCGCTCACCGAGCAGGCCGGCAAGCTCTGGCACCTGTCGAACCTGTTCCGCATCGAGGGCGGCGAGCGCCTGTCGCGCCGGCTGATCGAGACCACCTTCGCGGACACCATGTTCTTCACCAATTCGGGTGCGGAAGCGCTGGAGTGCGCCATCAAGATGGCCCGCAAGTACCACGCGGCCAGTGGCGAACCCGAGCGCAACCGCATCATCACCTTTGAGGGCGCCTTCCACGGCCGCACGCTCGCCACCATCGCCGCCGGCGGCAATCCGAAATATCTGGAGGGCTTCGGCCCCGCCATGCCCGGCTTCGACCAGGTGCCGTTCGCCGACTTCGAGGCCGTGAAGGCCGCGATCACCCCGGAGACCGGCGCCATCCTCATCGAGCCGGTGCAGGGCGAAGGCGGCGTGCGCTCGGCCTCGTGGGGCTTCCTCCGTGCGCTCCGCGCGCTGTGCGACGAGAAAGGACTGCTGCTGGTTCTCGACGAGGTGCAGTGCGGCGTCGGGCGCACCGGCAAGTTCTTCGCCCATGAATGGGCCGGCATCACGCCGGATATCATGGCGGTGGCCAAGGGCATTGGCGGCGGCTTCCCGGTCGGCGCGTGCCTTGCCACCGAAGAGGCGGCCAAGGGCATGACCGCCGGCACCCATGGCTCGACCTATGGCGGCAACCCGCTCGCCATGAGCGTCGGCAATGCCGTGCTCGATATCGTGCTGAAGGAAGGCTTCTTCGAGCAGGTGCTCGCCACCGCCGGGCGCCTGCGCCAGAAGCTTGCCGAGCTGAAGGACCGTCACCCCGCCATCATCGGTGAGGTGCGCGGCGAGGGCCTGCTCCTCGGCGTGCGCACGCTGGTGCCGAACGTCGATATGGTCGTGGCCATGCGCGCGGAAGGCATGCTCGCCCCCACCGCCGCCGAGAACGTGGTGCGGCTGCTGCCGCCGCTCAACATCGGCGAGGTCGAGATCGAGGCCGCCTTCACCAAGCTCGACGCCGCCTGCGTGCGGCTGGAAAAGGCTTTGAAGGTCGACGCCATGAAGGGAGCCGCGGCATGAACGAGATGTTCCAGAACGGCATGATCCAGCCGGGGGTGAAGCACTTCCTCGACATCGATGCGATGCCGGCCGACGAATTGCGAGACATTATGCAACTGTCGCACGACCTCAAGAGTCGGCGACTGGCCATCGCGGCGGAGAAGCCGTTTGCCGGCAAGGTGCTGGCGATGATCTTCGACCAACCCTCGACACGCACACGCATTTCCTTCGATGTCGCGATGCGCCAGCTCGGCGGCGAGACCATCATGCTGACCGGCGCGGAGATGCAACTCGGGCGTGGCGAGACCATCGCCGACACCGCCAAGGTGCTGTCGCGCTACGTCGATGCCATCATGATCCGCATCCTCGACCACACCGCCCTGGAAGAACTCGCCGCGCACGCCACCGTGCCGGTCATCAATGGCCTGACCCGGGATTCCCATCCCTGCCAGATCATGGCCGACGTCATGACCTTCGAGGAGCACAAGGGCTCGATCCAGGGCCGCACCGTGGCCTGGACCGGCGACGCCAACAATGTGCTCACCTCCTGGGTGCAGGCCGCCCAGCGCTTCGACTTCGCGCTGAACGTCGCGACCCCGCCCGAGCTCGCACCACGTCCCGCTCTGGTCGATTGGGTCAAGCGCTCGGGTGCGCGGGTAAAATTCGGCACGGACGCCGAGGCCGCCGTGAACGGGGTTGATTGCGTCGTCACCGACACCTGGGTGTCGATGGGCGATGAGGAAGCCGAACGTCGCCACAATCTGCTCAAGCCCTTTCAGGTCAATGGCGCGCTGATGCGGCGTGCCGCGCCGGGCGCACTGTTCATGCACTGCCTGCCGGCCCATCGCGGCGAGGAAGTCACCGACGAGGTGATGGATGGCCCGCAATCGGTGGTGTTCGACGAGGCGGAAAACCGGCTGCACGCCCAGAAGGGCATCCTCGCCTGGTGCCTGGAAGGCACGGCGGCGTAATCCACGGGGTGCGCGCGCAAACTGTGCGCAGCCCCTCACGCATCCGGCCGTCCTTGCGGTGGGCAGGTGGGCACCTATATGGGCGGACGGAGCCGACATGACATCACACACATCCCAGCCTTCCCCCGCCCATTCGACTGCCCCGGGACACACCGACCACGCCGTCGATGACCGGGTGCTGCCCTTCCACGTCGACGGTCTCGATGTGCGCGGCCGCGTCGTGCGGCTCGGCACCTCGCTGGACGCCGTGCTGGCGCACCACACCTACCCGCCGGCGGTCAAGCGCCTGCTGGGCGAGGCGGTGGCACTCACCGTTCTGCTGGGCTCGACGCTGAAGATCAGCGGCCGCTTCATCCTGCAGACCCGCACCGACGGGCCGGTCGATCTGCTGGTGGTGGACTTCACCGCGCCGCACGACGTGCGCGCCTATGCCCGCTTCGACGCCGAACGACTCAAAGCTCTCGAGGCGCAGACGGTCGGCCAGAGGGCCGATAGCGGCGCGCTGCTCGGCCACGGCCATCTCGCCATGACCATCGACCAGGGCGTCGAGATGAACCGCTACCAGGGCGTCGTCGCGCTGGAAGGCGGTGGGCTGGAAGAGGCCGCGCACCAGTATTTCACCCAGTCCGAGCAGATCCCGACGCGGGTGCGCCTTGCCGTCGCCGAGGAGATGCGCCCGGGCGGCGCCGCCTCAAGCTGGCGCGCCGGCGGCATCATGGTGCAGTTCCTGCCCACCGAGGGTGGGCGGCTGCGCCCGGCCGACCTGCACCCCGGCGACGCGCCGGAAGGCACCGAGTTGCCGGTGACGGAGGAAGACGATTCCTGGGTCGAGGCGTTGTCGCTGGTCGCCACCGTCGAGGATCTGGAGCTGGTCGACAGCGATCTGCCGAGCGAGCAGCTGCTGTTCCGGCTGTTCCACGAGCGCGGCGTGCGGGTGTTCGACGCTGAGACCATCAAGGCTAAATGCTCCTGCTCGCGCGAGCGCGTCACCGGCGTGCTGGCCAGCTTCACCCGCGAGGAGCGCGGCGATCTGGTGGAGGACGGCAAGATCGTCGTCACCTGCGAGTTCTGCGGCCGCTCCTACGCCTTCAAGGCCGAGGAAATCCTCGACCACGAGGAGCCGCCGGCGGAGTAGCGACGGGGACGAGGGGCGGCGAGCCCCTACCCCGCGCATTCCGCGATCAGCCCCTTCAGGAACCGCTCGCAGGCCCGCAACTGCGCGACCTCGATGTACTCGTCGGGCTTGTGCGCTTGGTCGATCGAGCCCGGCCCGCAAATGATGGTGGGGATGCCGACCGCCTGGAAATGCCCGCCCTCAGTGCCGTAGGCGACCGTGAACGTCCGGTTCTGCCCGGCGAGGCGCATCGCCAGCACCTCGGCTTCCGATCCTGTCTCAGGTGCCAGCGGCGGCACCTTGTAGATGGTGTCGGTGGTGATGGTGGCCTCCGGCGCCGTAGTGCGCAGCTTGGGCAGCACTACCTCCTGCGCGAAGCGCTCGAAGCGGTCGAGCAGCGCCACCTCATCGAAGTCCGGCAGGCCGCGCACGTTCCAGCGAATGGCGCAGCGGCGCGGCACGATGTTGCCGGCGGTGCCGCCCTCGATCACCGTCACCTGCACGGTGGAACTGGGCGGGTCGAACCGCCCGCTCGGGTCGCCCTGCGCGATCAGTTCCTCGCGGCAGCGATCGAGTTCGCCGACCAGTTCGGCGGCGGCAAAGATGGCATTGGCGCCAAGCTGCGGCATGGAGGAATGCGCCTCGCGCCCGGTCACGGTCGTCACATAGGCGAAGCCCGACTTGTGAGCGTCCACCACCCGCATATAGGTCGGCTCGCCGACGATGCACGCGCGCGGCATCGGCAGGTCCTGCCCCAGCCGCTTTACTGCCGGCACCACGCCGGTGCAGCCGACTTCCTCGTCATAGGACACCAGAATGTGGATCGGCGTGGTGAGCTTGGCCGCGATCATGTCCGGCACCATGGCAAGGCACGCCGCCACGAAACCCTTCATGTCGCAACTGCCGCGCCCATAGAGCTTGTCGTCGATGGGGGTCAGGGTGAACGGGTCGGTGGTCCAGGGCTGGCCCTCCACCGGCACCACGTCGGAATGGCCGGAAAGGCAGACGCCGCCGATCCCCGCCGGGCCGATGGTGGCGAACAGGCTGGCCTTGTCGCCCTCGTCATTGGGCACGGTCACGCTCTCAATGCCGAAGGCTGCGAGGTAGTCCCGCACGAAGGCGATGAGATCGAGATTCGAGTTACGGCTCGTCGTATCGAAGGCGACAAGATAGGCCAGAAGTTCCTCGGTGGTGGTACGGCCGGCCAGCATAGAATGTCCCCATTGCGCGTGCCCCCAGCATAAGGGGTATCGCCGCACTTCCAATCCCTGTCGATGCAATCAGCGCCGCCAGAAGCTCGGCAGGAACAGCACCAGCACGGTGAACAGCTCCAGCCGCCCCAGCAACATGCCGAACGACAACAGCCAGATCACATGGTCCGGCAGCGCCGCGAAATTCTGCGCCGGGCCGATCACCGGCCCGAGGCCGGGCCCGACATTGGCGAGGGTCGTGATCGAGGCCGAGAACGAGGTCAGCAGATCATAGCCGAGCGCGTTCACCGCGATGCCGATGACCATGAAGCTGGCGAGATACAGGAAGGCGAAGGACAGCACCGAGGCGACCACGTCGTCGCCGATCGGCTTGCCGCCATAGCGCACCAGGAACACGCCGTTGGGATAGATGATGCGCTTCAAGTGCTGCATCAGCGCCGAGCCGAGAATGGCGATGCGGAAGCTCTTCATGCCGCCCGCCGTCGAGCCGGTACAGGCGCCGAGGAATAGAATGATGAAATACAGCGCGTCGGTCGGCGGGCCCCAATTGGTGAAGTCCACCGCGACGAAGCCGGTGGTCGACATGAGAGAGACCACGTTGAACAACGCATGGCGCAGCGCCGGCTCGCCCTGCGCGATGCCGCCGCGAATCTGCTCGACCGTCGAGACCACGGTGAACAGCACGATCAGGCTGACGAACAGCCGAACCTCGGTATTGGCGATCATCCGGCTGAAATCGCCCAACAGCACGCGCACATAGAGCACGAAGGGCAGCGAGCCCGCGATCATGAACGCGATCGCGACATACTGGATCGCCGGGCTGTTGAAATAGCCAATCGAGGCGTCATGAGTGGAGAAGCCGCCGGTCGAGATCGTCGACATGGCGTGGGCCACCGCGTCGAACGCGCTCATGCCGGCAAACGCATAGGCGATGGCGCAGGCCAGCGACAGCACCAGATAGGTACCGACGATGCTCTTGGCCATCTGCGCCGCGCGCGGCAGCATCTTCTCGCTCTTGTCGGAGGATTCCGCGCGGAACAGCTGCATACCGCCGATCTGCATGATCGGCAGCAGCGCGATCGCCAGCACGATGATTCCGATGCCGCCATACCAGTGCAGGAAGGCGCGCCAGATCAGGATGCCGTGCGGGCGTCCGTCGAGGTTCGACACCACGGTGGCGCCGGTCGTCGTCAGCCCGCTCATCGCCTCGAAATAGGCGTCCGTGAAGGACAGGTCGGTGTTCGACCACATGAAGGGGATGGCGGCGAAGGCCGACAGCAGCACCCAGCTCAAGGTCGTCAGCACGAAGGCCTGACGCAGATTGAGCTTCTCCACCTCGCTGGAGCGTCCCGCAAGCCACAAGGACAGCCCGACGAACACCGTGATGACGGCGGACGCGGCATAGACGATGAAGTCGTCCTGTCCCGTGGCCACATCGACCACGGCAGGAATCATCATCGTGGTGCCAAGAATGGCGAGCAGCACGCCGAGAATGGCGGCGATCGGGCGAAAATCGATCACGGGATTCGGGGACCGTCTATCGCGGATGGACGCTCGGCGGCGTGATGAGACAAACCATAGCCGCTTCGCTCATCCGCCGGAAGCCGTTGAACGGCTTTCAGTTCAACGTATGCACCGCGCCGGGCACATCGAGCGAGAAGGCCGGCACCTCGGCGGAGAAGAATTCGCCGGATTCGGTCACCAGGCTGTAGCTGCCTTCCATGATGCCGGTCGCGGTCGGCAGCGGCACGCCGCTGGTATATTCGAAATGCGCACCGGACGGCAGCACCGGCTGTTCGCCGACGACGCCGGCGCCGCGCACTTCCTGCACCCGCCCCAGCGCGTCGGTGATGATCCAGTGCCGCGATTTCAGCTGCACGGTCTCCAGGCCGAGATTCACGATCTCGATCGTATAGGCCCAGAAATACTGGCTGCGGTCCGGGTCCGAACGCTCCGGCGAGAAGCGCGGCGTAACCGTCACCTGCACGCCCCGTGTGGTCGCTCGGTACATGACGCCTCTCCTCAGTAGTACGCCGCCAGTGAAGGGCTTTTGGCGGGCGAGAGCAAGGCGGGACGCCCCATTGATGGCCGTCATCCCGGCCGACGGCGTAGCCGCGGAGCCGGGATCGCCCACAGGATAATCCCCGTACGATCCCGGATATGGCCTTACGACCATTCCGGGATGACGGGAATGCCTCACACCGCCGCCAGCGCCCGCAGCAAATCATCCGCGAGGTCGTCGACATGCTCCAGCCCGACCGAGAGCCGGACCATGCCGTCGCTGATCCCCATCTCGGCGCGGGCTTCCGGCGAGAAGCGCTGGTGCGTGGTGGTCGCGGGATGCGTCACCAGGCTCTTGGCATCGCCCAGATTGTTGGAGATGCGCACCACCTTGAGCTCGTTGAGCAGACGGAACGCGCCGGCCTTGCCGCCCTCGACCTCGAACGTCACCAGCGTGCCGCCGCCGCGCATCTGTCGGCGCGCCAGCTCCGCCTGCGGGTGGTCGGCGCGGTAGGGGTAGAGCACCTTGGTGACCTTCGCCTGCCCCGCCAGCACATCCGCGAGCGCCGCCGCGCTCTGCTGCATGCGCTCGACGCGCAGGCCCAGCGTCTCCAGACCCTTCAGCATCACCCACGCATTGAAGGGCGAGGCCGATGGGCCGGTCTGGCGCAGGAAGGTCTGCAAATGGTCGGTGAGAAACTTCTCGCTGCACAGCACGACGCCGGCCAGGCACCGGCCCTGCCCGTCAATGTGCTTGGTCGCGGAATACACCACGATGTCGGCGCCGAGCGCGAGCGGGCTCTGCAGCATCGGGGTGGCGAACACATTGTCGACGATCAGGCACGCGCCCGCCGCCTTGGAGACCTCGGCGACGGCGGCGATGTCGACCAGCTCCAGCGTCGGGTTGGTCGGGCTCTCCAGGAAGAACACCTTGGTTTCCGGCCGCACGGCGGCCTTCCAGGCGGCGATGTCGGTGCCGTCGACCAGCGTCGCGGCGACGCCAAAGCGCGGCAGCAACTCCTCGATCACATAGCGGCACGAGCCGAACAGCGCGCGGGCCGCCACCACATGGTCGCCGGCCTTCAACTGGCACAGCAGCGAGGCGGTGACCGCCGCCATGCCCGAGGCCGTGGCGCGCGCCACCTCGGCGCCCTCCAAGAGCGCGATGCGGGCCTCGAACATCGCGACCGTGGGATTGGAATAGCGGGTATAGATGAAGCCCGGATCCTCGCCCTTGAACCGCGCCTCGGCCTGCTCGGCAGTGTCGTAGACATAGCCCTGCGTCAGGTACATCGCCTCCGCCGTCTCGCCGAAGGGCGAGCGCAATATGCCGCCATGCACGAGGCGGGTATCGGGCCGCAACGCGGCGATGTCGGCGGAGGAAAGCTTGGGTTCACTCATCGGGCGGCTCCGGTTTTCGAATAGCCGGGCACCCTCGCGCAAAACAGCGCGGCCCCGACCTTTTTAGCAACCTTGTTTAGCGTGGCGGCAAGCCGGCCGGCTCAAATGACCACGTGATGTCTCGGGATTACTCCCGCGCGCCGCTTGGCGTCAAGGGCCTCGTCCGTTAAACCGAACGCTAGGTTTTACAGGCGGTGTAGCAGTGGCCGAACTGGCACAGGCAAAGACGGACGATCAGATGTCGGGCGATCACATCGTTTCGGGCGACGGCATCCTGCCGGGACACGCGATCCAGTCACTGGCGTGGATGGGCGCCATCCGCACCGCGCGCCCGTTCGACGCCGACCAGGTTCAGCCCGCCAGCCTCGATCTGCGGCTGGGCGCCACCGCCTGGCGCATCCGCGCCAGCTTCCTGCCCGGCCCTGCCGAGAGCGTGGTGCAACGGCTGGAGCGCCTCGCGCTGCACAAGCTCGACCTCACCGATGGCGAGGTGCTGGAGACCGGCTGCGTCTATCTGGTCGAGCTGGAAGAGTCGCTGGAACTGCCCGACGACATCGCCGCCTCGGCCAACCCGAAAAGCTCGACCGGCCGGCTCGACGTGTTCACCCGCGTCATCGCCGACCGCTCCCGCGCCTTCGATGTCATCCCGGCCGGCTATGAGGGCAGGCTGTATCTCGAAATCAGCCCGCGCACCTTCCCGATCCTGGTGCGGCAGGGCTCACGGCTCTCGCAGATCCGCTTCCGCCGTGGCGATTCCCGCCTCGACGAGCCTGAAATCGCCGCGCTCAATGCCCGCGAGCGGCTGGTGGATGCCAGGGATGCCGATGTCGCCGGCGGTGGCATCGCGGTCAGCGTCGATCTCTCCGGCGAGGGCTTTGGCGGCCTGCTCGGCTTCCGCGCCAAGCACCACACCGGCCTGATCGACGTCGACAGGCGCGCCGCCTGCGATGTCGACGATTATTGGGAACCGCTGTTCACGCGCGGGCGCCGCGAGTTGGTGCTCGATCCCGACGCCTTCTACATCCTCGCCTCCAAGGAGGCGGTGCACGTACCGCCGGACTATGCGGCGGAGATGGTGCCGTTCGACCCGCTGGTCGGCGAATTCCGCGTGCATTATGCCGGCTTCTTCGACCCCGGCTTCGGCCATGTCGCCGCCGGCGGCAGTGGTGCGCGCGCCGTGCTTGAAGTGCGCTCGCGCGAAGTGCCGTTCATCCTGGAAGACGGCCAGATCGTCGGGCGCCTCGTTTATGAGCGCATGCTGGAGCGCCCCCGCACGCTTTATGGCGAAGGCCTCGGCTCGAACTACCAGGCGCAGGGCCTGAAGCTGTCCAAGCATTTTCGCCCGTGGACGCGGGACTGAGTTAGCCGAGGCGTCGTTTGCGATGCCCCCTCCCAACCCTCCCCCGCAAGCGGGAGAGGGCTAAAAAGGGGTCGGGCTTTGCCTAATCCCCCGGCCGCTCGTAGGGCACGGCTAACAAGCGGCGCGCCCTACTCCCTCTCCCGCTTGCGGGGGAGGGTTGGGGAGGGGGAACCTTGTCGCGCCCCCCTCACCCGCCCGGCGGGTCGCGGCCTTCCACGAACGCCCGGATCAGATGGTGCGCGATCGCCATGCGCGGCGGCGCCACCAGCCCCTCCGGGTGTGTGCGCGACAGCAGCAGCGCGGCCTCGTCGCGGTGGAACCAGCGGGCGGCCTCCAGCTCGTTGGCGTCGATCACGATGTCGCGGGAGAGCGCCTGCGCATGCATGCCGATCATCACCGACATCGGGAACGGCCAGGGCTGCGAGCACAGATAGCGCACCGCGCCCGACCTGATGCCCGCCTCTTCCATGGTCTCGCGCCGCGCGGCGTCTTCAAAAGTCTCGCCCGGCTCGACGAAGCCGGCGAGGCACGACCACATGTTCTCGGCAAAACGCGGCGAGCGTCCCAGCAGGCAATTGTCGCCGTCGATGGTGAGCATGATCACCACCGGGTCGGTGCGCGGAAAATGCTGCGCGGCGCATTGCGGGCATTCGCGCCGCCAGCCGCCGTCGCCGACCTCCAGCCGGCCGCCGCAATTGGAGCAGAAGGTGCGGCGCGCGTGCCAGGACAGCATCGCCTTGGCGCAGGCGAGTTCCCCGAGCTGCTCGGGCGACACCAGCTGCTCGACCGCGATGCTGCGCAGATCGGTGAGGAACACATCCTCGCGCCCCTCCAGCGCGCCGGCGGACGCCGCATGCAGCGGCAGCGCGAAATGCGGCACGCCGTCGGACAGTCCCAGCAGGCACGCCTCGCTCAGCCGCCCGCCCATCGAGACCGCGCGCGACAGCTCGAACAGCGCGTCATGCGGGCCCGCGCCGCGCCGCGCCAGTATGACGGTCTCGCCTGCGATCAGGCAGGCCCGGGCGCGCGTGTCGCTCAGGAATTCCGGCGTCTGGTTCCGGCGCTCGCTCACCCGGTCGAGGCGCGATCCGACATAGCCGAGATACGGCCACAGCTCCAAAACATCCGTGGCCATCAGGCGCACTCCAGCTCGGCGCGCAGCCTTGAGATCATCTCGTCGGAATCCCAGGGCTGGTAGCGCCGGCGCTCGCCCCGGCCCCACACCGGATGCGGCCACGCCTCATCGGCCGCGAACCGCGCGACCACATGGACATGGAGCTGGCGCACCATATTGCCGAGCGCGGCGACGTTCAGCTTGTCGCACGACGTGATCTTCTTCAGCGCCCGGCTGACGCAGTCGATCTCATGGCTCAGCGTCGGCCGGTCGAGAGGCGACAGGTCGATCAGATCGGCCAGAAGCGGCCGGCGCGGCACCATCACCACCCAGGGAAAGCGCGCATCGTCCATCAGCCGCAAATTGGACAGCGCCAGATCGCCGATTGGCAGCGTGTCGTCGTGCAGGCGGGGATCGAGCAGGAATTTGTTCTCTTGGAGTCTCATGTCTCACTGCACTCGTCGCAGCGCACTCCAGAGGTGCGCACGCTCTCTCTATAGGCACAGCCACGCAGCCGGGCCATGGATAGATCAAATTGTCGCGAATTTCGATATGTCGGCTTAAGCCTTTTTGACGACGCCGCACCGGCACCTCACGCCCTTGCGGTCCGCCCGAGGGGAAGGGATGGTAGGGCCCCACCTATATCCCTTGCCCGCCCCTTGCCGATGAGATTCCCATGACCGAGCTGCGCACCGTCTATCCCGAGATCGAGCCCTATGAGACCGGCATGCTCGATGTCGGCGACGGGCACACCATCTATTACGAGCGCTCCGGCACGCGCGGCGCCAAGCCGGCTGTGTTCCTGCATGGCGGGCCGGGCGGCGGCATCTCAGCCGTTCACCGCCAATTGTTCGATCCCGCGCTCTATGACGTCATGCTGTTCGACCAGCGCGGCTGCGGCCGCTCATTGCCGCATGCCGAGCTGGAGGCCAACACCACCTGGCATCTGGTGGCCGACATCGAGCGGCTGCGCGCGCTGATGGGCGTCGAGAAATGGCTGGTGTTCGGCGGCTCCTGGGGCTCGACGCTGGCGCTGGCCTATGCGGAAAAGCACCCCGAACATGTCAGCGAGCTGATCCTGCGCGGCGTCTATACGCTCACGAAGCCCGAGCTCGACTGGTACTACAAGTTCGGGGTGTCGCAGATGTTTCCCGAGAAATGGGAGCGCTTCCTTAGCCCCCTGCCCGAGAATGAGCGCCATGACCCGATGGCCGCCTATCGCCGCCTGCTCACCGGGCAGGACGAGGTGGCCCGGCTGGAAGCCGCCAAGGCGTGGTCGATCTGGGAGGGCGAGACCATCACCCTGCTGCCCAACCCCGAATTCACCGAGACCTTCAGCGACGGCCACTACGCGCTGGCCTTCGCGCGGATCGAGAACCACTATTTCGTCCATGCCGGCTGGCTGGAAGAAGGCCAGCTGCTGCGCGACGCCGGCCGGCTCACCGGCATTCCCGGCACCATCGTCCACGGCCGCTACGACATGCCCTGCCCCGCCACCTACGCCTGGGCGCTGCACAAGGCCTGGCCGGAGGCGGAGTTCCATCTGGTGGAGGGGGCGGGGCACGCGTTTTCGGAGCCGGGGATACTGGATCAGTTGATCAGGGCGACGGATCGGTTTGGGCGGGGATGAGGTGATGCGCAAAAGCCGGCACAGTTTCTGATTGCGCATTGGCCTTCTAAAGAAAATATTGTTCGCTGGCAGCGTCTTGCGGCAGGTATGAGACTCTGGCAAGGTGAATTAGTGCTAAGCAGTTGCAAGTGCGCAGCATCTTATTTCACTACTAATAGTGATAACCTTCAGCACTCGTAATTAAATTAACTAGTGCTAAATTGCGGTGAGTGTGAGCGATGTCGAATCTTCCTTATGTCACCTCACCGGGAAACATAGACAAAGTACTAACTGGAATAAAGCAAGCCGCAGTACCGGAGCGTGTTAGTCAGGATTTCGTCAAAACTATACTGAAAATACCGGGCGGCTCTGGCGACCAGATGACATCTTTCGTCAAGAAAATCGGATTTGCCAACCCGGACGGAACTCCGAGCGATCTATACAAGAAATTTAGAAATCCGTCTCAGTCCGGGCCAGCACTCGCTTCAGCGATCAAGGCTGCGTACGCGCCTCTGTATGTACGAAACGAGTTTATGCATGAGCTTCCAGACAATGCACTAGTAGGGCTTATAGTTGAAGAAACCGGGCAACCCCACGATTCGAATGTTGTTAAACTTATATTTGCAGCAATAAAGCATTTAAAATTATTTGCTGATTTTAAAGTACATGAAACGACTAACATAACTAGTAAATCAGAGCGAGATCCACCGCCTGCCCCTCCGCAGCGCCATGAATCGCCTCCGCCTACCCAATCTTTTGGACTCAATCTTGGCTATACGATAAATTTAAATTTGCCCGCCACATCTGATCCCGCTGTCTTCGACGCAATTTTTAGAAGCTTGAAAGAACACCTTTTGCGAGCGGACGATGTCTAAAAGACCTGATGGACTAATCCGCGCATTCGGCATGACGGGCCTCCAGATTGCTACGAGCATGACGAGCATTGAACGTAAATTTGGCGTGGACCTAGGATGGTCGGCCCAAGCACCTCGTGGACGAAAAGCAGCGGAATATGAGCAGTTCGAAGCTTCAATGCGGGCTGAAGCTGCCAGAATGTCAGAGTTTTATGAGGTATTTTATTGCCTCGAAAACTCAATCAGAAAATTAGTGTCCGATATAATGATCGACGAAGAGGGGGCGGATTGGTGGATCAGCTCTCGCGTCGACGAAAAACGCATCCGGGAGCCAGCCGACAATAGAAGAAAGAAAGAAATAGACAGCGGAATTACCCCTAGATCAGAATATCTTATAGACTATACAACTTTTGGAGAGCTTTCCCAGATAATTACGGATAATTGGGGTCTTTTCGAAACTGTTTTCAATTCCAAAATTGCGATGAGCAATGTTTCTAACCAACTAAACCTGCTGCGTGGCCCCATTGCCCATTGTAATCCCACAGAAGAACTGGAGCAGGAGCGGCTCAACCTCGCGGTCAGATCGTGGTTTCGATTGATTTCATAACATATATCGATGAGCATCTCTAAACGCGCCCTAGCTGTCCCAGCCACGCACCTCCCCCTTGCGTCGCCCTTCCATCTGCCCGATATAGACCTCGGGAGGTTGGCGGTGGACGAGCCACTCGCCAACCGGGTCAGATCCGGAAGGAAGCAGCCCCAACGAGACCGTCTCGGCCACCCTTAAGCGTCGCGCGCGCCACTCTTCGAACCACGGACCAGGGATGAGCGAGGGCGCCCCACAGGACGACGACGCTCAGGCGGGCCTTTTGGGCTTGCCGGGCACTCCGGCGCCGCAGGCTGCGGCAGCCGCCGCGCCCTACCGCGTCCTCGCCCGCAAATACCGCCCGCAGACCTTCGCCGACCTGATCGGCCAGGAGGCGATGGTGCGCACGCTGCGCAACGCCTTTGCCTCCAACCGCATCGCGCAGGCCTATATCCTCACCGGCGTCCGGGGCGTGGGAAAAACCACCACCGCCCGCATCCTCGCCCGCGCGCTGAACTATGAGCCGATGGATGGCCCCGCAGGCGGCGGCGCGCCGACGCTGGACATGCCGGTGCTCGGCCGGCACTGCCGCGACATCATCGAATCGCGCCATGTCGACGTGCAGGAGATGGACGCCGCGTCCAATACCGGCATTGGCGACATCCGCGAGATCATCGAGGCGGCGCGCTACAAGCCGGTGCTGGCGCGCTACAAGGTCTTCATCATCGACGAAGTCCACATGCTCTCGACCGCCGCCTTCAACGGGCTGCTGAAGACGCTCGAGGAACCGCCCGAGCATGTGAAGTTCATCTTCGCCACCACGGAAATCCGCAAGGTGCCGGTGACGGTGCTGTCGCGCTGCCAGCGCTTTGACCTCCGCCGTGTCGATGCCGGCGTCATGGCCAAGCATCTGCGCGGCATTTGCGAGATGGAGAGCGTCGGCATCGATGCCGAGGCGCTGAGCCTTGTCGCCCGCGCCGCCGAGGGCTCGGTACGCGACGCGCTCTCGCTGCTCGATCAGGCCATCGCCCATAGTGGTGCAAATGCCGGCGCCGCCTCGGTGCATGCCGAGCAGGTGCGCGCGCTGCTCGGGCTGGCCGATCGCGGCCGCATCATCGATCTGTTCGAATCGCTGATGAAGGGCGATATCGGCATGGCGCTGGTGGAACTGCGCGACCAGTACGATGCCGGCGCCGACCCCGCCGTGGTGATCGCGGACCTCGCCGAATTCACCCATCTCGTCACCCGCCTGAAGATTTTGCCCGATACCGCCGACGACGCGGCTTTGGTCGAGACCGAGCGGGTGCGTGGCGCGCAATTGGCGCAGGGCCTGTCGATGCGGGTGCTGGCGCGTGCCTGGCAAATGCTGACCCGCGGCCTCACCGAGGTGCAGCAGGGCGCCAAGCCCATGCAGTCCGCCGAGATGGTGCTGGTGCGGCTCGCCTATGCCGCCGATTTGCCGACCCCGGACGAAGCGCTGCGCAAGCTGCGCGACGGCATGGGCGACGCCCCCGCCCGGCCCGCGCC
>LNAP01001019.1_pt1 | contig 33997 bp, 30 predicted proteins | sample 602601 | NCBI WGS metagenome assembly LNAP01 (sample SAMN02440304, study PRJNA202911) | soil metagenome | biome: Subtropical and temperate rainforests or woodlands; isolation source: soil samples (1 kg each in a 20% v/v slurry with milli Q water) were... ...
TCGTCGCGCTCATTGACGCTGGTCCAGAGCTCCCCCGTCACCGGGTTCCAATCCATGCCGACGGGATTGCGCAGGCCGCCGGCGAAGACGCGGACCGCGCCGGTCGCGATGTCGACCTCGAGAATGGCGGCGCGGTTCTCCTCCTCGTGCATGCCGAACTCGGCGACGTTGGAGTTCGAGCCGACGCCGACATAGAGCTTGGTGCCGGCCTTGTTGGCGACCAGGCTCTTGGTCCAGTGGTGGTTCCGCCCGGAAGGCAGGTCGCAGATTTTCACCGGCGCGGCGTCGATGCGGGTGGCGCCCTCGACATAGGGGAAGCGCACGAGCGCATCGGCGTTGGCGACATAGAGCTGGTCGCCGACCAGCGCCATGCCGAAGGGCGAATTCAGGTTCTCGATGAAGGGCAGCTTGATCTCGGCGACGCCGTCGCCATCGGCGTCGCGCAGCAAGGTGATGCGGTTGGCGCTCTTCACGCCGGAGCCGGCGCGCACCATGACGAAGCCCATCACCCACCAGCGCGGGCTGAACTTGCCGGCCGGCGATGGCGGGGACGCGGTCTCGGCCACCAGTATGTCGCCATTTGGCAGCTCATAGATCCAGCGCGGATGGTCAAGATTCTCCGTGAAGGCGCCGACCTTGAAGCCCGCCGCAGGCTTTGGCTTCTGGCCCACACCCCAGCCGACCGCCGGCGCGATCTTCATGATCGGGATGAGGGTCGGCTTCGGCTTGGGAAGATCGGGGAGCGTGCCGTAGCCGGCCTCCTCGGCAAGCGCCGGGGCCTTGCGCAGATCGGTGAGCAGATGGGCGATGCCGGTGACGCAGGCGCCGAGGAAACCACTGATCTTCACGTAATTCGCCATGGCCAGCTCCGATTATCGAGACGGCGCGATGAGAGCCCGGAAAGGTATCGGCGGGCAATCCCCACTTCGGCCAGTAAGGATCGCGGCAGGCGATATTCGCCTGTCCCGTCCGGGGGGCCCTATGCCATGCTCGGGACGAGTCGCTTTCCCAACGAGTAGCCGATCATGAGTATCTCCGACGTTTATGAGACCTGCGATGCGGTGGCGCTGGCCGATCTGGTGCGCCGCGGCGAGACAAGTCCGGGCGAATTGCTGGATGAAGCTCTCAGGCGGGTCGAGGCGCTCAATCCGCAGTTGAACGCCGTCACCATGCTCCAGGAAGGCGTGGCGCGGCGCCTGATCGACGCCGGCCTGCCGGAGGGGCCGCTCAAAGGCGTGCCGTTCCTGCTCAAGGACCTGGGTGCCGAGGCCATCGATTTCCCGACCAACAACGGTTCCCGGCTGTTCGCGGGCACTCGCTATGCCAAGGATTCCGCGATCTATGCCCGCATCAGGGCGGCGGGCGTAGTCACCTTCGGTCGCACCACCTCGCCGGAGGGCGGGATCGGCCCCGTGACCGAAGCGGCGGTCTATGGCGGCCCGACGCGAAATCCGTGGAATCTCGAGCGCACGCCGGGTGGATCGTCCGGCGGATCGGGGGCGGCGGTCTCGTCCGGCATCGTCCCAGCCGCGCACGGCTCCGACGGAGGTGGATCGGTCCGCATCCCCGCCTCCAGTTGCGGGCTGTTCGGCTTCAAGCCGACCCGCGCCCGGCTGCCCGACGGGCCCTATTTCGGAGAAGGGTGGGCCGGCATGGCGATTGACGGCTTCCTGACCCGGTCGGTGCGCGACACCGCCGTGCTGCTCGACGCGACGCAAGGCGCCGATCTCGGCGCGCCCTATGTCGCGCCGCCTTTGGAAGCGACTTTCCTCGAATCACTCGACCGGCGCGATAAACCGCTCAGGATCGCCGTTGCCACGACCACGCTGACCGGCGAGGCCGTCGATCCCGAATGCCGGGCGGCCGTGGAGCAAACGGCCCGGCTGCTGGAAGGGCTCGGCCATAATGTCGAGGAAGCGCTGCCCGACGCCGACACATCAGGCATGATGGCCGCCTGGACCAGGATCGTCGCCTGCGGCGCGGCGCTCTCGATCGAGGGCGCCGTCCGCCGGCGCGGCTACCCTCTCGGCGAGGGTGAGATCGAAGGCATCGCCCGTGGTGCGATCGCCTACGCCCACACGGTCAGCGGCGCCGACTATCTGGAGGCGATCAACAAGATGCATGCCTATGGCCGCGAGATGGCCGCGTTCCTTGAGCGCTACGACGTGCTCCTGACCGCGACACTGGCTGAGCCTCCCGCAATCATCGGTCGCTTCAATCACCAGTCCGACGACTATATCGACTACCGCATGGGACCCGGGCGGGTGTTCGCCTATTCGCCCTTCACCGCCGCCTTCAACGCCTCCGGCCAGCCGGCGGCATCGCTGCCGATGCACTGGACGGCGGACGGGCTGCCGGTCGGCATTCACCTTGCCGCGGCGTTCGGGCGCGACGAGATGCTGATGGGCCTGTGCGCGCGGCTGGAGGAGGCGCAGCCCTGGTTCCACCGCCGCCCGCCGCTGCGCTACGGGGTGTCCGGAACCTAGGTCGGGGAAGCACCGGATGAGCGATTTCTTCTCACGAACTTACCTTGCCGGAAGCCGAACCGTCGCCTAGGCTGACTTTGTCCTCAGACTGCATAACAAACGATCACGAGTACAAAGTATGCCGGAGCCCGCCGAGGCACAGGACGAGCGCGTCGCAATCGAAGCCAGGGGCATCGTCAAGGAATTCGGCCAGGGACCAAGCGCGCTGCGGGCGCTCGACAATGTGTCGATCACCATCCGCGAGAACGAGTTCTTCACCCTGCTCGGCCCCTCAGGCTGCGGCAAGACCACCCTGCTGCGGATGATCGCAGGGTTCGAGTACCCGACCGAAGGCGCGATCCTGCTTCATGGCGAGGACATCGCCGGATTGCCGCCGTTCAAGCGGCCGATCAACACCGCTGTTCCCACACCTGACCGTGTGGGAAAACATCGCCTTCGGCCTGCAGATGCTGGACCGGCCGAAGGCGGAGATCGCGTCCCGCGTCGCCGCCATGCTGAAGCTGGTGCGGATGGAAGACCTCGCCCAGCGCCGCACCGACCAGATTTCCGGCGGTCAGGGGCAACGCGTGGCACTCGCGCGGGCACTGGCGCCGGCGCCTAAGGTGCTGCTGCTGGACGAGCCGCTGTCGGCGCTCGACTCCAAGCTGCGCAAGGAGATGCAGATCGAGCTGAAACGCATGCAGCTTGAGACCGGCATCACCTTTGTCTTCGTCACGCACGACCAGGAAGAAGCGCTGACGATGTCCGACCGCATCGCCGTGATGTCGAAGGGCAAGGTGCTGCAGGTCGGCTCGCCCTGGGACATCTATGACAAGCCGGCGGATCGCTTCGTTGCCGATTTCATCGGCGAGACGAACCTGCTGACGGCGCACATTGCCAGCGTCGAGAACGGCGCGGCGCGGGTGCGGCTGAGGTCGGGCGCCGAAATCGCGGCAACCATTGCCGAGGGTTTGCAGCCCGTGGGCGAGGCCACCATCGTCGTCCGGCCGGAACATGCGCGTGCCGTCCACGAGGGCGGCCAGCTTTCCGGCATCGTGGAAAACGTGATCTATTTCGGCACCGACACCCACATCCATATCAAGCTGGACGAAGGCGAGACCTTCATGGTGCGCCAGCAGAATTCGCGCACCCAGTCCTGCGGCTTCCAGATCGGCGACCGTGCCGGCTGACGCCGCGCAAGTGCTGAGAGACTGACGATGGCAACCACGGCGGAACGGCAGGCCCAGCGCGACGATATACGCTCACGCTGGCTGCTATCCGCGCCGGCGCTCATCATCATCTTCGTTGCGGCGACCGGCCCGCTGTTCGTGATGCTGGCCTATTCCTTCATGGCGAAGGGCGACTATGGCGATGTGAAGTTCGGCCAGTTTTCGCTCGACGGCTGGTTCTCGGTGTTCTTCCAGCGCGACATGTTCGACGACACACTGTCGGTTGCCCACGCGCATCTCTCCATCTTCTGGCGCTCGGTGCGGTTGTCGCTGATCACCACGGTGCTGACGCTGCTGCTGGGTTTCCCCACGGCCTACTTCATCGCCACCCGGCCCCGCAGCACGCGCGAAGTCTGGGTGTTCCTCGTGACCATTCCGTTCTGGACTAATCTGCTGATCCGCACCTTCGCGATGCAGCAGGTGATCCGCAACGAGGGCATTCTCAACACGCTGCTGCGCGCCGCCGGCGTGATCGATCAGCCATTGCAGATCATGTACACCGACTGGGCGATCCTGTTCGGCATGGTCTATGTGTACCTGCCGCTGATGGTGCTGCCGCTCTATGCCAGCATGGAAAAGATCGACTTCCGGCTGATCGAGGCGGGCTACGATCTCTATGCGGGACGGCTGGCCGTGCTCCGCCGCATCATCATCCCGCTGGTGAAGCCCGGCATCATTGCCGGCTCGATCCTGGTCTTCATTCCAGCGCTGGCCGCCTATGTCATTCCGCGCGTTCTCGGCGGCGGCAAGAACATGATGCTGGGCAATCTCATCGAGTTGCAGTTCGGCGCCGGCCGCAACTGGCCTCTGGGCGCCGCCCTCTCCATCACCGTGATGGCCTTGGTGATGATCGCCCTGCTGTTCTATGTGCGCAACGCCTCACGCTCGGGAGCGCAGCATGGCTAGCAAGCGCTTCGACGTTCGTGCGCAACCGGGCTTCGCCTTCATCGCGATGTTCACCTTCGCCTTCCTGTACCTGCCGATCACGACGCTGGTCGTCTACGCCTTCAACGCCAGCGAGTCGGTGACGAGCTGGGGCGGGCTGTCGATGCGCTGGTTCGTCGACGCCTGGAACAACAATGCCGTGCAGGATGCCGCGTGGCGCTCACTGATCATCGCCGTCTTCGCGGCGACGATCGCCAGCATCGTAGCAACCATGGCCGCGATCGCGACGACGCGCACGGCGCCTTATCGCGGGCTCGGCTTCAAATATGCCTTCATCAACCAGCCACTGATGGTGCCGGAGATCGTCACCGCCGTGGCGCTGCTGATCGTGTTCTCGCGCATCAAGGTGTGGACCGGGTATTCGGGCCTCGGCTACCTCATCATCGCCCATACCGCCTTCTGCATCCCGTTCGCCTATCTGCCGATCAGGGCCCGGCTGGAAGGCATGGACGCCTCGCTGGAGCGCGCCGCCGCCGATCTCTACGCCACGCCATGGATGGCGTTTCGGCGCGTGACGCTGCCGTTGCTGCGGCCCGGCATTATCGCCGGCTTCATGCTGGCCTTTGTCATTTCGCTGGATGACGTCGTCATCACCGAGTTCGTGAAATCGGGCGGCCAGGACACCCTGCCGACCTATATGCTCGGCCAGATCCGCCGCGCCGTTACCCCTGAGATCAATGCCATCGCCACCGCCTTCCTGGCGCTGTCGGTGGTGCTGGTCACTGTTTTCTTCTTCATCAACCGCAAGAAAACCTGAACCAACAAGCCGACGGAGACGGAACATGAACTGGAAGATGACGGCCGCGACGGCGGCGCTCGCGATTTTTGGATTTGCGGGAAGCGCGAGCGCCGAAGGGGCGCTCAACATCTACAATTGGGGCGACTATACCAGCCCCGAGCTGATCAAGAAGTTCGAGCAGAAGTTCGACGTCAAGGTCACGGTCACCGACTATGACGCCAACGACACCGCGCTCGCCAAGGTGCGCGCCGGCGGCCATGGCTTCGACATCGTGGTGCCCTCGTCGAACTACGTGCCGATCTGGGTGAAGGAAGGCCTGCTGCTGGAAGCGCGGCCCGACCAGATGGAAAATTTCAAGAATGTCGATCCGCGCTGGGTCGATGTCGCCTGGGACAAGGGCCGCCACTACACCGTGCCGTGGCAGTGGGGCCTGACCGGCATCGGCATCAACAAGAAGGCGTATAGCGGCGACATCAACACCTCGGCGATCTTCCTCGATCCGCCGGCCGAGCTGGTCGGCAAGATCAACGTCACGCCGGAGATGAACGACGTCCTGTTCGCCACCATCAAATATCTCGGCGGCGACTGGTGCACGGCCGACAAGGACCTGCTGAAGAAGGTGCGCGACACGCTGGTCGCGGCCAAGCCGAAGTGGCTGGCCATGGATTACAGCGTCACCGAGAAGCTGCCGTCCGGTGATTATTCAGCGGTCTATTACTGGAACGGCGCGGTGATGCGCGCGCGGCTGAAGAACCCGGACATCGCGTTCGGCTATCCCAAGGAAGGCTTCCCGTTCTTCATGGACAGCGTCGCCATCCTGAAGGACGCCAAGAACGTCGAGAATGCCAAGAAGTTCATGAACTTCATCATGGAGCCGGAGAACGCGGCGATGATCTCGGCGTTCGCCAAATATGCCAACGGCATCAAGGGCTCTGAAGCGTTCATGCCGGCGGACATGAAGAACGCACCGGAGCTCGTGGTTCCCGCGCAGTTCGAAAAGGCCGGCGAGTTTCTCACTACCTGCCCGCCGGATGTCAGCGAACTCTACACCCGCATCTGGACCGACGTGAACAAGTAGAGCTTATGGGTCGAGACCCGGCCCAGCCGCCATATGAAGACCACTGCGGCTCTCAATCCGAAACCCTCTTGCGGGCGACCATCGCCCGCAAGAGGGTCCGATCGCAGCGATTATAGTCGCGTCTCGGCTCAAGGCTGCAAAAGGCTGCTCACGCCTTGGAAACGCCGCCGCGATGGCCTATGGACGGGCGTTCATCGAGGTCGTGCCATCCCGGAATGTGGGTGCAACGGCTCACCCGATTGACTCATCCTAATTGACTTGGGCTGGCGCCTTGCCTATAAGCCGCCCCGAACCTTGGCTGCTCCAGCGGCCGGGCTGTTTCCCGCATTTGCGCACATGCGCCGCGACTGGTTTCGCGGCCGGCCGGATACGGGGCGACATTCCGGTCCGGGCACCTTTATTAATGCGGAGAAAGACCCGTGAAGCGCACTTATCAACCGAGCAAGCTCGTGCGCGCCCGTCGGCACGGCTTCCGTGCGCGCATGGCGACCCGTAGTGGCCGTAAGATCATCGCCGCCCGCCGGGCGCATGGCCGCAAGCGTCTGTCGGCCTGACATGGCTGGGGCCCGCCGGCCTCTCGCCTGAGCGATCGGCGCCCCCAATGCACCGGCTCGTCAAGCGCAAGGACTTTCTGGCTGCCGCAGCGGGTCTGCGCGCCAATGCAGGTCCCTTGCTGCTGCAAGCCCGTGATCGCGCGGACGACATGTCGCCGCGCATCGGTCTCACCGTTACAAAGAAACACGGCAATGCCGTCGAGCGGAACCGCATCCGGCGCCGATTGCGCGCGGCTGCCCGCGACGCCCTGCCACGTGCAGGCATGCCCGGTTTCGACTATGTGATCGTTGCCCGGCGCGCGGCGCTTGGCACCCGCTTTACCGAACTTGTAAACGACATTGAGCGCGGCATTGCCCGCCTCCATTCAGGAAGCCGGCGACGGCAGAAGCCTGTGACGCAAGCGCTTGCGTCGCAGGACACCGCGCGCGCCGACGGAGAAGCTGCCGATGACTAAAGAAAACCGCAACATGATCGTCGCCATCGTGCTGTCGATGGTGGTGCTGATCGCCTGGCAGTATTTCTCCGGCATCCCGCAGATGGAGCAGCAACGCCAGGCCCAGCAGCAGACCGCCCAGCAGCAGGCCACGCCGACCGCGCCGAATGCCGATGGCACGCCGGCACCGGGGACCACGGCGCCCTCGCCGGCCGCCGTCGCGCCCAAGCCCACGACCCGCGCGGAAGCTCTGGCCCGCACCCCCCGCATTGCCATCGACACCCCGCGCCTGATTGGTTCGCTGACGCTGAAGGGCGGCCGGATCGACGACCTGTCGCTGAAGGATTACCGCGAGACCGTCGAGCCCAACAGCCCGATCATCGTGCTGCTCTCGCCCTCGGGCGGGCCGAATCCGTTCTATGCCGAGTTCGGCTGGGTCGCCGCCGCCGGCGCGAGCGTAAAGCTGCCGACCCCCGACACGCTGTGGACCGCACCGGCCGGCGCGACGCTGACGCCCTCCACCCCGCTGACGCTGTCCTATGACAATGGCGAGGGCCTGACCTTCCGCCGCACCTTCACCATCGACGACAACTACATGTTCAAGGTGGTCGACGAGGTGAACAACGCCACCGCTACCGCCGTGAACCTCCACCCCTTCGCGCTGGTGTCGCGTCACGGCACGCCGCACACGCTCGGCTACTACATCCTGCATGAAGGCCTGATCGGCGTGACCTCCGAGGGCGGCCTGCACGAGATCAAGTACAGCGCCATCGCCGAGAAGCAGACCGAGACCTTCAACTCGGTCGGCGGCTGGCTCGGCATCACCGACAAATACTGGGCTGCGACCGTGATTCCCGGCGCCAATGAGAAGGTGCAGGCCCGCTTCTCCGCCGCCCAGAATGGCGCCGACACCACCTACCAGACCGACTTCCTCGGCGATGCCGTGACGGTTGCGCCCGGCGCCTCCGCCACCACCGACGGCCAACTCTTCGCCGGCGCCAAGGAAGTGCGTGTCGTTGACGGCTACAAAAGCACCTACAATATCGATCGCTTCGACCTGCTGATCGACTGGGGCTGGTTCTATTTCATCACCAAGCCGCTCTTCCTGGTGATCGACTGGATCTACAAGGGCGTCGGCAATTTCGGCGTCGCCATCCTGATCGTCACCGTGCTGCTGAAGGGCATCTTCTTCCCGCTCGCCAATAAGAGCTACGCCTCGATGGCGAAGATGAAGGCGGTGCAGCCGGAAATCACGGCGCTGCGCGAGCGCTTCGGCGACGACAAGGTCAAGCTCCAGCAGGAGATGATGGCGATCTACAAGAAGGAGAAGATCAATCCGGTGGCGGGCTGCCTGCCCATCCTGATCCAGATCCCGGTGTTCTTCGCCCTCTACAAGGTGCTGTTCGTCACCATCGAAATGCGGCACGCGCCATTCTTCGGCTGGATCAAGGACCTCTCGGCGCCCGACCCCACCACCATCTTCAACCTGTTCGGTCTGATTCCGTGGGATCCGGGCACCGTGCCGGTGATCGGCCACTTCCTGCTGCTCGGCGTCTGGCCGATCATCATGGGCATCACCATGTGGGCCCAGATGAAGCTGAACCCGGCCCCGCCGGACCCGACCCAGAAGATGATCTTCGACTGGATGCCGCTGATCTTCACCTTCATGCTCGGCTCGTTCGCCGTCGGCCTCGTCATCTACTGGGCGTGGAACAACACGCTCTCGGTGATCCAGCAGTCCATCATCATGCGCCGCAACGGCGTGAAGGTGGAGCTGTGGGACAACGTCACCAGCCTGTTCCGCCGCAAGAAGCCGAAAACGAGCTGAGGCGGAATGACCATCATGGGCGAAGACTCCGAGAAAGATGCGCCCGACAGAGGCACGCCCCACCCTGAGCCGCGCGTCTCCGGCGCGCGCGCGGACCAGCACGACATCTCCACGCCGGTTGCCACCGACGCGGAGATCGAGGCCGGACGGCGGCTGTTCGCCGGCGAATGGAGCTTCCTCACGGCCGCTCCGACCATCGAGACGCTGCCGCCGATGCGCTCCATCGAGATCGCCTTTGCCGGACGCTCGAACGTCGGCAAGTCGAGCCTCGTCAACGCGTTGACCGGCCGCAAGGCACTGGCCCGCACCTCGGTGACGCCGGGGCGCACGCAGGAGCTGATCTTCTTCGGGCTCGGCCCGGAGCTGACATTTGTCGACATGCCGGGCTACGGCTTCGCCAAAGCCCCGCGCGACAAGGTGGCCGCCTGGACCGCTACGGTGCACGCTTATCTGCGCGGACGGGCCAACCTTGCCCGCGTGTTCGTGCTGATCGACGCCCGCCACGGCCTCAAGCAGATCGACAAGGACGTGCTGGACGGGCTCGACAAGGCCGCGGTGTCCTATGTCGTGGTGCTGACCAAGGCCGACCAGCTGAAAAAGGGCGAACTGGAAACCCGCATCGCGGAGACGCAGGCGAACCTCGCACGTCGCCCGGCGGCATTCCCGACCGTGTTCCCGACCTCCTCGCGCGAAGGCACCGGCATGCCGGAACTGCGCGCGGCGGTGGTGCGGCTGATGAATGAGCGCGGCATCAGCACCGCCACCAGCACCTATGAAGGCGAGCGCCCGGCCGGCGCCTGATCGAGCCGCTTGGCCGGCTCTTGATCGAGGTCATGGCGATGTCGCGATGACCGGAGCATCATTCCTGCGCTCAACAGCGCAGGAAGTTCTGACAATGCCCAAGATGAAAGCTGCGATATTCGTCGAACCCGGACGTATCGTCCTGGACGAGAAGCCGATCCCGGATGTGGGCCCGCTCGACGCGCTTATCCGCGTCACCACCACGACGATCTGCGGCACCGACGTCCATATCCTCAAGGGCGAGTACCCCGTTGCCAAGGGCTTGACCATCGGCCATGAGCCGGTCGGCATCATCGAGAAGCTCGGCTCGGCGGTCACCGGCTACACCGAGGGCCAGCGCGTCATCACCGGCGCCATCACCCCCTCCGGCTATTCCTATGCCTGCCTGTGCGGCTGCGGCTCGCAGGACGGTGTCGGCACCAAGCACGGCTTCAAGGCGACCGGCGGCTGGAAGTTCGGCAACACCATCGACGGCACGCAGGCCGAATATGTGCTGGTGCCCGACGCGCTCGCCAACCTCTCGCCGATCCCCGACGGTCTGACCGACGAGGAAGTGCTGATGTGCCCCGACATCATGTCGACCGGCTTCTCCGGTGCCGAAAGCGGCGCGGTGCAGATCGGCGACACGGTGGTGGTGTTCGCGCTCGGTCCGATCGGGCTGTGCGCGGTGGCCGGCGCCAAGCTGAAGGGCGCAACCAACATCATCGGCGTCGACACCGTGCCGAAGCGGCTGGAAATCGCCCGGCAGTTGGGCGCCAATCACATCGTCGATTTCAAGAACGGCGACGTGGTCGAGCAAATCATGGCGCTCACCGACGGGCGCGGCGTCGATGTCGCCATCGAGGCATTGGGCACGCAGGGCACGTTCGAGGCGGCGCTGCGGGTGCTGCGGCCGGGCGGCACGCTGTCGAGCCTCGGCGTCTATTCCAGCGACCTCACCATTCCGCTCAACGCGTTCTCGGCCGGTCTCGGCGACAACAAGATCATCACCACGCTGTGCCCGGGCGGCAAGGAGCGGATGCGGCGGCTGATGGACGTGATCGCGTCCGGCCGCGTCGACCTCAAACCGCTGGTGACGCACCGCTTCAAGCTGGACGACATAGAGGCGGCCTATGAGCTGTTCTCGCACCAGCGCGACGGCGTGCTGAAGGTGGCGATCACGCCGTAGGGGTTGGGGTTCTCACCGCCTGATGAACGTCATGGCCGGGCCTGTCCCGGCCATCCACGTTTTAGGGTGCGGTCGAACAAGGCGTGGATCCCCGGATCAAGCCCGGGCATCAGGGTGTGAGGTCTGGGCCGCCGCCCCCTCACACGTCGTTCGCGGAGCTCAGATTCTCGGGCTCGACATAGCCGCCGGCGGCTTTCATGCGCAGGCCGAGGCCGCCGCCGGCGCTGGGAAGGCCGCTGTCGAGGAATTCGATACCGCCGCCTTCCAGCGCACGGCGCAGGCGCGCGGCCTCGCCGGGGTCGAAATCATCGCCCGGCTCGCGGCCCTGCTCGAACTCGTGCAACCAGTCCGCCGTCACATGTGCGCGCTCGGCGAGTTCCTGCGGGCTCCAGTTCAGCATGGCGCGCGCGGCGCGGCATTGCTCGGCCGCGATCGCCAGGGTTCCGGCGGGGGGCGTATCGGCCATGGCTGATATCTCCTGAACAACGTCTGTGGCGCGCCACGCGCGGGGCGGTGTCAGCCCCTCGACAGGCGTATTCCTGCCCTACGCCGCATTCGAGGCCGCGGTGCCGGTCAGGATCGCGTAGATCGAGGCCGCGTCGCGCGAGGAGCGCAGCTTCTTCGCCACTTCCGGGTCGCGCAGCAGCCGGGCGACACGCGCCAGTGCCTTCAAATGGTCCGCGCCGGCGGCTTCGGGCGCCAGCAACAAGAACACCAGATCGACCGGCTCACCGTCCAGCGCCTCAAAATCGACCGGCTTTTCCAGCCGGGCGAACATGCCGAACAGCGTGTCCATCTTAGGCAACTTGCCATGCGGGATGGCGATGCCGTTGCCGACCCCTGTGGAGCCGAGGCGCTCGCGCTGGTTCAGCGTCTCGAAGATTTCCCGCTCGTCCCGCTTGAGGATTTCGGCGGCGCGCGCGGCCAGTTCCTGCAGCGCCTGCTTCTTGCTGCTGACACGGAGCGCGGGGAAGACGGCGGGAAGGGCGAGTATATCGTTCAATGCCATGGGGCAATCCGGGTCGAGGCGGTGCGAGGCGTGCGGCCGGGAAAGGCCACACGCCGCTCAGGGCAAGAGAGGGTCAATGAACTTCTTCCGCCATGGTCAGCGCCGGCGGATCGACCCAGCCGACATGGCCGTCGACGCGCCGGTAGACCACATTGATGCGGCCGTGGCCGGCGTGGCGGAACACGAGAACCGCAGCGCCGGTGAAATCAAGTTCCAGCACCGCATCGCTGACGGCAAGGCGGGGCAGATTGGTGGTCGCCTCGGCCACGACGGTGGGGCTCCAGCTCGCGAGCTCCTCGGCGTCGTCATGGTCGGGGGCGGAGAAAACGGTGTGGGCGGCGGTCTCCGGCAATTCGGCCGCCATCGCGTCGTCGCCGTTCATGACATGGCGCTTCACGCGACTCTTGTAGCGGCGAAGACGGGTTTCGATGCGCTCCACGGCGGCGTCGGCGCTGGCATACGGGTCCTGCGCGTCGGCGTGGGCCTGCAGCACGGTGCCGCTATCAAGGTGCAGCGCGCAGTCCGAGCGGTAGCCGGACCCCTCGCGGGCGACGGTGACATGGCCGGACCAGCCGCCGTCGAAATACTTGCCCATGGCATCGCTCAGCCGGTCGGAAACCCGCTGACGCAGTGCCTCGCCTACATCGATGTTTTTGCCTGAAACCCGCAGCGGCATGGTGCCTAGTCCCTTTGCTGGGGCATGCTCGCGAAGTGTCGCCGAAAATGGACGCCCCGCGACCTGCCCGAACCCCCTACTTGCCCGGCCGGTGCCTTAAAGAGGTAGGAGCCGTGAGGGAAAGTGTCAACGAGAACGGTGAGGCGGCCACCGGCTACCGTCGCCGTTCAACCTGCCGCCAGGGCCGCCTGTTTTTCGCGGCGGCGCTGCACCGACGAGGGAATCCGCATCGCTTCGCGGTATTTCGCAACAGTGCGGCGGGCGATGTCGATGCCGGCCTCACGCAGATGCTGCACCAGCGTGTCGTCGGAGAGCACGTCGTCCGGCGTCTCGGCGTCGATCATCTGCTTGATGCGGAAACGGACCGATTCGGCCGAATGCGCCTGTCCGCCATCGCTTGAGGAAATCGAGGACGAGAAGAAATACTTCATCTCGAAGATACCGCGCGGCGTTGCCATGTATTTGTTCGAGGTGACGCGCGAAACGGTGGATTCGTGCATGCCGATGGCATCCGCCACCATGCGCAGATTCAGCGGGCGCAGATGCTGCACGCCGAGCGTCAGGAAGCCGTCCTGCTGCTTCACGATCTCGATGGCGACCTTCAGGATGGTGCGGGCGCGCTGGTCCAGCGAGCGGGTCAGCCAGGTCGCGGTCTGCATGCAGTCGGTAAGGAAGGCCTTTTCGCGCTCATTGCGCGTGGTCTTCTGCACCCGGGAATAATAGGCCTGATTCACCAGCACCTTGGGCAGCGTATCGGAGTTCAGCTCGACCAGCCAGCTATCGGCCGCGCCGCGCACGAACACATCCGGCACGATGGGCTGGATGACGCCGGAGCCGAAGGCGAGGCCCGGCTTGGGATTGAGCCGGCGAATTTCCGAGACCATCTCGCCGAGGTCTTCGTCATCGACCGCGCAGACCCGCTTCAAGGCGCCGAATTCGCGGCGGGCGAGCAGTTCGAGATGGCTCAGCAGCGCCGCCATGGCGGGGTCGAAACGGTTGCGTTCCTTGAGCTGGATGGTCAGGCACTCGGCCAGCGAACGCGCTCCGATGCCGGGGGGGTCGAAGGTCTGGATGACTTCCAGCACCTTGAGAACGCGCGCGATCGGGGCGCCGAGCTTGTCCGCCACCGAGGCAATGTCGGACGATAGATAGCCGGCTTCGTCTATCAGATCGATGAGGTGATGACCGATCAGCAGATCGACCGGATCGGTCAAGGCAAGGCCGAGCTGGCCTTCCAGATGATCGAACAGGGTGGTCTCGGCCGAGACGAAGGCTTCGAGATTGTAGCCGTCATCGTCGCGCCCGCCATTGCCGACGCCAGCCCATTCCGAATAGGCCGGGCCCTCGCCGGTGGCCGGGCGGATCGGCTCGCGGCCGGCATCATCCGGAAAGACGTTCTCGAGGCCGGTGTCGAGCCGATCCTCGATGGCGCTGCGGCTGGTGTCGAGACGCTCTTCCAGCCAGTCGGAAGCGGTGTTCTCGCGGTCTGGCGTCAGGCCGTCATGGCTGTCCGGGCCGTCGGAGGTGTCGCGATAATCCGAGGTATCGCGGAAGTCGGAGCCGTCGCGGAAATCCGCGCCGTCCCGATAGTCGGAACTGTCGCGATAGTCCGTGCCGTCACTTGCCTCGTGGTTCTCGCGCGCCTCAAACGCCTCGCCCTCGCGGGCCCCTTCCGCCACGCGCTCGGCGTCGGTGGTTGGCGCCTCCGGCTCGGCGTGACGCTCCAGCAGCGGGTTGCGCTCAAGCTCGGCCTCGACATAGGCGACCAGATCGAGATTGGAGAGCTGGAGCAGCTTGATCGCCTGCATCAGCTGCGGCGTCATCACCAGCGACTGGGTCTGGCGGAATTCGAGCCGCGGGCCTAGCGACATGGCGTGGGCCCTCCAAGGCGATCAGCAATCGGGAACAGGCGCCCATGCCCAGCCATCAGAGACGGAACTCCTCGCCCAGATACAGCCGCCGCACTTCCGGATTGGTGACGATCTCGTCGGGCGAGCCCTCCATCAGCACCGTGCCGGAATGGATGATGTAGGCGCGGTCGATGAGGCCGAGCGTCTCGCGGACATTATGGTCGGTGATCAGCACGCCGATGCCGCGCCCGGTGAGGTGGCGCACCAGCGTCTGGATGTCGCCGACCGCGATCGGGTCGATGCCGGCGAACGGCTCGTCGAGCAGCATGAAGGTCGGGCGGGTCGCCAGCGCGCGGGCGATCTCGACGCGCCGCCGCTCGCCGCCGGACAGCGCGATGGAGGGCGACTTGCGCACATGGGTGACGCGGAACTCTTCCAGCAGCGCGTCGAGTTCGCGCTCGCGGCGCTTGCGGCTGGGCTCCACCGCTTCCAGCACGGCACGGATGTTGTTCTCCACCGACAGGCCGCGAAAGATCGAGGCCTCCTGAGGGAGATAACCGACGCCGAGGCGGGCGCGGCGGTACATCGGCAGGGGAGTGACGTCGTGGCCGTCGAGTTCGATGCGGCCGGCATCGGCCTTCACCAGGCCGGTGATCATGTAGAAGATGGTGGTCTTGCCGGCGCCGTTGGGGCCGAGCAGGCCGACCGCCTCGCCACGCCGCACATTCAAGGTGGCGCCGCGCACCACCTGACGGCCGCCATAGGATTTGGCGAGGCCGACGGCGTTCAGCACGCCTTGCTGATAGGCGACAGCTTCGGTGCTACGAATGGCCGGGCTGGCGATGGCGCCTGCCGGATGCCTGGCCGGGGGATTTTGAACCAGCTTGCCGCCGCTTCCAAAGCCGCGCGGCTGGGGCACGTCCCGCGCCCCGCTCTTGCGGCCGCCCAGTGCCGAAAACAATCCCACGCGCACCCTCCGTGGTGAAAAGCACCACTATAAGGGTGATAAACGTTCGCGACGACGCTGGCAAATGCCCAGATGCAAAAACTGGGCCGAATCGTCGAGATGTGTTTGAGGCACTGCGAAAAGTTCGACTTACTGCGTCTGCGTCGACGGCTTGGGTGCCGGCTTCGCGGCCGGCTTGGCAGCGGGTTTGGCCGCAGGCTTCGAGGCGGTGCCGGGCTTGGAAGCGGCCGCGCCGCCTTCCATCTGCTTCATGCTGTTGGGCACGATCAGGCTCTCGATGCGGCCGCCCTCGAAGCGCGAAACACCGGAGGTGAGATCGACGGTGAGCTGCTTGCCGCGAATGACGTTGGGGCCCGAGGTGAGCACCACCGGATTGCCGGTCAGCGTGATGGTGTTGGCCTTGGTCTCGAAGATGCCCTGATCGCCCGTCGCGGTCTGCTCCTTGGTGGTGACGACCACCGAGCCGTTGATCTCCAGCCGGCGAACGGCCGAGGAGTTGATCGGGCTGCCCGAGGCCAGCGCCGCGCCATTGGCCGCAGCGCCCTCCTTGCCGTCGCCGGGCTTGCCGCCGACATTGCCGTCATAGAACACCACCAGTTCCTTGCAGCGCAGCGTGGTGTCGCCCTGCTGCACCACGACGTTGCCGGTGAACACCGCCTGCTTCTGCAGGTCGCGCACTTCCAGGCTGTTGGCGTCGATGCGGATCGGCTGGTCGCGATTGGTGGCGAAACCCTGCAACGCGTTCGGCACGTTCCTGCCCTGCGCCACCGCCGGCTGCACCAGCACGGTGGTCACGAGGACGGAGGCCACAGCGAGGGACGACGCGGCGAGAGCGAAGCGGAGCAATGAGTTCATAAGCCTATGTCTAGCTGCGCGCGACCGGGCGTTCAATGGCGCTGAGGGTCACGGGCGCGGAGGGATCGCGAAACAGGGCGCATCACGGCGTACTGCCGGCGGAAGGCGAACCACGCAAGTTGGGCGGGGGCTCGTCCTTGTTGTCGGGCGGCGGCATCTTGAAGTCCAGCCGCACCCGGCCGGTGAGCAGCGCGCGGGAGTCCTTCTGCGTCACTTCCATGCGGTCGGCGGTGAGCTTGCCATCGAGGTAGTTGAGCTCGACCGGCTGCTCGGACACCAGACGGCCGGCCTTGATGTTGATCTGGGCCTCCTTCAGCGTGCCGCCATAACCCGACGAGGTATCGAAGCGCACACCGTCGCTGAGAACCATCTCCTCGGTCTTGGTGTCGTAGCGGCCGGTGTTGGCGGTCAGGTTCGCCCACCCCTTGTCGGCCAGCTCCAGCCGCGCCTCTATCTTCTCCAGGTCGATCTGGTTCGGCTGGGTCAGATCCTGCGAGGCCGACTGCGCGGTGACGTTGTAGCCGCGATTGTCGGTGGTGAAGCCATGGAGCTTGGGGAACTCCATCTTGATCTTGGTGCCGGCCAGCGACAGGCGGCCAAGCTCGAACGGCAGATCGACGGCAATGCTGAGCGGATCGATATAGGTCGCGGCAATCGTCGCGCCGAGCACGACAACCACGCCGATGGGCAGGGCACGGCGCAGGAAACGCACGCGCCTGCTATGGCGCTTGGCCGCCTTGAACACGGCGGTGTCGACCGGCCCACCACGCACAGCCTCGCGCGCGGACGGCAGCGCCGCCGGCGTCGCATCATGGCGCACGGGTGGTTCTACGTGTCGATTCATCGTGCTGGTCGAATCCCCGCGTGCCCGGCCCCCATTCCGGCAAGACTTAAGATGGGGGCTTAGCCGTTTCGGTGCAAGCCGGCGCGCCGACAGGCGCGACGGGCCGGCTCCTCATGCCTGCCCAAGACCACCTAGCTGCTCAAGTGTGCGAAAAAATGTCCTGCTCGGGCCAGCCGGCCAGATCGAGCGCGGCACGGGTCGGCAGGAAGCCGAAACAGGCGTCGGCAAGAGCGGTGCGGCCCTCGCGCGCCAGCATCGAAGCCAGCCGCACCTGAAGCGCGTGAAGGTGCAGCACGTCGGAGGCGGCGTAGTGCAACTGGGCGTCGCTGAGTTCCTCGGCGGCCCAGTCCGAGCTCTGCTGTTGCTTGGAGAGATCGACGCCGAGCAGTTCGCGCACCAGTTCCTTCAGGCCATGGCGGTCAGTGTAGGTGCGGGTGAGCTTGGAGGCGATCTTGGTGCACCACACCGGATTGACGGTGAGGCCGAACGTCTTGCCGAGCACCGCGACATCGAAGCGGGCGAAGTGGAACAGCTTCACCATGGCGGGATCGGTGAGCAGCTTTTCCAGATTGGGCGCGCTGCCCGGGCCGGCGCTGGCCGGAATCTGCACGATATCCGCCGTACCGTCGCCGGGGGAGAGCTGCACCACGCACAGCCGGTCGCGGTGCGGGTTGAGCCCCAGCGTCTCGGTGTCGATGGCGACAAAGGGCGAACTCTCCGGCGTGTAGCGGGACAGGTCGATGAGGTCGCCGCGATGCAGGCGGATGGTCATATCGGTTGAACTTTCATGGCAAGGCGGGCTCATTAACACCCGCGCGCGACGCGGATCAACCGAGCAGCGCCTGCAAGGCGAGGCCGGCGAACAGGATCAGCCCGGCATCCCGGTTGGAACGGAACACGATGAGGCAGCGCGCGGGATCGTCGATGTCGAGCCGCGTCACCTGCCAGCCGAGGTGCGCGGCAAACAGCGCGAGGCCGGCCCACGCGAACATCCCGCCCCCGGCCGCCGCGATGGCGAGCCCGATCAGCACCACGGCGGCTGAGTAGAAGCCGACCAGCCACGGCACGGTGGAACGCTCGAACAGCCGGGCGGAGGATTTCACCCCGACGATGGCGTCGTCCTCGCGGTCCTGATGGGCGTAGATGGTATCATAGCCGATCACCCACACCACCGAGCCGGCATAGAGCAGGAAGGCGGAGGGCGGCAGCGCCTCCAGCAGCGCGGCAAAGCCCATCAGCGCGCCCCAGGAGAAGGCGAGGCCGAGCACCGCCTGCGGCACCCAGATGACGCGCTTCATCAGGGGATAGATAGCCACCACGCCGAGCGAGGAGATCGCGACGATCATCGCAAAGGTCGGCAGGCAGAACAGCACGATGAGGCCGGCCAGCGCCTGCAAGGCGAGGAACGCGAACGCCGCCTTCACGCTCACCTGGCCCGCCGGGATCGGGCGCGAGCGGGTGCGCTCGACAAGGCCGTCAATGTCGCGGTCGAGAATGTCGTTCCAGGTGCAGCCGGCACCGCGCATGGCGATGGAGCCGAGCGCGAACAGAGCCAGCAAAGCGACCGCGTAAGGCGACCAATGCCCATTCATGTGGGCGGCCATCGCGGTCGACCACCAGCACGGGATCAGCAGCAGCCAACTGCCGATCGGGCGGTCGGCCCGCGCGAGACGCAGGAAGGGACGCAGGAGGGACGGCGCACGCCGGTCCACCCAGTTTCCGGTCGTGTCGGCCGGTGCAGCGGCGGGCGTGGGCGCGGTCATGATGCTGCGTCAGTCCTCAGCGCAGGGCACTGCCGCCGAGCGTGTCGAATACACCGCCCGGCTGGCTGGCCGCGGTCGTCGAAGGCAGGCCGCTCGGCAGGCCGAGGCCCTGCGATACCGCGCCCTGCAGCGGCGGACCGGCCGGACCGCCGCCACCGCTCTCCTGGAGCTGCGCCGCCTTGCAGACACGATCGCGCACACTGGCCACGCTGGCGGCGTTTTCCTTCACCTTCTTCACTACGTCCTCGGGGACATGGCACTTGGTCTGGTTGGTCGAGAGGTAGGACGAGAATTTCTGCTGCGCGGTCACGAAGGAGCGGAACATCGGACACAGTTCGGAGGGCGGCAGCTTCTTCTTGGTCGCGCCCTGCAGCGTGGCGCCGCGCTTTTCCAGGTCATTGCGCAGCGTCTCGACCGAGCTCTGGCAATCTTGCATGGCGGCGGCATCGGCTGGAGCGGGTTGGCCCATCGACATGCCGTTCGGCACCAACCCCTGCGCCGGAGAGAAATTCTGCGACGACATCGGAGCTGTCCCCGACATCGAGGAAGGGGCCGGGGCCATCTGCGTGGTGGGGGCGGTCGGCTCGGTCACGGTGGCGGCGCCATCGCCGCCGGGCGAGCCGATCCACTGCGCGGAAGCCGGCGCGGCCATGGCGGCGCACGCCAGCACGGCGCCAGCCATCAAAATGCGTGCGTTCCTGCCCATGTAAGGCACCAGATCGCGGCGACCTTCAGAATTAGACCGTGTCATGCAGCATATCCGCCCGTGCAACGTCCTTGACCCAGCGTGATACAGAGGCCTTAAAGATTGGGCAACATCACGGCAGCCGGTGTCGTGTCTTAACTATGCGATGAAATGATGGCCCGGCCCCGAATCGAAGATCAAGACCAGCCCTATGATTTCCGCGCACAGCGGCTTTTCGTCGACGAACCGCTCGGCGAAGGCATCGACGTGCAGCTCGACCGCGACCGGGCGCACTATGTTTCCGACGTGATCCGGCTCGAAGTCGGCGCCTCTATACACCTTTTCAACGGCCGTGACGGCGAATGGCGCGCAATCCGCCGCCCAGGCGGACGCCGCGAGGCGATCCTGCGCTGCGAACAGCGCCTGCGCGCGCAGACTCCCCGCCCCGACCTCGATTATGTATTCGCGCCGCTGAAGCACGCCCGGCTCGATTATATGGTGCAGAAAGCCGTGGAGATGGGCGCCGGCCGGCTGGTGCCGGTGATGCCCCGCCACACCCAGAGCACCCGCGTCAACACCGAGCGTATGCGCGCCAATGCGATCGAGGCGGCTGAGCAGTGCGGCATCCTCAGCATACCCGAGGTGCCTGAGCCCTCCAGCTTCGAGCGCTGGCTGGCGGACCTGAGCGCTGAACGCACGCTGGTGTTCTGCGACGAGGCGGCGCCCGAGGCCGACCCGATGGTGGCATTGCGCGAGGCGGTGAAGGGGCCGCTCAGCGTGCTGATCGGCCCGGAAGGCGGCTTTGCCGATGTCGAGCGCCGCATGCTGCTGGCGCGCGCCGGCGTCGTGGTGCTGTCGCTGGGCCCGCGCATCTTGCGCGCCGATACGGCGGCGGTGGCCGCGCTGGCGCTCATTGAGGCCGCTCGGCAGGCACGCTGAACGGCCTGAAAAAATTCGACAGACGCGTGGAACCCGATGGAATCGAACGCGTTGACCAGCGCCGCTCACCCTCCGGCCGGAGCGGCACGGCCTGATGGGAAGGCCCTTGCAATCCAGAGTATTTTTGCAGGCATTCCCAGCAGCTTAGGCTAAAGACCTTCCATTATTATAATAAACATGTGACTTACCCGACCAAATCCGGGGTCATATTTCAGTCTCAGTTTGTCATCATCTAGCACCCCAGCGAAGCACCCCGGTGATTTGCTGCCGGATAAGCTATGCATGTCAGGCGATTCGGGCATGCGGGGGAAAGAGACATGACGGAAGACTATCGCATCGGCATCGAGGAAGAATATTTCATCGTCGACACCGAGACCAAAAGCGCGCTCCGCCGCACGCCGATGGCCTTCATGGAAGCCGCCAAGCAGGCGCTGGGTGACAGCGTCTCCGGCGAGATGCTGCAATCGCAGATCGAAGTGATGACCCGCCCGCATTCGTCCACCGCAGACGTCAAGGCCGAGCTGCGCAGCCTGCGCCGCTCATTGGGCGAAGTGGCGGGCGGATTCGATTTCTCGTTCTTCGCCTCCGGCACCCACCCGACCGCGAGCTGGCAGACCGGCAAGCGCACCCCGACCCAGCGCTATGACGGGCTGATGCACGATTTGCAGATGCTCGGCGAGCGCAACATGCTGTGCGGCCTGCATGTGCATGTCGAACTGCCCGATCCGCAGACCCGCATCGACGTGATGCGCCGCATCATGCCCTATCTGCCGATCTTCGTGGCGCTGGCGACCTCCTCGCCGTTCTGGGAATCCAAGCGCACCGGGCTGATGGGCTACCGTCTGGCGGCCTATGACGAGTTGCCACGCACCGGCATGCCCGAGCTGTTCGAGACGGTGAAGGACTATGACGACTATGTGAACGCGCTGGTGTCCGCGAAGGCAATCCGCGATTCCAGCTATGTCTGGTGGACCATCCGCCCCTCGCAGAAGCACCCGACTTTGGAGCTTCGCGCGCCCGATAGCTGCACGCGGATCGAGGATTCGGTGGCGATCGCCGCGCTGTACCGTTCGCTGGTGCGCCACTTAGTTCGCCACCCCACGCTCCATGCCGGCATCGACGCGGTCGACCGCGCCATTGCGGTGGAGAACAAGTGGCGGGGGCAGGGCTACGGCATCCATGGCAGCTTCGTCGACCGCAGCGCCCAGCAGGCGGTGCCGGTGGCCCAAGCGGTGGAAACGCTGATCGACATGGTAACCGAGGATGCGCACCAGCTCGGCAGCTATGATGAGCTCCAGCAGTTGCGGACCATCCTCAATGGCGGCACCAGCGCCGACGTGCAGATCGCGGTCTATCAGGAAGCCGCGCACCGCACCGGCAACCGCAACGAGGCGCTGCGCGCGGTGACGACCTGGCTGACCCACGCCTCGGCGCAGTAGGGGCGCGGCAAGGGTGAACCAGTCACGCCGATCAATCTTTACACACCCTCATCCCCGGGCTTGACCCGGGGATGAGGGTGGAAAGGGTATGCGGCCCCACAGCGTCATCCCGGAATGGCCGCAAGGCCATATCCGGGATCGCGTGAGAGTGGAGCGCTCTTTTCTGCACGCGATCCCGGCTCTGCGCGGCGCTCCGGCCGGGATGACGGCCTTTGGGAAGGGTGAAGACGGCTGCCCCCCATGCGCCCTTCATTCCCGGAAGGAGCGCAGTGCGGAGCCGGGATGACGGCTGTGTGGGGATGACGGCGGGTGATGGGCGGTCGGAATGACGGCCGGGAGGCGATGAATGCCGCGATGACGGGTCTGTCCGGCAGATCGGGCATCTCCCTCATTTGCGTCGCACGCGACGCTGTGTATGTTCGCGCGCCCAGCACGCCGGCGGAGTCCTCATGGCGCGAGATCAGACCGACACGCAACCCATCGAGAGCCGTGACGAACTCGTCGCGTGGTTCGAGGAGGGCTCCAAGGCGCGGCAACGATTCCGCATCGGGACCGAGCACGAGAAGTTCCCGTTCACGCTGGAGGGCCTGCAGCCGATTCCCTATGAGGGGCCCGGTGGCATCCGTGCGCTGCTGGAAGGCATGCAGGAGTTGAACGGCTGGGAGCCGATCATGGAAGGCGAGACCATTATCGGGCTCGCCGATACCATTGGCGGCGGGGCGATCTCGCTGGAGCCGGGCGGGCAGTTCGAGCTTTCCGGCGCGCCCCTGACGTCGATCCACGAGACCTGCGCCGAGGTGAACTCGCATCTCGAACAGGTGCGCGAAGTCGCGACCCCGCTCGGCCTCGGCTTCCTCGGGTTGGGCATGAGTCCGAAATGGACGCTGGCCGAGACGCCGGTGATGCCCAAGGGCCGCTACCGCATCATGGCGAACTACATGCCCAAGGTCGGCTCGCACGGCCTCGACATGATGTTCCGCACCTGCACCGTGCAGGTGAATCTCGATTTCGCCTCCGAGCCCGACATGGTGAAGAAGCTGCGGGTCGGGCTGGCCTTACAGCCGGTCGCCACCGCTTTGTTCGCCAATTCGCCGTTCACGGAAGGCAAGCCGAATGGCTTCCTGTCGTTCCGCTCGGAAATCTGGCGCGACACCGACAATGCCCGCGCCGGCATGATGCCGTTCGCGTTCGAGGACGGCATGGGCTTCGAGCGTTACGTCGACTATGCGCTCGACGTGCCGATGTATTTCATCAAGCGCGGCGACCATTATATCGACGTCGCCGGCTCCTCGTTCCGCGACCTGCTGGCCGGGCGCCATGCGGCGGTGCCGGGCGAGACCGCGACGGTTTCCGACTGGGCCAACCACCTCTCGACCATCTTCCCCGAGGTGCGGCTGAAGCGTTATCTGGAGATGCGCGGCGCCGATGGCGGGCCGTGGGCCAAGCTCTGCGCCCTGCCCGCGCTGTGGACCGGCCTGCTCTATGACGAGACGAGCCTGGATGCCGCCTGGGAGCTAGCCAAGGGCTGGAGCGCCGACGAGCGCCAGGCCGCGCGCGACGAGGTTCCGCGCCTCGGCTTCAAGGCGCAGGTCGCCGGCCGCAGCATGCTGGATGTGGCGCGCGATGTGGTGGCGATCGCCCGCGACGGGCTCAAACGCCGCGACATGCGCGACAGCCAGGGCCGCAATGAGGCCCGCTTCCTCGACACGCTGGACGAGAGCCTCAGCACGGGCAAGACGCCGGCCGACCTGCTGCTGGAGCGCTATCACGGGGCCTGGGGCGGCTCAGTAGACCCGGTGTTTACCGAGGATGCGTATTAAGACTTAGTCCTCATAGGAACCGGCGCGATAGGTGCCGACACTCCACAGATGGCCCTCCGGATCGCGCACCGCGAATTCGCGCGAGCCGTAGGGCGTGTCGTAAATATCCATGACGATTTCGGCGTCCGCCCCGACCGCGCGCTGCCACAGCGCATCGGCGTCGGGCACGACGACATAGATGCCCTGCGTGACACCGCCGGCCTGCGTCGGCGTGCGCATGCCCAGCCGATCATTCTTCAGTCCGCCGAGCATGATGGCGCTGGTGCCGAGGCGCAGTTCGGCGTGGGCGACGCCGCCATCCTCAGCCTCGATCACCATGATCGGGTCGAATCCGAACGTATCGCCGAGCCATGCAATGGCGTGCTTCGGGTCGGCGTAGCGCAGGAACGGCACCAGATCGCCGGGAACGGGATTTGCGGGCATAAGCATCTCCTGTGCGTCGTCGAGATGATTTAGGGCAGCCTCACTCGGCAGCGATCTGCTGGCCGGAGATGTTGTCCAGACCCTGCACGATGTGGTTGGCGAGCGCGTCGGCAAGCGCGGAGACTTCGTGCCGATTGCGCAGCAGGCCGATGCGGCAGGGCGCCAGCGCCGGAAAGCCGTCGGCGGGGCCCAGCACCCGCATGCCGGGGCGCAGGCCCGATTCCGCCAGCACAGAGACGGCAAGGCCCGACAGCACGGCGGCGGAAACGGCGGTGCTGTTCGACGAGGTATAGAGGATGCGGAACGGCCGGCCGACAGCCTGCAGCTTGGCAATGGCCTCCTGTCGCCAGTCACAGGTCTGGCGGCCGAGCGCGAGCGGCAGCGGCTCGTCCAGATGCACCGAATGGCGGGTGGACGTCACCCACAGAAGCTGCTCGCGGCGGATGATCTCGCTCTCGCGATTGATCATCTCGCAATCGGTGACGATGGCCAGATCCAGATCGCCGGTGTCGATGCGGTCGACCAGATCGCTGGAAGGATCGCACACCACGGTCAGTTCGACATGGGGATGGGTGGCGGAGAACCGCGCCATGATCTCGGGAAGATAGCGGTCGGCATAATCGTCCGGCACGCCGAGGCGCACCCGGCCCGACAATTCAGCGTTGGACAGGCTCGCCACCGCTTCCATGTTCAGCTTGACGATGCGGCGGGCGTAATCGAGCAGCCGGTCGCCCTCATCGGTGAGGCGCGAGGCGCGCCCGTCGCGGGCGAAGATCGGCGTGCCGACCCGTTCTTCCAGACGCTTCATCTGCATCGAGACCGCCGACTGGGTCTTGTGGACCACCTCGGAAGCCTTTGTAAAACTGCCGGTTTCGGCAATTGTGATGAATGTTCTTAATTGATCGATATCGAGAAGCACGGTCATGGGGCTCGCTCCGGCGGCGTCTCATCAATGGTTATGATAATTCAGATCATAAACATTCGCTAGTGTGATCAATGCTCCGAGAGCATAAACATCGTGTCGCGAACGGGTGATGTCGATTTCGGGTGGGCGCAGCGCCGGCCCAGGATCAAAACCAGACATGCACCGCTGCACGACCGACACGATGGAGGTATCAATGTCGTATATTGGAGAAGTCCGGAGAACCGCGTTCTCCTCATTCGGCACCGCCGCAACCGGCCTTGCCCTTGCCGGCATCACCGGCGCCATCCAGTTCGCCAAGGCGATTGCCCGCCGTCGCATGCTCTCGCAGCTCGGCGAATTCGACGACCGCATGCTGCGCGATATCGGCCTGACTCGTTCCGACCTGCGCGACGCCTCGGCCGGCCCGATCTGGCAGGACCCGACGTCCGTGCTCGTGGTTCGCTCGGTGGAACGCCGCGCCAGCCGCCGTCTGGCCGCTCGCGAGACCATTCGGGACGCCGCCAAATCGACCAATGACCTGATCAAGTGCCCCTGATCATGGCGGAAGCGTCACCTGACCGAATTTACGACGGCTTCGACCCCCTCGGGCCGTCCACTTGAAGCCCGCTGGTTCATCCGGCGGGCTTTTTTTGTATCTGGGGGTGGGGCGTGGAGGCAGAAGCCTCACACATTGAGCAGCAGATACTCACGCTCCCACGGCGAGATGACGCGCATGAAGGTGTCGAACTCGGTCTGCTTCACCGCCGTGTAGGTCTTCACGAAGGACGGGCCGAGCACGGTCGCGATCTCGTCGGAATGCTGCATCGCCGCCACCGCCTCCAACAGGCCGCGCGGCAGCTCGAAATCGAGGAACTTGGCGTCGGCTTCCAGCGGCTCGGTCGGCCGCAGGCCCTCCACCATGCCGAGATAGCCGCAGGCCAGCGAGGCCGCGATCACCAGATAGGGATTGGTGTCGGACGAGGGCACCCGGTTCTCCACCCGGCGCGCAGCCGGGCTGGAGGGCGGAATGCGCAGTCCGGCGGTGCGGTTGTCATAGCCCCACTGCACATTGATCGGCGCCATCGAATCGCGGGTCAGCCGGCGATACGAGTTCACATAAGGCGCCAGGATCGCCATCACGGTCGGCAGATAGCGCTGCTGCCCGGCGATGAAGGAGAAGAATTCCGGGGTCGGATCGCCGTCCTTGTCGGAGAAGATGTTCTTCCCCGTCTCGGCCGAGACGATGGACTGGTGGATGTGCATCGCCGAGCCCGGTTCGTCGGCGGTCGGCTTGGCCATGAAGGTGGCGTAGATCTTGTGCTTGAGGGCGGCCTCGCGAATGGTCCGCTTGAACAGGAACACCTGGTCGGCCAGCACCAGCGGGTCGCCGTGCAGCAGGTTGATTTCCATCTGCGCCGCGCCGTCCTCATGGATCAGCGTGTCGATCTCCAGGCCCTGCGCCTCGGAGTAGTCGTACATGTCCTCGAACAGCGCATCGAATTCGTTGACCGCCTGGATCGAATAGGACTGGCGGCCGATTTCCGGCCGGCCGGAGCGCCCGACCGGCGGCTTCAGCGGGTAGTCGGGATCGGTGTTGGGCTCGACGAGGTAGAACTCCATCTCCGGCGCGATCACGGCCTGCCAGCCCTTATGGGCGTAGAGGTCCATGACGTTCTTCAGCACCTGGCGCGGCGCCAGCTCCACCGGGCGGCCATCACGATGATAGGCGTCGTGGATGATCTGCGCGGTCGGGTCGGTCGCCCACGGCACGATGGTGAGCGTGGAGAAGTCCGGCTCCATCACGAGGTCGCTGTCGACCACGACCGAATCCACCAGCCCGTCATAAGGCGGGTACTCACCGGAGATGGTCTGGAAGAACACCGAGAGCGGCAGGTTCATGGTCGGGTTCGACAGGAATTTGGACGTCGGCATGATCTTGCCGCGGCCGACGCCGGCAAGGTCCGGGACGGCGCATTCGATCTCGGTGATACCGCGTGCCGCCATCCATGCCTTGGCTTCCGCCAGCGAGGCAACGCCGCGTCCCGATTGAATCACGTCCTTTTCCGAACGCTTCTTTTTAGCCATGTCGAACAATCCCATGCGCGATTTGCGCGGTATCGAGGGGATCATGCCCCATCGCAGCCCGTCAAGGCGCCCGGCACTGCTCATTTCCGGGCATGGTAAAATTGTTTGCAGCGAGACGGTTGAGAAGGTGCACGAAGCCGGATAGCGTTCGGTACCATCAGGCCGGGCAGCGGGGCATCATATGAGCACGGGCGTCACCGAGACGACGCAGAAAACCGTCGGCGGCATTCGCCGGAAATTCGCTCCCTGGACCGACCCGAAGGCGGTCCCGCTCATCCGCTACCAGAACATCACCAAGAAATTCGGCGATTTCGTCGCCGTCGAGGATTTGTCGCTCGACATCTATGAGCGCGAATTCTTCGCTTTGCTCGGCCCGTCCGGCTGCGGCAAGACCACGCTGATGCGCATGCTCGCCGGCTTCGAGGAGCCGACCTCCGGCCAGATCACGCTGGCGGGTCAGGACCTCGTCGGCATGCCGCCCTACAAGCGGCCGGTCAACATGATGTTCCAGTCCTACGCGCTGTTTCCGCACATGAGCGTGTGGGACAATATCGCGTTCGGGCTGAGGCAGGACAAGGTGGAGAAGGAAGCCACCAGCGCCCGCGTCGAGGAAATGCTCAAGCTGGTGAAGCTGGAGCAGTTCGCCAAGCGCAAGCCGCACCAGCTCTCCGGCGGCCAGCGCCAGCGCGTCGCGCTGGCCCGCTCGCTCGCCAAGGCGCCCAAGGTGCTGCTGCTCGACGAGCCGCTCGGCGCGCTCGACAAGAAGCTGCGCGAGGAAACTCAGTTCGAGCTGATGGACCTCCAGATGAAGCTCGGCATGACCTTCCTGATCGTGACGCACGACCAGGAAGAGGCCATGACGGTCGCCGACCGCATCGCGGTGATGAACCATGGCAAGCTGGTGCAGGTGGCGCCGCCCGCCGTGATCTACGAGCAGCCCAATTGCCGCTATGTCGCGGACTTCGTCGGCGACGTGAACATCCTCGAGGCCAAGATCGAGAGCGTTTCGCCCGGCATGGTGTCGCTGCGTTCGGACGCCGCCGACACCTCGCTGATGATCGCGCAGGATGTCGAGGGCAAGCCCGGCGACCCGGCCTGGATCGCGGTGCGGCCGGAAAAGGTGCGGGTCGATCTCGATCCGCCAGCCGAGCAGGGCGTCAATTGCCTGCAGGGCGAAATCTGGGACATCGGCTATCTCGGCGATCTCTCGATCTACCATGTCGAACTGGCCAATGGCACGCGCATCAAAGCCGCCAAGCCGAACATGACCCGCATGGTGGAGCGTCCGATCAGCTGGGACGACAAGGTCTGGGTTTCCTGGTCGCCGGATGCTGGCGTCGTACTGACGCGCTGAGGGAAAGCCGATGGCACAGAAGGCTAGAGGTCGCTGGCTCGTCACCGCCATACCCTATGCGTGGCTGCTCGCGCTGTTCCTGATCCCGTTCCTGATCGTCTTCAAGATCAGCCTGTCGCAGGACGCGATCGCGCAGCCGCCCTACGTCCCGACCTTCGACCTCGCCGCCGGCTGGGAGGCGTTCAAGGCGGCGTTCTCCGAGCTGAGCTTCGAGAATTACAGCTATGTGCTGAGCTGGGACAACGAGTTCCTGGAAGCCTATGGCTCCAGCCTCTGGATCGCCGGCATTTCGACGCTGCTGCTGCTCGCGGTCGGCTACCCCATCGCCTATGGCATGGCGCGGGCGCCGAAATCGATCCGCCCGACGCTCATGATGCTGGTGATCCTGCCGTTCTGGACCTCGTTCCTGATCCGCGTCTATGCGTGGATCGGCATCCTGTCGCCGGAAGGGCTGCTGAACCAGTTGCTGTTCGCGCTAGGCGTGATCGACGAGCCGCTGCAGATACTGGCGACCGACACGGCGGTCTATATCGGCATCGTCTATTCCTATCTGCCCTTCATGATCCTGCCGCTCTACGCCGCGCTGGAGAAGATGGACGAGACGCTGCTGGAAGCCGCCGCCGATCTCGGCTGCCCGCCTTTCGCGGCGTTCTGGAAGATCACCTGGCCGCTGTCGCTGCCCGGCGTGTTCGCCGGCTGCCTGCTGTGCTTCATCCCGGCGGTGGGTGAGTTCGTCATCCCCGATCTGCTCGGGGGCTCGGACACGCTGATGATCGGCAAGGTGCTGTGGACCGAATTCTCGGTGAACCGCTCCTGGACGGTGTCCTCGGCGGTGGCGGTGCTGCTCCTGATGGTGCTGGTGATCCCCATCGTCTTCTACCAGAACATCCAGGCACGCGAGATGGAGGGCCGCTGAGCATGTTCCACAAAAATAATAGGATTTTTGTCATGAGAACATGCTCCAGCTTGTTGATTCGAGAGCACTTTCTCATCCTTCGGATGAATTCATCCGACGGGAAAGGGCTCTAGATGCGCAAGGGTCTCTCCTGGTTCAACGTCACCTCCATCACGCTCGGCTTCACCTTCCTGTATGTGCCGATCGTGCTCTTGGTGATCTACTCCTTCAATGCCTCGCGGCTGGTGACGGTGTGGGCCGGCTTCTCGCTCGAATGGTACTGGAAGCTGTTCCAGAACGAGCAGTTGCTGGATGCCGCCTGGGTGACGCTGCGCGTCGCCTTCATCTCGGCGAGCGTCGCCACCGTGTTCGGCACGCTGGCCGCCATCACGCTCACCCGCTATGGCCGGTTCCCAGGCCGGACGCTGTTCTCCGGCATGATCTATGCGCCGCTGGTGATGCCGGAAGTCATCACCGGCCTGTCGCTGCTGCTCTTGTTCGTGGCGATCGATTTCGACCGTGGCTTCTGGACCATCACGCTGGCCCACATCACCTTCACCATGTGCTTCGTCTCGGTGGTGGTGCAGTCGCGGCTGGTGACGTTCGACCGCAGCCTGGAAGAGGCCGCGCTCGATCTCGGCTGCCCGCCCTTCAAGACCTTCTTCGTCATCACCCTGCCGATCATCCTGCCCGCCGTGGTGTCGGGCTGGATGCTGGCCTTCACACTCTCGCTTGATGACCTCGTCATCGCCAGCTTCACCACCGGGCCTGGCGCCACCACGCTGCCGATGCGCATCTACAGCCAGGTGCGGCTCGGCGTGACGCCGGAAATCAACGCCGCCTGTACCATCCTGATCGCCATCGTCACCGTGGTGGTGATCATCGCCTCGGTCGTCACCAAGCGGCAGGAGATCGAGCGTCAGAAGGCCGAGCGCATGGCGGCGGCGGGGTAAGTGCTTGATGACGGCGATGTGGATCGGGTCCGGCCTGCTATAGTTGTCGCTCCCGCCCTGCCCGAATCGAGACCCGCTTCATGCCGCTGCGCCTGCTTCCCTCCAATCTGGTCGACCGCATCGCCGCGGGCGAGGTGGTGGAGCGTCCGGCCGCGGCCCTGAAGGAGATCGTCGAGAACGCCATCGACGCCGGCGCCAGGCGCATCGAGATCGTCATCGATGGCGGCGGCCGCCGGCTGTTGCGGGTGACCGACGACGGCTGTGGCATGAATGCCGCCGAACTGGATTTGGCTGTGGAGCGCCACGCCACCTCCAAGCTCGACACCGAGGATTTGCTCGCCATCTCGACGCTCGGCTTTCGTGGCGAGGCGCTGCCTTCGATCGGCTCGGTGGCACGGCTTTCCATCACCAGCCGTCCTTTGGGGGCTGATGAGGCTTACGAGATCCGCGTCGAGGGCGGGGTGAAATCCCCGGTGCGGCCCGCTGCCTTGGGCCACGGCACGCGGGTCGAGGTGCGCGATCTGTTCTTCGCCACCCCGGCGCGACTGAAATTCCTGAAATCCGAACGCGCCGAGACCGCCGCCGCCGTCGACGCAGTGCGCCGCCTCGCGCTCGCCCGCGCCGATGTCGGCTTCACCCTGGTGACGGACGACCAGGCGCCCTTGAGCTGGCCGGCGCGCAGCAATGACGCAACTGGGTGGCGTGCGCGCATCGCCGACGTGCTGGGCCATGAGGTCGCCGGCAACGCCATCGACGTCCACGGCATTCGCGAGGGCGCGCGGCTGGAAGGCTCGGCCGGGCTGCCGACCTATTCCAAGGCCAATTCGCTCAGCCAGTATTTGTTCGTCAATGGCCGCCCGGTGCGCGACAAGGTGCTGATCGGTGCCATCCGCGCCGCCTATGCCGACCTGCTGCCCTCCGACCGCCACCCGGTGACGGTGCTGTTCCTCGACATCGACCCGCGCGAGGTCGATGTGAACGTGCACCCGGCCAAGACCGAGGTGCGGTTCCGCGACCCCGGCCTCATTCGCGCGCTGATCGTGCGCACGCTGGGCGACGCTCTCACCGGCGGGGTGCCGCGCACCACCTCGACCGCCGCCGATCGGCTGGCGGCCTTCGCGCAGCCGGGGCCGAGCTACCGGCCGAACGACTATCGCGCCGATTATCGCCCCCCCGCCGGCGGCCATGACTGGACGCAATCCTGGGCGGCGCCGGCCAGTGGTTTCCGCGAGGAGGCCTCCCCTAGCTTCGACCTCGGGCTGGCTTTGGCGCCATCGGCCGATGCCCGTGCTTCCCTGGCACCGGCCGCGCCGGACCTGATGGAGCGCCCGCTCGGGGCGGCGCGGGCGCAATTGCATGAAACCTACATCATCGCGCAGACGCAGGATGGCGTGGTGGTGGTGGACCAGCACGCCGCCCATGAGCGCATCGTCTATGAGCGGCTGAAGGCCGCGATGGAGCGCGACGGGCTGGCGCGGCAGATGCTGCTGGTGCCGCTGGTGGTCGATCTCGACCCCTCCGACGCCGATCGCCTTGCCGAGCGCGCCACCGCGCTGGAGCAGTTCGGCCTGGTCATCGAGCCGTTCGGGCCCGGCGCGCTGCTGGTGCGCGAAGTGCCGGCGATGCTGGGCGACGCGGATGTCTCATTGATGCTGCGCGAACTCGCCGAGCACGCGGCGGAATGGGACGACGCGTTGCCGCTGGAACGCCGGCTGCTTCACGTTGCCGCCACCATGGCGTGCCATGGCTCGGTGCGCGCCGGCCGCCGGCTGCGCGTCGAGGAGATGAACGCCCTGCTGCGCGAGATGGAACGGACCCCCAATGCCGGCCAATGCAATCATGGCCGGCCGACCTTCGTCACGCTGGCGCTGGCCGATATCGAGCGGCTGTTCGCACGGCGATGAGCATCAAGTTCGATAGGGATCACTGCAAAAGCTGGTACGCCGCCACGGCGGACATGCTGGCGCCCTGCCCGGTGCTGGCCGGGCCCGAGCGTGCCGACGTATGCGTCATCGGCGGTGGCTATACCGGCTTGTCGGCGGCGCTTCATCTGGCGGAAGCCGGGCTCGACGTGGTGCTGCTGGAAGCCTCAAAGCTCGGCTCCGGCGCCTCGGGCCGCAATGGCGGGCAGATCCACTCCGGCCAGCGCCGCGACCAGGACTGGATCGAGGCCCATATGGGGCTCGATGATGCCAAGGCCCTGTGGAGCCTAGCGGAGGATGCCAAGGCGCTGCTGCGCGACCTGATCAAGCGCCACGAGATCGACTGCCATTTGCGCGACGGCATGATCACCGCCGATCACAAGCCGGGCTATGTCGCGCACAGCCACGCTTACGCGCGTAAGCTCAACGAGGTTTACGACTACCCCCACGCGTCGCCGCTCTCGCGCGAGGAACTGCGCGAGATGGTCGGCTCGGACGCCTATTTCGGCGGCATGATCGATCGAGACGGCGGCCATCTGCATCCGCTCAACCTCGCGCTCGGGCTGGCCCGCGCCGCGCAGGCGGCGGGCGCCCGGCTGTTCGAGCATTCCCATGCCGTCCGCATTACCGAGGGCGCCAAGGTGACGGTCGCGACCGGCGCCGGCACCGTGGAAGCCGACTGGGTGCTGGAATGCGGCGACGGGCTGCAGGATGGGCTCGACGTCCGCGTCGACCGCTTCGTCATGCCGATCGCCAATTACATCGCCGCCACCGAGCCTCTGGGCGAGCGGAAGTTCGAGATCATCGCCAATGACGCCGCGGTGGCCGACAGCCGGTTCGTGGTGAATTATTATCGCCTCACCGCCGACGGCCGGCTGCTGTTCGGCGGCGGCGAGAGCTATACGCGCCGGCTGCGCGCCAATCCCGGCGAATTCGTGCGGCCCTATATGCTGAAGATCTTCCCGCAGCTGGCCGATGTGCGCATCGACCATGGCTGGGGCGGGCTGCTCGGCATCACCATGACGCGGATGCCATTCGTGCGGCGGCTGGGGCCGCGCGTGCTGACCGCCGCCGGCTATTCCGGCCAGGGCGTCATGCTGGCGCCGCTGTTCGGCAAGATCCTTGCCGAGGCCGTGGCTGGGCAGCTCGGGCGTTTCGACCTGCTGCAAAGCCTGCCGGTGCCGGCCTTCCCCGGCGGACCACTGATGCGCTGGCCGCTAATGGCTGCGGGGCTCAGCTATTATGCGCTGCGGGACCGGCTGTAGATCATGGATTTGATGGCCGAACTGGAAGCCTGGGCGCGCGACGCGCTGGCGTTGGTCGAGGCGCACAAGGCGTGGGCGCCCTATATCGCCTTCGTGCTGGCGTTCGGC
>LNAP01000845.1_pt1 | contig 33991 bp, 34 predicted proteins | sample 602601 | NCBI WGS metagenome assembly LNAP01 (sample SAMN02440304, study PRJNA202911) | soil metagenome | biome: Subtropical and temperate rainforests or woodlands; isolation source: soil samples (1 kg each in a 20% v/v slurry with milli Q water) were... ...
GACGCCGTCGGAACGCGCCATTGCCGCAGCCGCCGCGCGCTACGAACAGATCCTCGGCTATCGCGCGATGCCCAGCGCGACCACCCTGCGCGGCGCCACGTCGCCGCTCGACGCCGCGCAGACCGTCAACGTTGTGCCCGAACAGGTCATCAAGGATCAGTTGCCGCGTAACCTCGACGACGCGCTGGTCAATATATCAGGCGTCACCCAGGCCAATACGCTGGGCGGCAGCATGGACGCGGTAATGCGGCGCGGTTTCGGCGACAACCGTGACGGCTCGATCATGCGCAACGGCATGCCGGTGGTGCAAAGCCGGTCGCTCAACGCTGCGGTGGAGAGCGTCGAGGTGCTGAAGGGCCCGGCGTCGATGCTGTACGGCGTCATCGACCCCGGCGGCGTCGTCAACACCATCAGCAAGCGTCCGGACCTCTATCAGCACGGTTCCGTCTCGGTGATGGGCTCGACCTATGGCGGCGGCAAGGACGGCGGCAACGCCACGTTCGATCTGACCGGGCCGATCGGCGCCGATGGCCTCGCCTATCGCTTCATCGCCTATGGCGTCAATGAAGACTACTGGCGCAATTTCGGCCGCACCCGGGAGACTTTGATCGCGCCGTCGCTGGCCTGGTATGGCGACGCCACCACGGTGCATCTCAATTACGAGCACCGCGAGTTCCTCTATCCGTTCGACCGCGGCACCCTGCTCGATACCCGCACCAAACAGCCGCTCGCCATTCCCGCGACCCGCCGCATCGACGAGCCCTTCGACAATACGTGGGGCGTGTCCGACCTGATCCAGGCCTCGGTCGAACACCGGTTCAATGCCGACTGGAAGCTCAACGCCGCCTACAGCTACAACGCCGAAACCTCCGCCGCCAACCAGCTCCGCACCACGGCGGTGAACCCGGTGACCGGCGTCGCGACCCGCAGCAATGACGGCACCGGCGGCTCGCTGTCGCAGGACAGCTACGGCACCGCCTATGTGCAGGGCGGCTTCTGGCTTGGCGAGATGCGCAATGAAGTGCTGTTCGGCGGCGACGCGCAGTACCGCGTGATCTACCGCAAGGACCTGTACCGCCAGACGGTGTCCAGCGTGTTCAATGTCTACAATCCCGTCTACGGCCTGATCTCGCCAAGCACCACGGTCTCGGCCGCCGACAGCGAGCAGACCGACAAGCTCGCCACCCGGGCGCTGTTCTTCCAGGACACGCTGCATCTGACCAACCAGCTCGCGCTGGTCGGCGGCGTCCGCTACATGCAGTTCGAGCAGCTGGCCGGCAAGGGCCGGCCGTTCGTCACCAATACCGACCTGTCAGGCGACAAGGTGCTGCCGCTCGGCGGCGTGATCTACAAGCTCACCGACCAGGTCTCGCTCTATGCCAGCTATACGCAGTCGCTGAAGCCGACCTCGACCATCGCCGCGTTCTCTTCGAGCCTCGCCAACTTCGTGGTCGGCTCCAACGTGGCGCCGGAGGAAGGCACCCAGTGGGAGACCGGCGTCAGGTTCGATATCAACAAGCGGCTGTCGGGCACCGTGGCGCTGTACGACATCGAGAAGAAGAACGTGCTGGTCACGCAGCTCAACACCAGTACCGGCCTGCTCGAGGCCCGCGCCGCCGGCAAGGTGCGCTCGCGCGGCGTCGAGGTGGACGTGACCGGCAAGCTCACCGACGACTGGAGCATGATCGGCAGCTATGCCTATACCGATGCGCGGGTGACCGAAGACCCACTGCTCAAGGGCCTGGCGCTGCAGAACGTGGCGCTCAATACCGGCTCACTCTATCTCGTCTATGATTTCGGCACCACATTGCCGGGGCGGCTGCGGCTTGGAGCGGGTGGGCATTACGTCGGCGACAGGCCCGGCGACGCGGCCAACAGTTTCGTGCTGCCATCCTACGCCGTCGCGGACGCCTTCGCGACTTATGAAACGAAATACCAGAATCTGCCGGTGACCTATCAGCTGAACGTCAAGAACATCTTCGACAAGGTGTACTACCCGTCTGCCGCGAGCTCGATCTACATCGCGGTCGGCGACGCCCGGCGGGTTTCCTTGTCGGCGACGGTGGCGTTCTGATGCCGGCGCGCGGCGCTGTCGCCGGCGCGGGGGGCGCGCCATGAGCCGTCGTCCGGTCAAGGCGGCGCTGCTGCAGGTTCATTCCGTGATCGGGCTGGCCGTCGCGCTGGTGTTGTCGGTGATCGGGCTGACCGGCGCGACGATGAGTTTCGAAGACGAGATCGGCGCCTTCATGAATGCCGGCATCATGCGGGTCGAGGCGCGCGCGGCGCCGATGCTGACACCGGATGCACTGGTCGCGCGTCTGCAGGCCGCGCAGGATTTCGGCAAGGTGTCCGCCGTGACGCTGTCCAGCGATCCGTCGGCGGCGGCGCGCATCCGCTTTGCGCGCAACGAAGGCGGCACCCGGCCGTCCTCGGTCTATGTCGATCCTTATGACGGCCATCTGCTCGGCGCGCCGCGCGGCGAGAACTTCTTCGCCACGGTGCGCAAACTGCACCGCTGGCTGCTGCTGCCCGGCGACGGTAAGGGCGTCGGCCGGCAGATCACCGGCGTTGTCGCGATCGGGCTGGTTGTCATGCTGGTCTCCGGGCTGGTGCTGCGCTGGCCGCGCCGGGTCCGCAGCATCAAGGCCTGGCTCAAGCCCAACCTGGCCATGCGCGGCCGCGGCTTCCAGTGGTCGCTGCATTCGGTCGCCGGCACCTGGGTGCTGCCGGTCTATCTGGTCATCGCGCTCACCGGCCTGTGGTACTCGTTCGACTGGTACAAGGACGCCGCCACCTGGCTGCTCGGCCGGCCGGCGACGGCGACGAAGATGCAACCCAAGGCGCCGCCGCGCCCGGCAAATGCCGAAGTAACCGCGCCGACCTTCGATCGGGTGTGGTCGGTCTTCCTGCGCGAGCAGGGCGACCGCTACGCATCGGCGCAGCTCACTTTGCCGCCCCAGGGCACCGTGGTGCGGGTCCGCTCCTGGCCTCGCGGCTCCTGGCATGACGGCGCCCGCGACGAGTTCCGCATCGACGCCGCCAGCGGACGGATCGCGCACGCCGAGATCTATGCCCACAAGCCGCTCGGCGAACGCGTGCTGGCCAGCGTACTCGACATTCACCGCGGCGCCATTCTCGGCTGGCCCGGGCGACTACTGTTCATGCTGGCGGCCGCGCTGATGCCGCTGTTCATGGTGACGGGCTTTCTGCTCTATCTGTCACGACGCAGGCTTCGGCGCAGCGCTGCGCCCGCAAGCGGGGCGCTCGTCGCCGGCGAATGATGGCTCGAGCGTCGTGATTTAATCCGGCGCGCTCACAGCCAGCCGTAATGCCGGAAGCGATAATACAGGAACCCGCATATGGAGGCGATGCCGCCGATCACCATGTAGTAGCCGTATTGCCATTTCAGCTCCGGCATGTGTTCGAAGTTCATGCCGTAGATGCCGGCGACCGCGGTGGGCACCGCGAGGATTGCCGCCCAGGCGGCGAGGCGGCGGGTGATCTCGTTCTGCTCGGACTGGCCGGACATCAGACTGGCCTCGAAGGCGAAGGCCAGCACCTCGCGCAGCGCGTCGATGTCCTCCTGCGCCCGGTTGATGTGATCGAGCACATCCCGGAACAGCGGCCGCATCTCGGGATCGACCAGCACCACGTCGGAATGTTCGAGCCGGTGGCAGACGTCGACCAGGGGACCGACGGCGCGGCGCAGCTTCAGGAGCTCGCGGCGCAGCTTGTACAGCCGCTCGAACTCCGAATGATGCAGCTTGCGGCGCAGCACGCGGTCCTCCATCTGCTCGACCTCGGCCTGGATCGCCTCGATCACCGGCAGGTAGTTGTCGACGATGAAATCGATGATGGCATAGAGGATGTAGTCCTCGCCGCGGGTCAGCACCGTCGGGCAGGCCTCGCAGCGTTCGCGCACCGCGGCGTAGGAGGCCGAGGCACCGTGGCGCACCGAGACCACATAGCCGCGGCCGACGAAGATGTGCGTCTCGCCGAAGCCGATGGCGCCGTCTATCATCTGCGCGGTGCGCGCGACGATGAACAGCGCCTCGCCATATTGCTCGACCTTGGGATGCTGGTGCGCCTTGGAGGCGTCCTCGATGGCCAGCGGATGCAGGTCGAACTGGACGCGGACTTTCTCCAGCAGCGCCGGGCTCGGCTCGAGCAGACCGATCCACACCACATGGCCGGGCTTCTGCGACCAGGCTTTCGCCTCCTCGACGGGAATTTCGGCGACGCGCCGACCACTGGCGTAGACGCTGGAGGCGATGACGCCGGCTTCGCGCGCGGCCTGTTCCGGTAACTTGCTGCCGTGCACGGCATCCCCCACGTCGATCGCGATTGGCATTATGCTATAGGGCAATAGACGCGCGGGCGGGCCGAAAGTTTCGTGACGCCGGTGGCGGGGTTGCTGGTTCGCCCCGCGGCTGCGGCAGAATGAGTGGCGTTGACCCTGGTCAAATCCCGGACCGCGGTTTCGATGCACCCTGACGACTGGCCGGCGGAGGCTGGTGCCGTTGCCGGCGTCGCGTCATGATGCGCGAGCTGCAGGGAGTTTCGCATGAAGCGCAAACCGGAACTGGTTGTGCTGGCCACGCTGATCGCCGCTGTCGCGGGCCACTCCGCCGCGGCACAGGATCTCGCCAATGGCCGGCGGCTGTCCGAGCGCTGGTGCACGGAATGTCACGTGATCGGAGCCGCGGGGGAGCGGCCGGGACGCGCATTTCCGTTTGCCGCGATCGCGGCAAAGCCGTCGGTCAATGCCGACATGATCGCGGCGTTCCTGATGATGCCGCACGCCACCATGCCCAATCCACCACTCAGCCGAAACGATGCCCGCGACATCGCGGCGTTCATCATGGCGATGAAGAAATAGCGCGACCGTCGGCGGCGCTGCGCCGGGCTACATCGGCGAGGGAAAATAGTTCACCAGCAACAGCAGCGTGCCGACGATCAACAGCGCGATGACGATCTTGATGTCCATCGTGGCGTCCCCCCAAGCGGGGCCGCCCGCCCCGTCTGCCGGCGCAGCAAAGCATGGGAGGCGCCACGGCGAATTGTGGCAGGTCAACTTCGTCACCTGCGCGGCCCGGGCATCGCAGGGCATGGTCGCTCCACCGCCGGACCGGCGTCGCCTCACGTCCTGAAGCGCAGCGCGTCCACCAGCAGCGCAAAGGCCGGCGCCGGTTGCCGCCGGCTGGGGTAGTACAGGTGATAGCCGGAAAACGGCGTGCACCAGTCGGCGAGCACCTGGACCAGCCGGCCGTCGGCGATGTGCGCGGCCACCTGGTCCTCGGGCAGATAGGCGAGGCCGAGCCCGGCGAGCGCCGCCTTCAGGCGCAGCGCCATGTTGGTGAATACGAGCTGTCCCTCGACCCGCACCTTCAGTGCGCGGCCACGCTTCTCGAATTCCCAGGCGTAGATTCCGCCATAGGTCGGCAGCCGGATATTGATGCAGGCGTGCGCCGTGAGGTCCTGCGGCTTTTTCGGCTTCGCCCTGGTGGCGAAGTAGCCGGGTGCGCCGACCACCACCATGCGGAAGTCCGGACCGATGCGCACCGCGATCATGTCCTTTGCGACCTGCTAGCCGAGCCGCACGCCGGCGTCATAGCGCTCGGCGACGATGTCGGTCATCCCGTAGTCGACGATCAGCTCGACCTTGATGTCGGGATAATCCGGCAGCAGTCTTGCCAGCGCCGGCCAGATGACCGCTTCCGCCGCGTGTTCGCCCGCGGTGATGCGGATCGTGCCGCCGGGTTTTTCGCGCAGCTCGGTGAGGGCGGCGAGTTCGGCGTCGATCTCCTCCAGCCGCGGCCCGACCGTGCGGACCAGCCGCTCGCCGGCTTCGGTGGGTGCGACGCTGCGGGTGGTGCGGGTCAGCAGCCGCACGCCGAGCCGCTGCTCCAGTCCTCGAATGGTCTGGCTCAGCGCTGACTGCGACACGCCGAGCTGCGCCGCGGCGCGGGTGAAGCTGTGCGCCCGCGCCACCGCCAGGAAGGCGAGCAGGTCATCGATCGGGTGGCGGGCCATTGATAAGTCCAGCTAATAGGTCCTTCCCGATTATAACATCTAATCGCAGCGCGCGGGGCGCCCTAAATGTCCGGCAGCGACAATCCGCTGTCAGATTTCCAGGAACACACCATGCAGAAACGCAAACTCGGCAATTCCGGTCTCGAAGTCTCCGCCATCGGCCTCGGCTGCATGGGGATGAGCTTTGGCTACGGCCCGCCCGCGGACAAGGCCGAGATGATCAAGCTGATCCGCGATGCGGTGGCGCGCGGCGTCACCCTGTTCGACACCGCCGAGGTCTATGGACCGTTCATCAACGAGGAACTGGTCGGCGAGGCGCTGGCGCCGTTCAAGGGCCAGGTGACCATCGCCACGAAATTCGGCTTCAGGCTCGATCCGGTGACAGGCGCTCAGGCCGGCCTCGACAGCCGCCCCGAACACATCAGAGATGTCGTCGAGGCGTCGCTGAAGCGGCTGAAGGTCGACGCCATCGACCTGCTCTATCAGCACCGCGTCGATCCCGACGTTGCCATCGAGGACGTCGCCGGCGCGGTCAAGCAACTGATCGCGGACGGCAAGGTCAAACACTTCGGCCTGTCGGAAGCCGGCGTGAGCACGATCCGCCGCGCCCATGCGGTGCAGCAGGTCACGGCATTGCAGAGCGAATACTCGCTGTGGACCCGCGGACCGGAGGCCGAGGTGCTGCCGACGCTCGAAGAGCTCGGCATCGGCCTCGTGCCCTATAGTCCGCTCGGCAAGGGATTCCTCACGGGTGCGATGAACGAGACCACGCAGCTTGCCACCGGCGACTTCCGCAACATCCTGCCGCGCTTCACGCCGGAGGCGCGCAAGGCCAACCGCGCGCTGGTCGATCTGCTTGGCGCGATCGGCGCGCGCAAGCGGGCGACGCCGGCGCAGATCGCGCTGGCCTGGCTGCTGGCGCAGAAGCCGTGGATCGTGCCGATTCCCGGCACCACCAAACCGCATCGGCTGGCGGAAAACCTCGGCGCCGCCGATGTCGAACTGACCGCGGGCGATCTGAAGGAGATCGCACAGGCGGCGGCACAGATCACGGTGCAAGGCGCGCGCTATCCGGAGAAGCTGGAGCAGATGACGGGACGCTGAGTCGACAGTTTATGCGGCCCCGGTGCTGGCACCGGAGTCTTGCCAAGACCGGTTCTCAGCCCGATGTCACATTCGGCTCTCAGGCAACAAAAAGGAGACCGCCTCGCGGCGGTCTCCTCGAAATCCGGTCCCGCGAACGGATCAGCCGGCGCGCTTGAATTCGTCGCGCACCGCCTGGCTGGCACGGTCAAAGACAGCACGCGTTTCCGTCAGGGCAGCCATCAGGACGGACCATGACTGGGTTCCTGCCTGGTTCAGTTTCTGGAGTCTTTCCTCCGCCGCGCCGGCCTCGGCCTTCATGCGCGTGACGGCCGCATCGATATCGCCCCGACGCTCGGCCACGAATTCGTTGGCCGTGGAGCCGAGCTTCTCGGCCGCGTCGCGCCATGCCTTGAGCTGGGCTTCGGCCTGAAGCTTGAACGTTGCATCCTGCAGTTCCATCTGCTTGCCGAAGCTCTCGACATATTTCTGGACTTCCGCCTCGAACGCGCTCCACTCGGATTCCAACTCTTTCTTGACGCCGATCCAGGCCGCCTCATTGGCTTCCGCCTGTTTCTTGACCGTGTCCCGGAAACCATCGCGGTTCCTGCGCAGATCGGCGAGAATCTTGGCCGCCTTGTCGTGGGCATCGGCCTGTACCGCTCCGGCCTTGCCTTCGAGCGACGTCAGCGTGGCGTCCATTTCATCCAGCCGCTCTTTGGCCCAGTCAATGTAGAAGTGGATACTGTTTTGCGTCGCCATGTTTCAGCTCCGTGAATATCCCGTGGAGGGGATAGATCGCGGCAATGATTAGCATGCTGCCTCATTGCATTTCTTGATATGAGTCAACGCCTGCCGCGGGCCGGGCGACTTAAGCGGACAGCGGGTTCGGGCGCGCCATGAGCGGCTTTGATGTCGGTCAAAGGCCTCTGCTGTTGCTGTCGCTAGGAGGCGATGTCAGCCATTGCCGGTACGCTCTCGTGCCGGTAGAGCCGGCCGACGGACGACATCTTTTTGTTTTTGCGAGGAGCCTTTATGGCGGGTGATAATGCGCGGATCATGTCGTCGGCGTTTCGGGCCAAGATCATGTCCGCCGATGATGCCGCGGCGCTGGTACCGCATGGCGCCAATGTCGGCATGAGCGGCTTTACCGGATCCGGTTATCCGAAGGCCGTGCCGCAGGCGCTCGCCCGTCGTATCGAGGGCGCGCATGGCCGTGGCGAGCCGTACCGGATCGGGGTCTGGACGGGCGCCTCGACCGCGCCCGAACTCGACGGCGCGCTGGCCAAGGTCAACGGCATCGAGCTGCGGCTGCCCTACCAGTCCGACCCGATCACCCGCGAGCGCATCAACTCCGGCACGATGGAGTATATCGATATCCATCTCAGCCATGTGGCGCAGCATGTCTGGTTCGGCTTTCTCGGCCATCTCGACATCGCGGTGATCGAAGTCACCGCGATCCTGCCCGACGGCCGGCTGGTGCCGTCGAACTCGATCGGCAACAACAAGACCTGGCTCGACCAGGCCGACCGCATCATCATCGAGGTCAATGCGGCGATGAACCCTGCCATGCAGGGCATGCACGACATCTATTACGGCACGCGGCTGCCGCCGCACCGCACGCCGGTCCCGATCCTGGCGCCGGGCGACCGCATCGGCGAGACCACCTTTCGCTGCGACCCCGCCAAGGTGATCGCGGTGGTCGAGACCGATGCCCCGGACCGCGACACCAGCTTCGCGCCGCCGGACGCCGTGTCGAAAGCCATCGCCGGGCATATCCTGGAGTTTCTCGGCCACGAGGTGAAGCGCGGCCGGCTGCCGCCCGAACTGCTGCCGATCCAGTCCGGCGTCGGCAACGTCGCCAATGCGGTGATGGCCGGGCTGGAGGACGGCCCGTTCTCAAGGCTGACGGCCTATACCGAGGTGCTGCAGGACGGCATGCTGGAGCTGATCCGGTCCGGCCGCATGGTGTTCGCCTCCGCCACCGCATTGTCGCTCAGCGCCGCCGCAGCCTTGCAGTTCAACCGCGAACTCGATGTGCTCCGCGACCGCATCGTGCTGCGGTCGCAGGAAATTTCCAACCATCCCGAGGTGATCCGGCGGCTCGGCGTGATCGCCATGAACGGGATGATCGAGGCCGACATCTACGGCAATGTGAATTCGACCCACATCCGCGGTACCAGCATCATGAACGGCATCGGCGGCTCCGGCGACTTCGCCCGCAACGCCTATCTGTCGATCTTCATGACGCCGTCGACCGCCAAGCAGGGATCGGTGTCGTCGATCGTGCCGATGGCCACCCATGTCGACCACACCGAGCATGACGTGCAGGTGGTGGTCACCGAGAACGGCCTCGCCGACCTGCGCGGCCTGTCGCCCAAGCAGCGGGCGCGGGTCATCATCGCCAACGCGGCCCATGCCTCGTTCCGGCCGGCGCTTACCGATTACTTCGACCGTGCGTGCCGGCTGTCGCCCGGCAAGCACACCCCGCACCTGCTCGACGAAGCCTTCCGTCTCATTCGACCGGTCTGAACCGGACGGCGTCGCCGGCGGCGGTCCGGTGACCATGGTACCTCCAGCCGCTTGACCTGCGCATGCTGCTGGGAGAGCGTCGCGGCCTGCACAAGCATCAACAAGGACAGCACGATGGCCGACGAACTCATCCGCTTCAACGACGGCGCGGCCTATGAACGGATGATGGGCGGCTGGAGCCGGATTGCCGGCGACATCTTCCTCGACTGGCTGGCGCCGACGGCGGGGTTGCGCTGGGTCGATGTCGGCTGCGGCAACGGCGCGTTCACCGAGGCCATCGTGCAGCGCTGTGCGCCGGCGGAGATCCAGGGCGTCGATCCCTCCGAGGGGCAGATCGCCTTTGCCCGCACGCGAGAAGCCGCGCGTCCGGCCGTGTTTCAGCTCGGCGATGCCATGGCATTGCCGTTCGCCGACGGTGCGTTCGATGCCGCTGTCATGGCGCTGGTGATCTTCTTCGTGCCCGATCCGGCCAAGGGGGTCGCCGAGATGGTGCGCGTGGTGGCGCCCGGCGGCCTCGTCGCAGCCTATGCCTGGGACATGGAGGGCGGCGGCTTTCCGCTGCACCCGATCCAGGCCGAATTGCGCGCCATGGGCGTCGTGCCAGTGCTGCCGCCCCGCGCCGACGCGTCGCGCATCGACGCGCTGCAGGCGCTGTGGACCGGGGCCGGCCTGCAAGGCGTCGAGACGCGGCAGATCGAGGTGCAGCGCCGGTTCGCCGATTTCGAGGATTTCTGGAGCAGTGCCATGCTCGGCGTCAGCATCGCCACCACTATCGCCGCGATGCCGGCCGCCGACGTCACGCTGCTCAAGAACCGCGTCTGCGCCAGCTTGGGAGGCCCGGCCGGGCCGCTGTTGCTGCGGGCCCGCGCCAATGCCGTCAAGGGACGGGTGCCGGCATAGGCGCGCGCTATTCGACCGCGATCGCCAGCCGGCCGATCAGTGCCACGACCTCGTTGAGATCGCGGGTCTCGCGATGTTCCAGCAGCATGGCCAGCTTGCGCACGCAGTCGTCGTCGCTGGACAGCCACGCAGCCAGGTTGGGCACAGGTTCGGCGGGGGATGGCTGGACGTGCGACATGGCATCACCTTCGGTTGCGTGCGAGACGACCGGCCGCCTTGTGCGGATCGATTCGCCTGACACCGCCGAAGGTATTCTGCCGCGCCTCTGCGAAGTATGAAGTTCCGACCCCGTGGAATTGCGGGACGGGACCGCAGCCTTCGGACCCCCGGGGTAGCGTCCAAAAAAATCGCGCTCCTGTCCGCAAGGGACGGGAGCGCGCAGTCGGGTAGTACCGAGCCCGGGAGAAACGGGGCCGGATTCAGGAAACGAAGGTGGCCGAATCTGCGTCCGCCGGCGTGGGGATCCACAGCGTCGGTGCCTGATCGGCCGACATGTCGAGGTCGGCGGCGATCGACTGCAGGTCGGCCAGAGCAGCGATGCCGAGCTTGTCGGAGACCCACTGCCAGAGACCGCGGATCTCTTCGGACGACTTTCCGGTCGGGGCGAATTCGGTGACGGCGAGGCCGGCAGCGAGTGCGTCCTGGTGGTCGTTGCGCATCACGATGAACGGCTGCGCAACCAGGCCGGTGAGATCGAGTGCCTCATCGCCGGTCAGGCTGTTGGCCGCGTTCTGGATGCGCTGGCCACGGATCGGCGTCTGGTTGAGCACGAAGGCGAACGCCTTGTCGAAGGCGCGGATGGCGCCCAGCGTCGAGGCGGTGGCCTCGATGTCGGCGACGCTCGGGCGCGACGGGATCAGGCAGAGATCGGCGCAGCCCAGCGCCGTCGTGGTCACCGCGCTGGTGCCGGCGGCGGTATCGATGATGGTCAGCGTGATGCCGCTCTGGTCCAGCAGCCGCAGGCGCGGCTCGAGTTCCGAGGCGCAATAGATCGGCTCGACGAGGGGGTCGGCATAGGGGCGGCGCGACTGCCAGTTCGAGAGCGTGCCCAGCGGGTCGGTCTCGATCAGGCGAACGGTATGGCCGTCCGCAATCGCGGCCAGCGCGAGGCCGATGGAGAGGGTGCTCTTGCCGCTGCCGCCCTTTTGGGTGGCCAGTACGATCGTATACATGTTCGGTCCTTGAATGGTTGAATTAAGAGGCGGTGTCGCCAGACCTGCGCCGCTACCGCCTTCGGCGATACGACTCAATTTTGCCTGGACGTGTCGGCCCGACCTACAGAACCATTCACGGGTCGCCGCGTGTCCGAATCAGCAATGTCCTGAAGATGGAGCAAGGCCGGCGGCAAGGATACTCCGGTTGACTACTGTCCGTGGAACTACCGGTGAACTATCAAAACGGTTTCGCTAGTTCAGCTATCAATGAGGCCGCGCTGCGGGCCTGTCGTGGGCCAGTGCCTGGCTGACCGCGCGCAGCTTGTCCGGATTGCGGGTGATATAGATCGCGCCGATGCGGCCGTTCTCGATGGCCAGCGCGGTGATCTGCAGCGGCGCGCCGCGCTCCATGCTGGCGTAGCCGGGGAGGCCGTCGATCCACATCGGCCGGATCAATTGCGGCGGCTGATCCGCGGTCTTGCGCTGCAGGCCCGCGAACAGGCGCAATACGCGCTGCAGCCCGACGATCGGATTGAGGAAGGCGTGTACCTTGCCGCCGCCGTCCGATTGCAGCACCACGTTGTCGGCCAGCATGCTGCGCAGCGCCGCGAGGTCGCCGCTGCGGGTGGCGGCGAAGAACGCCTCGGCGATGCGATTGCCTTCGTCATGCGCGACCGGATAGCGCGGCCGCGCATCCTGCACGTGGCGGCGCGCGCGCACCGCAAGCTGGCGCACCGCGGCGGCGTCGCGATCCAGGGTCACGGCGACTTCGTCGAGGGCGACGCCGAACACGTCGTGCAGCAGGAAGGCGGCGCGCTCCAGCGGCGACAGCCGCTCCAGCGCCAGCATCAGCGCCACCGACAGGTCGTGCGCGATCTCCCCCGCCCCCGGCGCCTCATAGCTGGCGGCATCGGGCAAGGGTTCCGGCAGCCATGGCCCGACGTATTCCTCGCGCCGCACGCGCGCCGACTTCAGTTGATCCAGGCACAGCCGCGTGACCGTGCGCGACAGGAAGGCGCGCGGGGTTTCGACCTGGCCGCGGTCCGCGTCGCGCCAGCGCAGCCAGGCGTCCTGCACGATGTCCTCGGCCTCCGCCCATGAACCCAGCATGCGATAGGCCAGGCCCTGCAAATGCCTGCGATGAGGTTCGAAGTCGGCAACGGCATCGGGAATGGCTGACGCGCTCATGGAGCCAGGGCCTCAGTGCTTGGGATGCTGCGAGCGGAAACCGACGGCGATACGGTTCCAGCTGTTGATCATGTTGATGGCGACCGTCAGGTTGACCTGCTCTTCTTCATTGAAATGCCTGGCCATTTCGGCATAGTCGGCGTCCGGCGCGCCGGTCTGGGCAAGCCGGGTCAACGCTTCCGTCCACGCCAGTGCGGCACGCTCGCGTTCGCTGTACAGCGAGGACTCGCGCCAGGCGTCCAGCAGGTACAGGCGCATTTCGGTTTCGCCCTGCTTGCGGGCGTCGGTCGAGTGCATGTACAGGCAGTAGGCGCAGCCGTTGATCTGCGAAGCGCGCATCTTCACCAGTTCAAGCAGGCTGTGTTCCAGGCCGCAGTTCTCGACGAAGTCATTCAAGGCGATCATCGCCTTCATGGCCTTGGGCGAGGCGGTGTAGGCGTTCAGGCGGGCAGTGCTCATGGATCTTTCTCCAGCAAGGTGGGCATGCGCCGCGGAATACGGCGCCATTACCCCTAGGACGAGATAGCCTGACTCGATGTGACATCGCCCATCGGGAAATTTGTAAATCCGGCCTAGAAATCCAGCCGCCCGCGCAACTCTCCGAACGGCACCATCACATGCTCGCGATAGGCGGGACGGGCCTGCAGGCGCTCGTACCAGGCCTGCAGGTGGGGCATGGGCGGATGCGGAATATCCAGTTCGAAGTAGCGGTAGAGCGTGGTGCCGGACGGGATGTCAGCCAGCCCCAGGGACTCGCCGCCCAGGTAAGGCCGGTCCGCCAGCGCGCGGTCCAGCTGCCGCAGGCAGGCGTGCGTGGCCGCGATGGCGCGTTCGATGGCCGCCGTGTCGCGCTGGGCCTCGGGCGTGCGGTAATAGCCCCAGAACACGCCTGTCAGGAAAGCGGGCTGCAAGGCGGTCTGGGCCCAGTCCATCCAGCCGTCGGCACCCGCCCGCTGCGCCGGATCGTCCGCCCAGAACCGGCCAGCGCCGTCGCGCGCGGCCAGATAGCGCAGGATGGCATGGGATTCCCACACTACCGTGGCGCCGTCGCGCAGCAGCGGCACCTTGCCGTGGGGGTTCATGGCGCGGAATTCGGCCGTGTCCAGCAAGCCGAACTGGCCGCCGGCCAGTACGTGCTCGTAGTCCAGGCCCAGCTCTCCCGCCAGCCACAGCACCTTTTGCACATTGAACGAACTGCGGCGTCCCCAGATGGTCAGCATGGCAGCGGCCCTCAGTCGGCGTGCACGATGCGCGGCTCGCAGCGCACCGGGAAATTGACCGAGTTGGCGATGAAGCAGAAATGATGTGCGCGCTCGTGCAGCTCGGCCGCCAACGCTGCGTCGTCGCCGGCGCGGATGGTCACTTCGGGACGCAGGGTGACGGCGCTGAAGGCGCCGCCGCTCTCGCGGTCCTCGACCATGACGCCTTCGGCTTCGTCGCGGTAGACCTCCACCGTCACCCCTTCGACCGCGCAGAAGTGCAGATACCAGAGCTTGTGGCAGGCCGACAGCGACGCCACCAGCATGTCCTCGGGATTCCAGCGCGCGGGATCGCCACGGAAGGCCGGATCGGACGAGCCCGGCACGTCGGGCTTGCCCGCCGCGCGGATCAGGTGGTCGCGCGAATAAGCGGCGTAGCTGGACGTGCCCGAGCCAGTATTGCCGGTCCAGTCGACGGTGACGTTGTAACGGTGTTCGCCTTTCATCGGAATCGTCCTATTCAAGAGGGAAAGCCCAGGCCAGCGCGCCAGGAGAGTAGCCTAGCGTAGCGCATGCGCGGCCGCGCCAGGCCCGCGCGCTTTACATCCCGTTTCAGCACCGCCCCGTTACTATCCGTATCGTGACCGGTCTGCCAAACAGGAGCTCGCCATGATGAAAACCACCCTGACCTGCGCCCTGACGCTAGCCCTGCTCGCCGGCTGCGCGCCGTCCCGGCCCGGCGCCAGCGGCTCCGTGCCCGTCGACAGCCACACCGCCCGCGATTCGCTGGACTGGGCCGGCAACTACCAAGGCACCCTGCCCTGCGCGGACTGCCCGGGCATCCGCACCCGCCTGACCCTGATGCAGGACGGCCGCTACGAAAGACAGACCCAGTACCTGGACCGCCAGCCGCAGCCCGAGGTCGTAACTGGGTCATTCAGCTGGGAATCCGACGGCAGCACCATCCGGCTCGACGCGTCCGGCGACAGCCAGCGTTATTTCGTCGGCGAAAACCAGGTAACCATGCTGTACCGCGACGGCACCCGCCCGACCGGCCCGCTGGCCCCGCACTACATCCTGCGCCGCGCCCAGTAACGCCTCGCGCAACGTAACGCATCGCGCAACGCGGGCGCTTGCGGCTATGCTTGCCGCATCGTCCGCGCCCGTGCGCGCGATCCCCACGCCCAAGGAAACCATGAAGACCGATCACGAGCTGCTCTCCGCCTTCGCTCCCACCGGCACGCTGCGCGCGTCCATCAATCTGGGCAACCCCATCCTGGCCCACGCCGACCCCGTCACCGGCCAGGCCGGCGGCGTGTCGGTGGATCTGGCCACGGAACTGGCGCGGCGCCTGGGCGTCGAGCTGGAACTGGTGGTGTTCAAGTCGGCCGGCGAATCCGTCAACGCCGTGGCCGCTGAACAGGCCGACGTGGGCTTCTTCGCCATCGACCCGCTGCGCGGCGCCCAGATCGCTTTCACCGCGCCCTACGTGGTCATCGAAGGCGCCTACCTGGTGCGCCAGGACTCGCCCATCGCCAACATGGACGAAGTGGACCGCAAGGGCCAGCGCGTGGTGGTCGGCAAGGGCAGCGCCTACGACCTGTACCTCACGCGCGAGCTCAAGCAGGCGGAGATCTTCCGCGCGCCCACCTCGCCTGCCGTCGTCGACACCTTCATGCAGGAAAACATGGAAGTCGCCGCAGGCGTGAAGCAGCAGCTTGAAGCCGACGCGCAGCGCCTGGGCGGCCTGCGCCTGCTGGACGGCCACTTCATGCTGATCCGCCAGGCCATGGGCGTGCCCAAGAGCCGCGGCGACAAGGCCAGCGCCTACCTGGCCGCCTACGTCGAGGCCATGAAGAAATCGGGCTTCGTCGCCGAAGCCCTGGCCCGCCACAAGATCCAGGGCGCCGCGGTGGCGCCGCTGGAAGCCTGATCCCGCCAACGCTCCCAAAAACAAGGCCCCGCGCAGCGGGGCCTTTACACGCCGGCAGCGCGTCCTCAGTGGCTGATCATCCAGGGCCTGGCGCCCGCGAACGATTTCGCCCCATCCGGTGTGGTGCGTGTCTTGCCGCCCGCCTTGCCGCCGGAACAGCAGCCGCAATTCATGCCGTGGCCCGACCGCGAACTGCGCGGCTCGTGCGCGCTGCGCTCGTTGACCGCGCGCGCCCGGTTCACCGCGGACGACAACGCCGAAATCGCCGGCGCTCCGCCCACGATGCGGCCGCACATCGCGCCGCATTGCGGGCAGGCGGCGGGATCGCGCCACTGGGCCAGAGGCACCAGCGCCGCGAATTCGCCGCAGTCGCCGCAGGCATAGTCATACATGGGCATGGCGGCGTCTCCTAGCGGTCGCGCGACAGCGGCATGTCCACGCCGCCCTGGATGTGCTTGACGGGTCCGGAAGCCGACGGCTGGATGTCGAAGTCGAAGATCTCCGTCGGCAGCCACAGCGTGGCGCAGGAGTTGGGTATGTCGACCACCCCGCTGATGTGCCCCTGCACCGGCGCGCAGCCCAGCAGCGAATACGCCTGGGCGCCCGAATAGCCGAACTTCTTCAGGTATTCGATGGCGTTCAGGCAAGCCTGCCGGTAAGCGACGTTCACGTCCAGGTAGTGCTGCTTGCCGGCTTCATCCACCGAAATGCCTTCGAAGATCAGGAAGTCCTTGTAGGCCGGCGTGATCGGGCTGGGCTTGAAGATCGGGTTCTTGATCGCGTACTTCTCCATGCCGCCCTTGATCAGCGACACGCGCATGTGCACCCAGCCCGCCATTTCGATGGCGCCGCAGAAGGTGATCTCGCCGTCGCCTTGCGAGAAGTGCAGGTCGCCCACCGACAGGCCGCCGCCCTTCACGTAGACCGGGAAAAACACCCGCGCGCCACGCGACAGGTCCTTGATGTCGCAGTTGCCGCCATGTTCGCGCGGCGGCACGGTGCGCGCACCCTCGCCCGCCGCCTTGTCGCGGTCGGCGCCCTGCATGGCGCCCATGTGCGCCGTCTTCGGCGCGGGCGGATTGGCCAGCGGCGGCACGCGGTTGGGATTGGTGTCGATCAGCGCCTGCTCGCGCCGGTTCCAGGTGTCCAGCAGCTTCTGGTCGGGCAGGCAGCCGATCAGCCCGGGATGGATCAGTCCCGCGAAGTTCACGCCGGGAATATGGCGCGACGAGGTGAACATGCCGTGGAAATCCCAGATGGATTTCTGCGCATGCGGAAAATGCTCGGTCAGGAAACCGCCGCCGTTACTGCGGCTGAAAAAGCCGTTGAACCCCCACAGGCTGTCCGGCTTGGCCCCGATATCCAGCAGGTCCACCACCAGCAGATCGCCCGGTTCGGCGCCTTCCACGCCCACCGGCCCCGAAAGAAAGTGCACCGTGGACAGGTCCACGTCGCGGACGTCGTCGGCGCTGTCGTCGTTCTTGATCGCGCCGCCGGTCCAGTCATAGGTTTCCAGCACGAAGTCGTCCCCCGGCTTGACCCACACGGCCATCGGAATATCCGGATGCCAGCGATTGTGGATCTGCGCGTTCTCGTAGGGGGATTGGGCCAGGTCGACCTTGATGAGGGTGTCAGTCATTCTCTTTCATCTCCAACATAACGTGTTGATAAAACAGAAATTTCCATCTTAGACCGTCCAACGCGAAGGCGCATGGCAGCGCTTGCAGGTCGTTGATGTGTGAAGCACAGTAGGCGAGTTTTGGACAGCCGTAAACTGGGATTACGACCAGTAGCCAGGGGATGGCTCAGGGAGAGGGACGGCTGCCGGCGCCACACCGTTGCACGGCCGGTTTGGTCGATGAATAATTGATGCTCCCAACATCGCGAATTGGAGTACCAATGAGCATCGTCGAGCCCCCGGAAGAAGGGACCGCTGCCCCCATCAGCAGCTTGGCGCAATTGGATGAACCGTACCGCTACCAGCTTCTGGTGGAGGCCGTCCTTGACTATGCGATTTTCCTGCTCGACGCCGATGGCTTCATTGCAAGCTGGAATGCCGGCGCGCAGCGCTTCAAGGGCTACGAAGCAGCCGAAATCATCGGGCAGCACTTCTCGCGCTTCTACACCGATGAAGATCGTGCCAAAGGCGTCCCGCAGCGGGCGTTGGCGGTCGCATCGAGCGAAGGCAGATTCGAGGCCGAGGGATGGCGAGTCCGCAAGGACGGCTCGCGATTCTGGGCCAGCGTGGTCATAGACCCCATACGGGACGGCGCGGGCAAGCTCATCGGTTTCGCGAAGGTCACGCGCGATATCACTGAGAAGCAACGAAGCCAGCTCGAGCTGCAGGCAACCCAGCTGGCTCTGCATCGGGCCCAGCGCATGGAAGCGCTGGGGCGCGTGACGGGCGGACTGGCCCACGATTTCAACAACTTCATCTCGGTCATCAACGGGGCCGCGGAATTGCTGCGCAAGCCCGAACTCGCCCCTGACAAGCGTCTCAAGTACCTCAATGCGATTGCGGATACGGCACAGCGGGCCACCCACCTGACGCAGCAAATGCTCGCATATGCGCGCCGCCAGCCTCTCGAGCCATCCCAGGTGGACGTAGGTCTATGCATCGAAGGGATGAAACCGATCTTCCAGGCAACACTTGGGTCCGCCGTCCGGGTGCAATACCAGCTTCCGGATGACCCGTGCCTCATTTGCGCCGACGTCAGCCAGCTGGAAAACGCCTTGTTGAATCTGGTGGTCAATGCCGGAGACGCGATGCCATTCGGCGGCAATGTAAGAATTGCAGTCAGCTGCGTAGACTCGCGCCCGGATGAACAGGGGCGCTGCGCCACAGGACCTTTTGTGGCGGTCAGCGTTTCGGACGACGGCGAGGGCATCGCGCCGGAAATTCTGGACCACATCTTTGAACCCTTCTTCACCACCAAGCCGGAAGGGCAAGGAACGGGCTTGGGCTTGAGCCAGGTTTTCGGCTACGTCTCGCAAACGGGAGGCCACATCGATGTGGTCAGCTCCGCCCAGGGGGGTACCACATTCACCCTCTACTTCCCCAAGGCCTCCTCCGGACAGGTGGCCGGACACTGATACTTTTTCGGCCCCCCCTGCTTCTTCAGTAGCTGAGACACAGCACTGTTTCCAATTCACGGATCAGCGCATCCGGAGCCCATGGCTTCAGAATGAACTTTGTCGCTGGCGGAAGATCATCCGCGGCCGGGTAATGACGGCCAGACGTGAGAAGCACTGCAATTTCCGGCGATTGACTACGTATTCGCGCTGCCATCTCGAGACCATCCATGGAGCCTGGCATTTCGATGTCCGTAATGACCGCGCGTATGTCGGGGCGCTCCCCAAGCCGCTGCAGCGCCTCATCGGCGTTGCCCGCCTCGCAAACGACATAACCTTCACCGGCCAATATCTCGGCCAGAATCCATCGGGCGGTCTCGTTGTCATCTACAACGAGAACAACCTTCTGCCCGGCGCAGATCTTGGCATCCGTCATATGTCCTCGCCTGAATAGTGGAGTCGATGGATTCTCGAAGCCTCATCGGCTCGCGCGAGTCAGCAAGTGCCATGCCTGTGCACAAGGGGCATTATCGCCTCGGCTGATGCCCCGAATTTCCCAGCAGTTATGATGCAGCCCATTCTGTCGCACTATCAAGGTATTTCCGCATGGCCGCCCTCAACCGCCGTACGCTCGCCGTCCTGCTTTTCTGCACCGCCAGCGCCAGCACGCCCGCCGTCGCGGAAGACTGCATCGCACAGATCGATGCGGAACAGACGCGCATCGACCGCGCGCAGGACATACAGCGCACGCGCGAAGCGTCCAACGACCTGCAATTAAATCGCGAACTGTGCCAGGGCCGGCTGGACCTGCTGGATGCCCGGTACGCCCTGGTCGACGACTTCGAAGCCTGCCGCCGCAAAGGGGTGGAGTTTCCGGCAAAGATGGCGCGCGCGCTGAGCGACGCGTCCGACGAGCTGGCGGACAAGAAGGCCGCATGGATCAGAACCTGCGGCCTCCAGATGAAGGACTGAGTGAAGGATTGCGCGGCCCGCCTATAGCGGCGGGCGCGCGTCTCACGCGGCCTGCTTTTCCGCGCTTTTCGGGAAGAAAATGGCGCGGCTCGGATCAAAGCCGTAGCGCTGCTCGAACTCGGTCGCGTCCGCGGCCAGCGCCAGCACCGAATCCAGGATGAAATCGGCCTTCTCGTCGGCCAGCAGCACGCTGAAGTTCAGCCGGATAAAACCAGGCTTTTCCATTTCCCGCCCGTCCAGGATGGCCTGGCGCATCTGCAGCGACTCATCCGCGCCGATATCCAGCAAACGATGCACGTAGGGACCCGCGCAAGCGCAGCCGCCGCGCGCCTGGATGCCGAAGCGATCGCTCAGCATGCGCGTCACCAACTGCTGATGCACGAAGCCGCCGCGGCCGTTGCGCACCCGGAACGAGAAGATCGGCAAGCGTGTCGCCGTCAGTGAGCCCAACAGTTCCAGCTGCGCCGCGCCCTGCCATCTGGCCAGCGCGCGCTGCACGAAGTGTTGATTGCGCTGGCGCATGAACTCGGCGCCCAGCGCTTCCTTCACCAGCAGCACCAGGGCGGCGCGGATATCGCCCACCACATTGGGCGTGCCCGCTTCCTCGCGTGCTTCCAGGCTGCCGCTGTAGTCGTGGCCCACGGGCGAAACGAAGCGGACCGTGCCGCCGCCCGGCCAGGTAGGCGTGGTGTCCAGCACCGCGTCGCGGCGCACGATCAGCACGCCCGAAGCGCCCGGGCCGCCAATGAACTTGTGCGGCGAGAAAACAATCGCGTCGATCGCCGCGTCAGCGGCAGGCGTCATCTGGATGGGCAAGTAAGGTGCGCCGCCGGCGTAATCCCACAGCATCTTCGCGCCCGCGGCCTTGACCCGGCGGGTCACCCCCGCCACGTCGGCCACGATGCCGGTCACGTTTGAAGCCGCCGACAGCGCGCAGACCACCAGCGCGCCCTCGCCGGCTTGCAGCGCCGCGTCCAGCTGCGCGAGGTCAGGGCCGCCTGCCGCGCTTTCCGCCAGTTCGACGATTTCCGCGCCGCATTCGCGCCAGGGCAGGATGTTGGAATGATGTTCGTAGGGTCCGATGATGACGCGGACCTTGTTGCCGGCGGCGATGGCCTCGCGCACGCCGAACAGATGCACCAGCCGGTTGATCCCCGCCGTCGCGCCCGAGCCCGCAAAAATCACCGCGTGCTCATCGCCCGCGCCGCAGCAGCGCGCAATCGCCGCGCGCGCCTCACGGCGCAGCCGGGTAATGAAACCGCCGCAATAAGACGCCTCGGTATGCGAGTTGGCGTAGTACGGCAGCACCTGCTCAAGGATGAAGCGCTCGACCTGCATCAGCGCCCGGCCGGACGCAACATAGTCCGCATAGACCAGCGGTTTGACGCCATAGGGGCCATCGACCACCGCATCCTTACCGATCAGGCCTTCGGCCAGCGCCGCGGCGACGTCGTCCGCCTTCAGGCTTGCTTGAAATTGCTGTAAAGGCGTGGCCGGCGCGGCGGTTGTTTTGGTGGTCGTATTCATGTCGAGGATATTCCTGGGAACGTCCAAATATCATACGATGGGAGGAAATTTAAAACCTCACCTAAATTTTGCCTAAATTCACCAATATTGGGTCATTTGATCTTTCAAATGGAAAAAATAGACAAGTTTGATCTGAATATTATCTCGTGCCTGCAAAAGGACGGCGCGCTATCGCAGCGCGAGCTGGCCGATCGCGTCGGCCTGTCGCAAAACGCGTGCTGGCGCAGGCTGCAGCGCCTGAACGCCTGCGGCATCATTCGCGGCACCCGGGCCGAGGTCAACCTGGTCGAACTGGGGCTGGACCTGACGGTCTTCGTAATGATCCGCACCAGCCACCACGCCAAGGCCTGGGCCGATGGTTTCCGGCAACACGTGGGGCGCCTGCCCGAAGTGACCGAGTTCTATCGCATCGGCGGCGACTGGGACTACCTCATCAAGGTGGTCTGCCGCGGCATGGCCGGGTACGACCGCTTCTACCAGAAGCTGATCACGGATTTCGAGCTGTCGACGGTGACGGGGTTCTTCAGCATGGAAGCGATCATCGAGAACCGGCCGCCGGATCTGGCAGGCCTGGAGGGGTAAGCCCGGTGAGCATGACGCATGGGACGCGCGACCCATGCGGACATGACAAAACCGTGATGACGGGACGATCGGATTTGTAATTCCATTGACCGCGGATTGTCGGGCGGCGGCATTCACACTGGCCCTGCCAATCCGCCAGAAGACATGTCCCCGTGGCTTCCGGTCGGTGTGACGCATATCGATCTTCCCTGCTCACGGAGTCCACAATGAAAAAGCTATACGCCGCGGCGGCCGCCACGGCACTGTCCGGCGCCGCCTATGCGCAGCCCTCTTCCGTCACTCTCTATGGCCTTATCGATACCGGCATCGGTTACGCCAACGTCGACGGCGCCTACACCGATCCCGCCACCGGCAACCGCACCCGCGTCGACAGCAGCCGCATCGGATCCACCACCGGCACCACCGCGGGTTCGCGCTGGGGCCTGCGCGGCAAGGAAGACCTGGGCGACGGCCTGTATGCGCTCTTCCAGCTGGAGTCCGGCTACGACAGCCGCAACGGCAATTCGCTGCAAAGCGGCCGCCTGTTCGGCCGCGAAGCCACGGTGGGCCTGGGCAGCGCCGACTGGGGCGAGGTCCGCCTGGGCCGGCAATACAACGTCGCCGCGCGCTACTTCACCGGCATGTTCGGTTCGTCGTTCGGCGGCGGCTTCAATCAATTGAACACCGGCGCCGGCCTGGGCTTCAGCTCGGCCTACTTCGTGCGCTACGACAACCTGATCGTCTATGAAACCCCGTCCATGGGCGGATTCAAGGGCGCCCTGGGCTACGCCTTCAACGCCGACGACCGCCGCCTCGCCCAGACCGGCTTCGCCACCGCCGACAACACCCGCGCCATCACGGCAGGCCTGCGCTACGACAATGGCCCGGTCATGGGCTTTGCCACCTACGACCAACTCAACGCCTCGAACAAGCTAAGCCAGAGCCAGACCGATGCCACGCCGCGTTCCTACATCATCGGCGGCTCTTACGACTTTGAAGTCGTCAAGGTGGCGCTGGCCTACAACCGCATGACCGACGGCTGGTTCGCCGGCAAGGGCTTCCCCAACGGCGGCAACATCGGCGGATTTACCGGCACGCCGTCCTACGCCTTCGTCAAGGGCTTCCGCTCCAACGCCTACATGCTGGCGCTGGCCGCCCCGGTCGGCAAATCGGGCGGCGCGTTCGCATCGTGGCAGCGCGCCGACGCCAACAACAAGCAGCTTACCGGCGGCGATGCCACCAGCAACACCTACAGCCTGGGCTACAACTACAACCTGTCCAAGCGCACCGATCTGTATGCGGTGGCGTCCTACACCACCAATTGGGCCTTCCTGGACAACGCCAAGGCGACCGAGGTGAACATGGGCATCCGCCATCGCTTCTAGCGCCAGCTTTCATAAAACGCTGCAAGCAGGAAATCCCTTGATCGTGCCCTCCTCCGCGAAGGGAAGGCCTGATGATCGCCGCGCGCCTTTCCGGTGCGCGCTTTTTTTCCCTGGTATCGCGCGGCACTTGGCTGCCGGACGCCCGCCGTTCAAGGACCGGCGCAGGTCACAGCGCGCCTTCCGTTAGCATGTAGCTGCCGCCCCGTATCGTATGCAGCAGCTTGGGCCCTGAACCGGCGTCGACTTTTTTACGCAGCCGGCGCATCGCGACCGCAACGGCATGGGACTTGAAATTGCGCTTGTCGTGAATATGCAGCTTCATTTTCCAGACCTGCTCGGCAAGCTCCCATCCCACGCACGCCACGCCGGGCCGCTGCATCAGGAAAGCCAGCAAGCCGAACTCCTTGGGTGTCAGCGGCAGGAACTGCCGGTTGCGGTACGCGCGGCAACGCAACAAGTCCAGCTCCAGGTCGGCAAGCTGCAACCTGGGAGTGGACTCGGGAGGATTGATTACGGAGGACTCAGCCACGCCGGGCTCTCCCGCCGCGCCAGCCGGCTATCAGCGCAGCGCGTTCTGGCGCTGCACTTCGGCCTGGTACTCCGGCCCCGAGCGCAGACGGAAGTATTCAGTAAATGCAGCCTTGTACTCCGGGCTGTAAATATCTGGCGTCTCTTCGCCGCGCCAGAACCGGTCCACGCCCGCGCGCTTCCATAGCGCCAGGTCGGCAAGCACTTCGGCACGCGTCAACGAGGGGCCGTAGGGATTGGCCGAACCAGCGGAAGGCGGCGCGGACTGCGCCAGCGCCGCGCCGGTGGCGGCGGCCGACAGCGCCAGGATCAATGCGGCTTTGCGGATCATCTGCATGCTTAATTCCTATGTATCGTGGAGGGGACTGCACGATCAAATTCTAGGAAGGTGATGCAGACAGAAAGCGGATAGCGGGATTACTTTTTTGAAATGGTAGGCGGCAAGGGCGCAAACACGCCCACCATGCCGCTACCAAGCCAGGCCCTGCTCCGCGAATCCGGGACGCCGCGGCCTCAGGAACACATAGCAATGCTGGAACTCGTCCGCCACGATGTGGCGCGCACCCGCCATGCCCGCTACGCCGCTGCGCCGCGCCGGAAATGTTGGTTGAGATACTCGAAAACCTCTTGCTCCATGAACATCCGGCTAGGCACCCGCAAGCGGAAATCAAGGCCCAGTATCCTGGCAAGAACCGGAGAAGCGCGGAAAACGGCGCGCTTCAGGGCGTAAGGTATTTTTTTTTGACGAACTTCATGATCCTCCAGAACTTCAAGACAAACCCGTATGGCACCAAGTACCAAAGTGGCCCTCCCGCGGGCCAGCGGCCTCACTTATTTTCTGTGAGGTCTGTTCTTTCTACGCAAAACATACCTACTCCGCCGCGGCTTGATCCGGAAAGCGGAATATCTCGGTGTAGACCGGCTCGCTCCAATAGCTCAGCCTTGCGCCCAGTTCGCCATGCGCGCCTTTGTAGTCTTCAATCAAGCCTGCGTAGGTAAGGAAAGTCTTGTCGGACTCGCCGTAGAAGCGATTGAAAGATCGCGACATGAGCGCCTTTCCATCCTCGTCCTTCAACGCGTATTCGATGACGGTCATGGGCTTGTAGCTATCCGTCGCGGAGGCAGCCGCATATCCGGTGCTCAGCCGCAAAAGGAGTTGCATATGCCCTTCGGTGGGCGTCAGGTCCTCGGACACGCTCGCCGCCAGGTCGTCACTGCCCGAGGGACGCGTCACCTTCGTGACCTTCACTTCCCGGCCATCCTTGGCAAGCAAGTCGCCTATCTGCCGCGCGAAAGCCTGGTTGATGCTCTGATCCGGAATGTTCTCGCCAATCAGCTTGGAAAACTCCTCGGAACGGCGTTCGGTACGCGCCTTGAAGTCCAGTTTGTGCGCCGCGTGTGCCGTCAGGCCGACCAAAAGACCTACCGGCCCGAGAATACCGAGCAAGCCGGCCGATTGCGATCCGCCCAGGTCCATGACCACGAAATCGTCACCGTGATAGAAAATTTCCACCGGTTTGCCGGACTGGATCAGGGCTTGATTGGCCTGCTTGTCCAGTTGGTACTTGGGCGGCGGCTGCTTGACTGCGCAACCGCTCAGGAAAATAAGAACGATAGAAAGCAACTTCTTCATGTCTCAACTCAAAAAATAGGAAATCATCAAACCGGCGTTGGACCAGCAGGGATTCATGAAACCGCCGTACAAGAAGGCGAGAGCCAAGGCACCCTCATGAATTGGGCAGCGGTTCGCCCCCCTCTTCCATGGGCGTGAGCGCCAAGGTGCGATAACTGACTGACATTGAGGTCACGGAAATCAGGGTGGCGGCGAATGTCGCAATGGCGGTGTACAAGTAGTAGGCGATGCCCGGCGCGCGCGGCACCTGCAACACAAAGATCCTGGCGGCGTCCAGCAGCAGCAACAGCGGTATGGGTAGCGCGGCCACGGCCAGCAGGCGCAAGCGGTTGCCTCGCACCAAGGCCGCGATCCGCGGTATGTCCACCGTTCCGGTCAAGGCCGCGTGCGGCAAGGCCAGGAAGAAGTAGCCCAGCAAAAAGCATGGCGCCAGCACCAACGGCAACACCAACACAACGCCGAGCCAATGCGGGCCATCCGGCCCTTGCGCAAACAGCATCACGACGTAGGCCAGCAGCGCCATCACGAACATCAAGGCGGCACTCACGAACAGCACAATGAAATACATGCGCTCGGGCTTACCCGCCAGGATGCGCGCGGGCGGCGTCTCGCCCAGCAGAATGCATCGATGCCAAGCCACCGCCGCCAGTACCGGCGCGGCCGTGCTCACCAGCCAGCCTGTCAGTTCCAGCAGCTTGCTCTGTTCGACATACGCCATGTAGTTCAGGTGCATGCCCAGCGCGATGCCCGCCAGCATGATCAGGATCAACAACGGTGACGCCCCGATCAACGGTCCGCCACGGTCGCCCAGATAATCGAGGGTTTGGCGGATGACCCGCAGTATTGGTAGTTTTTGCCGCACGTCTTGCTCCACTTGCGCAGATCATCCCCGCGCTTCGGGGCCAGCCTGGCGGCTGGCTTGTCCTGGCGAGAGGTTGCCAGGTCGGAGCAAACAAAAAAGCCAGGCTGCATTTTCATATGTAGAAGAAGCAGCCCGGCATCTTGATTCGCGCGCGCTGCCATACCGGCAAGGAACTTGGCTTGGTTTCTTCTATCAGTCACTAACGGCAGGCAACCACCTTTCTTAATGCTCCCTTGTCTTTACGCCTTGCGGGATCCAGCGCTTGGTCATCCGCCAATCTCACCGAAAAATAGACGTTCTCAAATATGTCCGGAGACTGCCCAAGTTCGCACACCGGCTGGTTGCACACGGGTTATCCCGGATACGACCACATCAACAAATCGTCAATAATTCGCCAACGTTTTATCGCCGATCCGTCCCCTTCCCCTGCCAGCCCATGCCTGTATCCGTCCGGGACGCCATTGTTTCCTCCTCCCACCTGGCCTCTTCAGCTCCCGAGCTTTCCGAAGTCGAGTTCGGCCTGATCATTGCCTCGCATGCGTTCAACCGCTGGATGGTGCGCTGCATGGCCTGTGCGGGACTGCCCGAGCTGACCTCGCTGGACATCCTGGTGCTGAACCACGTGTTCCATCGCGGCCGGGGCAAGAAACTGGCGGACATCTGCTTCACGCTCAATGTCGAAGACACCCACCTGGTGAACTATTCACTGAAGAAGCTGGAGCGCCTGGGCGTGGTGCAAAGCGCCAAGACGGGCAAGGAAGTGATCTACACCGCGACCGACGCCGGCGCGGCCGCGATCCAGCGCTACGCCGAGGTGCGCGAGCAGTGCCTCGTCAAACCCTTCATCGACTCCCCCGCCGCGGACGAAGCCAGCCATCAGCTGGCCAACACCCTGCGCGCCCTTTCGGGCCTGTACGACCAGGCTGCCCGCGCCGCCACCTCGCTGTGAGAATCCACGTTGTCTAGCACTACTGCATCCACTTCCGCCCCGCTGCTGTCCGTGCGCGGCGTGTCGGTCGACTTCAATACCGAAAACGGCGTGTTCCGCGCCGTCGACAACCTGGATTTCGAGGTACGCCCCGGCAGGACGCTGGCCATCGTCGGCGAGTCGGGCTCGGGCAAGTCGGTCACGTCCATGGCCATCATGCGCCTGACGGACTACACAAGTGGCCGCATCGCCACGGGCCAGATCCTGTTCCGCGACAGCGCCGACCGCGAGATCGACCTGACCGCGGCCTCCGATGAAGACATGCGCGCCATCCGCGGCAATGACATTGCGATGATCTTCCAGGAGCCGATGACCTCGCTGAACCCGGTGTTCACCATCGGCGACCAGATCATCGAGGCCATCATGCTGCACCAGCAGCTGTCGCGCTCAGCCGCGCGCCAGTCGGCGTGCAAGCTGCTGGAAAAGGTGCGCCTGCCCGACGCCGAACAGATGCTGGACCGCTATCCGCACCAACTGTCGGGCGGCATGCGCCAGCGCGTGATGATCGCGATGGCGTTGTCGTGCCAGCCCCGCCTGCTGATCGCCGACGAACCGACCACGGCGCTGGACGTCACCATCCAGGCGCAGATCCTGAACACCATCCGCGAGCTGCAGCGCGATCTGGGCACGGCCGTGATCTTCATCACGCACGACATGGGCGTGGTGGCGGAAATGGCCGACGACGTGGTGGTGATGCTGCGCGGCAAGAAGGTCGAGCAAGGCACGGTGGACGAAATCTTCAACGCGCCCAAGCATCCCTACACCCGCGCGCTGCTGGCGGCGGTGCCGCGCCTGGGCAGCCTCACGGGCCGCGACCTGCCGCTGCGCACGCCGCAGACCGTGCTGGAAGGCGACACGCTGCGAGAAGTGGGCGAAACCCGCGAGCAGGACACGGCGCGCTACGACGAGCCCGTGCTGCGCGTGGAGAAGCTGACCACGCGCTTCGACGTGGGCCACAATTTCTTCGGCCGCGTCACGCACCGCGTGCACGCCGTGGAAGAAGTGAGCTTCGACGTCTATCCCGGCGAAACCCTGGCGCTGGTGGGCGAATCCGGCAGCGGCAAGTCCACCATCGGCAAGACCTTGCAGCAGCTGGTGGCGCCGACCTCGGGCGCCGTGCGCTACAACGGCCAGGACATTTTCTCGATGGACAGCGCCGGCCGCCAGCGCCTGCGCCAGGAGATCCAGTACATCTTCCAGGATCCCTACGCTTCGCTGGATCCGCGCAAGACGGTGGCCTTCAGCATTGCCGAGCCCATCCGCACGCACGGCCTCCTGAGCGGCGAGGACGCCATCGCCCGCCGCATCGGCGAACTGCTGGAGCAGGTCGGCCTGAAGCCGGAACACGCCAAGCGCTATCCGCATGAATTCTCGGGCGGCCAGCGCCAGCGCGTGTGCATCGCGCGCGCGCTGGCCAGCAATCCCAAGCTGATCATCGCCGACGAATCCGTGTCGGCGCTGGACGTATCGATCCAGGCGCAGATCCTGAACCTGCTGATGGACCTGCAGAAGGACCGCGGCCTGTCCTATCTGTTCATCACGCACGACATGGCGGTGGTGGAGAAAGTCAGCCACCGCGTCGCGGTCCTGTACCTGGGCCAGATCGTCGAACTGGGCACCCGCCGCCAGATTTTCGAATCGCCACAACACGCGTACACGCGCAAGCTGCTGGCCGCCGTGCCGGTGGCCGAGCCCGGCCGCCATATCGACACCTCGCTGATCGAAGGCGAGATCCCCAGCCCGGTAAGGCACGTCGGCGACGAGCCCGCCATCATTCCCCTGGTTGAATTCGCGCCCGGCCACCAGGTGGCCCGCGCGGCTTGAGCCGCATCCCTTTTCCACGTCGGCCGACCCGACTTCCCGTCCCTGGAGTTGAACATGCTCTCCCTACGCAAAACCTACACCGTCACCGCCCTGGCTTTGGCGCTGGGCGGCGCGCTGCCCGCGGTCTTCTCGACCGCGCACGCCGCCGGCACGCTCAACGTCGCCATCAACCAGGACCCGGGCAGCTGGGACCCGATCGACACCTTCGTGACCTTCTGGGGTTCGGTCGGCAGCAACCTGTATGACGGCCTGACCATGCGCGGCGCCGACCTGAAGCTGCAACCGGGCCTGGCCACCAGCTGGGAATACCTGGACGACAACAAGCGCCTGCGCTTCAAGCTGCGCGAAGGCGTCAAGTTCCACAACGGCGAACCCTTCAACGCCGAGGCCGTGAAGTTCACCTTCGAACGCCTCTTGGGCGCGGAAGGCGCCAAGGGTCCGCAAAAGGCCAACTACGACTCGATCGGCGAGATCAAGGTCGTGGACGAGTACACCGTGGACTTCATCCTGAAGCAGCCCGACCCCGTCCTGCTGACCAAGCTGGCCGGCTACGGCGCCATGATCGTGCCGCCCAAGTACATCAAGGAAAAGGGCGAGGACAACTTCAACATCAACCCGGTAGGCACCGGCCCGTTCAAGTTCGAAAGCTATCAGCCCAAGGTCAACGTGACGCTGGCGCGCAACGACGACTACTGGGGCGGCAAGCCCAAGCTGGACAAGGTGGTCTACCGCTTCATCGGCGAACCCGGCACCCAGGTGGCCGAACTGCAGGCCGGCCGCATCGACATCGCCACCTTGATCCCGCTGGGCCTGATCGAAACCGTGAAGAAGTCCGGCAACGCCGACGTCATCTCCACGGGCGGCCCGGTTGCCTTTGCCCTGCGCTACAACACCAAGAACGGCATCACGCAGAACCGCGACGTGCGCCGCGCGCTGATCATGGCGGTGGACCGCGACGCCATCGTCAAGCAGCTGCTGCTGGGCCAGGCCAAGACCATCGCCAGCTTCCAGGGCCCGCAGTCGTTCGGCTACAACCCCGAGCAAAAGCCCTTGCCCTTCAACCCCGCCGAAGCCAAGAAGCTGCTGGCCGCCGCAGGCGTGAAGCCGGGCGCGACCGTGCAGATCGATGTGCGCGGCAGCGATTCGAACTTCCGCGAAGTGGCCCAGGCCGTGTCGGGCTACCTGCAAGGCGTGGGCGTGCGCGCCACGATCAAGCCGTATGAAACCGGCGTGCTGCTCAATGACATCATCCCGGGCGGCAAGACCGGCGAGATGTGGCAGAACCAGTGGGGCGGCTGGACCTATGACTACGACAACACGGCCTACCTGATGTACCACACGGGCCAGAAGTGGAACCCGTACGACAACGACGCCAAGCTCAACGGCATGCTGGAAGCGCAGCGCACGGTCTACGACGTGAAGAAGCGCGAAGCCATGCTGCAGGAGATCGCCGGCTACGTGGCCGACCAGGCGCTGGAACTGCCGCTGTACAGCCTGAATACGATTGTCGGCGTGAACAAGCGCGTGAAGGATCTGGAAGTCCCGGGCGACATCCGCTTCCGCTTCCTGAACGCCGCTGTGGAGTAAGGCCCCCCCGAAGCGCTACGCGCTTCCCCCCCAGGGGGGCATGCCAGCGGACCGGCAGAGCCCGGCTCCGCGGCATCCCGCTGGGGCTAGACCGGTTGCAAGTGGTGCGATGGTGCCATGAACAACCGAAAAGCAGCTTTCAAATGGCATTGGCGCTGCCTTGACGCATTAACCCCACCGACCGTTCCGGCGCAAGCCGGGGTGGTGATTTATGACCGGATTTCTCATCAAACGCGTGTTGCAGGCCGTCTTCGTGATCGTGGCCGTGACCTTGCTCGTCTCCTATGCCGTGCGCCTGACCGGCGACCCCGCGCTGATGCTCAGCCAGGGCTCGGGCAGCGTCACCGAGCAGGACCTGGCCAATATCCGCCAGGCGCTGGGCCTGAACCGGCCCTTCCACGAGCAATACCTGTCTTATATGCAGGGGCTGCTGCACGGTGATTTCGGCCGCAGCTTCATGGGCGGCACGTCCGTTGCCAAGCTGATAGGCGACGCCCTGCCCGCCACGCTGATGCTGGCCTTCACCTCGCTGCTGGCATCCATCCTGATCTCGTTGCCGCTGGGCATCCAGGCTGCGATCAAGCGCGGCAAGGCCACGGACCAGGCCATCCGCATCCTGTCGCTGGTGGGGCTGTCCTTCCCCAACTTCTGGCTGGCGCTGATGCTGGTGCTGCTGCTGTCGATTACCTTCCCGCTGTTGCCGCCTTCCGGCTGGAGCGGTCCCGCCAGCCTGGTGCTGCCGTCGCTGACGATGGCCATCATCCTCAGCGCCACCAACATCCGCCTGGTGCGCACCACCATGCTGGAAACGCTGTCGGCGCAATACATCATGGTGGCGCGCAGCAAGGGCCTGAAGGAACGCGTGGTGCTGTACAAGCACGCGCTGCGCAACTGCGCGATTCCGCTCATCACCTACCTGGGCTTGCAGTTCGGCGGCTTGATCGGCGGCATCGTCGTGATTGAAATGGTCTTCAACTGGCCCGGCCTGGGCACGCTGGCGTTCGACGCCATCTCCGGCCGCGACTACCCGGTGCTGCAGGGCACGGTCACCGTGCTGGCCACCGTCATCGTCCTGGTCAACCTGATCGTCGACATCGCCTACGGCATCGTCGACCCCCGCATCCGCACGCGCTGAGCCTTATGCAGACTACTACCCCCACCGCCGCCGCCCCCAAGGCGGCCAAGCCCCGCAGCCGCTACCGCTCGCTGGAATTCGTGCTGGGCGCGCTGCTGACCGGCGCCATGATCCTGCTGGTGCTGACCTCGGGCTGGCTATTCCCCGACGGCGGCGAAGCCATGGACCTGGCTGCCCGCCTGACCGCGCCCTTTGCCTCGGCGGCGCATCCCTTCGGCACCGATCCGCTGGGCCGCGACGTGCTGGCGCGCGTCATCGTCGGCGGCAAGATCTCGCTGACGGTGGGCTTCGTCTCGGTCATCGGCGGCGCCTTGCTGGGCATCGTCATGGGCCTGATCGCCGGCTACTACCGCGGCTTCTGGGACATGATCGTGATGCGCTTCGCCGACGTGCAACTGGCGCTGCCGTTCATCCTGGTGGCCATCACCTTCATCGCCATCCTGGGCGGCGGCCTGTTCAACGTCATCTTCTTCATGATCGTGTCGCAGTGGGTGCAATACGCGCGCCTGGTGCGCGCCCAGGTCCTGGCCCTGCGCGAACGCGAGTTCGTGCTGGCCGCCCGCGCCTTCGGCGTGCGCGACCTGGCCATGATCCGCCACCACATCGTGCCCAACCTGCTGGGTCCGCTGGTCATCCTGATGACCCTGAACGTCGCCAACAACATCCTGCTGGAAAGCAGCCTGACCTTCCTGGGCCTGGGCGTGGATCCCATGATCCCCAGCTGGGGCGGTATGCTTGCCGACGGCCGCACCTACATGCAGACGGCCTGGTGGGTCAGCGTCTTCCCGGGCCTGGCCATCATGCTGACGGTACTGGGCCTGAACCTGCTGGGCGACTGGCTGCGCGACCGCCTGGACCCGACCGGCAAGGTCTGAAGCCGCCCCGGTCCGCCTGAAAGGAATATCGAGTATGTCTTTGCTGGAAAAAACATTCGACCGCACGCTGGACGCCTGGACCCACGCCTACATGGCGCCGGCCTGGCGCGGCGCGGTCGTGGAAGGCTGGCTGTTCGAAGGCGTGGAGGCGCGCCGCGCGGCGCAGGAGCGCCTGGCGCAGGTCGGCGTCACGGCGCGCTTTCGCAGCGCCTACAAGCCGCTGTTGCACTACTTCCTGGAAGAGGTCGAACGTGACGGGCTGGCGTCCGTCGTGGTGCGCTATCCGCTGCACGAGCATGCCCAGGCCAAGCGCTTCACGCTGGAAGCCTATCCGCTCATCGCGCTGCTGGACGGCGTGGACGTCACCATGCAGGCCGGCGCCAGCGACCTGCACTACGACGTCAGCCTGAGCTACGCCGACGGCCGCAAGATCGATACGCGCGTCTACGCGCCCAACCAGATCGGCCACGCCCAGGACGGCACGCCAGAGCTGTCGCCCAGCGGCTGGCTGCGCGTGCGCGATGCCGAAGGCGCGCTGCAGACCGATGCCGCCCAGGCCACCGAGTACCAGCAGGCATTCCGCGCCATCGTAGACACGGTGCGCAACCATGCCTGGGGCTCACATGAGCCCTATTTCGAACGCCTGGAAATCCGCGTGGACCTGCCGGGCATCGACTTTGCCCTGCCGGTGGACGAGGAAATCGTCAGCACCTTCGAGGCGCTGCACGAAGACATCTATTTCTCGCTGCTGGAACACTTCCAGAAACATTCCGGCCGCCCGTCCGGCGACCGCGGCCTGCAACCGGGCCAGATCATTCCCGACATCCGCCGCCACGATGGCGCGGCGCGCGTGCAGATCTCGCTGGAGCATTTCGGGGCCTTGACGCCCGTCGCTCCCGCCACGCTCGATGCGCCGCTGGCCCAGGTCCGCGAACCGCTGTCGGCCGGCCAGATCGCCGGCTGCATGGCCGCCTTCGGCGGCGACGCCTTCCAGGCCGTCTCGCGCCAGGGCCGTCCGGT
>LNAP01007240.1_pt1 | contig 33989 bp, 51 predicted proteins | sample 602601 | NCBI WGS metagenome assembly LNAP01 (sample SAMN02440304, study PRJNA202911) | soil metagenome | biome: Subtropical and temperate rainforests or woodlands; isolation source: soil samples (1 kg each in a 20% v/v slurry with milli Q water) were... ...
GCACGCCTAAAGCGATCTTGCTGCGCTTGAGCCAAACCCACCGCCTTCTGAACGGTGAGCATCTGGCGAGTTTGTGTGAGCTGTACGGCGTGAGCCTGAATACTCCAGGCCGAGGCAAGAAGTCAGGTCGGAAGGGCGCCCGAACTGCTGAGCCGGCGCCGCAGGCTGTCCAGTCCGTATTTCTGTAATCCTGCTTTGGCTTTTGTGGCCAAGGCTTCATTTTCACGGACGGAGTACAAATGTTCTCTTTTTCATTTTTGCGGCATTTGACCGGCATTTTTCAACCTGCAACGGCAGACGCTGACCAGTTGGCACATGACCCGGGAACAGCAGCACCGATCAGGGAAGAGCGGTGTCGCGCTCCCAGGTATTCGGATCTGGCTATCTGGTTTGAAGATCTGACTGATGACCCAGATCGGGTTTGGGGTGCTGGTGTTGCACCAGCCCAAGGAATGGACGAGGAATGGTTTGACGCGGTGCTGGGCTATGCCACGGCTTCTGAACGGCGATACGCAGCCCCAGGCGTGTTGTCCGGGGTTCGGGTAAACGTCCTCTTCGAGAGTAGTACTCAATATACGTGGGTTCTACGACAGGTCAGTCAGCGTCTCGGAACCAATCCCTGGATACGCGACCTTTCGGAGCCGGGGTATGCAGAGTTCTGGTTAAGCCAAAAGCCCATGTTCCCCCCGAAGACGAGCATCTCTGAAGGTGCAATAACCAACGCCGACTTGACCAATTGTGCCATCCGAACCATCGAGCACTAACGATGGCACATCTGGGAAACGGCAACTCCCCTGAATTCAGGGGCGGCAGCAGTGTTAAAGGTCCGTCACTAACGATGGCACATTTCAACACCGCCGGGCGGTCCCGGCGCCGGTGAGTCCGGGCCACCTGAAACGATGTACCGAACAACCCCATGAACGATCTGTGTCGTTCGTCAAGTCAACCATAGAGCAGGAGTACCCCAATGAACGACGCGAACCACTTCCGTCCGGACCAGGCCGGCGAGTTTCCATTCACCACGGAAGTCGAAATGCTGCTGGGTGGGATCGGCCGGGCGATGTATCCCGACGGGACCTTGCAGTTTGCTGACCAGGACTGCACCCCGGTCGCCGTGTATTCGCCGGCGCTCGAAGCGTTTTGTCAGCAGCACATCGAGCGGTACCGAGCTCACAACCAGCAGCACAAAGCGGCGATCCAGGAGTACGAAACCCCAGCCATAGAACCTTTCTGGGCGTGAGTCAGATCATTGGCAAATCTTTTGCGATTTGACGCCAATAGGACTTGTCGAGGTGCGTTAAACGCACCTATAATTTCCCCGTAATCACTTACTGGGAAAGCCTTCATGATTGAGTCGAACGATCGCAGCAAAGATTTAGAAGATGTTGGTGTGCTGTTTCACTCTCTCATTCGGTATGTCGAAGCCAATGAGGAAGAACGGGACCAGTCTCTGGTCGCAGCGGGGTACGCCAACCTCTTGGCATTGGCCGAAGCCGCTGCAACAGAAGTTGCGTTGCAGCATCAAGACGAAGGTGATGATTGGGACGGCTGCGTGTGGTTCGAGCTCCTCGAGAAAATCGGCGAGGGCAGCCTCGCTGAGTCGATCATGGCGACTGAAGACCCAGATGTGCCAGCGGTAGTGCAGGAGTGGTTGAGTCGCGTTGAGTGACTTACCCCGCGGCCAGTTCGCTGGCCCTGCTGAAAGCCTATTTTCTCAAGTCGGCTTTCAACAGTCCGATACACCCCAAGCGAAGTAAATTTCGTGAGGGCGGGCACGGTAAAAATCGAAAACGGGAAAAAAGGTATGTCCAAATTAGCGACGGCAGCAATGACCAACCTGGAGCTAAGCCGCGAGTTATACACAGAAGATCAGCGTCGCCAGTTTTATGCCGACTATCAAGCAGCACGATACGCTGCGGCCGCTTCAAATGACGCATGTATCAAGCACGCAAATCTTCGCGGGTGGAAGTTGTGGAAGGGGCCAACGGCTGATTGGAAAGAAAAAAATGAACAGCTGCTGAAGTCGTATCGACAAGCCCACATAACTGTCAAAACGATGGAGCAAGAACATCCGCTTCTCGTGCAGGTATACATGCATAAAAGAAATCCGATCCTATCTGCATAGCAGTCCACCAGGTCACCCCAGCCTCGCCATTATGCGGGGCCGGGCCAGTAGAGGGATGGGGCTTTTCCCGTCCGAAAAGTTAGGAGCAGCGATGGATTTTCCATTATCCCCATGGGCAGGAACGTTTTTGGTTGTGGTGCTGATGTTTGGTGCGTTCATGTACCTTTTCAATGGTAAAAAGGCCGAACCTTCTGAGCCCGATGCTCAAGTCACCCTGGAGCAAACAAACGCGGCCGCCACAGATGGCGGTGATCGATCCGCAGTTCACGAGTATTTAGTCGGACTCAAGCACTTGGCGTTAATGCTACTGAGAAGTTTCAGTGGTCCTGTCGCCATGACGGTATCGATGGGTTGGTTTGTTTTCGCGATCGTCGGGATCTTCGATTTGCTTGGTGGTGACGTGTTTACAGTTCAATGGAAGCGCGTAGCCTCGTGGATTTCGATCATTCATTGTGGTTTCTCACGTTAAAAGCGTGCGTCAGAAGGGCCGCGATTTCCTGGACAACAAACGCTAGATACGGGTCAAGACCATGCAAACCGGTGCCCCGCCATCGTGGGTAAGGGCGCTCATTCTCGCGTCCGAGTGATAATCAACAAGGAGTCCAACATGGCAGGAACACCATCAGCGTATGTCCTAGCGACAGTGGGAATGACGATTGTCAGCGTTCTATTTTTTGGTGTGGTGGGCACTCTGGGCGCAGGGTTACTTTTTGACATTGGATTTTCGATCGACCCGCCTCGCGTCGGGGGCGCGGCGGCGGCGATATCTGGTGTTGTGGCCTTTGTTAGCACCGCGGTGATTTCGTACCGCGACTACAACTATGTGCCCTCGACCGACATTTCAAAACGTTAACGGAAACAAATAACTCCGAAAAGGAGCATCTGATGATAGCGATTCTTGAATTTTTGATTTTATTCTTCCTACTGCCGTACATCCTTTTTGGGGTCGTACTGGCGAAGATTTGGGAGGCCGTCTGCACGTTTTTTCAGCCAGTTCTTTTGCTTTTGGCGGTTTGGATTTGCTCAATCGGAATGTTCCTGCTTCCCAGCATGGAGCCCCATGACCGGCCTTGGATGACCATTCTCGAAGCCATTGCCCAAAGCCATGTATTTGGTCTGCAAACGCCATTTGTAATTTTCGGTATCGCTGCATGCGTCGTGATCGTGTCCGTAGCCGCAAGACAACGTAATCCGGCGCACTGATATAGGAAATGCATCTGCACCATGATCACCGGGGCAGAAGCGCGGCAGACTTTACCGTTATGGCTGAGCGTTGGGGGCTTACCACCGCTCTGACCGTTGGTGTTTGGCTGGCGCGAGGCCGACGTTGACCATCAACAAACAGATAGGAACGCGGATCAGACCATCAGGGGGACTATGAAAATCAAACGACCGGCAAGGGTGGTATGGCTGAAAACGCTCCGCCGCATGAGCCAGGCCCGGCGCTCTGTTCGCTACGCGCTGTCCGCAACTGAGTATTTCCTGAGTGGTGATCTCTCCTGGTGCGGATACAAGCATGCATTGAAGTATCGGCCTATAGCCGTTGCGTGCAGCTGGGGCGCGTTAATCGTCGATCCAGACTTTGAGGTGTAGCCCTAACGATGGCACAACTCGGATCTCATGCTTTTGCCACCTTCAGGCGGACGACCCTGGGTAAACCAAGGACATCGACGATGAATAGTTCCAGAGTCATCAAAAACTATCTGAACGGTCTGTTCATGAAACGCGTCATGGCGGACAAAGGTTGGACCAAGGAGGAAGCGGCACGCCACCTTGAAAACTTTGTGAACTGCGGCAAGCAGATCTCCGTTTCGCAATACCTCAAAGATCTTTGAGGCCAACCGCTCAGTCCGCTGGGCGATCACCGTAAAACGCTGCACCAACCCTCGGCTATGCCGGGGGTTTTTTCTTTCTGGTACCGCGTTAACAAGGAGCGGTCACGGTATGCGTCTGTTCACGAACAGTTTGTAGTGCAGTGGTAAATCGGTAACCATCAGCCCGCCCGCGGGCTGTTTCAGGGTGCAGATTTCACACCCGCGCAACCAACATGGAAATAATGGCATGAAAAAAATATTAGCCCTTGTGTTACTGACTTTCGCAAGTTTGTCCAATGCTGACTGTTCGTTGTCTGACGTCAAGCTCACATCAATGAACGCTAAATTTGTGAACAAGTGCAGCACCAAGGAATGTTATTACATGCAGGGCGCAGCCATGCTGGAAAATAAATGCACGGAGTCGGTAGGGGTTCAGTTTCAAATCATAGGTTATGACGACGCGGGAGCCCCGGTGGCAGTTGACGAATTCTGGCCAGCAAGTATTCGAAACATCCCGCCAGGAAGTTACTCATTCTCTTTGGATCAGCATCTCAAGTATGACCCAGCGATTACACGGATTGAGCTAAAACCGATAGGTATTGAGCATTGGGATTAACGCTTTTTGCTAAGCACTTCGCTGGGAGATCACCGTATAACGCTACACCCACCCTCGGCCATGCCGGGGGTTATTCCTTTTAAAGAGGGCAAACAATCGCCGTGTAGATTAATCTTCGGCGCTGTCAGTATTGAGGCCAATTACCTCAGAAGTTTTGCTGCTCGGAGAAAGTGCTTCGGAGGCTCTATGATGTTTTTGCCAGATATCGACGAGTGGTTGATCGGGCGTTGAGACATTCTGCCAGTTGGGTTCAGAGCCCGAAATGAATCCGTCCTCGAGAATTATTTCCAATGAGGTTGACTTAGCATGGAGTGGCATGATTTTCCATGTCTCGCCGTCGAATATCTCACCCCAAATTGAAATGAAGCTTTTGTTGTCCGGAGCCCTTAAAATGTAAGGGGCTGCGTAAAGAATAATGAAAGGTTCGTACTCATCCTTCGCCAATTCATGGCGGAGTTCCAACATGTCAAAGGAAAATATATCGGGACCTGTAATAGTAAAAGGGGTCACGTATATGGGGGTGTTTTCGAAGATATCGGACAAATCAACATCATCTTCGTCAAAATCTAAACCCTCGGCTTCACAGAATTTCCGTGCCTCAGCAACAGGTGGTCCAATGATGAACGACGGTTCATAATCTGGCCAAGACGGCTCGTTGCTGGAATCAATACCGCAGAAGCCAAGCTCTTTGAAAACAGCAATCCAGCCCGCTGGATCGATTGCAGGCTCGCGATCTAGCCGTTCCAAAATATTGAGCCATTCATACTGTGGAGCTTCTGGCGCTTCAGTAAAGAATGGAGTGTAGGAATATTGATGAGAGAATAAAAACCTCTTATCTACCGCTGGAGCGTCTGAAGTTACACCCTCACTAAGCGGGTGAAAATGTTCGATGAAATAAACGGAGAACTGTTTTTTGAAGCCATGATGAACTAAAACTTTTTCATAATGGTCAGCAAATTTCTTTGCGTCCTCATTACAGAGAGTGTCGAGCGTTAATTGGTAATTTCCATAGTGCTCGCTGAAAATCTCGCCGTCCATGTCGAGATCGTCAGCGTCACCGTTATCTTCAAGCTGGAGTTTATACTCATTCTCGATGCTTATTAGACGTTCAAGTAGGGCGTTCGGATCTTGAAAGTAGCAGCATTCAGCATAAATCTGCAACGCTGCATATGTCGGTACTCCGGTAACCTTAATAAAATCATCGATCCAGACAAAAAGCTCATCTGTGTGTATCAAGGAAGAGTTAATCATGGAGTAAGCCGCGAGAGGAGATTTAGATCTATTGTAGCCTTCCCCTAAACCTTAGGATACCGCTCCACCCCAGCTACCCAGGCGCAACAAATGTCTCAATGGGTATCGAGCGTGGCAACGGACAGGGGGGATGCGAAGCATCCCAACCCCTGGCGAGTTACTTGCTAAACGTCAAGCTGGAGTTGGATCGACGCAGCAAGGTGTTCTTTGAGGCGGCGCCAACCTTCGCCATCCCCCTTTGCTTCTGTGCCCTTTCCCCAGAAGCCGTGCCAATAAGAGCGAAGCTGTGCTTCGGCTTGCATGAGGATTGGGTTGTTTAAATATGTTGTGCAGGCTTGTCGGAGTCCTGGAACGGCTGTATACGCCGGCCATGCATAGCGCGTAAAGGTGTACATGTCCGGCTCGACCCCTCGATATCCCCTGTCGTTGTCTGGAAGGTTGCTTTGATCATCCAGCAAGAACAAACGCAAAATCGGCAGCTCGAACAATGCATTAGTGAGGTCCCTAATGAAGCCCATTTGATCGCCTACTGCAAATCGACTGAAAGCCCGCACCAAGGCCTGATGGTATCGGCCTTCTTTCTTGAACCGTGCTGCTACGGCGGCCTTCTCGTACTCACCGGCTTCTAGCAGCATCAGAGGGTAGATATCCCTGACGCCGAGGTTGTCAGTCGGGTTTAGACGCAGCTGTTTCCGCGCAGTTGCAATGCATTTCCGCATCCAATCAGCATCGTGAAAGATTGTCATCCGGAGCCATAACATCCGGTGGTAGAACCGGTTGGAGATGTAACCCCATTCCACTTTGCCTCGATAGCCTTTGGGTATCAGGAGTTCAGCTTTCTTGATATAGCGCTCAATGGTGTAAAACGCCGCGTTCAAGTCCTCCTCGTCGTATTGAATTTGGGCAAGGCAAAGCCCAGCTTCAAGAAATTCAGGCTGTCGAACTAGGATTGCTTCGATCCAAGGTCTAGCTCTTTGGCGATGTTCAGGCGTGTAGCAACCTTGGAAGACCTTATCGAGTTCCTTGATCAATACGCAGCATGCTGGGCTCTCGTCAAAATACCCACGGTTCTTATCTACCCCGTCAACTTCAAAGCGGTAGAGAGGGCGAGTAGCTTCAAACGAGTTCCAACTTGTGACTTCTTCCCAAGAGGACGCACCGCAGTAGCCGGCACAGACTGCATTAAGCACCACATCAATGGTGCAACCTGCTTGTGTCGCAAGTCGAGCTGCGAACTCCTCAAAGGCGGCGCGTTGGGCCGGCGATAACGCTACCTCTTGGTCCGTGGATATAAGGACCACCAGACTAAATTTTAGACTTTCAATGTATTTCTTGCGGGCCTCATAGCCACTTGACGCTGAAGCCTTTGTTAGAGCGGTGTTTAGGGCGTGCCAATTGGGGAATTGCAATGCGGCAGCCATGCATTCGAGCGCATTGGTTCTTTGAAGACCGCATGCAAGAGCCAAAATTTTACTACCCAGTTTGATTCGGCGAATCAACGCATCGGTTAGAACAACAGGCTTGCGCTGTGCATAGAAGGCTACGTCGTTGAGGTCTAGCTGATAACTCAACTCGGAAAAGCTTGAGCCTTCTCGTTCAATATTAAGCACTTGAATCTCCACGTTGGCGTATGCCGACCAGCCCGCTTGATCGACGCCTGTAGAGAGGTGTCAAAGAAAAGTTATCGAATGCAGAGGAGTCACTATGGCTGTTTCTCCGGTGCGGGACGGAAGGCGTGCGACTAACACCTTTCAAAATTGTAGTGCCCAGCCATCGATATCTCAAGCTCTGCCTGCAAGGCTGGCGTGTTCTTGTTTCTTGTTCGACATCACCGAGCACCAGTTCAATTCTCTCGGAGAAAACACGATGACCCCACCTACGAGCAACGAGCAATTCCAAATCATGCTTCACAGCTCCGAGCATGGTTTTCGCGATTACGACGTGATCGGGCATCCGACCCTGCGTCGCGCCTGCGTCCCCCTCAACATTCGCCGCGGGGAGAACTTCAATGTCTACCACGGCGAAAGCAGCAAGTCGGGCACAAAATGGTTGGGTAATCTGGAAAAGTCGCTGGCGGCCTGGTGCGCGAAGGAGCTCCAAATGGCGCCGGTACCGGCATTGAAGCTTCGTGTTCTTCTGAACTCTAACGGTCGTACGTCCATGTCATGCAATTCCCGGCTCTTCAAGCATCACCTGGTTGTCAGTGGCGATAGCGGTCCGTGCTGCAAGGTCGAATTCTCCTGATCAGCATCTCGTTTCGCAGCTTTAACGCAACACGACCCCCTGGCCGAGGCTGGGGGTTTTTCATTGTTTGGGGGGTAAAAAAGGGTCTTAGCCTTGGGCATCCAGTTGCTTCGTTATGGTCGGCGGTCGTTGCACGCTGGCGCCGCGGTTGGACAGTGCAGAGTGGTTGTGATGGTGGGGCGAAAAGTCAGCCCGATTAAGCTGTCACCCTGAATAAGCTGACAAAGCTCCCTGCCAGCACAACCACTCCGCATGTATGTATCTTGCCACAACTACAGGAGTTTCGAGATGCGTCGGATTTGAAGTACTTGTCCCCTTGATCGGTGAACGGATCTGCACTCTCTACAAACGTATGCGAAAATAAAGTGGAAATTTTCAAAGGTTGGAGTTTTACGGTTTGGTTATTCACTACTCAACAGGCGGCAATGATGTCGCGTGCGGACGCAACAATCACAATCTCAGCTGCACTACCGATTTCGGTCGGGTTACTTGCAAGTCGTGTCAGCGATCCCTGGCCAAACTGGTATCGGCGCCAGCGCCTGCATCCGTCGATGAAATATCCATGCCTTCGCATGAAGGCCCGAGCAAACAGTGCACCGTGAATAGCTTCTGTTTCAGTGCCAACTGGCGCGTGTACCTGGAGTCGCTGCCCAATCGGTGTCGTCTGCCGCGTGGATCGGCAACCCAAATTTTCGTGTGAAAGAATGGTGGGCGTCCGTGCTCACCTCGAGGCCTCGCTCGCTGGCAACATCGAGCGACAGGCACCACTCAGTTATGGAGCCCTGAGAATGAGCAGCGGATTCACCGAGGACGAAATGCGCCGGGCCCTAGGCCTGACCGCGGTAAATGCCAGTCCTTCCACTCCCCAGGCACCCGCGCCGGCGACAAAAGTGAAGTCGGAACCCCGGGTTGTCGGTAGCAAGCCTAAACCCCGGTCCCCCAAGCTCCGGGTGACGTTACTTGTCAGCAAGGAATTTGAGGGTGAAACCGTCGAGTTCACTCATGATGCCGATACGTTGAGCCAGTTTGATGCCGAGCAGGAGGCCAAAACGTTGGCCAAAAAGGACAAGTACCGTTTTTTCGATGTGGTATCGATCAAGCCGATCGGGTAGTGCTGCTGTGAAATGCGCTCCAACTGCCAGCCTGCCAGGGCAGATTGCATTTTCACCTGGTGCGGTAGGATATCCTCAGTCGAAAGGAGAGTTCGCAATGAAGATGATCATCGAGTCCGAAGTCAAAAGAGCTGAAGCGCTGGTTGAGCACTACATGGGCCTGCCGCCAGAGACGATAGATCTGTTCAGCTTCAACGCTGATGCATTGCGCAGGGCTCCCGCCGACTTTGGACGCGCTATCACCGCATTGCGCCAAATAGCAGTTAAAAATAATCCTTCGCAAGCCGATGTGGCCTACGCGGTGAACGTGGTTGACCTAATTGCTGAACTCGCGCAAGGGCAGAAACTGCCTGGTCCCATCCAGAAACTGTGGACGGTGGAGGAGGGCATTCGCAATGCTGGCGGACTCTGGACGCTGAAGCACCTGGTGACGATCGTGCTGGCGTTCGCTGGCGTCCTTGTAGGCAGCACCAAAACCTTGACCTTCGGCTACGAGATGTTTGCTTATATCGCCTTGGCCTTGATTATTGCCTCGGGGGCATTGCACCTGACGCACAGCAAGAACGCGGAGATGAAGGTGCCTGCTTTCACGCTCGGCGGGTTGGGAGTCTTTTGTGTGCTCAACACTGCGTACGCTCCGAGTATCGGCTTCCTGGCTCTTCTGGTTTGTGCAATAGCCTTTATGGCCGGGTCATTCCTCAGTCAGTTCACCGGCGACAAAAGCAGCACCACCGGTGCCGAGTTGTATCCCGAGGGCTACGAGCCAGCTGAAGCCTTACGGACGGAGGAATACAACCCCTTCAAGGTGACAATTGGCAACGATATGAGCGAACCAATAGACAGATTGTCCTGACCACAAAAACCGGCCCTTGAAGCCGGTTTTTTTTCACTGGCTTTCCCCAAGCCAGTAGCCCCCCTAGATATTTCACTGTGGAAGAAGGCTCTCTCTGTACGTGAGTCGGCGAATTTCTGAGTCGGTGTTGGCCATCTCCTGCCACGAAGTTAATTCCTACGGAGATGTTCAAAATGACCACGACACAAACTCAAGGCGAAACCCCAGACCGGATTAAAACCAGCATCAAAACATCCGCCTTGCTGCTCCTTGATGGGTTGCCTTACCGATACGGCGAGTTCCTTAATGATCTTCAAGCCCAGATGTCACCGATGGAGCAAGGCCAAATGTTCTTCGAGGTGCGCCTTGCGGTCCAGGAACTGATTGAGGAGGGCACGTTGGTAGTGCTCGACTTTAAAACGCCGCAGCGGACGGGGAAACTCATTGTCCCGGCTGGCTTCAATTTGTCCCAGGAGGCGGGCACGCCAAATGAGGCCATCAATGCACTTGAAGCCCTAAACGCCGAAAGTTGGTTGGATGAGGACCCTTCGGATTCTGAAGGGTTGGCAGAAGCTAAAGAGCAGGCGCGAGCGTGCCTCACAAAGCCCAACTTGGCGGTTAAGCAAGGGGTTCCAGCATGAAATTCGACATCAATAAGGCCTCTGCTCAGCTTCTTGCTTCGTCCGCAGTGATTGACGACATTGACGATGCCGTCAGAGCCATCCAGGACACTTGCTTCATAGAAACTGGGGACGTAGCGGGTGTGTTTTTCAGTGGCGTTGAGTGGTCCGAATTGAACGAGCGACAGCGGCTGCGCATGCTGCTCGCCTACGTGGATTACGAACAACTTTGCAGCGAGCGCGCTTGAAGGTGTTGGAACACATTCAGGCCATGCGCAACGAAATGACATTTGCTTGAGTGTGAATGCAGTACCCACCCCGACCTCTCTGGTCGGGGTTTTTTTATGTGCGCCAACCACCCCAGAGTTCCATGCACTGTGTGGCGCCGGCCTATCAGCTGATTGGATCTGTATAGGAACTTAAGGCTGGCCGGTCACCACGTTCACGCGAATAGTGCTTTACAGGTGCGTTAAACGCACCTATATTTTCCCCACAGCCATCCGTTGGGAAAATACATGAGCGTCTACTTCATCCCCCTGTTCTCCCTTCCGGTCATCATCAATGAACCCGGTGAGTACCTCACCCGCGGCGGCGATCGCGTTACGATCGATCGCGCATCAACACGGCATGAGTTTGGTTGTGTCGGCTCGTATGTAGCGTGTGGCACGGCTGAAAAGTGGCACATGAGCGGGCGGATACTCGCCACATCTCAAACACAGAACGACATTGTCCGCAAGGCATCGAGCGAGGGTGCGCATGCCGGCGAGGCAGCAACGGCAAATTCGACCATTAGCGCTCAGGCTCCGCATGCTTCGTGGGAGCAGAAGATCAAGGCCATCAAGAGGGCCGCCGAGGGCTTGGGCCAGCAAGCCGTACGCGAGGTTAATCGCAACCTGGCAGAAGGCGTCGAGCACATGACGTACAAAGACTTCGAGGAATTCGACTGCTCCTGCGAGCAGGAATATATTTTCGGCGAAGCCGTCCACCTCATCGAGGAGCTGGACCTGCCTTTCGATGCAGCTCTAAAGGTGGTGATGGCCGAGGAAAGTCAAACTGCCTGACCCAAACCCGCCCTGGTGCGCCGGGGCCTGTCGAAAGCAGATTTTCTAAAGTCTGCTTTCTACAGTCATTTCGACAATGGAAAAACACAATGGCCCCCGATACCATCGCATTGGTTGAGCGTGCTTACCAACAGATGATCCATTCGGCGTCTGCATTCAAGGCTGCCAAGCCTGTTCGTGATGAGTTGCGTGCTGCGCTTGCCTTGCCACGTACCACTACGTCCCTTGTGCCGGCGGAATTGGTACATGATCTGGAGGGCATTGCGGTCGGCCGCACTGCACACGCGTTCAACGGCTCGTGTCCTGATCAGGTTGAAGGCGAAATGGTCCGTGACGATGAATGCCCGGCTTGCCAGATCCTTTTGCGGCTCGATGCTCACAAGAGAGCAGTGTAGATCCACATTTCTTGACCCTACAGCACCGAGCTCTGCGATTGCGGGGCTGCGACCGTAGATGACCAACCCAGACTTAGGACAGATTCACGATGGCATCACTCAAACCGCTCAGTGATTTTGAGCATGGATTCGTTGTCGCCGCCGCCGCGGCGTCCCGGCTGGGCGATCCAAACCTGGCTGCAAAGATGCTTGGCCAAGCTGGTTTTCAGGGACTGGATTGCTCGGATCTGAATGAGGCCGATAAGCAGCAGCTGCATTTGGTGAATCAGCAACCCGGCATGAAGTTGATAGGCCTCAGTAAGCCCAACTGATTTCACATAGGTTCGTAAGTGATCCTATCGCGGCCCCCGGCAGTGGCGATTGCTCCCCCAAACTGATCACGGAGCTACAGACACATGGAAACACCAGTGACGATTGAACAAATGATTCTTGAGGGCTCCTGTACCGCTGCCTGGGCGTCGAACGCGGGTTACAAGTGGGATGCTCGTGTGGTCGGCGGAGACGCGCTTGCGAAGCGCAAGAGGTGGCTTACATTGCAGGCCAGTACCACGATGCTTTAACCCGTTGCGTAATGCCGCCAATGGCGCCAGGAGTACCCATGCAGTACAACCAATGGATTGCAGTCGTTGCCGATCGCCTTATCGAACTTGGAGTCAATGAGGAAGTCATCGACTTTCCCTGGTTTATGGAGCGGTATGAGGACGAAGCCTTGGCGAGCGTTACTGCCGATGAGTACTTCCATCTTCTCATGAACGTCGGACTGGATGATTCGCCGGTAGATACCGAGCCGAGCGTGTACAACCCTGAAGAGCCGTTCTGAGCCCCACATTACCCAGAGTTTTGCGCGTGACAACGGCAAATTCCCCTGACTAGAATAGGTGCATTAATCGCACCAACGAGCAGTTCAATGACCAATGTTGTGACATATCCCAAAGGTGATCTACGGCGCATGCTTGCCGTGCTGGCCGCGATTGACACCATCCCCAACGCGTCCCTGGTAAAGATCGCAGAAAGGACGGGCATTGATAAAAAAACAGTCATCAATCTGATCGCCCATGCGGGCGAGCAAGCGGGGGTCCATGTCGCGAAGACCGGCCCGGTCTATACGCTTGAAGATTGGGGCCCAATTATTAAGCGTGCAGGTGCAAAAATGGTTCTGGCAGGTGCGTTGGCGGCGCCTTTCAGTTCACCCACTTTCGCTGACAGTTGATCGTGAATTTCATATGGATATTGTGATGAAAGACGTGTTGTTCATTGCGGCGATCGGCAGAGATGTGTTGTACATCCGGGTGGCCAACCGCTCAGACAAACCGTTCACCCTCGACTGCAATCTTGATAGCCGGGGAAGTCACGCATACCTGGAGCTACCACGACACTATCAAACTCTTCGTGGGGCCAAATCTGCTGCTGCCAAATTGTTTGGCGGTGGGCTGGAGTGGAAGGCTCCGGAAGCTGCGGCTGGGACGATAGATCGGTTAGCTGATAATGAGTCGAACGCGGCCGGCGGCGGCCTGTCGTCAGCGTGCAACGATTGTATTGAGAGTCCGCCTGTGGCACCGACAAATGAGGTCCTTAATCGTGCTTGTGAGGATTTCGAGCATTACATCATGTACATCCTCGAGCCTGCAAAGGCCGATCTTGAGGAAAAGGTCAGGAAGAACGAAATCTCGCTCCACCAGGCGTTCGGCGCAAACCTGATTTTGGCTCACAGTGTTGATTACTTGCAGGCGGTGCGGGCGGCCGACGGGATAACAGAATCACGCAGAGAATTGGTCGCAACGTTTGATGCATTGTTCTCCGTTCCCGGGGCATATCTGGCCAATCGAAAAATGGAACTGGTCGATGGGATCAACAATGCCCTCAAGCATATTCGAATTAACCCGGCGCGGTATAAAGGTCTGGGCGATCGTTACGGGCAGATCTCGTTCCAGAGCCTTATCGAGGACGAGGGACGCATTCTTTGTCACCTTGATGAGTACCGATTCGATTACTGTCGCGTGGTGCTCTTGCCTGCGCTTAAGGCTTTGTCGAGCTGGGACTTTGAAGGGCCTGATGACGTTGTGAGTTTCGCGAGGGGCGAGTTCACCGTTGAGGAGAGTTCCTGGTATCCCGATATCTACGATCCCGATGATCCTTCAACGGCGATTGATCAGATGATCGAGCTCTGCAATCCCCCCTGCATCAACTGTGATCAGATGCATGATGATTGTCTCTGCGAAAAGTATGTGTTTGCCGGTGAAAGTGGCCGATTCGAACCTGCGTATTCTCCCAGTGCCGGCGAGATTGATGAGCTGATGAGCCACATATCGCCCTCATACAGTCGATCATAGACAGGTGGGAGGACTCACCGACTGGGGTCATCTTTTTTTTGAGAATCACAATACTCACTTACAGCCTGCTAAAGAACAATGCTGGGATCGTACTTACGGGTGATTAGCAAACGCCAGCGTGTCGCTTGGTAATTGCAAGGATTTGCCCACCCATTTGCATTCGACCTGACCAGCCATTTGCATCGGATTTGACCAGCTAGATTCGTGGGCAGGACCGGTAGAGATCGGTTGAATCCACAGCCAAGAGCTGCCATTCGGGGAGAACGGCTGGAGGAGCTGATTGAGTTGGCGAGCGGGCGCAAAGCCCGCCCGCTCGCTGAGCGAGCCGTCACGCGCTTCAGTGGCGCCAGAGGCTGGCCGCCAAGGCCCCCAGCGAAATCCACCATACCCAGCCGAGGCGGCTGAGGATCGCGCCCATGGACTGCCGCAACTGCTCCAAGGTTTGGCCGAAACAAGGCTGAGACAGCATCTCAGACAACGTCTGTATGTCAGCCTTGGTCGCGGGCTCGTCGCTCGCTTCCAACTCCGACCGGAAGTCCTCCTCGTCCTTGAACCAATCCGGATGCTTCTTGACGAAGTCGCTGCGGATGCTGTTGAAGATGTTGGCCGCCATCAGATCAGAATGCTTGTCGGCGCTGACCACCGCCCACGCTATGTCTTTCAAGGCCTCGCGGCCCGCTTGCGACCGCCAAATCTTGTGGTTGTGCATGGCTTGGTTGAACACGAGCTCGCCATCCCGCTCGTAGGATACGGAAAGCTGCTCGGGCTTGATGTCTCCATCCGAGTACGCGGCTGATCGGAGGGCAGGGTCGTCGCTGTCCAGCAAGGTCGCCAGCAGATTCGAGTCCTTACTGAGGGCGAGGCGGGCCAAGCCCTTGCGGACCCCTTGATAGTTGGAGAGCCAGCCATCCTTGGCGTCCTTAGACTCCTTCGCGACGGCATCGGCGTCCGATGGGGCCGTGCGCCAGCGGCCCACGAGCTCCAATGGCATCTCGATGGAGAAGGCGTCGGTCTCCATGCGGTCATACAGGTTGTTGAGCACCGCAGCCCAACGATCTGTGGGCTTTACCCGTTCGGCGAGAGTCCATGCGGCGTTGAACACGGCCCCATAGGTGTATTCGGCGTAGCCATCCATGAAGCTGTCATCGTATGGCCGCCGCATCCGCTCATTGCGATGTAGCATCGACACGATGGTCGCGAGGCGATCATCCGAGATCTGATCCCATGGCTTCTTGCCTTCCAGCAAGCCCCGGAGAAATATGTCGTCGAGGTTGTCGTTCTCGAACAGGGCCGAGATCTCCTCGTCCGGAGCCGCGCTCAGCCATGCGGCTACCTCGTCCTCATCATCGAATAAATCAGATGGGAATTTCGAGAAGATTTCGCCGCCCACGACGGTGTTGGAGAGGACGGATAGCCGGGCGGCTCCCGATGACTCGCCGGCGGCGAACAAGGGCCGCAATGTTGCGATGAAGCGGCCGTGCTTGGCGAGTGCCAGGTCGATCGCCGGATCACCGCGCAGGAGCAGAGCGGCTTCTATGTCCTCGTCCACCTCGTCATTGCGCCACTCGGCCTCGGACTGCGAGGCCCGCTTCTTCAAAAGCGCGGCGAGCGTGTCCGGGGACATCGCCATCAACTCGGCCTGCTTGATGATGCTTTTATAGCTCTTGTAGCTCCCCATGCCGCCCCCTATTCGGTTTTGAGAGCAACCATAGTACACGGGCTTTGCCCGGCCTGAAGATCGGGGCCTTACCTGGCCCGCTCCTAGGAGATCTGCATGTGGAGGTAACTATCGGTCATCACTACGGCGTGTGCTGGTCAAGTCGAATGCAAACGGTTGGTCAGCACGTATGCAATCGATTGGTCAGTGGCAATGTAAATGGGTGGTCAAATCCATGCCATTACGCATGTCGCGGAACGTCGATGAGGTTCTTCTGTGTGGGCCACGTAAAACTTCATCTGGCAGAACAGCATTTAGGTCGATCCATTTCTGAGCCTGTGTGGCGCATCTCTCTGATACGAAGTGAATTCTCAGGGAGATGTAACCATGCAAAACGAGCGCTTTCAGCTACGCCCCAGTTCCAGTTCAAAAAAACCGTGGTGTGTTGAGGACACCAAAGCGGACCCGGCTGAGGATCCAGTCATCTACCATTTTTCATCGAAGAAAAAAGCGGCCGACTTCAAATGTATGATGGATTCAGAGCATGCGACTCCCCAGGAGGGCGTATGAGTACTGTTGCCACTGAGGTCTACCAGCGAGGCGAATCGCGTTTCAACATGGTGGGGCAAAAGCTTCCAGATCACCTGCATATCACCGACAAGGTAATAACCCAGGGGTTGGCCTTTCGTTTGGCTCGTTATGCACTGCAACGCCTTGATGTTGCCGGGTTCGCCAAGGCTGTCGAGGGTTGGAAACTCACCGTGTACACGATGGATGCTGAACTGCCTTCGAGTGATCGGTATTACTCAGTACGGTGGCAGAACGAATCGGGAGGCTACATTGACGTCAATGGAATCCTGACCCGTAGAGGGTGGCCATCGTTGGATCATGGCTATTCCATAGGGCACGAGTAACAGCTGTTCCCGCCAAACGTCAGGGGACCGGAATTCAACTTTTTTTGAACGCGACACCCACCCCGACCGTCTTGAGATGGCCGGGGTTTTTTCATGCTGGTGCTTGGTTAAGGAGGGGCATGCGTAGAAGCGGCTGAGAGGCATTTGAAACCTGACGCCATCCTTGAAACACAACATGTAGTGTAAATATGCCATTTTTGGTTGTTTTTTGAACAAAAAAACTGCCCGTAAAAATTTATGAAAAAAAATCTGCACCCGCGACATTCAGCCAAAGCCCTGTAAACCCTCGCTCCGACCGAAAAACCCTCCGTCTCGTCCGCTCCATGCGCGGATTCGCCCCACCACCGGCTGAAAAACATCCATATAATTGCGCCATATTCAGCGCAGCCACTACAGGCACTGAAGTACAACCTCAGCACCGCGAGTTGACTGGATTTCAAACGCCAACGACAGGCACAAAAAAACCGCCGTAGGAGGGCGGTTTCTTCGTAGCAAGTCACGGTAGGAAGCCGGCTTGCTTGTTCACAGGGAACACTTGGTGCGTCGTCAAGCTTACACAGGTGGTACCACTACGCGCAATATTAGCGACTAGCGGTGCTGGTGGTTGCTCGGCCATTGATCTCGCAGCGCGGCATGATTCGCCACAAATTACGCATTAAGTTTGGCCCTCTCGACACGGATTAGGAACCCGTGCCGGATCGACTCGGGAGGCCTCAAATCCAGCCATTTCACAGGGAACACTTGGTGCAAGTTTTCCCGAAGGTGCGCGTGTTCCGGTAAGCGCACTGGAGATTGGCCCAACCAATGGGAGGGCCCAGTATGTACAAGTTTGCACGACGTACGTTGGACTCCGCATGGAGGGTGTTTCAAGCGTTTCGCTTGTACCAGTTCCTGCGGGATCACTTAGACGACCTTTAAGGTCCACAGGTGGCCGCTTCAGCCTCGCTGGAGCGGTTTTTTTTTGCCTAACCAGCACGCCATTAAGGGCAATTCACCATGACCCAACCCGATGTACAGATACCGCCTGAATCTGATCGTGCTGAGTTGCTAGAGCTTTTGAAACAGGCAAAACGCCTAGCCACCCGATATCAGCAGCTGACTGGGAAGCCGTTAGGTATCACCGGTGAAATTGCCGAATGTGAGGCTGCCGCGATCCTTGGTTTGGATCTGCATGCGGCGCGTACAGCCGGGTACGATGCCACGGAAATAAGGGATGGCATTCCTGTCCAGGTGCAAATCAAGGGGCGCGTGATTACCAACTTGAAGAGAGTTGTTGGCAGGGTCGGCTCTATCGATCTCAGGCAGCCGTTCGACGTTGTTCAGTTGGTTCTGCTGGATTCCGACCTGAATGCATTCGCGATCTATGAGGCAGAACGACCTGCGATAGAAGAGTTGTTGACCAGGCCTGGCTCAAAAGCACGGAATGAGAGGGGATCAGTCGGAATATCTCAGTTCAAGGCGATCTCACGGTTGCGCTGGTCACGCCAGTAAAAACTCACACTCGACGTTTTTACCTGCCCCCCTTATCTCTGATTTGTGCAGGCGTAACCATCTGATGCGTCGTGTGTATGGACAGGAAATCGCCTGACTCGTTGAAAGTTTTGACGATTGTAAACCCGGCCAAGGTCGGGTTTTTTTGGGCTTCGAATTTACACGCTATTCGGATGAAATCGGGGAAACGTAGCTATATGGTTGCTGAGCGCCGGCCATCACGGCAGACGTGACCAATTAATTTAGGGATGTCGCTATATGCAAATGGGTTTTCGATTCGCCGCTTTGTTCGCCGTCGTCATGGTTGCTGGTTGTGCAGGTGGTACAACTACGCCGAAAGACGCAGCCGTAGTTACGGTGTCCGCATACGGTCCGGATATTTCCGGCCAGCACGAGCATGGTGTCGGGGGGCGATTGGATGTTCGAGAGTCCTCGGGAGAGGCGACACGCCTCAGCTTTCCTGCGATGGAGTTGCGTGCTTGTAACCCATCTAAAACAGAATGTTCGTTGGGCATTGGGGTGATCAAAGGCACCGCCGAAATCATCTCGCAGAACGCAACCAGCGCAATTGTGGCAATCAACCTGAACTTCCAGGTTGGACGCAGTTATTCGTTCAACGCCAAGGGCCAGCAATACAAGCAGGAGGTGCCGGCGGATGTGCAGGCTTTGCAAGCTAACCAGGTGATTGCGAAGAGGATCGAGGTGGCCTACGGGGAGGTCGTGCACCTGCCGCTGCCATATGGTGTGGAGGTTTCCGTATGTGCCCAGAAGCACCGTGCAGGCGAACTGATGCCTGATCGCAGCGTATGCCAAGGTTACTGATGGGAAATCACCATCTCAGCCTCTGTGAGGGTGGCGAGAACTGTCCAAGATAGGGTGCGACTTTGGTATGTGTGGTGCATTGGGCAGGAGCTGCTCAATGCACTGACTAGATGACTATTTGTGCAAAATCAGGTAGAGAATTGGGGTCAAAATTAACGCGGCTATTGCAATCCATACCCAAGGCGCTTTTTTCTTCTCATCGCTTGACATCGACGCAACGTAATCCCGTGTGGCATCACACCGCATGCAAATCTGTGGTTGGGTCATCAAGTCGATTTTGATGAATTCTTCCCCGTTGTTCTTCCAACGGTGGTTCGACTCTTTACATCGTTGTTTCATAAATTCCCTTGCTTCCTATTGCCGGACCTCAACATCCGCAATTATTCACGATTGCCGTCATAGCGAGCTACCGGTTTTCGCACTGACTGCTTCGCGGGCCCTGACCTCCGACCATGCAACGGTGCTGTCCTCGGTGTGGCCACAATGGTCACACTCGTACCAAACATCATCAGACGCTGGATGCGAGTCGTCCCAGTGCTGTCATGGCTTTGAAGTGACACATGGGCTCAGGCCGGCGGCTTTCATGAGCCAACATGGCAGAATCGACCCCCGCCATGATCGCTATGTACTTTTCTTCGTCTTGTTCGGTCATGAATGCATTCCTCGATTACTTTCGGCAGCGCCAGCAGAGCGGGTCTTTTTGCACGATCCTGGCGGTCTCAATTGAATCCAGTGGTGTTGTCGATTCGCTGACCGAGATGCCGCAGCCTGGGCAACGCCAAATCAAGGCGAGTCCTTTTCCTGCATCAGATGCCACCAACTCAACTCCAGCAGCGGCCAAGCCCATGTTTGCCGAATAGCTTTCGCACCCTTGGCAATTGTCACAAACAGCGCCTTGCTCGGCAGGCCAACCGCTACTGTCGATGGCTTTACCTATCAGCAGTACAACTTGGCAATGGTGACGGCTCAAGCCGCCACCTCGCAGCTCTGGAACAGGAACTCAGCCCGCTCGCGACGTTTGTACTTGCCCAGGGTTTCGAGCCGGGTGCGGACGCGGTACCAGCGACCATCGAAGGTCAGGAACATAGCAAGGGAGCTTCCCATCATGTTTGGGGTGCGCCCAATTTGGATGATTTCCTGGTCGTCGATGACACCCATAGTCGTTTCCTCCGGGCAATTCCTATGCGGTTCAATTCAAGATCATAGGTGCGTTAAAGGCACCTGTCAAAGCCATTTTTGCACTCTCGCAAATAAATTAAACAACGCGAAAGTACCTGTTGAAAATTTGCAGATGGTTCTATTATTCTCGGTCGTATACGTACGTGTTATGAATCAATACGGCCTTGTCTGGTATTATTTCCAGTTAAGACCCCGCCCACTCATACGAATCACACCCGCCGACGAGGGTCATCTATGTCTGCTTTACAGAAGAAACATTCGCTGGATTTCAAAACTCAATACGGTCTCAGCTTCAACCCTCAGGACGATGAAATTTTGGTGGACTTCTTCTGCGGCGGTGGCGGGGCGGGTACCGGGCTCGAGATGGGCTTGGGTCGGCCGGTCAATGTCGCGAAGAACCACAGCCCCGACGCCATCAGCATGCACAGCGCCAATCATCCAAGTGCCGTGCACTACACAACCGACGTTTTCGAAGGTGATCCGGATACAGAGTGCGGCGGCAAGGCCGTCGGCTGGTTCCACATGTCACCGGACTGCACGCACCACAGCCAGGCCGCCGGCGGACAGCCGCGCAAACGCGAGATTCGCAACCTGTCGTGGATCGGCTTGAAGTGGGGCGGGAAGAAGCGCCCTCGAGTGATCAGCCTCGAAAACGTAAAGCAGATTTTGCAGTGGGGCCCATTGATTGCGAAGCGCGACAAGGCAACGGGGCGCGTTGTGAAACTGGGTGGCGAAGTTGCCGCACCTGGTGAGGTGGTGCCAGTGAGTCAGCAGTTCCTTATTCCGGACCCAAAACGCCGCGGCCGTACCTGGAAGCGATTCGTCGCCCTGCTCGAAGGGATGGGCTATCAGGTCGAGTGGCGTGTGATCAAGGCCTGCGACTTCGGCGCACCGACCAGCCGGGAGCGGCTGTTCATGATTGCGCGTTGCGACGGGCAGCCTATCGTGTGGCCAGAGCCGACCCACGCCAAGACTCCCTCGAAAGGCCAGCTGCCGTGGCGCACTGCCGCCGACTGCATCGACTTTAGCGACCTCGGCAAAAGCATCTTCGGGCGCAAGAAGGATCTGGCCCCGGCGACCCTGCGCCGTGTAGCCAAAGGCATGAAGAAATTCGTCATCGATAACGCCAACCCTTTCATCGTGCCGATTGCGAACTGGTCCGGCGAGACAGTTCAGTCCGGTGACGAGCCGCTGCGCACTATCACTTCATATCCGAAGGGTGGAGCCTTCAGCGTTGTCAGCCCGGTCATCGCCCCGGCCACCCACCAAGGTAGCGATCGAATCAATGATCCATTAGCGCCGATGCCGACTGTGACCTGTGCAAATCGTGGTGAACTGACGCTGATCAGTCCTACCCTGATCCAGTCCGGCTACGGCGAGCGCGAAGGCCAGCAACCTCGGGTACCGGGATTGGACAACCCGCTGGGAACAGTTGTTGCCGGCGGTGTAAAGCATGCTCTCGCCAGCGCAGTAATGGTTGGTGCTGGCGGTCCTGAGTACTCGGGCAAGCCAGTGGCCATTGATCAACCGGCGGGAACGCTGATGACCCAGAATCACCGGGCCCTTGCAGCTGCACACCTGGTGAAGTTTCGCTTCAACGATGAAGGCAAACCGCTCGACGAGCCAGTGCCAACCATTACCAGCGGTGGCAACTATAAGCGCCCGGCTGGCGCTGCCCATGCCATGGGGATTTCTTCAGTGTTCATGGCCCAGATGAACGGTGGTTTCAACACGACCGACGCCAAGGGCATTGACGAGCCAATGACCACGGTAACCAACACGGGCAGCCAGCAGCAGCTGGTCGCGGCCAGTTTGGTGCACATGCGCGGCAACTGTGATGCTCGTGATGTCGATGACCCGCTGCACACCATCAGCGCCGGTGGCCAGCACCACGGGCTTGTTTCTGCATTTTTGGAGCGTCAGTTTGGCGCCAGCGTAGGGGCTGGGGTAGAAGATCCGGCACCGACAATCACCGCCGGCGGTGGTGGTAAGAGTTCGCTGATATCGCTGAAGCTTTCCCCGGAGCACGAGGCTGGTGCGCTGCGGGTCGCCGCTTTCTTGATCAGTTATTACGGCGCCGATAACACCAGCGGCTGCGATGCCCCGGCACCGACCATCACCACCAAAGATCGACTGGCGATGGTCACGGTGATGGTGCAAGGCACGCCGTACGTGATCGTCGATATCTGCCTGCGGATGCTCAAACCAGCGGAACTGTACAAGGCCCAGGGTTTCCCCGCGGACTACAACATTACTCACGGTGCCGACGGCAAGCCATTCACCATCACAAAACAAGTGCATATGTGCGGGAACAGCGTTAGCCCGCCACCGATGGCAGCCCTCGCCCGGGCGAACGACCCTTGGCGGTCAGTCGATCGCCGATCAATAGCCGCGTAATCCACCCCTCAAGCACCCACATATGTCTGCGGTCACGGTCTTGACCATGCGCACTGTGCGCGGGACACGATCACCGAACGGGTAGCCCTGGGCCCGATGGTGCAGCGCCGGGCAGTCGATTTCGGGTTCAATGATCATGCGGCCTCCTGGGCTTGCCGGAATACCGGCAAGGCGCCGGCTTGTTCGCGCACCTTCTGCATTTCATCCTCGGCGTAACCCCAGATGTTTTCGCCCCCGAAGCGCTCAGGCCCGAGATAAAACGGACTCAGCGGCTTGCCGGTGAGAATGAAGTCTCGGAATCCTTCAACCACATTGCGCAACGTGCCGCCGCTTGTGAAGCCGCGCCACTTGTTCCAGGGCGTCGGGTGTGTGTAGATGCGCTTGAGGCTGTAGTAGTCGATGAACCAGACGCGTCCGCGGTCGTCCACTTCCATGCTTGCATAGGTCTGCTTGCTGGCGCTGTAGAAGAACCGGCGACCATGGGCGGCAATGATTTGAATAGCCTGGTTCACCTGTTCGCAGCGCTGCCGCTTCAAGGCGAGTTTGTTCTCTTTGGGCATGACGGGTCCTGTGCCGGGACAAGCCCGGCAGTTGACTACCTCGACACCGAAACTGCTACCTTCGCGTCCGAAGACCATGAATTCACGGTGGAATGGCCCTGGATTCTTGGCTACCTCCCGCAACCTGGCGATTGGGATGCGATCGGAATTCCAAACCTCACCTGAGTGATCAAGGACACTTCGAAATGAATTTGACTGGACGGTTTTACGATTTGGACGACGGTGAGGACATCACGGCAGTCGTCTCGCGCAATGATGGATTTGACCTGTCGCACTCCGATGGCTATCGCTACACGGTAGCTCTCAAGCGGCATCAGGGGTCCCTCTTCAAAGGTACCGCGACCTCGCAACCAGCGGGTGACGTCGCAGAGCTATCTTGCCGCGTATACGAGGACGCCACCGAGGGCATCACCTTGATTGTAGGGTCGGGCTGGCGTTACCCGGGCAGCACTCACAATTGTCGTTGGCAGGTTGAACTTCAAGTCGATTGATTGCGTGTTTGCGCTCACTCGAAAAACTTTGCACTTAACCGGAAAAACTTTTCCACTTCGACGAAGTAATTGGCTTTCCCCATCTGTACTCCGCGAGGCTCACGACAGCTGCGAGAGAGGTCAATGCCGATACTGCGTCGAGAAGAGAGTTGGAGAGACAAACCGTGACACTTCCACAGTTGATGTCGAAAGCCAGGAAATTTCTCGGGGTGCTCGCATTCTGGAGCGTGTGGTACCTCTGCGTGTTTGGTTACTCGACCGAACTCAACATGTTGTTGGGGGTTTCGAGCGTCCTGTCCGCCGGTGATCAGCTGAATGGTCCCAACGACATGACCATGCTGATTCGTATGGTGCTAGGTCTGGTGCTGGGCGTAGCGGCGGTCATCCTGGTGTTGAAGGGGCTTGGCAAACTTTTTCCGAGTTCTGTTCTGGCCACAGAATCGCTGAGCAAGAACGAGCCAATAAAGCAGCTAAAGTAAATCTGTCTCGGCTACACCAGCCGGCTCGATCCATCAAGGGGCGAACAGATGAAGGGGCGGCTATCTTTTGTCGGCGGATCTGCATTTCTGATCTTGTTCGGAATCGCAGCACAGACCTTGGCCCTTGTGCCGGAGGTCACCATCCAGGCCGATCGAGGTGGCTACCCCATCATCTATGGCAAGACCAATATGCCGGACGGAACCCTGTTCACCGTAACAGTCAGAATTCCCGGCCAGTACGGTGGCATGCAGAACGTCGAGGTGGTGAATGGCCGGTTTGCGTCCACACGGTTTAGCGTCGACGGAGAGCGCCCCTTGCCGTCTGGTAAGGCAAGCGTGGAGGTTTCCTCGCATTTACCTCAGCTCCAGAGCCAAGAGGTGAGGGCGGTTATTGGCCAGCGTGGCGAAAACCTCGAAGGCCCCCTTGTTTACTCACTCCCCGGCATCGGTGGGCGGATGATCAAGACCACAAGCACCCTACAGGTACCCTAACGTGCCCACCGCGGGCCATCCCGCAGTAGAAGGACAACACTATGGAAGAAGCGTTGAGGCAATTCAGAGACAAGATCAGGACCTCCACCGGCCGGGAGGTGTTGCCCAGGGAAATATCGGCCTTTACTGAACAGGTGGCGGTGGCGGCTGCACACCACCAGCCAGGCGCCGTGCAATTCGGCCTCTGTGATTTCCAGACCTTGAGTGGCCGGGCCGAAACCATCGAAGTTCCGCTGAGGTGAGACCCCGATGTCCCAGAAAAAAGAAAGCAATGACGAACTGCCGGATGCATACGCGACAGTTCCGAAACACCTGGAAGGCCTTGTCGATGCGGCATTCAGGATGGTCGAGGAAGGACAAGACCCGACCGATGTTTTGAAGATGGTCAGCTACGGTTTGGAAAAAAGACGCATGACTACTGAGCAGTAGCAAGACGTTTCCTCAGGCTGATGCGCACCCGGGCCCCCAACCACAAACTGCAAAGAGCAACTTTCCTGTATTCGCTTCGTTCGTATAGTATGCGTACGCGTTAGGAATCAATATTCGCAAAGCCGTGCGCGATCAACTGACAGGTAAAAAAAATGAAACCGATCCCAATTCTCGCCGGTGCCGTTGCGGTGCTGGTGTGTGTCATCGCAGGCAATCACCTTGCTCATGACTTTGAGCCCGCTTCTGTGGAGGAGATCCAGGCGGCGATCGCTGGCGGTTCGCCGTGCGTGAAACAAATGCTCACCGATGCTAACCGCATGTCACGCGAGATTTCGCGAAGAGACATTGGATCGGTTCAAGTTTCGTGCGTGAAGATTGATCTTCAGTCAGCTGCATTTGACACCGCCAAGCGTTGACCGCTCGGCCGTCGCCGAACAACCCCACTTTTTACACATGCATCAACGAGCCCGGTGACGTCAAAGCCCGAACCTTTGCGGAGGAGGGCACCGATAGAGGTAGACCAATGAAGCAATCGATTCAAGTTCTGCGCAGCATAGCCATGACACTAGGCAATCCAATTGGCAATTTCGGCGTCCCCTATATTGTTTCGCTTTTGGTGGTCGGGTTAACGCTCAAGCAGTTCAAAGAGGACATGCCCGGCCTGCTAGTATTTTCAGTCTTTGTTGTCGGTTCTCTCATATTAGCCCTCGTGCTGATGTATTTTTACTTGGTGATCAACGGCAAGCGAATTCTCGGCGCGATTGAGAAAGACTATGGTCCTCGGACTAGCCAGGGGGTCTACAAGGCTTTCGCTGAGACGAAAGAAGGGGAGAGCCTGGGCCTCGACATACCGAGTCTTGCCAATGCTTACGGCGAGGACAAATGACACATGTACGAGCACCCCGTGGATCCTGCTCACAAACCCATCGTAGTAAAAAATATCCTGATCGGAGTTGGTTGCGCACTTGCGGTTGCCGGTTCCGGAGCTCTTTACCAGCTACACGGATTGACGCCTAAGGTCGTCTCGTTCGTGATTGGGTACTGGGGGCTCCTACCGTTTGTGTACCACTTCACTGGGCACGGTTTCGGGTTCAAGAAAAAGCCCCCGGATCAGGTCCAGATTGAGTGTCACCCGAGTAACGAATAACCCTCGATCCGTTTGTTTTACCCCCCCGCTGACCAGGTGAAGCATTCGACGGCCCCACTGCCCGGGCCTTCGGATGCACGATTGTGGGGGAATCCCGAGCAAAATAAGACCTCTCTTTCCCCCGGCACTTCCGCTTTCTCGCTTCGGCATCTCCCTCCGCGATACCGCCACATTTAATAAAGGCCATCAGTTGGCCTTCACAAATTATACGTACGTGTTATGATTCGCAAAAATCCCCCGCCGATGATTTCGGTTGGCAGGGAACCCTTCTATCGACAACCAGATGACAACAGGAACCTTCAATGGCCTTAGAAGAGTCGATTACAGATCGCCCAGTGGCGCACGTGGGCTCGCAGGGTGTGTCGGCTGCTGTAACGGCCGCTTCGCTGTTCTTCCTGAACTGTTCGCCAATACATCTGCTATCGGGGAATACGGGAGTTCGCGGCAGTTCATCGACAAGATGGACGAGCTCTCCAATCTGATGGAAAGCGGGTCAGTGGGGGCGTTGTCATCGAAGATTGCCGAAATCCTTACCGGATTAAGCGATGCGTCGCCTGAGCAAATTACTAAGGCTCCGACTTGGCTTCAGCGCCTGACAGGTGCCCACGTCGAAAAGCAGGTTCGGTACCAAGTCGCACGCAAAGGCCTCGAGGAGCTGATTAACGAAGCTGAAGGTCATGCGCAGGGCGTGCGCGACACGCTCAAGGCCATCAACAAACTCATTGCCGGCAATGAGCAGGAAGTCGAAGAGCTGAGAATCTTCATCCAGGCCGGGTCCGAATACCTTGAGGAGAACCCCGAAGCCGGGGTGCTGCCGGGTGACGACCTGTCCTTCGATAAGCCACGGGAGCGCTTTGCTCGAAAGCTGGCCAATCTCCAGACCCTTTTGTCATCACACCAGATGAGCGTCGCTCAAATGAAACTCAGCAGGACCCAAGCCCTTGGAATGCTCGATCGCTTCGGCGAGACGGTAACTTTGCTGGTGCCGGTTTGGCGGCAGAACACGCTTGCCCTTATTCAAACCAAACACATGAGCCCGGCCATGGTGAAAGCCGCCGCCGAAGCCCACCGCCAATTGATGCAGAGCTTCGCCGAAAGCCTCAACAGCACCCAACACTAGGACTTTTAGAATGACTCAGGTAATCAATGCTGTAGCCGCCAGCACTGGCGTCGCTGTAAATCTCTCGGAGCTTGGGCTGGTTGAGGGGGACATCGCGGAAATCCAATTGCTCGCACAGTCCATTCAGGCGAGCAACCCCATGTCTGTTGCCGAGTTTGGCCGCGATGCCGATCTACAGTCCGGCGACTTTGCCGATGAGCTTCTGGATCAAGTTCGAAACTCCGACCTTGATAGCGCGGGAGAGAAACTGAACGAAGTGCTGGCTGTGGCGCGTTCGGTCAACATGAACGTGCTCACCGACCGCCGCTCGAAAATTCCGCTGATCGGACCGCTGATCGACAAGATCACCCTCAAGACCGATAAGGTGATGGGCCAGTTCGATACCACTCGCCAGAAAATTGAAAGCCTAGTCTCAGAAGTGAGCGTGACCCAGGAAGGCATGGTTGAGCGGAACAACAGCCTGGAAGCGACATTCCATTCGGTGCGCAGTGAGCACCGTGCATTGGGCCTTCACATCGCAGCCGGCAAACAGCGGTTAATCGAACTGCAAGCAGAAGCGGATGCCCTGCGCAGTGATTTTGAAGGTGGTCCGACCAAAGCCCAGGAACTATCTGATCTGACCACGCTCATCGCCACATTGGACAAGCGAGTGGGCGATCTACTGGCGTCACAGCAGAACGCGTATCAGACGCTTCCGGCTATACGAATGGTCCAAGCGAACAATCTGGCCCTGGTCGACAAGTTTCACTCGATTCGATCCGTAACGATTCCCGCGTGGAAGCGCATATTCATGATGTCGTTGGCGCTCAATGAGCAGCGCAACGCTGTAGAGCTGGCGCGGAACATCGACGACACGACAAATCAACTGCTCAAGTCCAACGCCAAACTCTTGTATCAAAACTCGGTCGACACTGCCCGTGCGAATCAGCGCGGAGTCATCGACGTGAGTACCTTGGAAGAGGTGCAAGAGACATTGATCAAGACGCTCGAGGACGTCTCGCAGATTCATCGCGAAGGCGTTCAGATCCGCAAGGAAGCCGAGAAGAAAATCCTTGGCATGCGCGTCAACCTTGACCGGCGATTGATTCAAAGTAACAAGCAGGAGGCCTTGCACTGATATGGACATCAAAAAAATGCCTCTGGTCGACGACCTTGCCCAAAGCATTGACGCCGTTATGGACCACTTGCCGGTCCAGACTGCTAAAGATCTCTCGGGAATGATGGAGCGCAGCTCAAAGTTCAACAAGCTCAGTAAGATCGGCATTCTCGCGATGGGAGTCACCGCCGTGGTGTCACTTATCCTTTCCGGTCTTGGCCACTATTTTGCCCCTTCAGCTGGAATCGCGGAGTTCGATGCGCCCCGAGTTCTCATTGATAGCTTCTCCAGTTCCTGGCAAACGGGGGGCGGGGGAGGAGGAATGTCTCAATTCGATAACGTGGAAGGCGCCCTTGCCGGTTTCATAGCTGGTCCCGTGATGAAAACAATTTTGCTCATTGGCACAATCATAGGCCTAGGTGCGGCGGTTGTTCGACAATCATTTACTCCATTAATGGCGGTAATTCTATTGGGGGGGACAACGACGATGATGGGCCCGGTTTTTAACTTGACGTCTCCCCAGCACGACTCTCAAGCCAGCAGTGGACTTAGCCCCAGGGAGCAGTTTGAAAGCGCCATCAGGAAGCAAGACTCTGCGACCTTGCGTACTTTCCTGACTGGTAGTTCGCCAGCTGTTACCTATCTCAAGGCGCAGCTGGCCATCAAGGACGGAACCCTGAATTTACCCTCGGTTGGTGAGACCGCTAAAGCCGTTGCCTTGGGTAATTTAGGTTTCGTGCCGAACAATCAGGTGGCCTATGCGATCGAGAGTGCCGCTGAGGTGAAGCACTTTTCGGGTCCAGCCAAGGCGTACGCTGACCCCGCAACTGCGAAGTCTGAGCTGTTCTCTTCGCTGTCCCATTGGGTCGGAATCGTAACTTTGATGTTCGGATTGCCGGGCATAGCGGTGCTACTGTTGCATATCGCCATACAGCGCCGTATCCGCCGTATTGGTCAGCTGAGCACCTATTTGTTAGGACACTGATAGTTTTCGTTGGCTTGCTGATGTTTAACCACGCTTTCGCTAGAAGGCTCAAGTGCTCAAAAGGAATCAACACATAATGGAAGCCTGGATTGCGCATCAGCAATACATTCGCAGATTCAACATCGGCATGGCTTGTCTTTATATTGCTGCGATTACGGCGGCTGGGCTCATCGGTGGGCTGCGGCTAGCAGGTGTTGTCTTCCTTGTAGGGTTGGTAGCAGGGGGGTTACTCATCGGTTTGGCGAACGTTGCATTGCACCTAGGAACCCCCCCTGTCGAAGCAACTGAAGCCGAAATTCGCGCTTCCGCAGCAACCGGACCGAAGTGGTTAAAGCGTTTGGTGGTTAAGCTCGACGCTGAGCGGTAATAGTACCAGCCGCCTCGGCCGCCCCTTCGAGCGAGCCTTGTCGCCGTTAGGGTGGTAATCTTTCGCCCGGCTTGGCTTGTCGCCGGCCGGGTTTTGCTTTCTCTGTGTCCTGTCGTGCTCTCAATTTCGCAAGGCCAAGCGCTTGAACGACCAACTGCACGTATCAGCCGGTACATCATTGCCACCCGAAAGGGAACTCCCTTGTTCAGTCGAAGCTGAGCAAGCGATTATTGGTGGGCTGCTCCTGGACAACAGCGCGTGGAGCAGGGTTTCAGATCTGGTAAGGGAAAATGACTTTTACCGTGAAGATCACCGGCTGATCTTCAAAGCCATCAGTAAGCTGGCAGACAATGGCCGAGCCTTTGATGTTGTGACGCTCCAGGATGTGCTCGCCACTGAGGGCGTCCTCGAAGAAGCGGGCGGCCCGGCGTACCTATCCGAACTGTTTCAGAACACTCCCTCCGTCGCCAACATTTCCACCTATGCCCGAATTGTCAGTGAGCGTGCGAGCCTGCGGCATATCGTAGGCATCAGCACCACCATTCAGAAGAAGGCTTTGCATCCAAACGGCAAAGCGGCTGACGACGTGGTGCACGAAGCCGAGCAACTGATCCTGTCCGTGGCCAGCGGCCGGCCGAAGGCGGGTGGTCCCAGTTGCTGAGCAAAGCGGTCAGCAAAATCGAAGCGTTGCAGGAGTCGGGTGGGGAAGCAGGCGGCCTGTCCACCAGCTTTCATGATTTGGACAAGAAGCTTAATTTCCTTCGGCCAGCGGATTTGATCATCGTCGCCGGGCGCCCCTCAATGGGTAAAACCACCTTCGCCATGAACCTGGTCGAGAGCGCCGTAATGCGGTCGGAGAAGGTTGTCCTGGTCTATTCCCTTGAGATGCCCGGTGAAGCCTTGATCTCGCGCATGCTTTCATCGATCGGCAGCATTGACCACACCCGGGTCCGGTCAGGGCAGCTTCTGCCCGACGATTGGCCAAAACTGACTCGGGCAGCCAACCTGATCAACCAAGGCAACCGATTTTTCATTGACGATACGGCGGGGTTGAGTCCTTCGGAAATGCGGTTCAGAACACGCCGGGTGCAACGCGCCCATGGCGAGATCGGCCTGATCATGGTCGATTACTTGCAGCTGATGCAGGTCCCAGGATCAACCGGGAAAAACCGTACCAACGAGATTTCAGAAATCTCGCGCTCGCTCAAAGCGCTCGCCAAAGAATTCAACTGCCCGGTGGTTGCCTTGTCGCAGCTGAACCGTAGCGTCGAGCAGCGAGCCAATAAACGACCGGTCAACTCCGACTTGCGGGAATCCGGGGCCATTGAACAGGATGCCGACGTGATCCTGTTTGCCTACCGTGACGAGGTCTACCACCCTGAGTCGAGGTTTCAGGGGACTGCTGAAATCATCATTGGTAAGCAGCGTGAAGGGCCGGTCGGTTTCGTGCGCCTTGGCTTCGTTGGCCGCTTCACGCGGTTTGAGAACCTTGTGCCGGGTACTCACGATTTCACTGAAGAAGAAATGGGCGTCGAGCAGATCGATCCCAACCCGCGACTGGGCCGGATTGGCGCCCAGCAGCTCGCTACAGCTGTCAAAGCGAAAAACGAAGGGACTCGCCCACCTGCTGGCAGAGGTGGGCCTCGCCGCCCTCCGTAGGGGGTTGAAGCTGTTCGCCTATTTCCGATCCCCTGCGCCCCTGGCTTTTGCCGGAACAACAAGATGGTTTTCCCAATGAATGACATCTCCAATCCCGAGCAATACGATCTGCAAACCGCCTCGCTGAAGGTGCCACCGCATTCGATCGAAGCCGAACAGGCCGTGCTTGGCGGCCTGATGCTGGACAACAATGCCTGGGAGCGCGTGCTCGATCAGGTGTCGGACGGTGATTTCTATCGACATGACCACCGCCTGATTTTCCGTGCGATCGCCAAGCTCGCCGACCAGAACTCGCCGATCGACGTCGTGACCCTGGCTGAGCAACTGGACAAGGAAGGTCAGACCTCGCAAGTCGGCGGCCTTGGCTATCTCGGCGAGCTGGCGAAAAACACGCCGTCCGTCGCCAACATCAAGGCCTATGCGCAGATCGTTCGTGCGCGGGCGACCCTGCGGCAACTGATCGGTATCGCCACCGAAATTGCCGACAGCGCCTTCAACCCGGAAGGCCGCTCGGCGGAAGAGATCCTCGACGAAGCCGAACGGCAGATCTTCCAGATCGCCGAGGCCCGGCCAAAAACCGGCGGCCCGGTGAGCGTGAATGACCTGTTGACCAAGGCCATCGACCGTATCGACACCTTGTTCAACACTGACAACGCCATTACCGGCCTGTCCACCGGTTACACCGATCTCGACGGTATGACCAGCGGCCTGCAACCGTCTGACCTGATCATCGTCGCCGGCCGTCCATCCATGGGTAAAACCACCTTTGCGATGAACCTGGTGGAAAACGCCGTGCTGCGCAGCGACAAATGCGTATTGATGCCAGGCGAATCGCTGATCATGCGTATGTTGTCGTCCCTCGGCCGGATCGATCAGACCAAGGTCCGTGCCGGTCGCCTGGAAGACGACGATTGGCCGCGCCTGACCTCGGCGGTCAACTTGCTCAACGATCGCAAGCTGTTCATCGACGATACGGCCGGTATCAGCCCCTCGGAGATGCGTGCGCGGACCCGCCGCCTGGTGCGTGAGCACGGTGACGTCGCCCTGATCATGATCGACTACCTGCAATTGATGCAGATTCCAGGTTCCAGCGGTGACAACCGGACCAACGAGATTTCCGAGATCTCCCGTTCCTTGAAAGCCCTGGCCAAGGAATTCAACTGCCCGGTCGTGGCGTTGTCCCAGCTCAACCGCTCCCTGGAGCAACGACCGAACAAACGCCCGATCAACTCCGACCTCCGAGAATCCGGAGCGATCGAGCAGGATGCCGACGTGATCATGTTCGTGTATCGGGACGAGGTGTATCACCCGGAAACCGAGCACAAAGGCATCGCCGAGATCATCATCGGCAAGCAGCGGAACGGCCCGATCGGTACGTCACGTCTGGCGTTCATCGGTAAATACACCCGCTTCGAGAATCTGGCGCCGGGCAGTTACAACTTTGATGATGACGAATGATGCGAGCCAGCCGCATTGCCTCTATGGTTTGATTGCTTGGGCAAGGTAAGTGCTGCTATTAATAATTTAACATTGTCACAGAGGCTCCCTTTGGAAATGCTTTTTCTCGGGAGCCTATGCTTGCATCGTTGGACGTCCGGCTTTTCGATCGTCAATCTCCTGTTTCTCTGTTACTTGTTCAAGTTTTTCGCGATATTCTTTTGCGCGAGCTTCTTTATCAGCTTTTTCTTTAGAGGATTTATTGCTGTATGAATAGGCGATCACAATAGGGGTAACCAACGCTGCAACAACCTTTGCAGTTTTGATAGCGTTAGGCCCCGTTACCGCGGCGACTATCGCGCCGACTCCACCAGTAACTATTGGTATTAATCCCAGGGTAATAGCTCCTGGGAGTTCAAGCCACAGTTGAAGCTCCATAGATTGGTCAGTCATGCGTGTGGTGTCACCGGGAGACATTAACTGTGGAATACTGGCGGGACTCTTTCCAGAGGGATTCGTCGGCGTACACTCGCCAATTCTGACGGGTGAATCTGGGTGTAATTTAGTATCTGCGCCAACGAATTCAATCATGTCGGATACTCCTATGGTGTCGCATAGCTTTATCAGCCAACAGTGCCAATAAAGTTTGTCGTTGTAGTGCGGAAGTACAGAACCACATCTAAGATCGGCCATGTCTGTCTATCAATTTGTCTACTGTCTGCGGTATCCTCTTTCATTGCACTAATGAATTCAATTGCCCAATTTCCTGGCGGCCGCGAAAACTGAGTGCAACACCTGACCTTTCCGGTACGGTGCTGCCCCTATGTCCTATTCCGAACTCAGCGTCGAAGAGCGCGCCATCATTCA
>LNAP01002015.1_pt1 | contig 33861 bp, 37 predicted proteins | sample 602601 | NCBI WGS metagenome assembly LNAP01 (sample SAMN02440304, study PRJNA202911) | soil metagenome | biome: Subtropical and temperate rainforests or woodlands; isolation source: soil samples (1 kg each in a 20% v/v slurry with milli Q water) were... ...
GCGCGCAGCGCAGAACGCAACTCCCGGTTCTCAGCCTCATAGATCCGCCCCCAGCGCGCGTTCCGGCGGCAGGTAAGCGCCATTTTCCAGAGTTCACGCAGCCTCAAGTATTGCAGCAGGAGCACCAGCAGGATGCTCCCCAACACTACCAATGCCCCTGTCGACACTGCTTCTGCCATAGTCATGCGTACTTCCTTGCGTATACCCAATTTGTTTAAACGACAGCCACACGATATGTAGCAATAGACGACAGGTCTAGAATGTAGACTTATACAGGTAAAGTATTCGCACACGTAACGAGGGGATGGAACGCATGCATTGCATTGAACAGGTTTGCTGGGACCTGGCACTTCGCCATTGCTTGATCAAGACTGTCGCCCGGTAGGAGGGCCGGCAGACCACGGGGCACTTGATCCAGAGCGTTGGTAGCAAAAGCCGGCAGGCCGCCAACGACATCAATATGCACATCACCGAACATGCGCCTCAAAACCTTACACATGACAAAAAAATAACCGGCTACGTGCCAAGCAAAACGTTCCAGCCGCTGTTCATCGGTGACGAATCTCAAGCACTTGAGACCGGGGGTTTATGAGTAACGGGGCAAAACGTGGGGCAAGCCGCATCGTGCTATTGCCCTTGACTCTCCCCTATACGGCAGCCCCTACCCTGCAACCCCGTTTCAGGACTCATCCCCATGGCTCAGCGCATTCTGGTCATCCTCGGCCATCCCTCCAGCACCAGTTTCTGTTCGGCACTGGCGGACACCTACATCCAATCGGCCAAAAACGCCGACCATGAAGTACGCGTCCTACGGCTGGGCACGCTGGCTTTCGACCCGGTGCTGCATCACGGTTACACCGACATTCAAGCCCTGGAAGCCGATTTGCTCGGTGCCCAGGCAGATATCCTGTGGGCCACCCATTTGGCGTTTGTCTTGCCGATTTGGTGGGGTGGTATTCCGGCGTTGATGAAGGGCTTTATCGATAGAGTTTTCCTACCCGGCTTCGCCTTCAAGTACCGTGCAGGCAAGGCATTTCCCGACAAGCTGCTGCATGGCCGAACCGCACACTTGCTGGTGACGCTCGATACGCCGCCATGGTATTACCGCTGGTTCTACCGCATGCCGGGCATTCATCAGATGCGCAAGACGACGCTGGCGTTTTGCGGCATAACGGTGACCAAGACCTTGTTGCTCGGGCCGGTGCTGGGTTCCACGCCCGCGCAACGCGCTCGTTGGCTGACGCGGGCCGGCGGATTATTTGGAAAAGGGCGTTTTCATGTTCATCGGCAAAGCGGCGCAACTGTCGGGCACGACCATCAAGGCGATTCGTCACTATGAAGCGATCGGCCTGCTTCCCAGCCCGCAGAGAGCGGGGCGGTATCGGGTCTATTCGGCGCAGAGTGTCGAGCTGCTGATGTTGATCAAGTGTGCTCAGCAACTGGGTTTCAAGCTCAAGGAGCTACAGGCCATTTTGCACGGGCACCAGGGCGACGCGCTGCCCTGGGAGCGCGCGAGCCAGGCGATTGCCCGCAAGCAGGAGGAGCTGGCGCTGCAGATGGCGGCACTGCAGAAGATGCAGGCCGGGCTGGTCGAGTTTGACGCGATGCTTAAACACTCAAACCAGAATTGTACGATAAGTACAAATTAGACAATAAATACAAATCAGGTTAGTGTCGCGCTTTCGTCCCGTTGATATTCAGGAGCGCGCCATGACCACACTCTCGGACTTCAAGCTTAAAACCTGCTTTCCCCCGCAGGAGCGTGCGTGATGAGCGCGGTGCCACTGGCGGTTTACGAACTCAGTGCATTGCGCGCCGCGCTGTCGCGCCAAGACATGCTGCACGCGGTGGAACAGGCATTGATCAGTCACGCCGACGGCCGCATCGTGGCCCCGCCGCCGGGGGTGTTGTTGTTTGAAAACCCGCCGGGGGACTGTCATATCAAGTCCGGCTACGCGAAAGACGGTTCGGTGTTTGTGGTCAAGCTGGCCATGGGCTTTTATGAGAACCCTTCCCGCGGCCTGGAGACCAATAATGGCCTGGTGCTGGTGTTCGATTCTCACACCGGCAAGACCCGCGCCATCCTCAACGACGAAGGCTGGCTGACCAGTTGCCGCACTGCCGCCGCCGGTGCCTTGGCCGCACGGGCCGGGGCGCCCGCACGGGTGAGCGCGCTAGGCATTCTCGGCAGCGGGCATCAGGCGCAACTGCAGGCGCGCTGGACCTGCGAACTGCTCGGAATCGAGCGTGTGGTGATCTGGGGACGCGCTCCCGAGCGGGCACAACACCTCGCCAACGCACTGCAGCAAGCTGGGTTGAAAGCCCAAGCAGCCGACAGTGTTGAGGCTGTTTTCGCACAGTGCAATCTGGTGATTACCTGCACGCCGTCGACCCAGGCAATCGTACCGGCCGACGTGGTGCGTAAAGGCACTCATATTGTCGCCCTGGGCGCAGACAGCCCAGGCAAACAGGAACTGGACCCGTTGCTGCTGCAGAGGGCACGGGTGCTCATGACCGATGACCGGGCCCAATGCCTGGACCATGGCGAAATGAGCCACGCAGTACGGGCCCATTTGATCAGCGACCAGGCCGACGTTTCCCTCGGCCATGTGCTGGCCGGTAAGGCACGCGGGCGTTTCCGCGACGATGACCTGACCATCGCCGACCTGACCGGCCTGGCCGCTCAGGACATCGCACTGGCGACCCTCGCGGTGCAGCGCATGCAGGCCGTGGACTGACAACTGTTCGGACGCCTGCGTACAATCACCGTTCCTTTTTCCTGTGCCCGGTTAACCCATGGTCGATATCGCATTCATCAAGGCAACCGCCGACGGCATCGCCGCCCTGCTCTATCCGGACCTGGAAGCCGTGGTACACGACCTGCACACCGGGCGCATTGCCCACATCGCCAATGGCTTTTCCCGACGTCAGGTCGGGGATGAATCGCTGATCACTGACCTGGCTGAGTTGGCTGCCGGACCCGACACCGTCGGGCCGTATGAAAAGACCGGGATCAACAGCCGTCAGTTGCGTTCGATCTCCCTCGTCGCCCGTGCCGCCAACGGTGAACCCTGCGCCTTGCTGTGCCTGAACTTCGATGTGACCGCCCTGGCCCAAGTGCAGAAACTGATCAACGGCTTTGCCGTGGGCCAGCAGTCCCAGGGGCGCCCAGAATCGCTGTTCAGCGGCGATTGGCGGGAAAAACTCAATGAGATCATCGAAACCCTCGCCGCCGAAAATCATTTGAAACCCGCCGATTTCGGCCGTAGCGAAATCATCCAGGTGCTGGTGCAGGCGCGGGAGCACGGCCTGCTGGATGTGCGTAACTTTGTCGACTACGTCGGCGACTACTTCAAGATTTCCCGGGCCAGTGTGTATAACTATTTGCGCGCCGCGGCGGCGCAGTAACAGGCGACCGCGCAATCGGCTCAGTCGCCCCGTTCATTTGCCCCCATCCCCCATGTCTGCTAGTGTCGCGCCGGTTTACCGTCTACCGGAATAGCCGCCATGGCCCGCAAAAAAGTTGCACTCGATTTCGAACAATCCCTCGCCGACCTGCAAACCCTGGTCGAGCGTCTGGAGAACGGCGAGTTGTCGCTGGAAGACTCGCTGACGGCGTTTGAACAAGGCATCGGCCTGACCCGCGACTGCCAGAGCGCGTTAGCGCAGGCGGAGCAGAAGGTCCAGGTGTTGCTCGAACGCGACGGGGAGTTGGCCGAAGAACCTTTCGATGCGGAACAGCCCGAATGATCGACGCGTATCAGGCCAGTAGCCAAGCCCGGGTCAATGCGGCGCTGGAGCCCTTGTTTGTTGCGCCAAGCCCGGAAATGAAACGGCTCTACGAGGCCATGCGCTACAGCGTGATGAATGGCGGCAAGCGGGTGCGCCCGTTGCTGGCCTATGCGGCCTGCGAAGCCCTCGGCGCGCCTGCCGAACAGGCCAACGGCGCGGCCTGCGCGGTGGAGTTGATTCACGCCTATTCCCTGGTGCATGACGATTTGCCGGCGATGGACGACGATGACCTGCGTCGCGGCCAGCCGACCACCCATAAAGCCTTTGACGAAGCCTGCGCGATCCTCGCCGGCGATGGCCTGCAAAGCCTGGCGTTCAGCGCATTGCTCGACCCGAGTTTGAGCAGCGTGAATGCCGAGATCCGCTTGCGCATGGTCACCACCCTGGCGGTCGCCGCAGGCCCCGCCGGGATGGTCGGTGGCCAGGCCATCGATCTCGGCTCGGTGGGCCAGAAGCTCGATCAACAGGCCCTCGAACACATGCATCGGCACAAGACCGGCGCCCTGATCGAAGCCGCCGTCCACCTGGGCGCCCTGGCCAGTGGGCGTGCCGAAGCCGCGCAATTGGCGGCTTTGCAGGTTTACTCCGGGGCCATCGGCCTGGCGTTCCAGGTGCAGGACGACATTCTCGACGTAGAAAGTGACACCGCCACCCTGGGCAAACGTCAGGGCGCCGATATCGCACGGGACAAACCGACTTATCCTGCGCTGCTCGGGCTGGATGCCGCCAAGGCCTATGCCCTGGAACTGCGCGACCAGGCCCTGGCCGCCCTGCGACCTTTCGACGCAGCAGCCGAGCCCCTGCGAGACCTGGCGCGGTACATCGTCGAACGTCGTCACTGATAACCGCGGCCATTACAGCCACATATCGGTCAAGTTCGGTGCTCTGCGTGGGCAGTTTGCGATGCTTGAGGTAAACTGCCGCCTCTTCTATACCTATAACGATTCGCCTGATGCCCACGACGTTTCAAGCCGCAAACGCCCGTCCACGCCTCTGCTCGACCGTGCTGTCACGCCGGACGGCCTGCGTCGTCTGGGTGAAGCCGAGCTGGTAACCCTGGCCGATGAATTGCGCCTGGAATTGCTCTACACGGTCGGCCAGACCGGTGGGCATTTCGGTGCCGGCCTGGGCGTCATCGAGCTGACCATCGCGCTGCATTACGTGTTCGACACCCCGGACGACCGGCTGGTGTGGGACGTAGGCCATCAGGCGTATCCGCATAAAATCCTCACCGGCCGTCGCGAGCGCATGAGCACCCTGCGCCAGAAGGACGGCATCGCCGCCTTCCCGCGTCGCTCGGAGAGCGAGTACGACACCTTTGGCGTCGGCCACTCCAGCACCTCGATCAGTGCCGCGCTGGGCATGGCGATTGCCTCGCGCCTGCAAGGCAGCGATCGCAAGGCGATTGCGGTGATCGGTGACGGCGCGCTGACCGCCGGCATGGCTTTCGAAGCGCTGAACCATGCGCCGGAAGTGGACGCCAACATGCTGGTGATCCTCAACGACAACGACATGTCGATCTCGCGCAATGTCGGCGGCCTGTCCAACTACCTGGCGAAGATCCTTTCCAGCCGGACCTACGCCAGCATGCGCGAAGGCAGTAAGAAAGTGCTGTCGCGCTTGCCCGGCGCGTGGGAAATCGCCCGCCGCACCGAAGAATATGCCAAAGGCATGCTGGTGCCCGGCACGCTGTTCGAAGAGCTGGGCTGGAACTACATCGGCCCCATCGACGGCCACGACCTGCCGACCCTGATCGCCACGCTGCGCAACATGCGTGACCTCAAAGGCCCGCAGTTCCTGCACATCGTCACCAAGAAAGGCAAAGGCTTCGCCCCGGCGGAAGTCGACCCGATCGGTTACCACGCGATCACCAAGCTCGACCCCCTGGACGCCCCCGCCGCCGCGCCGAAAAAAGCCAGCGGGCCAAAGTACTCCGGTGTGTTCGGCGAATGGCTGTGCGACATGGCCGCCGCCGACCCGCGCCTGGTGGGGATTACCCCGGCGATGAAGGAAGGTTCCGACCTGGTGGCGTTCAGCGAGCGTTTCCCGCTGCGCTACTTCGACGTCGCCATCGCTGAGCAGCACGCGGTGACATTCGCCGCAGGCATGGCCTGCGAAGGCGCCAAGCCGGTGGTGGCGATCTACTCCACCTTCCTGCAGCGCGCTTATGACCAGTTGGTGCACGACGTCGCGGTGCAGCACCTCGACGTGCTGTTCGCCATCGACCGCGCCGGCCTGGTCGGCGAAGACGGCCCGACCCACGCCGGCAGCTTCGACCTGTCCTACCTGCGTTGCATCCCCGGCATGCTGGTGATGACGCCGAGCGACGAAAACGAACTGCGCAAGATGCTCAGCACCGGCCACCTCTACAACGGCCCGGCCGCCGTGCGCTACCCGCGCGGCACCGGCCCGAACGCGGTGATCGAAAAAGACCTGGCGCCGATCGAAATCGGCAAGGGCGTTGTGCGACGCCAAGGCAGCAAGACCGCGTTCCTGGTGTTCGGCGTGCAACTGGCCGAAGCCCTGAAAGTCGCCGAGAAGATCGACGCCACCGTGGTCGACATGCGTTTCGTCAAACCGCTGGATGAAGCACTGGTGCGCGAGATCGCCGCCGGCCATGAACTGCTGGTGACGGTCGAAGAAAACGCCATCATGGGCGGTGCCGGTGCGGCGGTCAGCGAGTTCCTGGCGCGCGAGAACATCCTCAAGTCGGTGCTGCACCTGGGCTTGCCGGATGTGTACGTCGAACACGCCAAGCCGGCGCAGATGCTCGCCGAGTGCGGGCTCGACGAGGCGGGTATCGAGGCGTCGGTCCGCGAACGCATGACACTCCTGGGTTTATAACCCCCCGAGACTTCTGTAGGAGCGAGCTTGCTCGCGAAAAACGTCAACGATGACGCGTGTACTCTGTATGCACGCGGTGTCCTCAGGTTTTTCGCGAGCAAGCTCGCTCCTACAAAAAGCTATGGACCGCTCTATGAATCACCTGCGCCTTGCCCTGCCCTTGCTGCTTCTGCCAGCCCACGACCTGCTCGCCGACACCCGCGACGCCGCGCTGAAACTCCCCGACGTGGTCATCAGCGCCAACCGCCAGGTCCAGGCGCGCAACGACAGTAGCGCCGCCAACACCGTCTTCACCCGCGACGACATCGACCGCCTGCAACCCACCAGCCTGACCGACCTGCTCAGCCGCGTGCCCGGCGTGCAAGTGGCGCCCACCGGCGGCCGTGGCAGTTTGCCGGGCATCTACCTGCGCGGCACCAAGTCCGCGCAAAGCCTGGTGCTGGTGGACGGCCAGCGCATCGCCAACGCCACCTCCGGCGACAGCGGCCTGCAATACCTGAATGTGGACCAGATCGAGCGCGTCGAAGTGCTGCGCGGCTCGCGCTCGGTGATCTACGGCAGCGATGCGATTGGCGGGGTGATCCAGGTGTTTACCCGGCGCAACGCCGAACAGGGCCTGCAACCGCGCCTGCGGTTGGGCTTCGGCAGCCACCAGAGCTGGGAGCGTAGCCTCGGGCTGTCCGGCGGCGACGAACACACGCGCTTCAACCTGGGCGCGAGCCTGGATGAAAGCGCCGGCATCAACTCGACACACACCTCGTTTCCCAGCGATGGCGACCATGATGCCTACCGCAACCAGTCCGTCAGCCTGAACCTCAGCCACAGTTTCAGTGACGCGTTGGAAGCCGGTTTCAACCTGTTGGATAGCCGCGGCAAGTCGGAGTACGACAACAGCTTCGGCCGCTACGACGTCGCCACCGGCCAGAGCGTCGGCCAGAAACCCTACACCGACTACGCCGTGAGCAGCGCCAGCGGCTATGCCGACGCCCGCCTCAGCGAACGCTGGCAATCGCGCCTGGAACTGGGCCACAGCGAGAACCGCGATACCAAACGCGATACGCTCAGCGATGACTTCAGCGTGTTCAACACCTACCGCGACTCGCTCAACTGGCAGAACGACCTGACGCTGAATGAGCGCAACAGCCTGATCCTCGGCGGCGACTGGTACGAAGACCGCTTCCACGGCTCCACCACGTTTACCGAAAACAGCCGCTGGAACCGCGCCGCCTTTGTCCAGCATCGTTTCCGCAGCGAGTGGTTTTCCACCGAACTGGGCCTGCGCCATGACCAGAACCAACAGTTTGGCAGCCAGAACAGCTGGAGCGGCACCCTCACCGTGCCGATCAACCCCGACAACGATGTGCTGCTCAGCTACAGCGAAGGCTTCCGCGCGCCGACCTTCAATGACCTCTATTACCCGGACACGCAGTACAGCAACCCGAATCTTCAGCCCGAGACGTCGAAGAGTTACGAACTGCAATGGCGCAGCCAGCTCGGCGACCACACGCGCCTGGAAACCTCGCTGTACCGCACCGACTTGAGCGACGCGATCATTCTCGACGGCGGCAAACCGCAGAACGTCGCAGCGGCGCGGATCAATGGTTTTGAAGCCGCGCTCAAGCACGAGCTGTTCGGCTGGCAGGGCAACCTGGGCGTTTCGCTGATCGACCCGCGCGACCGCGACAGCGGCCACACCCTCGCCCGCCGTGCGCGGCGCACCCTGAACCTGGACCTGGATCGGCAATTCGATCAACTCGGCGTCGGTGCGAGCTGGCAGGCGATCAGCAGCAGCTACGACGACGAAGCCAATCGCAATCGCCTGAGCGGTTATGCCTTGCTCGGGCTGCGCAGCAGTTGGGCGCTCAGCCGGGAAGTGGCGCTGTCGCTGAAAGTCGATAACGTGCTGGACAAGACTTACGCTCGCGCACGTTACAGCTATGACGATCCGGCGTTCCTGAACAATCAGGACTATCGGGAAGAAGGTCGGGTGTGGAGGGTTGGCGTGACCTGGACGCCGACGCTCTGATAGAAACGTCGGTGTGCCTGCGATTGCGTCAGCGGTTCGGCGCAATCACCTGACACAACCGCGCCAAGGCTTCCAACATCTGCCCGCTCGGCCGTTCCAGGCCTTTGTCCGGCACCAACAGCAAACGCCCCTGCGCCACCGCCGCCAGCTGCGGCCAGGCTTTCCAGGCATCCAACTGCGGTTGATCCGCCGCCAGAATCACCTCGGGGTTGCGCTGCAGCACCGCCTCGACGCTGACCTGCGGCGCGGGCAGCGTGAGGTCGTCGAACACATTGCGCGCGCCGCACACACTCAGCGCATCGCTGATGATCTGCCCACCGCCCACGGTGTACAAAGGCGGGCTCCACACTTGGTAAAACACCCGCAGGGGTTCGGCACGCTGATAGCGCTGGCGCAACCCGGCCAGGCGTTGGCGCAACTGCGCAGACAATTGCCGGCCGGCGTCGGCGCGCCCCAGTTGCTCGGCGATGGCCTGGACCTGCTGGGTCAGTTGTTCGAGGTTATGGGGTTCGGCGACGTAGACCGGGATATTCAGGCGCTGCAACTGTTCACGCTGGGCCGGGCCGATGCTGCCGGGCCAGAGCAGGATCAGGTCGGGCTTGAGGCTGAGCAAGCGCTCGATGTTCAATTGCCCATAGCGCCCGACCGACGCGACCTTCGCCAGCGCCGCTGGCCGCTCGCCGCCGTCGAGCACGCCCACCAACAGGTCGGCAGCGCCCAGTTCAACCACGATTTCCGACAGCGACGGCGCCAGGCTGACCACCCGCTCGACCGCCAGGGCCTGGGCAGCGAACGCCAGCAGCAGGAGCGCCAGCCAGCGAGGCTTCATCCCAATTGACGCGGGATGCGGTAGAGGTAAAACAACACCAGGGTCGACAACGCCAGCAGGAACAACGGCACCGCTTCCAGGCCGACGAATACCGCCAGCGCACCGATCCAGGCCGGCACGGAGGCAATCAGCAACGCCGTGCGCCGACGGGCGGCGAGGGTGATCCAGGCCGCCGGCTCTTCTGCGGTATCGAGGGCTTTAGAGGTGGCGATCAACGCATGTTTATAGCCATGAAAATAGCGCAGGCTGAGAAACATCGAGGCCACGCCGGCAATGAAGAACGGCATGGCCAGCACCGGCAACAGCGGTTCGGCCTGAGCGAACACCAGGTTGATCACGAACAATGGCAGCAACGCCAGCGCCAGGTACTGCCACCAATTGAAGGACAGTCGCCGTTTCACCTGGCCTCGAGTCACGCGCGGTCGACCTCGCCCTGGTGCTCGTTGCCCATCATGTGGTCGAGCTTGCTGGCTTTGGTCGCCAGGTAGAGCTTGTTGTGCGGGTTGTGCCCGGTGTGCAGCGGCACGCGCTCGGCGACGGTGATGCCCATCTCGGTCAAGGCTTTGACCTTGCGCGGGTTGTTGGTCATCAGGCGCAGGGATTTCACGCCCAGGTGCTCCAGCATCGGCAGGCAGATGCCGTAATCACGCTGGTCGGCGGCAAAGCCCAGGCGCTCGTTGGCTTCAACGGTGTCGGCGCCGCCGTCCTGCAACTCGTAGGCGCGGATTTTATTCAGCAGGCCAATGCCACGACCTTCCTGGCGCAAGTACAGCAAGATGCCGCGGCCTTCATGGGCAATGGCGCGCATCGCCGCTTCCAGTTGCGAACCACAGTCGCAGCGCTGGCTGAACAGCGCGTCGCCGGTCAGGCACTCGGAGTGGATGCGGCCCAGTACCGGCGCGCCATCGGCGATATCGCCCAGGCTGAGCACGACGTGCTCGCGCCCGTTGGCTTCTTCGAGGAAGCCATGCATGGTGAACATGGCAAAAGGGGTAGGCAGCTTGGAAGCAGCGACGAAAACGACGGGCACCGTGTGCTCCTGATTTCAGATTTCACAGAGGCGGGCATTGTAACAGCACGGCTTAAGCTGAATTATCGTTGATAAAGATCAATCGGCTCGATTGGCCTTCGTCTCGGTTCTATGCAGGTCTGAATGCTGACTCAGGGCGTCTCGCGAAAATGTTGATAACCGCGAACGGCCGGGGTGATGTCGCGCCCGTTCGCGTCGAGCAGCGTCACCCCCTGCCCCGCCTCGACCCGGCCGATCACATGCACCGGCCAGCCGCCCGCCAGCAACGGTGCCAGCGCGGCCGGTGGCAGGGTGAACACCAACACATAGTCGTCGCCGCCACTCAAGGCCGCCACCCGCGCCGCGTCATCGCCGACAAACGCGAGCAAGGCCTTGGATAACGGCAGTCGCTGGCGCTCGACCAGCAGGCTGACAGCCGATGCCTTGGCGATATGCCCACAATCGGCCAGGAGCCCGTCGGAAATATCCATTGCAGACGTCGCCTTGCCCCGAAGGGCAACGCCCAGGGCCAACTGCGGTTGCGGCAACCAGTAATGCGCCAGCAGCGGGTCGGCGATGCTGGCCTCGGCGCTGCGCTGGCCCAGCACCAACGGCAGCGCTCCCGCCGCGTTGCCCAATTCCCCGCCCACACACAGCAAGTCACCCGGCCGCGCACCGCTGCGGGTCAACGCTTGCCCGGCCGGCACACGGCCGAACACGGTCATGGTCAGGCTCAGCGGCCCGCGCGTGGTGTCGCCGCCGACCAGGCCCACGCGGCAGCTCTGCGCCATGGCGTTCAAACCCTGGGCATAGCGTTGCAGCCAATCGGCATCGACGGTGGGTGTTGTGAGGGCCAGGGTAAACGCGATGGGGTCGGCGCCCATGGCGGCCAGATCGCTCACCGCCACGGCCAGCGAGCGCTGGCCGAGCAGGAACGGATCACAGGGGTCGGCGAAATGCACGCCGGCCACCAAGGTATCGGTGGAGATTGCCAACTGCTCCCCGGCGGGGAGCGCCAGCAAGGCGCAGTCATCGCCGATCCCCAGGGCAATGCCCTCGCCGCCCTGCGCACAAGGCGCGGCGGCGAAGTATTTGCGGATCAGCTCAAACTCGCCCATCGGGAACTCAAGCGCGGATCAGCGCTTGTGTTCCTTCACTTCGGCTTCGCGCAGGCGCGGGGCCAGCTTGTCGAGCACGCCGTTGACGAACTTGTGACCGTCGGTCGAACCGTAGACTTTCGCCAGTTCGATGCCTTCGTTGATCACCACGCGGTACGGCACGTCGACGCGCTTGAGCAGTTCCCAGGTGGACAGGCGCAGTACGGCCAGTTCAACCGGGTCCAGCTCGTCGAGGGTCAGGTCCAGGCACGGTGCCAGCGCGATGTCGATCTCGGTCTTATTGGCCGGGACGCCGTGCAGGATGTCGTGGAAGTAGCTGGCATCGACGTCGCTGAAATCGTTGTCGACGCGAAATTGCGCTTCGATTTCGTTCAGCGAGGTTTTCGCCATGTGCCACTGATACAGCGCCTGGGTCGCAAGCTGACGCGCTTCGCGACGCTTGACGCTCTTGGACGGCTTGCCGGCGTCGGCTGGGCGTGGGTCGCGCGGGTTGAAACGATCGCTCTCGTCGGAAATCACTTGGCCTCCAACTGCGCCAGCAGGCTGACCATTTCCAGGGCGGACAGGGCAGCTTCAGCACCTTTGTTACCGGCCTTGGTGCCGGAACGTTCGATGGCTTGTTCGATCGAATCCACGGTCAGCACGCCGAATGCAACCGGTACGCCGAACTCCATGGACACCTGGGCCAGGCCCTTGGTGCATTCGCCAGCCACGTATTCGAAGTGCGGCGTACCGCCACGAATGACCGCGCCCAGGGCGACGATCGCCGCGTATTCACCCCGTTGCGCAACTTTTTGCGCAACCAGTGGAATTTCGAAGGCGCCAGGGGCACGGATGATGGTGATGTCGCTCTCGCTCACACCGTGGCGAACCAGGGCGTCCACGGCACCGCTTACCAGGCTTTCAACCACGAAGCTGTTGAAGCGGCCAACCACCAGGGCATAGCGGCCTAGGTACCTTCGATGGTCTTCAGGGTCATTCGACAAATCTCTTAAAGAGCCGGGACGCGAAAAGTGCGTCCCTCAGTGATGATTTAACCGCGAACAAGGGGCGAAAATCGCCAGCCTTTATTCGGAGGGCACGTATTCTACAACTTCCAGGTCGAAACCGGATATCGCATTAAATTTCATCGGTGCGCTCATCAGGCGCATTTTGCGCACGCCAAGGTCACGCAGGATCTGCGAACCGGCACCGACGATGCTGTAGGTGGTCGGCGTTTTGACCTGGGCCTGCTCGGCGGTTTCGCGGATATGCGCGAGCAAGACGTCGCCATCCACCGGGTTGCCCAACAGCAATACCACCCCGCTGCCGGCCTCGGACACCGCGGCCATCGCGGCGCGCAGGCTCCAGCGCCCGGGTTGCTTGACCATCAACAGGTCGCGCAGCGGGTCCATGTTATGCACGCGCACCAGGGTCGGTTCGTCGGCGCAGATGGTGCCCAGGGTCAGCGCCATGTGAACGTCGCCTTCCACCGAATCACGGTAGGTCACCAGGTTGAATTGGCCCAGTTCGCTGTCCAGCGGCTGCTCGGCAATCCGCTGAACGGTACGTTCGTGGATCATCCGGTAGTGAATCAGGTCGCGATCTTGAGGTTGTGTTGGGCGGCAAAGGTTTCGAGTTCGCTACGACGGGCCATGGTGCCGTCGTCGTTCATCACTTCGCAGATCACCCCGCTCGGCTCGAAACCGGCCATGCGCGCCAGGTCGCAGGCGGCTTCGGTGTGGCCGGCGCGGGCCAGGGTGCCGCCCGGCTGGGCCATCAGCGGGAAGATGTGGCCCGGGCTGACGATGTCTTCGGCCTTGGCGTCTTTCGCGGCGGCCGCTTGCACGGTGCGCGCACGGTCGGCGGCGGAGATCCCGGTGGTCACGCCGGTGGTGGCCTCGATCGATACGGTGAACTTGGTGCCGAACCCGGAACCGTTGCGCGGCGCCATCAGCGGCAGCTTGAGCAACTCGCAGCGTTCGCGGCTCATGGGCATGCAGATCAACCCACGGGCGTGCTTGGCCATGAAGTTGATGTGCTCCGGCTTGCACGCCTCGGCGGCCATGATGATGTCGCCTTCGTTCTCACGGTCTTCGTCATCCATCAGGATGACCATCTTGCCTTGGCGGATATCTTCAACCAGTTCTTCGATGCTATTGAGCGCCACAGGGCACCCCCTTGGTCAGGATTTCAGGTAGCCGTTAGCGGCCAGAAAACTTTCGGTGATGTTACTGGCAGGCTTTTGTCGAGAGTCAGACTCTGCGGCCTTATCGCCCATAAGCAGGCGCTCCAGGTAACGGGCAAGCAAGTCGACTTCCAGGTTCACCCGGCGACCTGGCTGGTACGACGCCATGATGGTTTCGCTCAGGGTGTGGGGAATGATGGTCAGTGCGAATTCGGCGCCATCCACGGCGTTCACGGTCAGGCTGGTGCCATCGACGGTGATCGAGCCTTTGTGGGCGATGTATTTGGCCAACTCCTTGGGCGCGCGGATGCGGAACTCCACGGCGCGGGCGTTTTCGCTGCGCGCCACTACTTCGCCGACGCCGTCGACATGGCCGCTGACCAGATGACCGCCCAGGCGCGTGGTTGGGGTCAGGGCTTTTTCCAGGTTGACCGGGCTGCCGGCCTTGAGGTCGCTCATCGCCGTGCAGTCCAGGGTTTCCCGGCTGACATCGGCGGCAAAGCCGTTGCCCGGCAAGTCGACGACGGTCAGGCACACGCCGCTGACGGCGATGCTGTCGCCCAGCTTGACGTCGCCCAGGTCGAGCTTGCCAGTGTCAACCAGCAGGCGCACGTCGCCGCCCTTGGGGGTCATGGCACGGATGCTGCCGATGGATTCGATAATGCCGGTGAACATGGCCTTCTCCTGGAAAACGGTGCGGGCGTTTGAGCGCCCGGTCAGAATTATACGCTCGCTGCTGGCACAGGGATGGCAGTGACTCGCCAGTCATCGCCCACAGCGCGCATTTCAGTGATCTTGAGTTGGGGCGCGTCGGCCAGTTTCTCAAGCGGCCAGTCCAGCAAAGGCCGGGCTGCGGAGCCGAGGAACTTGCCGGCGACGAAAATCACGTATTCGTCCACCAGGCCCTGCTGGGCGAACGCGCCCGCCAGGCTTGGCCCGGCTTCCACCAGCACGTCGTTGACGCCACGGGCCGCCAACGCCACCAGCGCCGAGCGCAGGTCGACCTGGCCATCGACACCGGGCACCACCAGGCACTCGGGGCCACGGGGGAACTGGTTTTCCGCAGTGACACAGGTGATGACCAGCGCCGGGCCGGCCTTGAAGAACGGCGCATTGAGCGGCACCCGCAGGCGGCCGTCGATCAATACGCGCAGCGGCGGACGCGACATGGCCAGCGCGGTGGTTTCTGCGTCCAGGCCGAGTTCGGCGGCGCGCACGGTCAGGCGCGCACCATCGGCCAGCACGGTGTCGGCGCCGGTCAGCACTACGCTGGCCTCGGCGCGCAGGCGCTGCACGGCGGCGCGGGCGGCGGGGCCGGTGATCCATTGGCTCTCGCCGCTGGCCATCGCGGTGCGGCCGTCCAGGCTCATCGCCAGCTTGACCCGCACAAACGGCAGGCCGTGTTCCATGCGCTTGAGGAAACCTTTATTGAGCGCCCGCGCTTCCACTTCGAGCACACCGCTGCGCACTTCGATGCCGGCCTGGGCCAAGCGCTGCATACCGCGCCCGGCGACGTCCGGGTTGGGGTCCTGCATCGCCGCGACCACCCGCGCCACCCCGGCACTCACCAGCGCATCGGCGCACGGCGGGGTATGGCCGTAATGGCTGCAGGGTTCCAGGGTGACGTAGGCCGTGGCGCCACGGGCTTTGTCAGCGGCCGCGCGCAAGGCATGCACTTCCGCATGGGGCTCGCCGGTACGTACATGCCAACCTTCGCCGACGATCTGCCCATCGCGCACAATCACGCAACCCACACGCGGGTTGGGATGGGTGGTGTACAGGCCGTTGCGCGCCAGTTCGAGGGCGCGGGCCATGTAATGGGCGTCGAGGATGGCCTGTTCAGCAGACGGTGGGTTCATTTTTTGATCGGCTCACGGGCCAGGCGGTCGATCTCTTCGCGGAACTCATTGAGGTCCTGGAAACGTCGATACACCGAAGCGAAACGGATATAGGCGACTTCGTCGAGCTTTTGCAGCTCGCCCATCACCAGCTCTCCAACCACCAGGGACTTGACCTCGCGCTCGCCGGTCGCGCGCAACTTGTGCTTGATATGCGCCAGCGCCGCCTCCAGCCGCTCGACACTCACCGGGCGTTTTTCCAGGGCGCGCTGCATACCGGCGCGCAATTTGTCTTCGTCGAAAGGCTGGCGGCTGCCGTCGGATTTGATCAGGCGCGGCAATACCAGTTCGGCGGTTTCGAAGGTGGTGAAACGTTCACCGCAGGCCAGGCATTCGCGCCGGCGACGCACTTGATCGCCCTCGGCGACCAGACGCGAGTCAATGACCTTGGTGTCGTTGGCACCGCAGAAGGGACAGTGCATGGTGGCAGGCAACAAAAAAGTCGGGTGGGGACCGGCCATTGCTGGCCAATCCCCCCCTAAGAACCGTACGTGCGCCTTTCGGCGCATACGGCTCAAGCCGTCATTAAGCCCCTAGATGGAGCCGGTTTATCCACGTGCAGACCACGGGTGTGGAGCTGATGGTGGCAGTTGGGGTGCAAGAGTACCCGATTACCCAGCGAGTCACTACCGCCCTGAGTGCGGAAGGTCACGTGATGGTCGTGCCATCCCGTCTCTCTGGTGATGGGTTGCTTGCACAACAGGCACAGGCCTTTTTGGTTGGCGTATAAACTGCCGATTTGCTTCCGATACTTCAGCTTATTCAGCATCCGGTCCATCCGCAGCTTTTCGCCCATCGCCTCCATGGCAGGGTCGTAGGGGTTGTAATCCCCACTCACCTTCTTGTGCCGCTCGATCGGAGTATCCGCAAGGGAATACAGCCCGACCTCCCGCCTCTTGCCGTTCTCCTCCAGAACCATGGTGGCGAACATCCAGCTTTTCCCTGCAATGGTTCGGAAATACTTCTTCCGGACCCACTCAAGAGATTTGTTGGGATGCCGCCTTTTCGCCCAACGCCAGAGTTTCACAAAAACTCTGTGGTCCATCCAGCTATACACTTGCTTGGCCACTACTGGCTGATGGTAAAGCGCCCAACCCCTTAGCATCGGGTTCAGCAGTCGGATCAAATCTTCCTGCTTACTCGTCTTATGGGTGTCGATTGCTTCCCTGACCTTGCTATAGAACGCCTTGACGTTCTTTTTACTCGGCTTGATCAGTAACGTTCCGTCGTATTTCCGGAAATTCCATCCAAGGAAGTCGAAGCCTTCGTCGATATGGGCGATTCGCGTTTTCTTGGGTGACAGCCGTAGTCCCCGTGCTACGAGGAACTGCTCTACCCAAGGTTTCACTTCGTTTTCCAGTACCTCCGGGGAGGCTCCCGTGATCACGAAGTCGTCTGCGTATCGCACCACATTCACCTTCAGCTTTTTCGCCCTTGTCACTCCTAGGTGTTGCTTGAGGAGTGTTTCCAGACCATCTAGTGCCAGATTTGCCAACACGGGGGAAATGATCCCCCCTTGTGGCGTACCCGCATCCGTTGCGTGTAACTGCCCCTTGTGGATAACACCGGCCTTCAACCACTGCCGAAGCATCCGTACATCCGTAGGGGCATTCCTTAGCAGCCATTCATGGTTGATGTTGTCGAAGAACCCTTCGATGTCCGCGTCCAGTACCCATTGAGCGGAGACTTTCTGGGATAGGCATACGAACAACTGCGCCATCGCATCCGCCGTGGAACGTTCGATCCTGAAGCCGTAGCTATTTGGATCGCCTAGGGTTTCAGCAACGGGAGACAGAGCCAGCATGTACAGCGCTTGCATGGCTCTATCCGTCATGGTCGGTATGCCCAGCGGGCGTTCCCGTCCATCCGACTTCGGGATGTAGACTCGCCGTAGTGGCCGAGCCTTGTATCCCCGCGTTTTCAACAAACCAACCGCATTCCATTTCGCGTTAGGTGTATCCCAGAGTTGCTTATCGACTCCCGCCGTGCGGCGCCCCTGATTTTCCGTGACTCTCCGTACGGCCAAGTATCTGGCCGACTTCGAGCGGGTGAGCATCCGTTGCAGGGATTTAACCCTGCGCCATTTGCCCTCCCGACAAGCCTTCGCAATTCGCACCTGCATTCCCCGGACGTTCCGCTGAACCCGACACCAATCGACGTCGTGCCACTGCTGCGGAATGCCGGAAAGCGCAGGCTCACCATGCTGGCTGAGCTCTTTCATGCTGCTTTCCTCTCAAAGTGAAACCACCCGAACGGAAGGCGCACGTACCCCTATCGGGGTGCATGCACCCCGTCAGGGTAGGATTATCAAGGGCCGATGAAGCCAAACCCTGAAGTTGATGAGACGGTCTCAGTCAGAGTCATTGCGACAGAAGACCACGCAGAAGTCTGCCCGGTTTCCCGTGGGGTGATGTTCCAACCCCTATCCAGACCATTACAGCCTGGCGTTCGCTTTCTCTGCGATCCCATACCCGCACCGCCAACAGTGTTCCTTGCGGTTCACCTGCCCAAAGGGCAGCGATACGGGCTTACCACGTTCCCTATCTGTCACACGACTGGGTTAGGACCCGCCTTTTCGCCGGTGGTCTTGATGACGACGTATCTCCACTCCCTACAGGGATAACCGACCACATACCTTTTGGTTAGAGCCTGACAGCAGCTTTGGCTCCTTCATGCTCACGGCGTTTATCAACGGTTCACGTTAGTTGTCCCTACCAGTCAGCCTTGCGCCTCAACCCGGTACTGCTCCGAGTCTCTACAGGCTCCCTCACGGAAGAACCGTACCCTTTACGGGGGCTACGTTGTCGGGCGAGCTCCGAACAACACTGTTGCCAGTGATGCACGTCGCCCTAGGCTACCGTTGGTCGTACAACGAGTCCGCTACCATCCTGTGAAAGCAATGGTTGGACAATGACAGACAGAGCTTTCGCTCATGTCTCCGGGGAAATGGAAACGGGGACGACCGAATAGGTCGCTCGCTTCTGAATTGTAACCTCCTGTTTCAAACGAGCAGGAGGAGACCCCTGCGGGGGTCTGAGCTCCCACAAGGGTTGGATTTAAGAGGCTCTCCAAAACCGGGGTACCGGTTCTGCGGTCGTGCTACCGAGGGCTAAACGACCTTTGGGCTTGCCTGTCGCCGCAGCGATAAGTCCTTGAAGGCAATGGACTTCCGGGCTGGTTTTGTTTCCTGGGGATGGTTACCTAGGTATTCGATTTCCTTGCGGAAATCCCATCAAGCTGACCATACAGCTTGGTGCTGGAGACACGCTACGCGTGTCGCACAGGGAGGGCCATGGTAGCGCATCCCCGTGGCAAGACAAGCCATAGCCTTTACGGTATATAGGCTGACTATTATGTTTCTTATGTTCAGTTCACGGATTTTTGCCCTTTTTGGAGCCGTACATGCCGTTACGACCGCTGGTTTTACTCACAATGTTCAGTTTTCTGGTCGCCTGCAGCAGCGAAGCGCCAAAACCAGCCGCCCCGCAACCCACGCCGCAGCAAGAGAAAAAAATCCCCGGCCAGGAACCGCTGGGGCCATTGCCGGCCTACCAGCGTGAAGTGAGCGGCACCCTCACGGGTGTGCCCGCCGGCGCTGAAGTGGAGCTGGCACTGCTGGTGATCGACGCGCGCAGCCGCCCGCAACAACTGCTCGCCAGCAGCGTGCTGATCGGCAACAACAAACCATTGGCCTTCCGCCTGCGCTTCAACCCGCAAGCGTTTCCCGCCGGCGCCCGCGTTGAACTGCGTGGCCGCGCCAGCCAGTCCGGGCAGTTGATCCTGCACCTGCCGGCGGTGCGTATCGAGCAAGCTATCACCCAGACCACCGGGCCCCTGCAACTCGTGCGCGCCCCATGACGCCACCGCTGCACCTGCAACGGGCCTTGAGCGAACTGATCGGCGACGCGCAACTGCTGCCCTGCCCGTTGCCCGGCACCGACCTGTCGTTGTGGCTGCTGGACGCCGACAACATGGACCGCGCCTTCAGCCCCGAGGAAACCCGGCGCATCCTGCATGAGCCGCCCTACTGGAGCTTCTGCTGGGCCAGCGGCCTGGCATTGGCCCGCTACCTGGCCGCCAACCCCGAGTGGGTGGCGGGCAAGCGCGTCCTGGATTTTGGCGCCGGCTCCGGCGTGGCGGGAATTGCCGCAGTGAAAGCCGGCGCCCTGGAAGTGGTGGCCTGTGACCTGGACCCACTGGCGCTCGGCGCCTGCCGTGCGAATGCTGAACTCAATGGCGTGACCTTGGGCTATTCGGCGGACTTCTTTGCCGAAGCCGATCGTTTCGACCTGATCCTGGTGGCCGACGTGCTGTACGACCGGGCGAACCTGCCGCTGCTGGATCAATTCCTCACCCGCGGGCGCGAAGCGCTGGTCGCCGACTCGCGGGTACGGGATTTCCAGCATGCGGATTATCAGCGGCTGGGCATCCTCGAGGCGCTGACCCTGCCGGACCTGGCGGAGCCTTGGGAGTTTCGCAGGGTGAGTCTGTACCATTCACGACGCTAGGCCTCTCAGTTACAAATTTTCAGCAATAGAGTGGCTAAGACAGCGCCCGGCAGGACATGGAAAATAGCGTTCTCCCGCACGCGGCCTGGACGATCGACCTGCATGCATTTCCCCGTTTTTTCGCCGCTCAGCGCCCCTCCAAGGGCGTTGCAAAAACCTGGGCAGTTGCATAATCTGCTTGGCAATACACCCGCCATGCCTCTGGTTGCGCCAGCAACCAAGCACAAATTGTGCGGGTTTTTTATGCCTGCTGGTTTTCCAGCATGAGGGCGTTCGACAAACCAGCCCTTGATGTCCCGGCCCAGTTGGAGCTGCTCAAGTCTCGGGGCTTGATCATTGAAGATGAAACAGGCGCCCGGCGCTTCCTGCAATCGGTCAGTTTCTTTCGATTAAGCCCCTATATGCGGCCTTTCCAACAGTCGGAAGATATCGACCACCACTTCCATGCCGGCACCCATTTTCACCAGTTGGCACGACTCTACGATTTTGACCGTCGCCTGCGCCTATTGACCATGGATGCCATTGAGCGGGTCGAGATCGCCTCCCGTGCAGTCATCAGTAATCACATGGGCCCCACCTACGGCAGCCATTGGTACATCGACAGCCAGGCTTTTCACCCGACATTTGACCACCAGCGCCTGCTTGCAACGCTACACACCAGACAGTCTGTGGCGACCCGTGACTATGAACGCGAATGTTTGCGCGTCGACCGACTACACACAGACGACAATCGAAAAGACCATCTCAAGCGTCAAAGAGCCAAAGAAAGCTACGCGCGCCACTATCCAAATACCTATGACCACCCCTCTCTCATGCCGGGTTGGGCCATGCTGGAAGAGTTGACGCTGGGCGACCTCTCCCATCTCTACAAGGGCCTGGCCAAGGACGCGGATAAAAAAGCCGTTGCCAGGCGACTGGGGCTCCCCGCGCCACTGCTGCAGTCCTGGCTTCACACCTTGACCACTGTGCGAAACATGTGCGCCCATCACTCAAGAATGTGGAATCGGCAACTGGGTATTCGTCCTGAATTACCCAGGAAAGCCAACTTCCCGTGGCCAAACCATCTGCTCCAGCCAGGGCCCCATACCCGCATTTTTTCGACACTTTGCATGCTTAACCATTTGATGCATCAGATAAGCCCCCACACTCACTGGGACCAGCACCTTTATCACCTGATCAGCGACTTCCCCCACCTCAACCTAAAAGCGATGGGGTTCCCTCGTGACTGGTATCAGGACCCTTTTTGGCACGTATCTCGTGCTTGATCCTTGCGCTGCTTCCGATAGAGCCCGCCAGTCTTTATAGTTGCCCCATCCCACGCGTCATTGAGAACCTCCATGAGTGAGCCCACGCCGTACATTTTCGATGTCACCACCGCCACCTTCGACCAGGCTGTCATCGAAAATTCGTTCCACAAACCCGTGCTGGTGGATTTCTGGGCCGAGTGGTGTGCGCCGTGCAAGGCGTTGATGCCGCTGCTGGCGCAGATTGCCGAGAGTTATCAGGGCGAGTTGCTGCTGGCCAAGGTCGATTGCGAAGCCGAGCAGGATGTTGTCGCGCGCTTTGGCATTCGCAGCCTGCCGACCGTGGTGCTGTTCAAGGACGGCCAGCCGGTGGATGGGTTTGCCGGGGCGAAGCCGGAGTCTGAGATTCGCGCGCTGCTGGAGCCCCATGTGCAGATGCCGCCACCGGCTGAGGCGGACCCGCTGGAACAGGCCCAGGCGCTGTTTGCCGAAGGCCGCATCAGTGAGGCCGAGGCGGTGCTGGTGGCCTTGCTCGGTGAAGACAACACCAACGCCGCCGCGCTGATCCTCTACGCCCGCTGCCTGGCCGAACGCGGTGAACTGGGCGAGGCGCAGGCCGTGCTGGATGCGGTCAAGAGCGATGCTCACAAGGCCGCCCTCGCCGGCGCCAAGGCGCAGATCACGTTCCTGCGCCAGGCTGCCGACCTGCCGGATACCGCTGACCTCAAGGCCCGCCTGGCGCAAAACCCGCAGGACGATGAAGCGGCGTATCAACTGGCGGTGCAGCAATTGGCTCGCCAGCAATACGACGCGGCGCTGGAAGGCTTGCTCAAGTTGTTTATCCGCAACCGCAGCTACAACGAAGGCCTGCCGCACAAGACGCTGCTGCAAGTGTTCGAGTTGCTGGGCAACGACCACCCGCTGGTCACGGTGTATCGCCGCAAGTTGTTCGCCGCGCTGTACTAATCAGCGATCCAACTGTACTGCGGCGTATCCCCGCCGCTGGACACCTTCACCTTGGCGCTATGGCGCAGGCGCACCAACAGGCGCTTGCCCGTCTGGGCGCTGCCGGCCAGCCCTTCGAGGCGATCCGACAATTCCAACCCGCTGAGTTGCCCGGCCTCACGCAGCAGGTCCTGGGCGGCCTGCCACAGGCTCTCGTCCTGGTTGACCGGCGCCGGGGCAGCCGGTACTTCGCCCGTCACCGGCGTGGCCGTCTGCAGGTGCATGCCCAGCCGCGCCCAATCGCTGTCGTCCAGTTCCAGGGTCAAATCCACAGGCAGCTCGCCGATGGTTCCACGAATTCGCATCATTGCTCGTCCTCCAGCACTTTTCTGACGAGCATGCTCCCATGTGCCTTGCGCAACGCCAAGCAGGCGGTCAAACTCTCGACTCTTTTGTTATAAGATCACATAACAAAATCTTCATTCACGCCCTGGAGTCTCGCTATGCGCCGCCTGTTGCTCGCTTTGCCGTTTGCCCTGTTGCCACTGGCCGCCCAGGCCGCTGACGAACATAACCACGATCATGACCATGAACATGGCAGCCTGGACGCCCACGAGCACGGTGTTGGCCGCCTGAACGCGGTGCTGGACGGCAAGGCGCTGGAACTGGAGCTGGAAAGCCCGGCGATGAATCTGGTGGGTTTCGAGCACCTGGCCACCACCGATGCCGACAAAGCCAAGCTCGCCGCCGCCCGCAAGCAGTTGGAACAACCGCTGGTGCTGTTCAGCCTGCCCAAGGCCGCCGGTTGCGTGGTCAGTAGCCAGGAACTGGAAAGCCCGCTGTTTGGCGACAAGCCAGACGATGATCATGACCACGCCACTGATGGCAAAGGCGCGGCCGCCCATGACCATGACCATGATCACAGCGAAATCCACGCCCACTACCAGTTCACCTGCGCCAGCCCCGCGGCGCTGAAAAACCTCGACCTGGCGAACATCTTCAAGACCTTCCCCGCCACCCAGAAAATTCAGGTACAACTGATCGGCCCGAGCGGCCAGCAGGGTGTTGAAGCGACGCCTCAGGCCGCGACCCTGAAATTCTGACTCCACACGGTTGATGTAGGAGCGGGCTTGCCTGCGGTGCAGACGACGGGGGGAATCAGTACCCCCGCCCCGATCCCACCGCAGGAAAGCCAGCTCCCACGGTTGACCGCGCTCTGCAGGTGATACTGAGTTCCCATGACCCAAGCACTGATCGAACTGTCCGACCTGGGCTTTAACTGGCCCGGTCACCCCCAGTTGCTGGACATCCCGGCATTTCGCCTGGAGCCAGGGGAAACCCTGTTTCTGAAAGGCCCCAGCGGCAGTGGCAAAACCACCTTGCTCGGCCTGCTGGGTGGAGTGCAGATTCCCAGTCGCGGCAGCATTCGCCTGCTGGGCCAGGAGTTGACCAAACTGTCGGCCGGCGCCCGCGATCGGTTTCGGGTCGACCACACCGGCTATATCTTCCAGCAGTTCAACCTGCTGCCGTTTCTCTCAGTCCGCGAGAACGTCGAACTGCCCTGCCATTTCTCCAAGCTACGCGCACAGCGGGCGATCCAGCGCCACGGCAGTGTCGACCAGGCCGCCGCTACCTTGCTCGCACACCTGGGCCTCAAGGACCCTGATTTGCTTGGGCGACGCGCCGATGCGCTGTCGATCGGCCAGCAACAACGGGTGGCCGCCGCCCGGGCATTGATCGGCCAGCCGGAACTGGTGATCGCCGACGAACCGACCTCGGCCCTGGACCACGACGCCCGGGAAGCCTTCCTTCAATTGTTGTTCGCCGAATGCCGCGAAGCGGGCGCCAGCCTGTTGTTCGTCAGCCATGACCAGAGCCTGGCTTCGCTGTTTGACCGCAACCTGTCGTTGGCCGAGCTTAATCGCGCCGCCACGCCGCTCGAGGTTTGAGATGTATTTGTTCCGTCTAGCCATGGCCAGCCTGGCAAACCGCCGCTTTACCGCGATCCTGACGGCATTCGCCATCGCCCTGTCGGTGTGCCTGCTGTTGGCGGTAGAGCGTGTGCGTACCGAGGCCCGCGCCAGCTTTGCCAGCACCATCAGCGGCACCGACCTGATCGTCGGCGCCCGCTCCGGCTCGGTCAACCTGCTGCTGTATTCGGTGTTTCGCATTGGCAACGCGACTAACAACATCCGCTGGGACAGCTTCGAGCACTTTGCCGCCAGCCCGCAGGTGAAATGGGCGATCCCCATGTCCCTGGGCGACTCCCATCGCGGTTACCGGGTGATGGGCACCACCCAAGCCTACTTCGAACACTACCAGTACGGCCGCAAACAAAACCTGCAACTGGCCAGTGGCCGCGCGTTTGATACCGACCCGTTTGAAGTGGTGCTCGGCGCCGAAGTGGCCGACGCCCTGCATTACAAGCTCGGCGACAAGCTGGTACTGGCCCACGGCGTGGCAGTGGTCAGCCTGGTCAAGCACGATGACAAACCCTTCACCGTGGTCGGTATCCTGCAACGCACCGGCACCCCGGTGGACCGCACGCTGCACATTAGCCTGGGCGGCATGGAAGCGATCCATATCGACTGGCACAACGGCGTGCCCGCCCAGGGCAAAGGCCGGATCAGTGCCGACCAGGCGCGCAATATGGACCTCACGCCGCAAGCCATTACCGCGTTTATGCTGGGTTTGAATAACAAGATCTCGACCTTTGCCCTGCAACGGCAGATCAACGAATTTCGCGGCGAGCCGATGCTGGCGATCCTCCCCGGCGTGGCCTTGCAAGAGTTGTGGAGCATGATGGGCACCGCAGAAAAGGCGCTGTTCGTGATCTCGCTGTTTGTGGTGCTGACCGGATTGATCGGCATGCTCACCGCGATCCTCACCAGCCTCAACGAGCGCCGTCGGGAAATGGCGATCCTGCGCTCGGTGGGCGCACGACCGTGGCACATTGCGAGCCTGCTGATTTTCGAGGCCTTCGCCCTAGCGCTGGCCGGAGTGGTCGCGGGGGTTGGCCTGCTGTATGTGTGCATCGCCGCGTCCCGTGGCTATTTGCAGGCCAATTACGGCCTGGATCTGCCGCTCGCGCTGCCCAGCCCGTATGAATGGACGCTGCTCGCCGGTATTCTGGTCGCCGCCCTGCTGATGGGCAGCGTGCCGGCCTGGCGCGCCTATCGCCAATCGTTGGCCGATGGTCTGTCGATCCGTTTATAAGGAAGGCTTTGATGCGCCGTGCCCTGCTTGCGCTGTTACTGATGGTGGCCCTGCCCGCCTGGGCCGAGGCGCCCCGAGACTTGTCATGGCAAGAAATGATTCCGCCGGATGCCCCGGTGGAGGTGCCGAACATGACACCGCTGCACAACCTGTCGAACATGGCCGACGCCCTGGCGGCGGAAGCTGCGCCAGCGGCCAAACAGGATTTGCCCAACGCGCCGGTGGTAGCCACCCTCAACGGCCAGCATATCCGCCTGCCGGGCTACATCGTGCCGCTGGAGGTCAGCGAGGAAGGCCGCACCACTGAGTTTCTGCTGGTGCCGTACTTCGGCGCCTGCATCCACGTGCCGCCCCCGCCGTCGAACCAGATCGTGCATGTGCGCAGTGAGATTGGTGTGAAGCTGGAGGAGTTGTACCAGCCGTATTGGATCGAAGGCCAGATGCAGGTCAAGCCGTCTACCAGCGAACTGGCGGATGCTGGCTATCAGATGGACGCCGAGAAGATCTACATCTACGAGTTGCCGAACTAAACCCCGCCCTCAATAGCACCGCTATTGCAATGTGGGCGCGGTGTATTTGGCTGATCGCCGTTTCATTGAGCTGAGTCAAAGGCCCGGCCGCAACGATCTTTACCATTGGACACAGCCAACTAAAAACGTCCTTTGGAGCCACTCATGCACAAGTCACTGCTCAGCGCTTCCCTCTTCGCGCTTGCACTCGCCGCCCCTATCGCCCACGCCCACGAGGCTGGCGACATCCTCGTTCGCGCCGGTGCTATCACCGTTAACCCAAAGGCCGACAGCGGCAGCGTCAAGGTTGACCAGGGCCCATTGGCCGGCACCAACCTGGGTGGCAAGGCGACCATGAGCAGCGACACGCAGTTGGGTCTGAACTTCGCCTACATGGTGACCAACCACGTCGGTATCGAGCTGCTGGCCGCCACCCCGTTCGAGCATGATGTGAAGATCAAGAACACCGCCCTCGGCGCCGCCAACGGCAAGCTCGGCACCCTCAAGCACCTGCCACCAACCCTGAGCGTGGTGTACTACCCGCTGGACAGCAAGTCGCCGTTCCAGCCTTACATCGGTGCCGGTATCAACTACACCTGGATCTATGACGAACACGTCGGCAGCCGCGCCCAGGGCGAAGGTTTCAGCAACTTCAAGGCCGAGAACTCCTGGGGCTGGGCCGCACAGGTCGGCATGGACTACATGATCAACGACAAGTGGATGATCAACGGTCAGGTGCGTTACATCGACATCAGCACCAAGGCCACCGTCGACAACAACGCCCTGGCGGCGGGCACTCGTGCCAAGGTCAATGTGGACGTGGATCCGATGGTCTACATGGTCGGTATCGGCTACAAGTTCTAAACCCGACGTAACAAACGCCACACAACAATGTGGGAGCAGGCTTGTATGGGAGCTGGCTTGCCTGCGATAGCATCACCTCAGTGTCTTTGATAGACCGAGGTGTCTGCATCGCAGGCAAGCCAGCTCCTACACAAGCCGGGCTCCCACATTTTTTGTGTTCAGTCAGCTAGTGATGCCGGTAGAAGCGATCGAGCAACGCCGGCAGTCCCGCACGCCACGCCCGTGGTTTGATGCCGAATGTATGCAGGATCTTCTTGCAGGCCAGCACCGCATGTTGCGGTTCGTCGGCGGCATCCGGCCGCGCGGCATGGGCTTGGGCCGTCGGCGCTTCGACCGCCAGCGCATGGAAGTTACGCGCTTCGCTGAGGATCGCCTGGCCGAGGGCCACAGGCGTGGTCGCCTCTTGCCCCGCATAGTGGTAGGTGCCCCACAACGGTGCCGCACAATCGAGTTGCTTGAGCACCGAGATGATCACCCGTGCCGCATCGTCCACCGGTGTCGGGTTGCCCCGTCGATCGTCGGCCAGCAACAATTCCTCGGTTTTCTCGGCACGCGCCAGAAAACGTCCCAGCGTGCCGTCGACGCTGTCATCGAGCAACCAGCCAAAACGCAGCAGCACATGCTGCGGGCAGGTAGCGCGCACACTCTGTTCAATGCGCCATAGCGCCTGGCCACGCAGGCCCAGGGGCACCGGCTCGTCTTTTTCGCTGTAGGCGGTGGCGCGCGAGCCATCAAACACCCGGTAGCTGGAAGGTTGCAGCAGCGTGATGCTGTGGTGCTGGCACAATTCCGCCAGGCGCTCGACGGCGGATTCCTGCCCGGCCAGGCGAACCTCGTTCACGCTCTCGGCCTGGAACCAGTCGAAATAATAGGCGAGGTTGATCAAGGCATCGGGACGGGTGTCGTCGAGCAACTGGGTAAGGCTGGCGGCATCCCAGCCGTCTTGGGGCGGGCGCGGGGCGAGGAAACCGATATCTTCCTCCGCACCGAGGCGAATCAGCGCTTGCCCGAGAGCATTCCCGCCGCCCAGTAACATAAGGCGCATTCGCATAGATTGAGCAGGCCCGGTCTGTTTGGAACGATGGCTAGTATCGACAGGCGGTGACGCCATGCCGTAGGTGTTTGCCAGAATCGTTGCATTTTGCGGGTTTGTAGCGCAACCGTCACTTACTAAGTGGCTTTGGGCAGCGCGCCCTCCTCCTCAATCTGCGCCACACGCTGCGGCAAAAGCACCGGCTGTGGATAAGTTTGCGCGAAGTGTACTGCGGGGCAGTTATCCACAAGCTTTTTCAGACGCTGGTTGAAAGCGCGACTGACCGCGTACTGCCCACCAGACACCGCACGGAACTGCGCCGTCAGGACCACGCCATTGAGGTCCATCTTATCGACCCCAAACACTTCCAGCGGGCCTTGCAGGTTGTACTTGAGGAACACATCGTCGCGAATCGACTGCCCGGCTTCGCGGATCAACGCCACGGCCCCGTCCCCGTCGGGGTCATAGGTGAACTGCACCGAATGCAAAAAGCCCTTGCCGTCGCGCAGGTGCAGGGTGCGGATGGTCAGGCCATGGATGTGCCGTTTGTAGGACCGTCGAAACTTTCCTTCGAACACCACAGTCAGCCATTAACGAACGGAGGCTACTGCCCCGCCAACCCACGGGAGCCACCATGGCTGTGATTCCAGAATGGGTGCCTGTCACGCCCAGCGCTGCCATCACCCGCTTCAAGGTGCTGACGGTCAATACTCACAAGGGCTTCACTGCCCTCAATCGACGCTTCATCCTGCCGGAATTGCGCGAGGCGGTGCGCGGCGTGGCTGCCGATGTGGTGTTCCTGCAGGAGGTGCATGGCACCCATGAGCACCACCCGCGCCGCTACAGCAACTGGCCAAGCATGCCGCAGTACGAATTTCTCGCCGACAGTATCTGGCCGCAGTTCGCCTACGGGCGCAACGCGGTGTACCCCCATGGCGACCACGGCAATGCATTGCTGTCGAAATTCCAGATCATTCGCTATGACAACCTCGACATCTCCCAGAGCGGTCACGAAAGCCGCGGGCTGTTGCATTGTGTGTTGCGCCTGCCCGGCACCGGCCGGGAGGTGCATGCTATTTGCGTGCACCTGGGGCTGCGCGAGGTTCACCGCCAACAGCAGTTGAAACTGCTGGCGCAGCGGATCGCCGAGATCCCCGGCGAAGCACCGTTGATCGTCGCCGGCGACTTCAATGACTGGCGCCAGCAGGCCGACCTGAGCCACAGCGGCCTGCAGGAAGTGTTCGTGCAAGCCCACGGCAAACCGGCCCGTACGTTTCCGGCGCGCCTGCCACTGCTGGCACTGGACCGCATTTATGTGCGCAACCTCAAGGTCCATCAGCCGCAAGTGCTGACAACTCGCCCCTGGTCGCACCTGTCGGATCACGCGCCGCTGTCGGTGGAGATTGAATTATGAACGGCGCCGTGGAACACATCGCCACCGATCAGCCACCAGATGACACCAGGGCCAGGGATCTGGACTACGCCTGGCAGCCCGGCAACCAGGTGGAGTTGCTGGAAAACGGTGAGGCGTACTTCCCCAAGGTGTTCGAGGCCCTGCGCCAGGCTCGCCAGGAAATCCTCCTGGAGACCTTTATTCTGTTCGAGGACAAGGTCGGTCATGAACTGCACGGGATTCTGATCGAGGCCGCACAGCGTGGGGTGAAGGTGGTGGTCAGCCTTGATGGCTTTGGCTGTGGCGAACTGAGCCCGGGGTTTCTCGGCGAGCTGGCACAGGCCGGGGTCACGGTGCAGATGTTTGACCCGGCGCCCAAGACCCTGGGGTTTCGCACCAACTGGTTTCGCCGCTTGCATCGCAAGATCGTGGTGGTAGATGCCACGGTGGGGTTTATCGGCGGGATCAATTTTTCCGCCGACCACCTGGCGGACTTCGGGCCCGAGGCCAAGCAGGATTATGCGGTGCAGGTGATCGGGCCGGCCGTGGCCGACTTGCATCACTTTGCCCTGGCACAAAGCGGGCGCCCGGTGCGTACGCGGCGTGGCTGGCGACGTCAGCAACGGCCTGCCTGGGCTACAGAGGAAGGTGATGGCCTGGTACGCCTGATCTACCGCGACAACCTGCAACACCGCTCCGATATCGAAGAAGCCTACCTGCACGCCCTGCGCCACGCCCGCCAGCGCGTGGTGATCGCCAATGCCTATTTCTTTCCCGGCTATCGTCTGCTGCGCGAACTGCGCAATGCCGCGCGGCGTGGGGTGCAGGTGCAACTGATCATGCAGGGCCAGCCCGATGTGCTGCTGGCCAAGCTGGCGGCTCGCATGCTCTACGACTACCTGCTCAAGGAAGGCGTGGTGATCCACGAATATTGCCAGCGCCCGTTGCACGGCAAGGTAGCCCTGGTGGACGAAGCCTGGAGCACCGTGGGCTCGAGCAACCTCGACCCGTTGAGCCTGTCGTTGAACCTGGAAGCCAACGTGCTGATTCATGACCGGGGGTTCAATCAACAGTTGTTCGAGCGCCTGGAAGACTTGAGCCGCAACCACTGCAAGACCATGCCGGAAAACCGTACCCCACGCGGCTGGTTATGGCGGGTGACCGTGGGGTTTGTGGTGTTCCATGTGCTGCGGCATTTCCCGGCCTGGACCGGCTGGTTGCCTGCCCATAAACCGCGCTTGAAACCCTTTGTCCATGACCGGAGCCAGGACCATGAGCCAAGCCCACACGGCTGATGCCAGCCCCCGCGGTTTCAAGCGCTGGAAGAAACCGCTGACCATCGCGTTCTTTCTGCTGCTGATCGTGCTCTTCACCCTGCTCGCCCGGCGTATCGACTGGAGCGAGGTGTTCGACACCCTCGGCGACTTCAAGCTGCGCACCTTGTGGATCGCCGCCGGGCTGACCTTGTGCAGTTTCCTGGTGTATGCGTGCTTTGACCTGATCGGCCGCACCTACATCCGCCAACCCTTGCGCTGGAAGCAGATCCTGCCGGTGGGCATCATCAGCTATGCGTTCAACCTCAACCTCAGCGCCTGGGTCGGCGGGATTGCCATGCGCTATCGGCTGTATTCGCGGCTGGGGGTGAGCAACGGCAATATCGCAAAAATCCTCGGCTTGAGCCTGGCCACCAATTGGTTTGGCTATATGGCCCTGGCCGGCGTGGTGTTCAGCAGCGGCCTGGTGACGATGCCGCCGGGCTGGAAGCTCAGTAGTGGCGCGCTGCAAGGAGTTGGCGTGTTGCTGATCGTTGCGAGCCTCGGCTATCTGGCTGCGTGTCAGTTCTCGAAGAAGCGCGCCTGGTCGATTCGCGGGATCGAGATCAACCTGCCGTCGCTGCGCATGGCGTGCCTGCAACTGGCGCTCGGCGCGTTGAACTGGTCGCTGATGGCGGCCGTGATTTTCACCTTGCTGCCGGCGAAGCTGGACTACCCGCTGGTGCTGGGGGTGTTGCTGATCAGCGCGATCGCCGGGGTGCTGACGCATATTCCGGCCGGCCTTGGCGTGCTGGAAGCGGTGTTTATCGCGCTGCTGCAACATGAAGCGTCACGGGGCAGCCTGCTCGCCGGATTGATTGCTTACCGGGCGATCTATTTTATTTTGCCACTGCTGGTAGCGCTGCTGATGTACCTCACGGTGGAGGCGAAGGCCAAGGCCTTACGGGTGAAGAAAACACCCGCGTGAAACCCGTCATCAGGATTGGATGATGCTCAAGCGCTCGCCCACCACCATCTCGGTGATCCAGTCCACCAGGATCGAGGTGTAGGCCTGCTGGGACACCGGGTCGCTCAAGGAGTGATCGCCACCGTCGATGATCCGGTGGGTCAGCGAATGGGTCTGCTGGCATGCAGCCCGGTAGCTCATGATGGTGGCGTGGGGCACGTGGTCATCGGTTTCCGATTCGACAATCAACACATCACCGGTAAACGCCGCACAGGCGTGCAATGCGCGATTGCTCTGGGCGTGTACCAGGGTGCTGCGGTAATCCATCAAGTCGACTTTATCCAGGTCGCGCTTGGGCGTGTGCCATTCCTGGTCGCGGTACAGCGCCGGTACCCGCAGCGCCAGCCAGCGCACCGGGCGCAATGACGTGAGGATCGCCGCCAGGTAGCCGCCATAACTGGTGCCCACCACCGCTACCGCCGAGGTGTCGATGGCCGGGTGCGCCAGCAATCGATCATAGGCCGCCAGCAAGTCCCGCAGGTTGTCTTCGCGGGTGACCCGCGACAAGGGGATGCCGTTGCCCGCGTGCCCGCGCAGATCAAAGGTCAGGCACACGCAGCCCAGGCCGGCGATACCTTTGGCCCGTTCCAGGTCCCGTTCCTGGCTACCGCCCCAGCCATGCACAAACAACACACCCGGCACTTTTGATTTGGGGCTGAGGAAGGTCCCGCTCATCTGTTCGTCGTCGATATCAATGGTGATGGTTTCGCTTCTAGCCGTCATAAGGTTGGACCGTTACGTACTTGAGAAGAAAGTCGCCGTGCTCTGCCGGGCCGCGATAGATCTCGATCGCATGGGCGGGCAGTGGCTGGTCGATATAGGTTTCGACGGACGACACACGAATCGCGCGCAGGCCGGGATCATTGATAAAACTCTGCAGCGCCGCGACCTCGGCGCTACTGGCACCGCCCATGCGCCAGGACTGCTCCAGCACCCCGCTGCGGCGCGTGCCTTGGCTGTCCAGGCCCTGGGCGATATCGTAATTGCGCCGCGAGGCATAAAACCCAGGATAGGCTTCATCGGCGGCGTTATCGAACACTTGTGCCTGCTCGATGGCCAGGCGCACGTCATCCTCCAGCGCCAGGGCCAGCAACGCGTCGTAATACCCCGGTACCACCAGCAGGTTGGAGCCGCCATAGACCGCTTCGCCCTGCCCGTCCTGGGTCAGGTATTGCTCGCCGCAGTAACTGAATACACGACCGCCAATAAAGCTCTGGCCGACACTGTGGGTGACGACCTCCTGTAAATCCTGCTCCAGTACTACGCCTTGAGTGAACAGCTCTGGCATGTCCGGGCGGGCGAGGATCAGCTCCAATTGCTTGAGGCTTTCGATCACCTCCTGACCACGACCGGCACAGGCATGCACCGGCTTCAGGCGAATCGGCCCACTGTCCAGCAACTGTGTGGCGGCGATGCGGGCATCCTCCATGGCAAACACGCTCAAGCCATCGAGGACCACCCCGCGTACCCGCTCGGCAAACAGCGGCGACCAGCCCTCGGGGGCCACTGCATCAGGGGCGTGCAGGCCATGGGTGATGGCTTTGGTGCAGATAAAATCGTGGTCCACATAACCGCCCCACAAGTCCTCCGGCCCCTTCACGCCCAGGCTCAGTGCCTGGGCCGCGCCTATCAGGGTCTGGGTTGGCAGCAGGTAAAGATCGGCGGGGGAATGCAGGTCGGCGCTGTAGCTGACGCCGTAGTCGAGCCCGAGGATCTGCGCCAGCCAACGGGCCAGGGCGCGGTTGGTTTCCACTTCGTGCAACGGTGCATCGGGCCGGACCGAGTGCGCCACCACGGCTTTTTTGCGGTTGGTCGGGGTCATGCGTCCCCCTTGGGCAAGGCTTGCAGGTGTGTAGTGCAAGGGTTGCAGGGATCAGGCCAAGGCGCAGTCGGGGCAAAGGGTTGGCGGATCAAGTGGTTAGGGGGCAAGCAGTAGCATTTGGCCTGCATCATTCTGCACGACGGGCCGAGGAGGGTCCGGCGTTCTGCACGATCCAGGGCGCGGGGCGATTAAAAATATGGGCTTGTCCGCGATAGCGGTCTATCAGTGAGTACCGCTCTGACTGATCCACCGCTATCGCGGGCAAGCCCTAATGCCAGTCAGTTAAGCGCAGATCCCCTGTGGGAGCGGGCTTGCTCGCGAAAGCAGTGGGTCAGTCAACATCAATGTTGGCTGGGCCGACGTC
>LNAP01003203.1_pt1 | contig 33854 bp, 31 predicted proteins | sample 602601 | NCBI WGS metagenome assembly LNAP01 (sample SAMN02440304, study PRJNA202911) | soil metagenome | biome: Subtropical and temperate rainforests or woodlands; isolation source: soil samples (1 kg each in a 20% v/v slurry with milli Q water) were... ...
TCGCCCCAATCCTCGGGAATCTCTTTCCAGCGCTGATGGGCTTCCTGCAAAAACCTCAGGTACGGTGCACCGTGCACCGCCAGCAGCGGATCGAGCCCGGCATCGGTCGGTTGCTCAACGGCAAAACCCAACGCGTGAGACGCCTGCACCAGGCGCTGCGCACGCTCCGGCACTTCCTGCGGTGTGCGCATCTGGCCACGGGAGTAGTAGCTGCGTGGGTGGTGAAGCAATTGTTCGGGGTGGAAAAAACTGCGCATGGAATGAATACCTGTCAGTTAACGTAGATTCTGGAATCGAGCACGCCCGCTCCCACATTGACTGCGTTTAGTCAGTTTTTACCGCGCGTGCCAACACGGCATTGAGCAACACATCGGTGCCCTGGCGCACATCCTCGGGCAGCACATCTTCCGCTTCGTTATGGCTCAGGCCACCCACGCACGGGATGAACACCATGGCCGTCGGGCAGTACCGCGCCAGGTGGATCGCATCATGTCCGGCGCCGCTGACAATTAGCCCAGGGCGTCCACGGCCTGTTGCACCGCCGCCACGCAGTCCACGTCGAACGGCGTCGCCGGGCTGATCCAGTGCGGGGTGATCGTCAGTTGCAAGCCGCGATCGTCGGCTATCGCCTGAAGCCGCGCACGGACCTGTTGTTCCATGGCCTCGATGGTTTCATCACGGTGATGTCGCAGGTCGACGGTGAAGTTCACCAGCCCCGGAATGGTGTTGCGCGACGATTTGTTGATGCTCAATTCACCGACCGTGGTCAAGCCTTCGGGAGCGAAGTCCGCCGCCAGGCCTTCGATGGCCTGGATCATCTGCGCCACGCCGTACAAGGCGTCCTTGCGCAGCGGCATAGGCGTGGTGCCGGCGTGGGCCGCCATGCCTTCGACCCGTACATCAAGCCAGCGAATCGCCTGGCCGCCGCTGACGACGCCGATGCTCTTGGCGTTGTCTTCGAGGATCGGCCCTTGCTCGATGTGGGCTTCAAAGTACGCATCCACCGCGCCGCCGAGCGGGCGCTCGCCAGCATAACCGGTACGTTGCAGCGCCTCGGCGACGCTGATCCCATCGATATCGCGCACTGCCAGCGCAGCGTCCAGATCCATGATTCCGGTGAACACCGCCGAGCCGAACATGGCCGGGGTGAAGCGTGCGCCTTCTTCGTTGGTCCACACCGCCACTTCCAGCGGCTTGCGAGTCTGAATGCCCAGATCGTTCAGGCAGCGCACTACTTCCAGGCCGGCGAGCACGCCGTACACGCCATCGAAACGCCCGCCTTCGGGCTGGGTGTCGAGGTGGCTGCCCATCATCACCGGCGCGGCATCAGGATCGGTGCCGGCGCGGCGGGCAAACAGGTTGCCGATGGCATCCACGCTCAGGGTCATGCCGGCTTCGCGGCACCAGTGGGCAAAGAGTTCCCGACCGGCCTTGTCCTCGTCGCTCAGGGCCAGGCGGCAGCTGCCGCCGCGGGCGGTGGCGCCGATTTCGGCCATCGCCATCAGACTCGCCCAGAGGCGTTCGCCATTGATCTTCAACATGTGTTTCTCCAGGAAATTCGGGGTCAGGCCTTGGCCAGTTCCAGGCGTTCAGCGCTGGCATGGCGACGGGCAAGGGACAGGACACACAGCAGTGAAGTCGCGGCGATCAGGCTGTAGAACACCGCCATCGGCCACCACTGGCCGACGAACCTGTGTGCCAGCAGCGTACCGATCAGTGGCGTCAGGCCACCGGCCACAGCGCCGCAAATCTGGTACGCCAGAGAGATCGCGGTGTAGCGCACACGGGTCTCGAACATGCCGCTGACGTAGCCGGCGATCACCGCGTAGAACGACGCCATGCACACCACCGCCAACGCAATGCCGAGGATGATCAGCGGCGCCTTGGCCGAACTGACCAGCACGAACATCGGGTACGGCGAAGCCATCGCCAGCAGCGACACCAGGCACAGGAAGCGGGTGGCGCCAATCTTCTCGGCGACCCAGGCCGCCAGCGGTTGGACGCAGAACTGGATGATCGCGACGACAAACAGACACTCAAGGATCAGCGAGCGCGGCAGTTCCAGTTGCTGAGTGGTGTAGGCGATCATGAAGGTGTTGGTGAAATACACCCCGGCGATCCCCAGGGTGTTGGCGCCAATGCACAGCAACAATGGACGCCACGCGGTGCGCAGCACTTCCATGACCGGCGCCTGCTCCTTGCGTTTGTTTTTGCTCGCCAATTCGCGGCTGGCGAGAAACTCCGGCGACTCATTGACCCCCAGGCGAATCGCCAGGCCCACCAGTAGCAACAACGAACTGGCGAGGAACGGCAGGCGCCAGCCCCAGCTCATCAGGTCTTCTTCCGGCAGACGGGTGACGGCGCTGAAGGCCAGCAGCGACAGGATCAAACCCGCCGGGCTGCCCAGTTGCGCAAACGAGGCAAAGAAATTGCGCCGGCCTTTTGGCGCATGCTCGCCTGCCATCAGCACCGCCCCGCCCCACTCGCCACCCACGGCAATGCCCTGGACGATGCGCAACAGAATCAGCAGCACTGGGGCAGCGGCGCCGATTTGCGCGTAAGTCGGCAGCAAGCCGATGCACACCGTGACCACGCCCATCATCAACAAGGTGATGATCAGCGACTTCTTGCGGCCGATACGGTCACCGATATGACCGAAGACAATCCCGCCCAACGGCCGCGCAAAGAAACCCACGGCGAAGGTGCCGAAAGCGGCCATGGTGCTGAACAGCTTGTCGTCCGAGGGGAAGAACAGCGCACCGAACACCAGCGCGGCGGCGGTGGCGTAGATGTAAAAGTCGTACCACTCGATCATGGTGCCAATGAAGGCAGCGGCGGCCGCACGGCGCGGCTGGGACGAAGCTTGAGGCTTCATGGGTCGGGCTCCTTTGGTTATTTTTCTGGCAGGAGAGAAACGGCAAATCCGCGGCGCTCTGGCGGCGCCGGTCTGGGGATGATTTTTCGTTCCGGGACCATGATTAGTCAATTTTCTATTTATTATTCGAAGTATTACTTAAGCTTATAATTGAGGGCGACAGTCGAATGCGATGTGCAACGCACAGGCGTTGAGCAGAATGTAAACGGGGGTCTGCAATGTCAGTTACAGGTCGCGGCTCTTCTCGACAGGCAGCAATCGATCAAAAGCGAACCCTTATCGGCCCGGGGTCGCTTGGTACTCTTCAAAATGATGCCGCAACAATGGCATCTCTCGCTAATAGCCAACGTAGACAGGTTCTCGCCCATAAAACCCTTCCGGCCAGCACTATAAGTAGCAAGCTATTTGTTAACGAAAGTCTGAAGTATTCATTTGAACTTTCAGATTCTTTCAGTGCGCGGCCTGTGCCTAACATCGACTCCACAGCGAACCAGCCTCTTGGCAGCCTGGCGCCGTCGAAGTGCATTTGCAGTAAGCCTTGGGATTTTTGAGGATCACCGATGAAGCTGGAAATTTTCCGCACGCTGTGGGGTTACACCGCCAGCAAGGCTCAAGCGCTCGAGGAGTTGCTGCAAGCGGGCTTTGATGGCATGGAAGCGCGCCTGCCACTGGACGCCCGTGAACGGGGCGAGTTCGCCGCCTTTCTCCAGGCCAATCGCCTGGGCTATATCAGTACAGTCTTCACCGCGTATGACGTGCTGCCGGACCAGTCGGCATCCCCCGCCATTCACCTCAATGACCTCGACCAGAAACTCGCCTGGGCCGCTGAACTCGGCCCGCGCTTCGTCAACGTGCTGGCGGGCAATGACCGCTGGTCCTTGCCACAGCAAGTGGAGTTTTTCGGCCAGGCGCTGGATCTGGCGCGCAAGCACGGCCAGGTCTGCAGTTTCGAAACCCACCGTTCGCGTTCGCTGTTCAACCCCTGGGTGACCCTGGAGTTGATCCGGCAACTGCCCGACCTGTTGTTCACCAGTGACATCAGCCACTGGGTCGTGACCTGCGAGCGCCTGTTGAATGACCCGGCCGATGACCTGAGCGCTTTCATCGAGCGGGTTCACCATATCCAGGCCCGGGTCGGTTACGACCAGGGCCCGCAGGTTCCGCACCCGGCGGCTCCCGAATATGCAAGGGAACTGGCCTTCCACCAGCAGCACTGGGAAAGCATCTGGCGTTCGCAGCAAGCCCGCGGTTACAAGGTCAGCACCCTGACCCCGGAATTCGGCGCCGACGGCTACCTGCATCATTTGCCCTTCACCAATGTCCCGGTCGCCGACCTGTGGTCGTTGAACGTGTGGATGGGCCAGACCGAGCGCGAACACTTCGACCGTTTCAGCCACTCAAGCCATCCTTAGGGAGCCGATGCGTCATGCCTGACAATAAAAACAACAGCGCCAGCACTGACACACAAAAAGCCAACTTCAACAGCATCCCGGTGGTAAACATCGCCGGTCTGTTCAGCTTTGAGCTGGAACACCGCCTGGCCGTTGCCGAACAATTGGGGCGCGCCGCCAGCGAGGTCGGTTTCCTCTACATCACCGATCACGGTATCGACCCACAATTGATCGCCAACCTGCGCAAGGCGGCCAAGGACTTTTTCGACCAGCCCTTCGACACCAAGATGCAGCACTACATCGGCACCTCCCAAACCCACAAGGGATTTGTGCCCGAAGGCGAAGAGGTCTATTCCAAGGGCAAGCCGGACCACAAGGAAGCCTTTGACGTCGGCTTCGAAGTCCCGGCCGATGACCCGCTGGTGCTGACCAACACGCCATTGCTGGGACCCAATGACTGGCCGCAGTTGCAAGGTTTCAAGGCGTCGGTGCAGGCCTACTATGAAGCCATCTTCGCCTTGGGCCGGCGCCTGTTCGGCGGCTTCGCCCTGACCCTGGGCCTGGAAGAAAACTATTTCGACAGCGTCCCCCGTCCAAGCTGCGCCTGATCCACTACCCCTTCGACGGCGCAGCCCATGACGCACCGGGTCTTGGAGCCCATACTGATTACGAGTGCTTCACCATCCTTTTGGCCGACAAACCAGGCCTTGAGGTGATGAACAACCTTGGCCAATGGATCGATGCACCACCGATTGCCGATGCCTTTGTGGTCAACATCGGCGACATGCTGGAAGTGATGACCGCAGGCGCATTCGTAGCCACCGCGCACCGGGTTCGCAGCGTGAAGGAGGAACGTTATTCCTTTCCGCTGTTTTATGCCTGCGACTATCACACCCAGATCAAACCACTGCCCGGGTTCGCACAGGCAGGCAACGACTACGAAGAAATCACCATCGGCGAACACATGTATGGCCAGGCGCTGCAGACCTATCAGTATCTGCGCCAGAGGGTGGCCAACGGGGAAGTTCAACTGCCAGGCAAGGCACGCAAGCCCGCCAGTTTCGGACATTTGAAAAATCAGGCTCAACTGTCCTGATTGAAGTTTTCAGCTAACCCCTACCTACGCCGGAGTCAGTACATCATGAAAAACAATAAGAAAAACCTTTTGAGCCTGGCTGTGTTGGCAGCCGGGATGTTCGGTGCCTCGGTGAGCATGGCCGCGGCAGACACGTTCAAGGTCGGCATGGAGATCACCTACCCTCCCTTTGAGTCCTATGACAAGGACAAAAACGTGGTGGGTTCGGACCCCGAACTGGCAACGGCACTGGCCAAGCACATGAACGCCAAGGTGGAGTTCGTCGACACCAAGTTCCCGAGCCTGATCCTGGGCTTGAACTCCGGTAAGTACGACGCAGTCATTTCCGGCATGTACATCACGCCAGAGCGCCAGACTCAGGCCCAGACCATCGCCTACGCCAACACTGGTGCCGCGGTCATGGTGCCCAAGGGCAGCGAGATCAATGCGAAGAAGCCTGAAGACCTGTGCGGCCTGAAACTGGGCCTGGAACAAGGCACCACCTGGGTCAAGGAATTCAAGAAGCTCTCCGACGACTACTGCGTGCCGAACAACAAAGGCGCCATCACCGTCAGCGAGTACCCTTCGGCCCCCGAAGTGACCCAAGCCTTGTTGTCCAAGAACATTCAGGCCCAGGTTGAAATCGCCGGCGCGGCAAAAATGATCGCGGAAAAGACCAACGGCCGGGTAGTCATCACCACCGAGCATCCGATTTATCAGCAAACCCTGGGCATCTTCGTCAAGAAAGGTAACGACGAAACCTTCCAGGCCGTGCAAAAGGCCTTCGAGGAGAGCAAAAAGAGCGGTGAATACGCCGCAATTCTCCAGAAATATGGCTTGGAAGAACCGACTGCCAATTAAGAACCTGTCCTTGTAGTCTGGTCATCTGCCTCCCCTGCACCGGGGCGGCAGATCGAGGTGCCCCATGCAATTCGATTGGTCATATTTCCTGTCCCTGTTCTCCCTGCCGGACTTCTGGAAGGCCTGCGTAACGGTGGTCCAGCTCAGCGCCCTGGCCTGGTTCATCGGCATGCTGCTGGGTTTTGTCCTGGCCACGGCCAAGCTGTCCCACACGCCCTTGCTGCGCATTCCCGCAGCGGTCTACATCTGGTTCTTCCGCAGCATACCGTTGCTGGTGCTGGTGGTCTTCGTCTACAACCTGCCGCAACTGTTTCCCGGTAGCGGACCGATTCTGTCCAACCCCTTCTACTCGGGCCTGCTGGCCCTGGTGGTCACTGAAGCGGCGTACATGGCGGAAATCCATCGTGGTGGCCTGATCTCCGTGGCCAAAGGCCAGAAGGAAGCCGGGCGCGCCCTGGGTGTCGGCCTGTTCGGCATGCAACGCTTGATCGTGATCCCCCAGGCATTCCGTATTTCGCTGCCCACGCTGATCAATGAATACATCACGGTGGTCAAGCTGACATCGCTGGTCTCGGTCATCTCCCTGACCGAAATCCTCACGGTCGGCCAACGCCTCTATGCCACCAACTTTCTGGTCATGGAAACCCTGGCGGCAGTAGGCGTCTATTACGTGTTGATCGTCACCGTGTTCGGTTTTTTCCTGCAGCGCCTGGAGCGCTACCTGGACCTGAACTTCCGCAAGCCTCACACACTCGATGCGGCCGCCATAGCCAACTTCAGGGCCAGCGCCGAAGCGTTGCCCGACACTGCGCGCAAAGCGGCAGGCAACAATGCGACGCCCATCCTGCAACTGAAGAACATCCAGAAAAGCTATGGCACCCACCAGGTGCTGATGGGCATCGACCTGAATGTCGAATACGGCCAGGTGGTCTCGATCATCGGGCCATCCGGCTCCGGCAAGACGTCGCTGATCCGCACCGTCAACGGCCTGGAAACCATCGATACCGGCGATATTCTGTTGTTCGGCGAAAAATTCATCGAAGCGTCGGACAAACCCAACAGCACCCGCCTGCGCAAAGGCGTGCGGCACATCGGCATGGTGTTCCAGAACTTCAACCTGTTCCCGCACCGCACCATTCTCGACAACGTCACCCTGGCGCCCCGTTACCATGGCCAGCCGGGCGAGCTGAGTGAACATCGTGCCTATGCGCTACTGGACAAGGTCGGCCTGCTGGCCCATGCCCACAAGTACCCGCACCAGCTCTCCGGTGGGCAGCAACAGCGCGTGGCGATCGCTCGAGCCCTGGCGATGGAACCGCAGATCATGCTGTTCGACGAGCCGACCTCGGCCCTCGACCCGGAACTGGTCAACGACGTGCTGAACGTGATCCGCGACCTGGCCAAAGAGGGCATGACCATGCTGATCGTGACCCACGAAATGGACTTTGCCATGTCGATATCCGACCGGGTCGTATTCATGGAGAACGGTAATATTCAACTGGATGCCGCACCTGAAACCATACGATGCGATGCCGAAGGAGAACGAGTGCGGCGCTTCATGGGCATCAGTGCTCGATCGCCAAGCCGGTCTGCAACGGTGGATCATGCATGAATAGGCGACCACTTTCTTTGAGCTTTCTTCTTTCAGGAAAACGCACATGAATCTGGGAATAGCAGGACGCTGGGCGCTGGTCTGCGCCGCCAGCAAAGGTCTGGGCAAAGCCTGCGCACAGGCACTCGTCCATGAAGGCGTGAACGTGGTGATCACCGCACGCGGCGAGCACACGCTCAATGAAACAGCCCGTGAGCTCAGAGCGCTGAATCCTGAAGTGACGGTCATCGCCGTAGCCGGAGACATTTCGACGGCCGAGGGTCGGGCGGCAGCGCTCATGGCCCATGAGCATTTCGATATCTTGATCAACAACGCTGGAGGCCCTCCCCCCGGGGATTTTCGCGAATGGAATCGCGACGCCTGGCTCAAGGCGCTGGATGCCAACATGCTGACGCCTATCGAGTTGATCAAGGCAACGGTAGACGGTATGGCGGCACGTGGATTTGGTCGAATCATCAACATCACGTCGAGTGCCGTGAAGTCCCCTATCGAAAGCCTGGGCCTGTCCAACGGCGCGCGCAGTGGTCTGACGGGCTTTATCGCAGGGCTTGCCCGGCAAGAAAACATCGCCAGTCGCAATGTGACGATCAACAACCTGCAACCAGGCTCATTCGACACCGATCGACTGCGTGACAACCTGGTCGCTGCTGCCCAGGAATCGGGGCAGGACAGCGAGGAATTCCTTGGCCAATGCCGTAGCGAAATTCCTGCCAAACGCTTCGGCTCACCCGAAGAGTTCGGTGCGCTGTGTGCCTTCGTTTGCAGCAACCATGCGGGCTACCTGACCGGGCAGAACCTGTTGATCGATGGAGGGGCCGTTCGCTCCAGCCAATAATGGGCAAGGGCTATGCAGGTGTACCCGGGCAATCAGGCTTGAGTTCGCGGCCTCGCCCGGGTGAGCGTTGCTAATCAGGGTTTACGCGCAATGATCACCTGACTTTTCGCCACCACGGCATCCAGCGCCTGCTTGATCTGTGCGCCCCGTGGCGAAGCCAGAATCGCCTGCCAGGTATCCGCCCAGTGGTTGAGCAACGGATGATTCGGGTTGCTGAAATCGACCTTGGCTTCCCAGAACAACAGCATCCACATCGACCAGTAGAACCCGTACTGGCTGTGGCTGATCACTTCCAGGCCGGCATCGCTGACCATGGCCTTGAACTGCTCTTCGCTGATGATGCGGATGTGGTTGGGCTTCTGGAAATACTCGGCCGCCGCGATATCTTTCTGCAGGTCTTCGGAGCTGGGGTGCGGGACGCTCAGCAGGTACAGCGCGCCCGGTTTACCGACGCGCACCAGTTCAGCGAGGAACTGAGCCGGATCGTCCACGTGCTCGATGACCTCGGTCGACACCACCCGCGTGGCGGTCGCATCGGCAATCGGCAGCGGGTTGCAGTCGGTGACATGGCATTCGACGTCGCGGGCCGGTGTATCGCTCAGGCGCTGGCGGGTCGCTTCGACCTTGGCCGCGTCGATATCGGCGATGATGATCTTCGCCCCGCGCATCCCGCAGAAATGCACGTTGCCGCCAACATCCAGCAGTGTGTCCTCGGGGGTCACCGGGAATCCGGTAAACAGTTCGCCGGTCTGCTGATTGAACCAGCCGCTGAGCATCGCATCGTGCAGGCCGAGCATGTAAGGGTCGACTCTCTCCGCCACTGGCGCCGCGGGCGGTGTCTCTGGCTGCACAGGTGCGGGCGTGCCCGCCGTGAGTTTCTTCAAAAGGCTCAGCATGAGGTGGCTCCAGAGGATGTGACGGCTGTTCGGGAAGTGCCCAGGCGTTTGACCAGCGAGGCGCCGCGGTTGCGCATGGGCATTTCGATGATGCGATAGTTGAGTTCGCTCAGCAGCACGATCAGGCCGCCAGCCATCAGCAACATCAAGATCGGATGGCCAGCCGGACTGGGCAGCCCGGCAGCCTGCAAACGGAAAATGAACTCACGAACCAGCAAGTAGGCCGGGATATGGATCAAGTAAATCCCATAGGAACGGCTGCCGACCCACGTCATCAGGTTTTTGAACACGCCGCGCGGCAACAGGTAATCGCGGTTGTAAGAAGCGATCCAGACCAGCAGCGCGCACAGCACCGCAATCACGCCGATCCGGTAAGAGGTGAAGGTGAAACGATCCGTTGCCATGAAGCTGAGCAGCAACGACAGCGCGATCAATGCGGCAACGCCCGCCCATGGACGACGCAAGAATTTTGGCTCCCAGCGCAGGTACGACGGTTGTGTACTCCACATCGCCAACAGCACGCCAAGGGCCAGCGCATCGGTGCGCACTACCATCAGGATCGGCGTGCGCAAGGTGAACAATTGCACCGCAACCAGCGCCAGCAACGCCCACACCAGGTGCTTGCGAAACAGCACGATCATCAGCGGAAACAGCAGGTAGAACTGCTCTTCCAGCGACAGGCTCCAGTACACGAAACTGGTGCCGTACTCGTAGTGATAAAAACTGTCGGCAAAGCGGAAATTGGCGTATTGGGCGATGCCGGCCAGGGTCGCTTGAATGTTCGCGTGCAGGGTGCCGAACGCGCCGGAGCGGTTGAGAAAAAGGCACGCCAGCAACATCAGCGCCAGCCATAACCAGGCTGAAGGGAGCAATCGAAAGGCCCGTCTCAACCAGAAATTACGCGTCTGTTGCCAATATTCCTGACGCGATGTGCAACGGCGCAAGGCCGGGATCAGGCTGCGGGCAATGACGAAGCCCGAGATCGCGAAAAACAGATCCACGCCCCACCACGGCTGACTGTACAGCGTGATGACTTGCAACAACGGCACGGCCGCCGCGAACAGGCTGTCCTGCAGGTGATGAAACAGCACCCCGAGCACCGCAATGCCGCGCAACAACTCGATGTCCATGATCCGTTTTTCGTTGCTCATGCGCCCTCCTGGACTTGAGGTTTGCGAGCAATGATCACCTGGCTCTTGGGCATGAACTGATCCAGCATCTGCTTGATCGCCAACCCATCGGGTTGGGCCAGCAAGTCCTGCCAGGTTTTCGCCCAGCTCTCCATCAGCGGCGGATACGGCGCCTGAATCCGGTCGCGAACCGCGCCACCCAATTCACGCCCGGCAGCCCGCTCGCTGGCCCAGAAAAAAATCATGCCCATGACCCAGAAAAACGATGCTCGATGACCAGGCCCGCGTCTTCCACCAGCGCGGCGAATCGCTCGGGGCTGAAAATCTGTACGTGATTGGGCGATTGGAAATAGCTGGCCGGAGCGATGCCCTTCTGCAAATGTTCGCCCACCGGGGACGGCACGCTCAGCAGATACAGCGCGCCGGGGCGGCCCATGCGCACCAGTTCGGCCATGAAGGGTTCTGGCTGATCGATGTGTTCCAGTACTTCCATGCACACGACTTTGCTGGCGCAGCCCTCGGCCAACGGCAGCGGCAAACTGTTGCTGACCAACCCCAGGCTCGGCTTGTCTGATTGCGCCGCCACTTGCCGGGCAAGTTCGCGGACCTTGTCGTGTTCACTGTCGGTGAAAATCACCGAAGCGCCCTGGCGGACCGCGAACAAAGTCGCCACGCCTTCACCGCAGCCGACATCCAGCAAGGTGTCGTCGGCGGTGATGGCAAACCCTTTGAGCAATTCACCGCTGTCACCGAGAAACCAGCCGTCGAGCAGGGCATCGTACAAACCGATGTCCCTGGGCGAGACCCGCGTTTCTGCTGGGGCGACCGCTACCGGTGCGGGCCGCAACTTCGCAAGCAGGCGCCGAATCATGTGCCCGACGCTTGTGCGCAGTTTGCTTCACGCCGTTGCCGCAACTGCTCGAACACGGCCTTCAGGCGCTGTTCGGCAACGGCCTGGCTGCAAAACCCCTGCAGGCTGCCCACGGCATGGGCCGACATTCGCTGATAGCGCTCGACGTCCTGCCTGGCGACGTCATGGCTGGCGGAAAATGCCGTACACAGTGAGTCCCAATCCGTGACGTAACGCAGGGTACGATACGCTGCGCGAGGATCGTGGGGCCAGGATGTCAGTTCGTCGGTGCCTTCGACGATAAACGCGTTGTCACGGTCGATGTAGTCGGCCATGGCGGTGTTCAGCGGCGCAATGGCCGGCTTGCCGCAGGACATGAACTCCATCAACGGCAGGCATTGGCCTTCGCCGTAGGAGCAGTTGACGACGTAACTGGTGGCCTCGACCAGGCGCTCGTAGTCGATGTCGGACAGAAAGCCGTGGATCAGCACGATGCGGCACTGGTAGGACTGATTCTTGTAGACGTGGTGCAGCATGTCGTTCAAAGCGTTGGCGATGTCATGGTGCGTGAGCTTGAGCACCAGGGTCGCGTCGGGCATGTCGCGAAAGGCCGTGCAGAACGCACTGATCATGTCCTTCCAGTTCTTGCGTCCGTCATAGGGATTGAATACCGAGGTGTAGACCACGCCCTCGAGCACCAGCTCGCAATCGCTCGGCGGTTGGTCGAAGGCAATCGGCGTGCCTTCGCGCAAACGTTCGGGGCCGTAGGGGCGCAAGTCCGTGGTGCGACTGTCGATCAACAGCCCGCGCAGGTTCAGACGTGTGGGCCCCACAACCGGACGCTTGTCCAGAAGCTCGCCACGGGCGGCAAAACGGTCCCAGACAGGTGCTGCGATAGCACTGATCGGGTAATCGGAACCCATCACATCGCGTACGGCATTCACGGTAAAACTGGAGTGGGTGATCGCCGTCCCGCAGGAGCCCAACACCGTCCGCCAGTCATGCCGTGGTTCGCCCTGCCAGCTCTCGGTGGGAATGGTGCTGAACTCCCAGGCGAACACCGGAATCGTCGGGCACGCGTAGTGGACCGGTGTGCGATGCGGCGGGGAAAAGGACAGGAACACGCAGTCTTCGCCCCGGCTCAGGCAATCGAAATACAGCCGATCGACCAACTCGTCCGGGTTGCTGACCTCGATCACCTGCCCCAGCCGTTCGAGCACCGGGCGGAATTCCTTGAGGACGAAGTAATAGCTGTACTCGGGCCGCCCAAGATTCTGCTGGATGTTGCTCTTGTTGGTTTCCGAATGAATGATGATCAGCACGATGCAGCCCCCGTTTCAGCAACTACCGGCACAACGTCACGGGCAGGTTCCTGTTTGAAGAACAGCGCCAGCCGCTGCTGCACCGGCGCGAAGCTGCAGTACTGGTGCATGCGTTCGCTGGCCGCGTCCGCCATGGCTTGCCAGGCGTCCGGCTGATTCTTTGCCATCGCGTAGCTGTTCTCATAAGCCGTTTTCAACGACCCCCAGTCCGGACGGTGGCGCAATGTGCGGTACAGGATGCGCGCGTCTTCCGGCCAGATCGTCGGCTCCTGGCTGGACTTGACGATGAAAGCCACGCGCTCGTCGATGTAGTCGCGCATCGCCGTGTGGTTCGGGGCGATGACAGGCCGGGCGCAGGACATGAACTCCATCAGCGGCAGGCACAAGCCTTCGCAACGTGAAGCGTTGACGTAGTAGCTCGCCGCGCCATAAAGACGGGCGAACTGCTCGTCCTGCAGATAACCGTGCATGACCACCACGCGACAGGCGAAGGGCGAGAGCTGGGACAGCAAGGTCATGAGCTCGACGTAATAGGTCGACAGGTCGTTCTGGGTCATCTTCAACACGAGCGTGGCGTCTTGCACATCACGCAACGCCCAGCAGAACGCCGTGATCAGGTGATGCCAGTTCTTGCGCCCGTCATCGGGGTTGAACACGCTCACGTAGATGACGCCATCGACCTCGATTTCCACCGTTTGACTGGTGTCGGGGAAAGCCGCTTGTGGATGCTCGTCCTGCGCGCAAGTCGCGCTGATGACGGGTTCATCCGGCGCGGGAGCTTCGCTGACCGCAGGTTCGATCGGCAACGGTTGAGGCGTGCGAAACCTGGCCAGCCACGGCCGAACGGCATCCGGCACCAGATCGCGAACAGCTTCGCGATACCACAACAGCAGGTAGTGTTTAAGCAGGAACAGCGACGAGTGCTCGCTGTCTGCCGACAGGGCTCGACAGGCTTCGCGCAGGTAATGTTTGGTGATGAAAAGGCGCCGCCGCAGCGTCAACGGTGGCGGTGGCGCTGATTCAGGTTCTGGTTCCGGCTCTGGTTCCTGCTCGACGATTTCCTCTGGTGCTTGCTCGATGATCGGCGCGATCAAACCATCGGCGGACAACCCCATCGAGCGGCTGTCCAGGATGCAACCCTTGATCTGCAGCGTGGCACCCGCGTTCACCGGCGTACCGGGATATTGCTGGCGGATGCCGGCGAAGCGTTCCCACAAAGGCGTCGGCAGCACCAGCACCGGGAAGTCGTCGCCCAGGGTCCGGCGGATGGCTTCGGCGGTGTGGGTGGACAAGGTGATCACTCGCCCCAGGCGCGCCAGTGTCTGGCTCCAGTCTTGACGCGGATCGTTGTCCCAGTGCTCGGCGGGAATGCTGTCGAACTCCCAGGCAACCACGCACACCATAGGGCATTGCAAGTCGGTGGGGGTCTTGTGCGGTGGCGCGAACGAAATGAACAGGCAGTCCTGACCGGCCTGCTGCAACTGCCAATACAGCGGGTCGACCTCGGCGGCCGATGACACCACATGCACCGTCCCGAGGCTTTCGAACAACGGTCGGTACGCCTTGAGCACGAAGTAGTAACTGTATTCTGGACGGCCGAGACTCTGGCTGATGGAGCTGTCGTTGACGTCGGAGTAAAGAATAAAATTCATGGCATCCCACGGTGACGCCGCCATCCCGGCAGCCTCACGCTATGACGGGGAGGATACGGTTCGAGTCAGTGTTTACTGGCGCTCGTCCATCGTCTTCCTGCTCGTCTTCGTTCTTGTTTTAGTGGTCAGTTTCTCGCAGTTTCGAAGCGACGCTGCCGAACCCCGGGTAATCGTGACGAGGGGCATTCTAACCACATCCGTTGAGGATTCGTGAACCGCCCGACGAGAATAAATCGGGTTACTCCGACGAGAACTGACCAGTCACGGTTGGACCTGTTGAAATTGCCGAGTAAATGGCACAGATTGGCTACCAAACAACTACAACAAACATTTCACCTGTCTTTCGAACCATCCTGTTGGTTCGTTGATTTTTCCGTAAAGCCTGTGGGAATTGGGTGAAATGCATGACCGGGGGGTCGCTGTTGAAAAAACGTCTGTTTGTCACGGGTCTGACTGGATTCGTAGGACAACACATCCAATCGCGTTTGCAGGCTGACGCCTCGGAATGGGAGCTGTTGCCTGTTCCCGGCCGCTACGATCTTGCCACGCCGGACAGCCTCGAAGGCTTGTGGCCGGTCATGCCCGATGCGGTGATCCACCTGGCCGGCCAGACGTTCGTGCCGGAGGCTTTTCGTGATCCGGCCGGTACCCTGAATATCAATCTGCTGGGCACCCTGAACCTGCTGCAAGCCCTGAAGGCGCGCGGCTTCAGCGGCACATTTCTGTACGTCAGCTCCGGCGATGTCTATGGCCAGGTCTCTGAAGAGCATCTGCCCATCACTGAATTGCAACTACCCTGCCCGCGCAATCCCTATGCCGTGAGCAAACTGTCGGCCGAGTTCCTGAGCTTGCAATGGGGCCTGAGCGAAGACTGGCCCGTACTGGTCGCCCGCCCGTTCAACCACATCGGTACCGGGCAGAAAGACAGCTTCGTCATCGCCAGCGCCGCCCGTCAGATCTGCCGGATCAAGCAAGGCCTGCAAGGGCCACAACTGGAGGTCGGGGACATCGACGTCACGCGCGATTTCCTCGATGTCGGGGACGTGGTTTCGGCCTACCTGGCCTTGCTGGAAAAAGGCACACCGGGGCAGGTCTACAACATTTGCTCGGGGCGCGAGCAGAGCATTCGCAGTTTGATCGAACAGCTGGCAGATCTTGCCCAGGTCGACCTGCAATTGGTCCAGGACCCTGCGCGACTTCGCCGCGCGGATCAGCGACGTGTGTGTGGCAGCCCTGCCAGGCTGACCCAAACCACCGAATGGAAGCCTGAAATCACAACACAACAATCCCTGCGGGCGATCCTGTCCGACTGGGAGAAGCGAGTACGACAAGAATGACTAAAAGTGCTCACCGGCCAGGATGGCGCTTATCTGGCGAAACTGTTGCTCGACAAGGGCTACAAAGTCCACGGCCTGGTGGCGCGTCGCAGCAGCGACTCGCGCTGGCGCCTGCGCGAGATGGGGGTCGAGGCGGACATCGTCTACCTGGACGGCGATATGGCCGATGCCTGTTCAGTGCAGCGCGCGGTGATCAAATCGGCGCCGGACGAGATCTACAACCTTGCCGCACAAAGCTTTGTCGCGGCTTCCTGGGATCAACCGGTGACCACCGGCATCGTCGACGGCCTGGGCGTTACCCACCTGCTCGAAGCGATCCGTCAGTTCAGCCCGCACACGCGTTTCTACCAGGCGTCCACCAGTGAAATGTTCGGCCTGATCCAGGCCGAGCAGCAGGACGAGAACACCCCTTTCTATCCGCGCAGCCCTTATGGCGTGGCCAAGCTATACGGCCACTGGATCACCGTGAACTACCGCGAAAGCTTCAACCTGCACGCCAGCAGCGGCATTCTGTTCAACCATGAATCACCGCTGCGCGGCATCGAGTTCGTGACGCGCAAAGTCACCGACGCCGCCGCCCGCATCAAGCAGGGCAAGCAGCAGGAACTGTGCCTGGGCAACATCGATGCCAAGCGCGACTGGGGCTTTGCCGGGGACTACGTCGAAGCCATGTGGCTGATGCTGCAACAGGACAAGCCCGATGACTTCGTAGTGGCCACCGGCGTCACCACCACCGTGCGCGAGATGTGCCGGATAGCCTTCGATCACGTTGGCCTGAACTACCGCGATTTCGTGAAGATCGACCCGGCGTTCTTCCGCCCGGCCGAAGTCGAAGTGCTGCTCGGCAACCCGGCCAAGGCCCAGCGTGTGCTGGGCTGGAAACCAAAAACCGACCTGGATACCTTGATCCGCATGATGATGGATGCGGACATGAAACGCGTCGCCAAGGAGTAGGCCATGCTGATTCCCGTGATTCTCTCCGGCGGTGCCGGGACAAGGTTGTGGCCGGTGTCGCGTGAAGGCCATCCCAAACCGTTCATGGCATTGCCCGACGGCCAGTCGCTGCTGGGCAAGACCTATCGGCGCGCCGCGGACCTGCTCGACGGCTGGGGCGATATCGTCACGGTGACCAACCGCGAATACTACTTCCAGAGCAAGGATCACTTTCGGGACGCGCACCTTGGCCGCCATCGCGGACACTTCCTGCTTGAGCCGACGGGACGTAACACGGCGCCGGCCATTGCCGCCGCCGCCCTCTCCCTCCAGACCCTGCATGGTGACGACGCGATCATGCTGGTCATGCCCGCAGACCACCTGATCGTCAATGTCGACGCACTGAAGGACGCGGTCGAGCATGCCGTGACATTGGCCAGGCGCGGTCACCTGGTGACCTTCGGTGTCGTGCCGACCGCTCCGGAAACCGGCTTCGGCTACATTGAAGCCGGCACATCGCTGGACGATAAAGGCGCTGCCCGCGTGCGGCGCTTCGTCGAAAAACCCGACCTGCAAACCGCGACTCATTACGTGGAAAGCGGCAACTTCCTGTGGAACTCCGGGATGTTCTGCTTCTCGGTCGCCACCCTGCTGGCCGAACTGCAAACCCATGCGCCGGATTTGCTGGAGCAGACGCAAACCTGCATGGCCGCCAGCGCCCCCGTGGAAAACGCCGGGAGCGTGCAACAGGAACTGTCACCGGTCCTGTTTGGCGAAATCATGGACATTTCCATCGACTACGCATTGATGGAGCGCTCCGATAAAGTGGTCGTGGTGCCGGCCCGTTTCGACTGGAGCGATATCGGCTCCTGGGGGGCGGTGGCCGCGCTGGTTCCAGCGGATGCACAGAACAACCGCACCGTCGGCGAATCGATTTTCATCGACAGCCACAATAACTTCGTCCAGAGCGATAACCGCCTGGTCGCGACCGTGGGTGTGGATAACCTGATCATCGTCGACACCGCCGACGCGGTGCTGGTAGCCCATGCCGACCGCGCCCAGGATGTGCGCCGGGTGGCCAGGCAACTCAAGGATAAAGAGCACGAAGCCTATCGCCTGCACCGTACGGTCAGCCGGCCATGGGGCACCTACACCGTGCTTGAGGAAGGTCCGCGCTTCAAGATCAAGCGCATCGTGGTCAAGCCCGGCGCCAAGTTGTCGTTGCAGATGCACCACCATCGCAATGAACACTGGGTGGTGGTCGAAGGCATGGCCAAGGTCACCAACAATGGCACCGGCACGCACCTGGTAGCCAAGAACGAATCGACCTTCATTGCCGCCGGTCACAAGCATCGCCTGGAAAATCCCGGCGTGATCGACCTTGTGATCATCGAAGTGCAAAGCGGCGAATACCTGGGAGAGGACGACATCGTCCGCTTCGAAGATCAATACGGCAGGACGGTTTGAATGCTGCATCGCTGTGGAGTTACCGGGGTTTCATTCTCGGCAGCGTCAAACGGGAGTTTCAGGCGCGTTATCGCAACTCGCTGTTCGGTGCCTTGTGGACCGTGCTCAATCCGCTGTCGATGATCCTGGTCTACACGGTGATCTTCTCCACCATCATGCGCGCCCGCTTGCCGGGCGTGGATGACGGGTTGGCCTATAGCGTCTACCTGTGCGCCGGCCTGCTGACCTGGGGCCTGTTCGCCGAGATCACGACACGCAGCCAGAGCATGTTCCTGGAAAACGCCAACCTGCTGAAGAAAATCAGCTTCCCGCGCATCTGCCTGCCGGTCATCGTGCTGCTCAATGCCGGGATCAATTTCGCGATCATCCTGGGGTTGTTCCTCGGGTTCCTGCTGATCAGCGGACGGCTGCCCGGCATGGCGCTGCTGGCGCTGGTACCGTTGCTGGTGCTGCAAGTGATCTTCGCTGCGGGGCTCGGGATGATTCTGGGCGTGCTCAACGTGTTCTTTCGCGACGTCGGGCAGTTTTTCGGCATCTGCCTGCAATTCTGGTTTTGGCTGACGCCCATCGTTTATCCGTTGTCGATCCTGCCGCCGGGCATTCAGCGCTTTATCGAGCTGAACCCGATGACGGCACTGATGAACAGCTACCAGAACCTGTTTCTCTACAACCAATGGCCAGACTGGAGCTCGCTGGTCCCGATGCTGGTGATCGGCCTGTTGTTCTGTGGGATGGCGCTGCGGCTGTTCCGCCAGCGTGTCGGTGAAATGGTGGACGAGCTCTGATGGGACATATACGTGTCAGTGGCCTAGGCAAGGCCTATAAGCAGTACCCGAATCGCTGGAGCCGGCTGTTCGAATGGCTGGTGCCGTTTTCCCGCACCCGACATCATCTGCACTGGGTGCTGCAAGGGGTCGATTTCGAGATTCAGCCGGGTGAAGCCGTGGGCATCGTCGGGGTCAACGGTGCCGGCAAAAGCACGCTGCTGAAGATGATCACCGGCACTACCCAGCCCACCTGCGGCGACATCCAGCTGCAAGGTCGCGTAGCGGCGCTGCTGGAGCTGGGCATGGGCTTCCACCCGGACTTCACCGGTCGGCAGAACACCTTCATGGCCGGCCAGTTGCTTGGCATGCAGGTCGAAGAAATCGAATCGCTGATGCCAGAGATCGAGAGCTTCGCCGAAATCGGCGAGGCCATCGACCATCCGGTGCGAACCTATTCCAGCGGCATGCAGATGCGCCTGGCGTTCAGCGTGGCCACCGCGCGGCGGCCGGACATCCTGATCGTCGATGAAGCGCTGTCCGTGGGTGACGCCTACTTCCAGCACAAAAGCTTTGATCGCATCCGCAACTTCCGCAAGGCAGGTACCACGTTGCTGATCGTGTCCCATGACCGTTCGGCGATCCAGTCGATCTGCGACACCGCCATCCTCCTGGAGAACGGGCGCATGGCCATGCGCGGCAAGCCTGAAGAAGTGATGGACTACTACAACGCCATGCTCGCCCAGCGCGAGGGCCAGACGGTGCGTCAGGAAATGCTCGCCAACGGGCAGGTGCAAACCATCTCCGGGACAGGCGAAGCGGGCATTCTCAGCGTCCGCCTGCTTGACCCCAAGGGGCGTTCGGTGGAGGTGGCTGAAGTCGGCCAGGCGATGGTCCTGGAAGTGCAGGTCGAGGTGCGCCAGGACATCGAGCGACTGATTCTCGGCTTCATGATCAAGGATCGCCTTGGCCAACCCATGTACGGCATCAATACCCACCGGGTGGACAAAGCCCTCACCGACCTGAGTGCCGGCGAACGCATCACCTACCGTTTTGCCTTCGACATGCGCCTGGGCAAGGGCAATTATTCGGTGGCCTTGAGCCTGTCGCGACTGGATTCGCACCTGGATCGCAATTTCGAATGGCGTGACTACGGGCTGGTCTTCCACGTGATCAACAATCGCCAGGAAGACTTCGTGGGTTGCTCCTGGCTCGAAGCGCAGACCAGCGTGACGCGCTCCAGCGAAAACCGGGTGGAATCCGTTGGAGTGACGCGATGACCAGACTGTTGGTGGAATGTACCTATGTCTTCGAACACCCGGATGCCAACTCGGGCATCCAGCGGGTCGTTCGTAATGTCATTCAGCAATTGCCGGCCGCGAACGCCCGGCGCGAATGCGTTCCGGTGGTGATGATCAATGGCGCGTTGTTCGAGGTGAAAAGCCTGGCACCCTTGCCGACCGTCAAAGTGGATCTGGTGAGCCTGCGGGTGAAGCTCGAACAGTTCGCCAATCAGTTCTGGCTACGCCACCGCGCGCTGGAACGTCGCCGTCCTTTCAGTCAATCGAAGCTCGCCCGCCGGGTGCTTTACGTCGGCTGTCGTCTGACCGCTTTCGCCTGCCTGAGCCTGCCGATGCGCCTGCTCGATCGGGCACTCAAGGGCCAGAAGGTTCCCGAGCGTTGCGTGCCATTGCAGCATCGCGCCGGCGACCAATTGGTGCTGCTGGACTCGTCCTGGCACGCCAACTTCTTCCCCCTGGCCGAACAACTCAAGCGTGACGGTGTCGGCATCGTTTCGGTGATCTACGACCTGATTCCCCTGACCCACCCGCAGTTTTGCGACGCAGGATTGGTGAAGGTCTTCAACGAATGGTTCGACTGGATCGCCCGCACCGCTGATGGCTACGTGGCGATCTCGACCACCATCCGCGACCAGGTCCGCCAGGAGATGACCCGCCGGATCGGCACCGCGCAGGTTCAGCAACGCTGGTTCGACTATTTTCATCTCGGCTCCGAACTCGACCTGACCGATGCCCGGTCTACCGTCGACCCGGGGCTGCTACAGATGTTCAAGACGCCGGACCCTGTGTTCCTGATGGTCAGCACCATCGAGCCGCGCAAGAACCATGCGTATCTGCTGGACGCGTTCGAGCGCGCCTGGGCGGCCGGCTCCAAAGCCCGGTTATGCATCGTCGGCAAGATCGGCTGGAAATGCGAGGCGCTGATCGAGCGTATACGCCAGCATCCGCAATTGAACCTGCGTTTGTTCATGTTCAACAACCTTTCGGACAAGAGCCTGGAACACGCCTATTCCCACGCGACATCGCTGGTGTTCCCGTCCTACGTCGAAGGGTTCGGTTTGCCGCTGGTGGAAGCCATGCAGCGAGGCCTGCCGGCCATGGCCAGCGACATCCCGGTGTTCCGCGAAATCGGTGGCGAGTACATGGCGTATTTCGACCTCTCCGACCCGCAGAACCTGGCCGATCTGGTCAGCGACATGGAAAGCGGCGGCGCATTTCCCGCGCCCCTCAACCTGGATAACTGGCGTTGGCTGAGCTGGCGCGAGGCGAGTGCGCAACTGGTCGAACGCATCCAGCGCAATCTGCACAGCGATGCGAAGGTGCCTGAGAGTCAGCATGCGAATTGCCCTTAACGCCCGCATCCTTCAGGCCCCGCGCACGGGCATCGGCCACTATGTCGCCGAACTGGCGACAGCCCTGGCCCGCGAATCGGACGTCGAGTTGTCGTTGTTCCACGGCTGGGGCTGGAGTTCGACTTTGCCTGAGGCGGCGATGCCCGGTTACTCGCGTCTGACACCGTTGCTGCGACAGATTCCGGGAGCCTATCAGGCGCGGCGCTGGCTGGAGCAGAAGCGTTTTGACCAGCGCCCCGCCCAGGCCATCGATCTGTATCACGAGCCAAGCCTGTGGCCGCTGTCGTTCAACGGCCCGACCATCATCACACTGCATGACCTCACGCACCTGCACTATCCCGACACCCAACCACCGGCACGCCTGCGCGAAATCGAGCGGCGACTGGCCGACGGCGTACAGCGGGCGCGGCTGATTCTGACGGACTCGCAGTACATCGCCGAGCAAGCGCAGGCCTGGTTCGCACTGCCGGCCGAGCGCTTCGTGGTGGCACCGCTGGGTGTGGCCGCGCGCTTCCACCCCCGTGAATCCGAGGCCATCGATCAGGTCCTCAAAGCCCATGGCGTCGAGGCGCGGGAGTATTTCCTTTGCGTCGGTACCCTGGAGCCACGCAAGAATCTGACCCTGGCCTTGCGCGCCCATGCCCGGCTGCCGGAAACCGTGCGCCAGCGTTTTCCGTTGCTGATCGCCGGCATGGCCGGCTGGCAGCGTCAGCAGTTCAACGACGAATTACGTTCGGCCCTCGCGTCAGGTCATGTGTGCCTTCTGGGTTACTTGTCGGACGACGATCTGGCGCAGCTACTGGCCGGAGCCCGGGCGCTGGTCTTCCCTTCGTTGTACGAGGGGTTCGGTCTGCCGGTGCTGGAAGCCATGGCCAGTGGCACTCCGGTAATTCTGACGGGTGAGTCGGCGATGCCGGAGGTCGCTGGCGATGCCGGCAACTACATCGAGGCGTACGACCCAGACTCCTTGCGCGATGCCTTGCTGCGGTTGATCGACGACCCGGCGCATTGGCAGGTCTGTCGTGAGGCAGGCTTGCAGCGAGCGAAGCTTTTTTCCTGGGAGCGTTGCGCGACGGTGACCGCCCGCGCCTACCGCCAGGCAATGGAGAACTGATATGCGCGTTCTGCACTTTTACAAAACCTACTTGCCCGACTCCATGGGTGGCATCGAACAAGTCATTTTCCAGATGAGCGAAAGTGGCGCGCGCCATGGTGTCGACAGCACTGTGCTGACCCTGAGCAATAATCCGGCACCGGGCGTGTTGCAGATCCGCGAGCACCAGGTGCATCAGGCCAGGATGGATTTTCAACTCGCCTCCACCGGTTTTTCCTACAGCGTGTTCAAGCAGTTTCGAGAGCTCGCGGCTGAAGCCGACGTGGTCAACTATCACTTCCCCTGGCCCTTCATGGACCTGGTGCATTTTGTCAGCGACATCAAAAAGCCCAGCGTGGTGAGTTACCACTCCGACATCATTCGCCAACGCCATCTGCTCAAACTGTACCGTCCGTTGATGCGTCGGTTCCTGGACAGCGCGGATCGAATCGCCGTGGCGTCCCCCAACTACTTTCACACCAGCGACGTGCTCAAGGACTACCACGATAAGACCCGTGTCATCACCTATGGCCTGGACAAGTCGGGTTATCCGACGCAAGACGCGGCGCGGACCGAGCGCTGGCGCCAGAAGCTGGGGGACAAGTTCTTCCTGTTCGTCGGTGTGATGCGCTACTACAAAGGGCTGCACATCCTGCTTGAAGCGATGCAGGGGCTTAACTATCCCGTGGTGATCGTGGGCGCCGGCCCGCTGGAAGCGGAGCTACATGCCCAAGCCAGGGCGCTGGGCCTGCGGAACCTGCACTTTCTCGGGTTCCTGGGCGACGAAGACAAGGTCGCCTTGCTCGAGTTGAGTTATGCGGTGGTGTTCCCGTCGCACCTGCGCTCCGAAGCCTTTGGCATTTCGCTGCTGGAAGGCGCGATGTATGGCAAACCGATGATCTCCAGTGAAATTGGCACTGGCACCAGTTACATCAACATCCATAACGAAACCGGGCTGGTGGTGCCACCGAGCAATCCATCGGCGTTTCGCGAGGCGATGCGCACGCTTTGGGAAAACCCGGTGCTGGCGGCGCAAATGGGCGAGAAGGCGCAGGCCCGTTATCAAAATCTGTTTACCGCGGACGAAATGGGTCGCAAATGGGCCGCGCTGTATGAGGAGCTGCTGGAAGAAAAAGCCCTCGCCTACGCGTGAGTTTTTTTGCAGATACGAGTTGTCTCTGCTGCTGCGCTCTAACAGTGTTACGATCCTGCGACTGTAGATTTTCCATGGCTTGCGCAGGATGTGTGCAAGCCGTCGACTCTCCCTATCGGCCCCCCGACTTTCTGCTGACCGCCTATGCAACGCCTGCTCAACGACCGCCTGGACTGGAACCTGCTGCGCACCTTTCGGGTGATTGGCCAGGAGCAGAGCATCAGCCGCGCTGCCGCCCGCCTGCACCTGACGCAACCGGCAGTGAGTCAGGCGCTCAAGCGCCTGGAGGAACAACTGGGCCGCCAATTGATTGCCCGTCGCGGGCCACGTTTTGCCCTGACTGAAGTCGGCGAGCAGATCTTCGCCCTGGCCGGGGAAATCTACGGGCAAATGTCCCAGGTCAGTAGCGTGCTGGAACAACCGGCCGACGAAGTGATCGGCAAAGTGCGGTTGCTGATCATCAGCCGGATCTTCTCCGAGCGCTTTGATGACTTTCTCGCCGACTTCCATCGTCAATACCCACGAGTGGATCTGGAAGTCGACGTGATGCGCAGTTCCGACATCGTCAGCGCCCTCCAGGAAAAAACCGCGACCCTCGGCCTGAGCCTCAATCGGCGCCCGCAGCCACGCCTGGAGCAGCGCTTGTTCCTGCGTCAACGCTATGCTTTTTTCTGCGGTAAGCACCATGGGATGTTCGGCCAGCAGGACGTCGCCGAAGGGGACTTGCAACGGGAGAACTTCGTCAGTTTCACCAGTGACCAGATCGGCGGCATGCTCTCGCCGCTGACTATTTTCCGCGATCAACAGGGTTTCAGTGGTCGCATCGTCGCGTCCTCACCGAGCCTGGAAGAAGTCCGGCGACTGGTGATCGCCGGCTTCGGTATCGGCTGTCTGCCCGAACACGTGGTGGCGGCCGACGTCGACGCCGGATTGCTCTGGCGCCTGCCGCCCCACGAGGGGATTGCCGATGTGGACATTCATTTGCTGTGGAACCGCGAACAGCGCATGAGCCGTGCCGAGACGATCTTTCTCGAAAGCCTGCAACAACGGCTGACGGACTAAACGCGCAAGACTTGCGTCACCGGTTCACCGGCCTGCAAGCGTTCGAGCAAGCGCGGCTCGCTGCGATCCGAAGCCAACGCCTGATCGATGACTGCCGCCGCTGATGCCGTGTCGAGAAACAACACGCCGTTGTCGTCCGCCAGCACCCAATCCCCCGGTTGCACCGTCACGCCGGCGCAGTGGATGGGCTGATTGAGGACGCTGTCGCCACGACCGTGCAGCTTGGTGGTCAACAGGCTGGTGCCTCGGGCGAACACCGGCAACCCGGCTTCACGCAGTTCCAGCAGATCGGTCACTGCGCCGTCCACCACAATACCAACAGCCCCGGCACAGCGTGCCGCGCAACTGGTCACCGCACCGACCGGCGCGTGCCGATGATCGCCACCGGTGTCGATCACCAGCACGTCGCCCGGCCTGATTTGCGCCAGGGCACGGTTGACGGCAATGGCATCGGCGCCCACCAGTTTCAGGGTCAATGCACGGCCAACGACTTTCACATTGGGCACCATGGCCCGCAGTTGCGGATCGGCAAAACCCTCTTCGAGAAAGTGCCCGAGGGTCGGAAAGCTCACGGCCTTGAGCTGTTCGATCAGTTGCGACTCATCCATGCTGCGGCTCCCCGGCAATCAGTTCGGCAACACAGTCGATCTCCAGCGATACGCCCCACAATGCCACGCACACCGTAGTGCGCGCCGGTGGCGCATGACCCAGGAACTCGCGGTACACGGCGTTGAACGGCTCCAGTTGCGCGGGGTCGGTCAGGTAGGCATTGACCTTGATCACATGGCTGAAACCGGAGCCCGCCTCGATCAGGATCGCTTCGAGGTTGCGCAAGGTTTGCCGTACCTGCTCGGGGAAATCTGCAGGCTGTTCGTCGAGGCTGCCGTGGGCCGGAATCTGCCCGGCGGTGAACACCAGGTGACCGCTGACCACGGCCTGGGAGTATGGCCCGACCGGGCCGATGTAGCCCGGGGCCGATTGAATTCTGCGCATGTTGTAGAACTCCAGATGTCAGGCCGTAGCCGATTTGAAGGGTTTACCGGGGGCCGGATCGTCTGTGGGGACGACGCTGGGGATCTCGCTGATGTCCTTCTTGAAGGTCTCGGTCAACAGCAACAGTGCCACCAGGGAAATCAATGCCGCACCGATCATGTACCAGGCCACCGACGAACCTTTGCCCGTCGCGGCCAGCAATGCCGTGGTGACGATGGGCGTCGCCGCGCTGCCGAGCAGGCCGGACAGCATGTAGCTGATGGACAAACCTGAGTAACGCACCCGGGTGCCGAACAGCTCGGCGAGGAAGGTCGCGATCGGCCCGTAGTTGGCGGCGAACGCGGTCATCAACAACAGATAACCGAACACCACCATCGACAGCTCCTTGGTGTCCATCAGCCAGAACATCGGGAACGCCACCAGCGCTTCGGCGATGATGCCGCCGACAATGATCGGTTTGCGCCCGAAGCGGTCCGAAAGCGCACCGAACACCGGCAACATGACAATGCACCAGGCACAGGACAGCAGCACCACACCGAGCATCACGCTGCGGCTGAATCCGAGGTTCTGCGTGCCATAGGTCAAGCCGAACGCCACGATAATGTTGAACGAAGCGCCCGTGGACATGGTGGCAATCCCCCCCAGCAGCACTTGCTTCCAGTATTTGCGGAATACTTCCGCCAACGGCATTTTCACTTGCACTTCGGCTTCCTTGACCTTGTTGAAAGCCGGGGTTTCCGAGATGTTCAGGCGGATATACAAACCGACGGCGATCAGCAACACGCTGGCCAGGAACGGAATACGCCACCCCCAGGCCAACAGATCCTCCGGAGACAGCCACGCCGCGATCAACAGGAATGCCAGGTTGGCAATCATGGTCCCGGCCGGTACACCGATCTGCACCCAGGAGCCGTACAAGCCGCGCTTGTTGGCCGGCGCATGCTCCACCGCCATCAGCACCGCCCCGCCCCATTCGCCCCCCAATGCCAGGCCTTGCACGACCCGCAGCAGCAACAACAGGATCGGCGCCCAGATACCGATGGTTGCAAAGTCAGGCAACAAGCCGATGGCGAAAGTGGCCGCGCCCATGGTCAGCAGCGAGATCAACAGCATCGACTTGCGCCCCAGGCGATCACCGAAATGCCCGAACAATGCTGCGCCGACAATCCGTGCCAGATACGCCGAAGCGAAGGTGCCGAACGCCAGTAGCGTTCCGATCAGCGGCACGAAATCCGGGAAGAACACTTTGTTGAACACCAGCGCTGAAGCTGTGGCAAACACGAACAAGTCGTACCACTCCACGGTGGTGCCGATCACACTGGCCACCGCGACTTTTTTCATGCTGATTGCAACTTCCGGTGGTGCGCCGGACTTTTCTGCGGACGAAAGATCGCTCATCACTGTCTCCAGGAATTCATCAAGAACTCGTTATTTAATTGTTTTGACTGGCAGTAAAACGGTTGAGGCGAAGGTTGTTGTTATGGCTTACGGGAAGCTGGTTCCTGCAGGAGCGAGCCTGCTCGCGATGAACTCAAGAACACCGCGTTTAACCGGCAAACACGCGAAGTCGTTAACGACCATCGCGAGCGGGCTCGCTCCTACAGGGGGTGTGTTAGTTCAATATCCCAATACTCGGTCGGCACAGTTGAGTAACGGCTCGCCAGCATTCAGGCGACGAAAGTTCTCTGCCACTTGCTCGGCAATACAGTCATGGGAAGCCGCCGAAGCCATGTGCGGGGTGATGGTGACACCGGGCATTGTCCAGAGCCGGTGATCGACCGGCAGCGGTTCCTGCTCGAACACATCCAGCAAGGCGCCGCGCAAATGCCCGCTCGCCAGGGCCTGTTCGAGATCGTCGATGTTCAAATGACCGCCCCGGCCACAGTTGATCAGTGCCGCGCCGCTGGCGAGCTGTTCGAAAGTGGCTCGCCCGAGAATCCCGCGGGTTTCGCTGGTGAGTGGCAACAGGTTGATCAGCAACTCGACGCCGTCGAGAAAAGGATGCAACGCATCCCCCCCGGCGAACGTGCGCACACCGGGCAAATCCTTGCTGCGCCGCGCCCAGCCGCGCACGTCGTAACCGGCTGCGACCAGATCCAGAGCAATCGCGCTGCCCAGCGATCCGAGCCCCATCACACCGATCTTGAACTGCCCCGCCGCCCGTTGCAGCGGCCGCTCCCAGCGTTGCTCCCACTGGTGCGACAACACCTGATCGAAACCGCGGTGATAGTGGATCACCGCCCAGCGCACGTACTCGGTCATCCCCTGACGATGGCCCGGGTCGACCACACGGCAAACCGGCAGGTCCGGGCACGACGGATCGTGATCGAGGTGATCGATACCGGCGGCCACCGAGTGAATCACCTGCAGGTTCGGCAATGCGCCGAGACTGCCCGGCAAGGGAAACCAGCACGCCGCCATCTGCGCATTGGCAGCCCGGGAATCGTCGGCCAGCACGGCGGTAAGCTGCGGCGCACTGCGGGCAAACGCCGCCTGCAATTGCTTGAGCAGCAAGGTGTCGCGGGACAGCAGAACCACTGTGTTGATGACGGCGTTCATGACAAATATGACTCGCGCTGGGATTCGATCAACGTCAGGGCGGCCTCCCAGGCCAGGTCGATGATGTTGTCCTGCTCATCACGGTCGAACTGCTCGGCGGTGTGCGCGCAGACTTCCGGCGACGGGTAATGCAGTGCCGAACCACCGGCCAGCGCCTGCACCTGAGCCTGACAGGCCCGTTCCAGGAAGTGGATTTCCTGGAATGCCTGGGCCACGCCCGATCCACCCACCAGCAAACCGTGGTTGCGCAGGATCATCGCCCGGTGCGGACCGAGATCGGCAATCAAGCGCTCGCGCTCATCCAGCGACAGCGCGATGCCCTCATAGGTGTGATAGGCCAGCTTACCGTAGAACTTCAGCGCATGCTGACTGATCGGCAGTAGGCCCTGCTTCTGCGCCGCGACCGCCATGCCGGCAGCCGTGTGGGTATGGATCACACAGTTCAGGTCCGGTCGCGCCATGTGGATCGCCGAGTGAATCACGAAGCCGGCAGCGTTGACCCGATGGCCCGCGTACTCCGGGTCGACCACCCGCCCTTCCTGATCGATGCGCACCAGGTCCGAGGCGCGCATGCGGTCGAAGATCACCCCGTAGCGGTTGATCAGGAAGTGATGCTCAGGCCCCGGAATCCGCAGGGTGATATGGGTGTCGATCAGGTCGGTCATGCGAAAGTGCGCAACCAGCCGATACAGCGCAGCCAGTTCGCAACGGGCTTGCCATTCAACCGGGTCGATGTGTGCAGGTTTACTCACGAATACACCTCTTTAGCAGCGTGGGTGACGACCGGGTTGGCGCGCAGGCGGGCCAGGCCGCAAACACCGATCAGGGACAGGGTCGAGAGCAAGGTGAAGAACACCGCCAGCGGCAACCATTGTCCGGAAAACTTGCTGGCCAGCAGGGTGCCGATCAGCGGCGTGGTGCCGCCGGCCACGGCGCAAGCCAATTGGTACGCGATGGAAATGCCCGAGTAGCGCAGGTGTACCGGGAAGGCCTGGGTCATGTAGCCGGCGATCACCGCGTACAGCGCCGAGAGAATCACCACTGCCAGGGCAATACCGGCAGTCATGAACACAATGTTCTGCGTGCCTACCAGCAGGAACATCGGGTATGGCGTGACCATGCAAAGCAACGCGACCCATTTGAGAAAGCGACCTTCGCCGATACGTTCGGCGATCAGCGCCGAGAGCGGTTGTGAGAGCAACTGGATGACGGTCACCAGAAACAGGCAATCGAGAATCGTCGATCGGGCAATGCCCTGATATTGGGTGACATAGGTGATCATGAAGGTGTTGGTGAAGAAGAACCCGGCCGAGCCGATGGTCACGGCAGCGGCGGCGAACAGGATCTGCCGCCAGCAGGTACGGATCACGTCCATCACCGGGTATCTGGCGGTCTCGTTGTTGTCCTTGGCCTTGGCGAATTCCGGCGACTCGTGAACGCCGGAACGGATCAACAGCCCGACCATCATCAACACGCCGCTGGCGAGGAACGGCAAGCGCCAACCCCAGGCGAGGAAATCCTCTGGTTCAAGGGACGTCACCAGACGGAAAGCGATCAGTGCCAGCAACAAACCGGCGGGACTGCCGAGCTGGGCGAACGATGCGTAGAACGTCTTGCGCTTGGCCGGCGCGTGCTCGCTCGCCATCAACACCGCCCCACCCCACTCACCACCGACCGAAATGCCCTGAATGACACGCAGCACGATCAGACCAATGGGTGCCCAGATGCCGGCACTGGCGTAGCTCGGCAACAGGCCAATACCCGCCGTGGCGACGCCCATCAAGGTCATGGTCACCAACAGCATTTTCTTGCGCCCCAGACGATCGCCCAGATGACCGAATACCATCCCGGCCATGGGACGGGCAATGAAGCCGACAGCAAAACTGCCGAACGCCGCCAGGGTACTCATGACCGGGTCGCTGCTGGGGAAGAACACTTGCCCAAGGACCAGCGCCGCCGCGGTGGCGTAGATGTAAAAGTCGTAGAACTCGATGGTCGTGCCAATGAAGGCAGCGGCCGCGGCTCGGCGCGGTTGGGGAGTAGTGTGCATGCAAGGACCCTGTGTACTTATAGTTTTTGGGCAGGTGTTAAGGCTGATGACGGTTGCGCTCTGTGGCACTTGTGGGCTTTATCGCTTCCATGCCAGGATTAGTCAATTTTCAATTCCTTATCTTTACTATTAGCCATGCTACTGCATGAGGTTTTATGCCTTCCAATTCCAACCCGTGGGTCGGCCGCCGCTTTCTCAATGACCGCCTCGACTGGAACCTGCTGCGCACCTATCTGGTCATCGGCCAGGAAGGCAGCATGAGCCGCGCCGCCGCGCGACTGCACATCACCCAGTCGGCCGTCAGCCAGGCGCTGAAGCGACTGGAAGAACAACTGGAATGCGTGTTGATCGCCCGCAGCGGACGACGCTTTGATCTGACGGAAACCGGGGAAGAAGTCCTGCGCATAGCGGCGGATATCTACGGAGATATTTCACGCCTGGGGACGGTGGTGGAGAGTCGCCACGACGACGTGGTGGGCAAGATCCGCATCCTCACCGTCAGCGGTGTGCAGGCTCGGCATTACGATGACTTCCTCGCTGATTTCCATGAAACCCATCCGAAAATCGAGCTGGAAGTCGAGGTGATGGGCAGTTCGAACATCATCAGTTCGCTGCTGCAAAAAACTGCGACAGTCGGCGTTGGCCTGTGCCGCTTGCCACAGCCACGACTGGAACAACGGGTACTGTTTCGCGAGACCTATGCTTACTTTTGTGGCCAACGTCACCGGCTGTTCGGGCAACAGAATCTGACCCTGGAACAACTGGCGGCGGAAAACTTCGTCAGCTTCACCAGCGATCAACTCGGCGGCAATCTTTCACCCCTGACGCTGTTCCGCGACCAGCAAGGCTTCACCGGCAAGATCGTCGCCTCCTCCACCAGTTTCGAAGAAATTTACCGCTTGATCTGCGCGGGTTACGGCATAGGCGCCTTGCCCACCCATCTGGTGCGCAGGGATGTCGAGCAAGGCCTGCTCTGGCGCTTGCCGCCGGAAGACGGGGTGGTGGATTTCGATATCCAGCTGTTGTGGAATCGCGAACAGAAGATGAGCCAGGCCGAAACGGTGTTCCTCGAGAGCTTCCAGCACATGCTCAGCATCCGTGAGCCTGTGCTGTGAAGCCATGAAGGTTCAGACGTGAGGATCGCCCGGTGCCTTGCTCGGCGCTGCGTACTGCGGCTTGAGGTGCCCGTCCTGATCAAGTAGCCAGGCGTCCATGATCTCCCGCACGACCGGTCCGGCGACGCGACCACCGGCCTCGCCGTTTTCGATCATCACCGAAATCACGATTTTCGGGTGCTCGGCCGGGGCAAAACCGACGAACAAGGCGTTGTCGCGGTTACGCTCGCGGGTTTTCTCCCGGTTGTAACGCTCACCCTGCTTGATCGCCACCACTTGCGCGGTACCACTCTTGCCGGCGATACGGTACTGCGCACCCGCGGCTGCGGCCCGGGCAATCCCGCGGGCATCGTGCATCACCATCTGCATGCCATGGTTGACCTGCTCCCAGTCGCGAGGATCCTTGAGCAGAATGTTCGGCATCGGATGCTCATCCACCGGCGCGACACCGTCCACGGTTTTGGCCAGGTGCGGGCGATTCCACACGCCTTTGTTGGCAATCAGCGCCGTCGCCTGGGCCAACTGCAGTGGCGTGACCTGCATGTAGCCCTGGCCGATACCGAGAATCACCGTCTCGCCCGGATACCAGGCCTGACGACGGGTGGCGCGTTTCCAGGCTTGGGATGGCATCAGGCCGGGGGACTCTTCATTCATGTCCAGGGAGACTTTCTCACCCAGTCCGAACATGGCCATGTAGTCGTGCAGACGATCGATACCGAGCTTGTGTGCCAGGTCATAGAAGTAGGTGTCGTTGGAACGCATGATCGCCGTATCCATATCCACCCAGCCATCGCCGCTGTGGTTCCAGTTGCGGTATTTGTGATCAAAATCCGGCAGCTGGTAATAACCGGGGTCGAACACACGGGTCTGTGGCGTGACGACACCGGCATCGAGGCCAGCGATTGCCATTTCCGGCTTGATGGTCGAGCCCGGCGCATAGAGACCACGCAGCACACGGTTGAACAGCGGTCGGTCGATGGAGTCCCGTAGCGTGGAGTACTCCTTGGAACTGATACCGGTGACGAACAGATTCGGATCGAAACTTGGGTTGCTGACCATGGCCAACACTTCACCGGTCGAGGGATCCAGTGCGACCACCGAACCACGGCGATCGCCCAAGGCTTGCTCGGCGGCTTCCTGAAGCTTGACGTCGAGGCTCAGGACAATGTTTTCGCCTGGCACCGGGTCAGTGTGCTTGAGCACTCGCAGGACGCGGCCCTGGGCATTGGTTTCGACTTCCTCATAACCGACATGGCCGTGCAGTTGCTTCTCGTAGAATTTTTCAATCCCGGTCTTGCCGATGGATTGGGTGCCTCGATACTCCACGGTATCCAGAGCCTTTGACTCTTTCTCGTTGATGCGTCCGACGTAGCCGACCGAATGGGCGAAGTGCTCGCCCAATGGATAATGCCGAACGAACTGCGGCTCGACATCGAGGCCCGGCAAGCGAAACTCGTTGACGGCGAGTACGGCAATTTGCTCTTCGCTCAGTTCATAGAACAACGTCACAGGTACGAAGGGGTGACGTGCCTGCTTCATCGTCTTATCGAACTGCGAGCGGTCTTCAGCGGGCAAATGCAGGAGATTGACTACCTCGTCCAGCTCTTCGTTTACATCGGTAGCACGTTCGCGGGTGATGGTCAGGTTGTAGCTGGGACGGTTATCCGCGAGAAGTACGCCGTTGCGGTCGTAGATCAACCCGCGAGTCGGTGTAATTGGCAGGACATGTACGCGATTGTTTTCGGAGATGGTCGAGTGATAGTCGAACTCGACTACCTGCAGGACATACAGGCGCACTACCAGCGCACAGGTGACAGCGGCGACGAACAAGCCGCAGGCCATCAGCCTTTTATTGACCAGGCGTGTCTCTTTCTCGTGGTCCTTGATGGGTATCGGTTCGGGCATTTCTACAGCAACTCTTTGAAAAGAATGCCGATCCGTGGGCGCAAACTCAGTCCATTAAAAATGAGCTGCACCTTAGCAAAAGCGCGAAGTCAGATTTATGTGATTTTTTTCACAATGACCTTGTAGGGGCTCGCTCGCGATGGACGCCAATGATGACGCGGGAAACCTGACGCCCCGCAGCGCTCTCGGTTTTTTCGCGAGCGGGCTCGCGCCTGCAGGGACGCCAAAAACAAAACCCCTACCTGCATACGCAGATAGGGGTTTCGGAATT
>LNAP01001052.1_pt1 | contig 33793 bp, 31 predicted proteins | sample 602601 | NCBI WGS metagenome assembly LNAP01 (sample SAMN02440304, study PRJNA202911) | soil metagenome | biome: Subtropical and temperate rainforests or woodlands; isolation source: soil samples (1 kg each in a 20% v/v slurry with milli Q water) were... ...
AGCGGCAGTGATTATTTCGGGATCGCCGGCACGGCAAAGCTCGCCGGCACGCTGCAGGCTTCCTTCCTGACCACGAGCTTCGCGCCGACCACCACGCTCATCGCCGCGACGCAGGGCATCACCGGCACCTTCGACAGCTTCGTTACCGACGGCCTGCCCGCGCTGTTCGAGGCGACCCTCGATTACGCCCCGACCACGGTTACGATGAGCGTCGCCGCCGACCTCGCCGGCATGCAGGGCAACACGCCGAACCAGCGCGCGGTCGGCGCCGCCATTGACGGCATCATCAACACCACCACCAACGGCCTGCTGACGAGCCTGCCGGATGCGCTCGCCCCGCTCTACGATCTGACCTCGGCCGAATTGCCCAGCGCCCTCAATGCGTTGTCCGGCGAGGCCTATGCCAGCGAGCAGTCGGTGCTGATCGGCGACAGCCTCTACAGCCGGCAGGCTCTGCTTGGGCGCCTGCGCCAGGGCGGTTATGCCGGTCAGGCCGGTCCGACCGGTGCGCTCGGCTTTGGCGGCCCCGCGCTGGCCTATGCCGCACCAACCAAACCCGGCGTGCCGTTCCCGACCAAGGCGCAGCCCGCGCTTGAGCCGGTCTTCAACGGGACGATCTGGGCGCAGGCGTTCGGCGGCTGGAGCGACTTTGATGGCGGTGCCAGCAATGCCGACGTCGACGCCACCATTGGCGGCATCGTCTCCGGCGTCGACGTGAAGGTCGACAACTGGCTGGTCGGCGCGGCGGTGGGCTATTCGCAGTCCAGCGCCGACACCGACGCGCTGGCGAGTTCGTCCGACGTCAACAGCCTACTGCTGGCGCTCTATGCCGGCACCAGTTCCGGCCCGTGGAACTTCCGCGTCGGCGCGAGCTACGCCTTCAACCAGATCGACGCCTCGCGCGTCATCGCCTACTCCGGCTATGCCGAGCAGGCCAACGCCGACTATGACGGCGGCACCGCGCAGGTGTTCGGCGAAGTCGGCTACGGCTTCGCGATCCAGCAACTCGCGCTGGAGCCCTTCGCCGGCCTCGCCTACGTCCATCTCAACACCGACAGCTTCACCGAGACCGGCGCCTCCGCCGGCCTGGCGGGCTCGTCCAGCGATACGGGCGTCGGCTATTCCTCGCTCGGGCTGCGGGTGGCGACCACGATGGAACTGTCCGGCGGCATGACGCTGGAGCCCCACGCCTCGGTCGCCTGGCAGTATGCCTTCGGCGATATCACGCCGGAGGCGCAGATGACGTTCCTCAGCGCACCGGGCGCGAACTTCACCGTGGCGGGCGTGCCGCTCGCGGAGAACACCGCCCTCATTGAGGTCGGCGCCGACCTGAACATCAGCGCACAGGCCCGCATCGGCCTGTCCTATGTCGGCCAGTTCGCCGACAGCGTGACGGTCAACGCAGTACAGGCCAACCTGACGTGGCGCTTCTGATCTGGCGCTTCTGAATTCGGCGCTTCCGATCCGGCGCTTCTGATCGCCCAAACCGGGCGCGCCTGCGGGGTGCGCCCGGTGTCGATAGAGGGCCGCGGCGGGGCTGCGCATCCCCGCGCGTGTACGTTTCTTGCATGCCGTGTCACGCGGCGCGCGGTGCGGGCCCATTCCTCTCTCGGACCGGAGCCACGATGCGTATCGAGCCTGAACACAATGACGAATTGCAGGAAATTCTGAACGACGCCTACCAGGGGAGCCTCGGCGACCATAGCGGCGCGCTGGCCGACTACATCCCGGAACTCGTCCTCGTCGACCCGGACAAGTTCGGCATCGCCATCGCGACCTCCAAGGGCGGGCTGTACGCCATCGGCGACACCGACATCCCCTTCACCATCCAGTCGATGTCCAAGGCCCTGACCTATTGCCTCGCCCTTGAGCTGATCGGGCGGAACGAGGTGCTCAAGCGCGTCGGCGTCGAGCCCAGCGGCGACGCCTTCAACGCCATCGAGTTCGACCCGCACACCCGCCGCCCGTTCAACCCCATGGTCAATGCCGGCGCCATCACGGTGGCGGGCATCCTCTATGACCAGAAGGGCGACGAGGCCTTCGACTTCATCATGGACAGCTTCTCGCGCGCCGCCGGCCGGCCGCTCGGCTTCGACGCTCCGGTCTATGAATCCGAGGCGCTCACCGGACACCGCAACCGTGCCATCGGACATCTGCTGCTGGCCGCCGGCGTGCTCGGCAAGAACGTCGACAAGATCGTCGACCTGTATTTCCGCCAGTGCTCGATCCTCGTCACCGCCACCGACATCGCCCGCATCGGTGCGACGCTGGCCAATCTCGGCGAGAACCCGCTGACCGGCGATCAGGTATTCGGCTTGCGCGCGGTCCGCGATACCCAGGCGGTGATGCTGTCCTGCGGCATGTATGATTATTCCGGAAACTGGATCTACGAGGTCGGCATTCCCGCCAAGAGCGGCGTCGGCGGCGGCATCATCGGCGTGGTCAATCGCCAGCTCGGCATCGGCACCTATTCACCCCGGCTCGACGCCAAGGGCAATTCGGTACGCGGCATGAAAGCCGTGCACATCCTGTCCGACGAACTCGGCCTGCACGCCTTCGACTGCACCAATGTCGGCTCCTCCATCGTCGGGCGCTTTCTGGGGTGAACCGGCGCGTCAGCGCTGCACCGGCCCCGGAAACGCCAGCACCTGCCTTGTATAGGTTTCCACCAGCGCGCTGAACGGCGTGCCGTCGGGCAGATCGAGCACCGCGCGATGCTCCAGCACGAAGGGCGGCACCGCCAGCGGCCCCAGAGCGTCCGCCGGCAGCGGCGTTGCACCCATCTCCCAGCCCACCGGCAGGGGCGCCCAGAGCAGCTTCGCCGCCAACGTACTGCGCCGGAAATTCAACGGCTTCACCGCGCGCCCGAAGGCGATATCGGTGGCCTCCAATTGCCGGTTCATCTCCGGCGTCAGCCGCGCCGGCACATACCAGTTGTCGGCCTCCGACAGCACATTGTCGCCGCAGCGCAGCCGCACCCGGCGATAGCCCACCGGCTCCTCCTCAGAGACCTTGAGCAGCACCCGCACCTCCGGCGTCGCCGGCTTGTCCTGCCCGCGCACCCGGTCGGCGACGATCGTCGGCGGGGATGCCATGTTGTGCGCCCCGCACCAGCGATCCAGCGTCAGCGTCGCGCTGGCATTGCTCAGCAGTTCGGCATTCAGCGTCTGCAGCAGTGCGAGCGCCTGCAGGCGCGACGTGAAAGTGTCCGCCCATTGCGGCCCGCCGGTGCCGGCATCGAACGCCCGCGCCGGGGCGATGGTGAGCAGCAGGGCGGCCAGCAAAGGCACGGCCAGCCGGAAGGCTTTGGTCATCGGAAGGCTCCCGGAGGATGGGGCGAATTGTCGAGTGCCGGATAACATACCCCGGATGCGACCGGATTGAGCCGCCGACGCCGGCTCGCTCAGTCCGGCATGGCCGACCAGTCCGGCGCAACATCGGTGCCACGACAATGGCGCCCACCCGGTTTGGGGTTTGAACTGCCGCGAACTGATACTCTAAGTGCAACAATGTTGATTCCCGCCCTGCTCCCTCATCTTCCGCGTCTTCTTCGAGGTATCATCATGCGGCCGTGCATCCGGCTCCTGCTCGCCCTGTTCGTGGTCCTCGTGGTGGGCCGGCCAGCCCTCGCCGCGCCCGAGGACACCGTGCCGCGCATCGCAGTGCTCTGCGCGTTCGAGCCGGAATGGAAGGCGCTGCGGGCCATCACCAGCCACATGCAGGAGCGCACCTACAAGGGCGTAAACTTCGTCACCGGCGAGATCGAGGGCAAGCCGGTGGTGCTGGTGCTCACCGGGGTCAGTATGGTCAACGCCGCCATGACTACCCAGATGGCGCTCGACCGCTACAACGTCACCCGCATCGCGGTCACCGGCATCGCCGGCGGCGTCGACCCGTCGCTGAATATCGGCGACATCACGGTGCCGGCGCGCTGGTCGCAAGCGGTCTTCGCCCGCGAGACGCCGGAGGGCTTCAAACTGCCGCCGGGCGTCAAGACCGACGTCGCCAATTACGGCATGATCTTCCCACGCGGCGTTCGGGTATTTCGCGAAGGGCGCGCTGACTCGCCCCGGCAGCTCTGGTTCGATGCCGATCCCGCCATGCTCCAGGTGGCGCGTGACGCCGACGCCAAGGCCGAGTTGCGGCGCTGCTCGTCGGACAGTGTCTGTCTGCTGAAGGAGCCGCAGGTCCGCATCGGCGGCAATGGCGTCTCGGGCGCCGCCTTCATCGACAATGCGGCGTATCGCTCCTACGTGTTCGACACCTTCAAGGCACAGGTGCTGGACATGGAAAGCGCCGCCATCGCCCATGTCGCGACCACAAACGGCGTGCCCTTCATCGTGTTCCGCGCGCTGTCGGATCTGGCCGGCGGCGGCCCGGCCGAGAACGAAATCCGCATCTTCGAGCAGTTGGCGGCGAACAATTCCGTCATCGTGATGCGCGCCTTCCTGAGGGCGCTGCCGAACTGAAAAAAGCGCCTGTCCGGCGCTTCCTGACGCCATGGAAGATGCCATAGCCGCGTGGTATTAGGATGGCGTGCCGTACCGGCACCCATGTCACACGGGTTGATCGATGAAGAAGCTCATTCTGGCCCTCGCCTGCGCCTTCGTGCCGTTCGCCGCCATGGCCGACAAGATCGATCTCTCGACCACGACCTGCGAACAATTCCTCAAGAGCGACCAGACCGAGATGATGCTCACGCTCGCCTGGCTCGATGCTTATTACAAGGACGCCGACGCGCCGCCGGTGATCGACACCGACAAGTTCGTCGCCAATGCCGAGAAGCTCGGCGGCTATTGCGCGGCCAACCCGTCCATTGGCCTCATCACCGCGACGGACGAGCTTTTCGGCGACTAAGCCGGCGCGGCGGGACGTTGTCGCCGGCGCGGCGGCACATCGTCGCCCGCGCGGTCAGCGCCGTCGCCATTGCGAACAAAACGGGAAACGTGTTTGCGTAGGGGTTGAACCCCTGCGCAGAGATTCGTTTGCCTCATGACGGCCGCCGCCTACCTCTCCAAGCTCAACCCGGAGCAGCGGCGCGCCGTCGAGCATGGCGTGCGCGAAGGCGGCGTCTATGAAGGCGGGCCGCTGCTGGTCATCGCCGGCGCGGGTTCCGGCAAGACCAACACGCTGGCGCACCGCGTCGCCCACCTCATCGTCAATGGCGCCGACCCACGCCGCATCCTGCTGCTCACCTTCTCGCGCCGCGCGGCGGCCGAGATGGCGCGCCGCGTCGAGCGCATCGCCCGCGAGGTGCTGGGGCCTAACGCCGCCATCATGACCGATGCCCTCGCCTGGGCCGGCACCTTCCATGGCGTCGGTGCCCGGCTGCTGCGCGATTATGCCGAGCAGATCGGGCTCGACCCGAGCTTCACCATCCACGACCGCGAGGACAGCGCGGATCTGATGAACCTCATCCGGCATGAGCTGGGATTCTCCCGGACCGAGAAGCGCTTCCCCACCAAGGGCACGTGTCTGGCCATCTATTCCCGCGCGGTGAATGCCGAGCAGAGGCTGGAAGAAGTGATCGGCCGCGCCTTTCCGTGGTGCGCGGGTTGGAGCGCCGAGCTGCGCGCGATCTTCAAAGGCTATGTCGAAGCCAAGCAGCGCCAGAACGTGCTCGATTACGACGATCTGCTGCTCTACTGGGCGCAGATGGCGAACGAGCCTGCCATCGCCGCCCATATCGGCGCGCGGTTCGATCATGTGATGATCGACGAATATCAGGACACCAACAAGCTGCAGGCCTCGATCCTGCTCGGCCTCAAGCCCGGCGGGCAAGGGCTGACCGTGGTGGGCGACGATGCGCAGTCGATCTATTCGTTCCGCGCCGCCACGGTGCGCAACATCCTCGATTTTCCGGGGCACTTTTCCCCCCGCGCGGACATCATCACACTGGAGCAGAACTACCGCTCCACCCAGCCGATCCTGGCCGCCGCCAATGGCGTGATCGACTATGCCGCGGAGCGCTTCTGCAAGAACCTCTGGTCCGAGCGCACCTCCAATGAGCGCCCGCAACTGGTGAACGTCCGCGACGAGGTCGAGCAGGCCAATTATGTCGCGACGCAGGTTCTGGACAATCGCGAGGCCGGCATTGCGCTGAAATCGCAGGCCGTGCTGTTCCGCGCCTCGCACCATAGCGGGCCGCTGGAAGTCGAACTCACCCGGCGCAACATCCCGTTCGTGAAGTTCGGCGGGCTGAAATTCCTCGATGCCGCCCACGTCAAGGACGTGCTGGCGATGCTGCGCTTCGCGGAGAACCCGCGCGACCGGGTCGCCGGCTTCCGCGTGCTGCAATTGCTGGGCGGCATGGGCCCCGGCACCGCCGCCAAGGTGCTGGACGCCATCGACGATGCCGGCGGCGCCATTGCCGCGATTGAGGCCTTCACGCCCCCTGCCCGCGCGGCTGGCGACTGGCCGGGCTTTGTCGAGGTCGTGCGCCGGCTGCGCGCCAAGACTGCCGGCTGGCCGGGCGAGATCGACATGGTGCGGCAATGGTACGAGCCGCATCTGGAGCGCATCCATGAGGATGCCTCGACCCGGCAGGCCGACCTCGTGCAACTCGCGCAGATTGCCGCCGGCTATGGCTCGCGCGAGCGCTTCCTCACCGAGCTCACCCTCGACCCGCCGGACGCCACCAGCGACCAGGCCGGCGTGCCGCATCTCGACGAGGACTATCTCATCCTCTCCACCATCCATTCCGCCAAGGGGCAGGAATGGAAGTCGGTGTTCGTGCTGAACGTGGTCGATGGCTGCATCCCGATCGATCTCGGCGTCGGCACCAAGGACGAACTCGAGGAGGAGCGCCGCCTGCTCTATGTCGCGATGACACGCGCCAAGGACAGCCTGCACCTCGTGGTGCCGCAGCGCTTCTTCACCCACGGCCAGGCCGCGCGCGGCGACCGCCACGTCTATGCCGCGCGCACCCGCTTCATCCCGCCGGCGCTATTGGGGCTGTTCGTCGGCACGACATGGCCGGTGGTCGCCGCCACGGCTGTCGCCGACCGCGCGGCGAGCGAGATACGCATCGACATCGGCGCCCGAATGCGCGGCATGTGGAGCGCCTAACGAATCCGCACGCCCGGCCCGTTCTCGCCCGGCGGCAGCATCATCACACCGGCGTCGTGGAATGTTGCTATCAGCAGATTCTCGGTCGTCCGGTGCAGCACATGGCGATGCCGCTCAAAGTCGCGCACGGTGCTGCGCGACACGCCGGCGCGGGCCGCGAGCTGCTCCTGCGTCCAATCGAGCAATCCACGTGCAGCGCGGCATTGTTCCGGCAACAAATCCATCGCTTCTGCCTTGCCCCAGGAGACCAAAATCAACCATAATGGGTGAAATCACGCAAGGTTTGAGGATTCTGGCCCGAGGGGGAGGCGCGCACCAATGTCGAACAGCCTGCTCCTCCTGATCGCGTTCGTTCTGCCGTTCTTGGGAAGCCTCCTTGCGGTCTTCCTGCCGGGCAATGCGCGCAACGCCGCGGCCGCGCTCACCGGCAGTGTCGCCACAGTCGGGTGCGGGATCATCGTCTGGCTCTATGGCGCAACCGCCACCGGCACGCCGGTTCGCTTCCGGGCCGACTGGCTGCCCATGCTCGGGCTCGACTTCACCCTGCGGCTGGACGGTCTGGCGTGGCTGTTCGCGGTGCTGATCTTCGGCATCGGCGCGCTGGTGGCGCTCTATGCGCGCTACTACATGTCGCCCGAAGACCCGGTGCCGCGCTTCTTCTCGTTCCTGATGGCCTTCATGGGCGCCATGGTCGGCGTCGTGCTGTCGGGCAACCTCATCCAGCTGGTGTTCTTCTGGGAACTCACCAGCCTGTTTTCCTTCCTGCTGATCGGCTACTGGCACCACAGTGCGGCGGCGCGCGACGGCGCGCGCATGGCGCTGATCGTCACCGGCTCGGGCGGGCTGTGCCTGTTCGTCGGCGTGCTGCTGATCGGGCGCATCGTCGGCAGCTACGATCTCGACGACGTGCTGTCCTCCGGCGAGCTGATCCGCGACAGCTCGCTCTACACCCCGGCGCTGGTGCTGATCCTGCTCGGTGCCTTCACCAAGAGCGCGCAGTTCCCGTTCCACTTCTGGCTGCCGCATGCCATGGCGGCGCCGACCCCGGTGTCGGCCTATCTGCACTCCGCCACCATGGTGAAGACCGGCATCTTCCTGATGATCCGGCTATGGCCGGTGATGGCGGGCACCGACACCTGGTTCTACCTCGTGGTGCCGGCCGGGCTGATCACGCTGGTGTTCGGCGCCTATGCCGCCATCTTCCAGCAGGACCTCAAGGGGCTGCTGGCCTATTCCACCATCAGCCATCTCGGCCTGATCACGCTGCTGCTCGGCCTCGGCAGCCCATTGGCGTGCGTCGCGGCGATCTTCCACACCATGAACCACGCCATCTTCAAGGCATCGCTGTTCATGGCCGCCGGCATCATCGACCATGAGACCGGCACGCGCGACATCCGGCGCTTGAGCGGGCTGTTCAAATACCTGCCCTACACCGCGACGCTCGCCATGGTGGCGGCCGCCTCCATGGCCGGCGTGCCGCTGCTGAACGGCTTCCTCTCCAAGGAGATGTTCTTCGCCGAGGCGGTGGCTGACCATACCGGCTCGCTGCTCGACGACAGCCTGCCCTATTGGGCGACGCTGGCCGGCGTATTCAGCGTGACCTATTCGCTGCGCTTCATCCTCGGCGTGTTCTTCGGCCCGCCGCCGGTCGACCTGCCGCGCGAGCCGCACGAGCCGGCGCACTGGATGCGCTTTCCGATCGAACTGCTGGTGCTGATCTGCCTGATGATCGGCATCATCCCCGGCCTCACGGTCGGGGGCCTGCTGCACACTGCCGCGCGCTCTGTCATCGGCCCCGGTCTTCCGGAGTTCAGCCTCGCCATCTGGCATGGCTTCACCCTGCCGCTGGCGATGAGCTTTGTCGCCCTGGCGGGAGGCATCGTGCTCTACATGCTGCTGCGCGGCTATCTCGCGCGCGGCAAGGAAGGCCCGCCTATTCTGCGCGAGCTGAAGGGCCAGCGCATCTTCGAGAAGATCCTCGTCACCATCTCCTGGCAGTGGGCGCGTGCGCTTGAGCGCGCCTTCGGCTCGCGTCGCCTCCAGCCGCAATTGCGCCTCGTGGTGGTGGTGGCGATCGCCGCTGCCGTCTCACCCTTCATCATGAACGGCATGGTCGGCAGCGGGGCGCTGGCCGGCACGCCGCTGCAGCCAGCCTTCGCCATGGTGTGGGCGATCGGCATCGTCTGCGCGCTCGGCGCCGCCTATCAGGCGAAATATCATCGCCTCGTCGCGCTGGTGCTGCTGGGCGGCGCGGGGCTGGTGACCTGCATCAGCTTCGTCTGGCTGTCAGCGCCGGACCTCGCAGTGACGCAGTTGCTGGTCGAGATCGTCACCACCGTGCTGATCCTGCTCGGCCTGCGCTGGCTGCCCAAGCGCATCGAGGACACCTACCCCACCCGCCCGCCGCCGCGCGTGCTGGTGCGCCGCTATACCGACCTAGCGCTCGCCACCATGGTCGGCGGATCGCTGTCGTTCCTTGCCTATTGCATCATGACCCGGCAATTGCCGACCAGCATTTCGCGCTTCTTCGTCGAGCGCGCCTATACCGAGGGTGGCGGCACCAACATCGTCAACGTCATCCTGGTCGATTTCCGCGGCTTCGACACCATGGGCGAGATGGTGGTGCTGTGCCTCGTCGGCCTCACCGTGTTCGCCTTGCTGCGCCGCTTCCGTCCGGCAGCGGAAAGCATCGAGACGCCCGAGCAGCAGCGCATCCAGGACGAGATCGACGATGCCGCCCCGCACCGCACGGCGGGCGATACCATCACCGATTACATGCTGATCCCGCGCATCATCATGCACTGGCTGTTCCCGGTCATCGGCGTGTTCGCGGTCTATCTGTTCATGCGCGGGCATGATCTGCCGGGCGGCGGCTTTGCTGCCGGCATCGCGCTCTCCATCGCCTTCGTGGTGCAGTACATGGCGAGCGGCACGCGCTGGGTGGAAGACCGGCTTCGCGTGCTGCCGCTGCGCTGGATGGGCCTCGGCCTGCTCACCTCCACGGCGACCGGCGTCGGCTCCTGGTGGTTCGGCTATCCCTTCCTCACCACCCATTCGCGCTATCTGGAACTGCCGGTTCTCGGCAAGATTCCATTGGCGAGCGCGCTGATCTTCGATCTCGGCGTGTTCGCGCTGGTGGTCGGCGCCACGGTGCTCATCCTCGTCGCGCTGGCGCACCAGTCGCTGCGCTCGCGCCCCCGCGCGGCGGAGGGCGAGTGATGGAAATCATCCTCGCCATCGGCATCGGCGTGTTCGCGGGCTCCGGCGTGTGGCTGCTGCTGCGCCCGCGCACCTTCCAGGTAATCATCGGCCTGTCGCTGATCTCCTACGCGGTAAACCTGTTCATCTTCAGCATGGGCCGGCTGCGGGTCGATGCGCCGCCCATCCTCAAGCCCGGCACGGTGGGCGACCTCGCCACCCTCACCGACCCGGTCCCGCAGGCGCTGGTGCTCACCGCCATCGTCATCGGCTTCGCCATGACGGCACTTTTCCTTGTCGTGCTGCTGGCCGCCCGCGGTCTTACCGGCACCGACCATGTCGATGGACGGGAGGACTGATGCTGCGCAGTTCTCTCCACCATCTCGTCATCGCCCCCATCCTGCTGCCGCTCGCGGTGGGCGCCTTCATGCTGCTGCTGGACGAGCGCCGCCGCACGCTCAAGGCCACACTGAGCCTCATCACCACATTTGCGATGCTCGCCATGGCGATGGCGCTGATGTTTCTGGTGGTCGACCAGACCCGCAACACCTCGCATCTCATCGTCTACCCGCTCGGGAACTGGCCGCCGCCGTTCGGCATCGTGCTGGTGGCGGATCGGCTCTCCGTGCTGATGGTGCTGCTGACCGGTATTCTCGGCTGCACCACGCTGCTGTTCGCCCTGGCGCGCTGGCACAAGGCCGGACCGCGCTTCTACACGCTGTTCCTGCTGCTTCTGGCCGGCCTGAACGGCGCGTTCCTGACCGGCGACCTGTTCAACCTGTTCGTGTTCTTCGAGGTGCTGCTCGCGGCCTCCTATGGCCTCGTGCTGCATGGCTCCGGCACGGCGCGGGTGAAGGCCGGGCTGCATTACATCCCGATCAATCTGGTCGCGTCCTCGCTGTTCCTCATCGGTGTCGCCCTGGTCTACGGCGTCACCGGCACGCTCAACATGGCCGACCTCGGGCGCATCATCCCCAAGCTCGGGTCGCAGGACCGCATATTGCTGGAGACCGGCGCGGCGATCCTCGGCATCGCCTTTCTGGTCAAGGCCGGTATGTGGCCGCTCAGTTTCTGGCTACCGACCACCTATGCCGCCGCGTGCGCGCCTGTCGCGGCGATGTTCGCGATCATGACCAAGGTCGGCATCTATGTGATCCTGCGGCTCTCGCTGCTGTGCTTCGGCGACGATGCCGGCGCCTCGGCCGGGTTCGGCGGCGACTGGCTGTATTATGGCGGCATGGCCACCATCGCGTTCGGCGGCATCGGCGTGCTCGCGTCGCAATCCATGCTGCGGCTGGCAGGCTACAGCGTCATGGTGTCATCGGGCACGCTGCTGGCGGCCATCGGCACTGGCAACAGCGCGGTGATTTCGGGCGCTCTGTTCTATCTCGTCAGTTCCACCTTCACGATCAGCGCGTTCTTCCTGCTGGTCGAATTGATCGAGCGCGGCCGCGACGCCGGCGCCGACGTGCTCGCCGTGACGCTGGAAGTGTTCGGCGACCCGGAGGAAGATATTGAGGACGAGGATGAAGAGGTCGGCGTGGCCATCCCCGCCACCATCGCCGTGCTCGGCGGCGCCTTCATCGCCTGCACCGTGCTGCTCGCCGGCCTGCCACCTCTGTCCGGCTTCATCGCCAAGTTCGCCATGCTCTCGGCTCTGGTGAACGAGGCCGGGCCCATCGACGCGGCGCACTGGTCGCTCGTGGCGCTGCTCATCGCCACCGGCCTCGCCTCGCTCATCGCGATGACGCGCACCGGCATACGAACGCTCTGGATGCCGGCCGAGACCGCGATCCCGCGCGTGCGCGTCATCGAAGTCGCCCCCGTCGCGACGCTCCTGTTCCTCTGCGTCGCGCTCACCGTCGCGGGTGGGCCGGCGATGCGCTACATGGAAGCCACCGCGCAACTGCTTTACTGGCCTGGCGAATATGCCCGCGACGTCATCGGCGCGCTTCCCGGGAGTGCGCCATGAGACGCGTCCTGCCCCACCCCAAACTGTTCCTCGCGCTGCTGGTGATGTGGCTGCTGCTCAACCAGAGCGTGGCGCCGGGGCAGATTTTGTTCGGCGCCATCGTCGCCTTCGGCGGCGCCTGGGCGATGGTGCCGCTGCAACCCGAGCCCGTGAGCCTGCGGCGGCCTGGCGCGATGCTCATCCTCGCCGGGCGGGTGTTCATCGACGTGTTCCGCTCCAACCTCGCGGTCGGGCGCATCATCCTCGGCGGCAAAGACCGCGCGGCCCATGCCGGCTTCATGACACTGCAACTGGACCTCAGGAACAATTACGGCCTCGCCGTGCTGGCGATCATCCTCACCTGCACGCCCGGCACGCTGTGGCTGAACTACAATCCCGCGCGCAGCACGCTGCTGCTCCATGTGCTCGACCTCGTCGACGAGGAGCAATGGGCACGTCTCATCAAGGATCGCTATGAGCGGCTGCTGATGGAGATATTCGAATGAGCACGCTAATCCTCGGCTGGTCGCTCACCATCGCGCAGATCCTGCTGGCAAGCGCGATGGCCTGCGCCATCATCCGCCTGATACGCGGCCCTCGGGCGCAGGACCGCATCCTTGGGCTCGACACCTTCTATGTGAACGCGATGCTGCTGCTGGTCACGGTCGGCATTCGCAGCGGCACGACGCTGTATTTCGAGGCGGCGCTGATCATCGGCCTGCTCGGTTTCGTCGGCACGGTGGCGCTGGCGAAATTCCTCATGCGCGGCGAGGTGATCGAATGACGAACACCCCCGACCTTCCGCTGTGGGCGGCGCTGCTGGTGTCGTTCTTCGTTCTCACCGGCGCTCTCATCACACTGATCGGCTCGCTCGGCCTGTTGCGCCTGCGCAGCTTCTACGCCCGCGTCCACGCCCCGACGCTGGGCGCGACGCTCGGCACAGGCTGCATCCTGGTGGGATCGATGATCTGCTTCAGCGTACTGCAGAGCCGGTTCCTAGTGCACGAGATATTGATCGCCGTCTTCATCACCCTCACCACACCGGTCACCCTGATGCTGCTGGCCCGCGCCGCCCTCTACCGCGACCGGGTGGAGGGCAAGCCGTCGGTGCCCAAAGGCCACGCGAATAGTCCGGAAATTTAGGTACTATAATACCTTATCGACGGCATGACTGACCGCGCGACCTGTTCGGCCGCGCGCCCATCACTCATTCACTCCTAGGGAGTGTGCCTCAGCCGCGGCTGCGCGCCTTGCGGTCGGCGTAGCGCTTGTCGCGCGCGGCCTTGCGCTCGGCTTCATCGGCCATCACGCGACGGGCGCGCTCGAGGTCGGCCTGCTGGCGCTCGAGAGCTTCGGCCTGCGCGGCGGTCTCGCGGGCGATCTTTTCGGCTTCCTCGGCCAGCTTGGCGGCAGCCGCAGCGGCTTCCAGCTCTTCGCGACGCAGCTTCTCGGCGGCTTCGCGGGCGGCAGCGCGCTCCTCGCGTGCAGCGATGATCGCGGCGCGCTCAGCGGCCTTGGCCAGGACTTCCGGATCGTCCGCCGCCGGGCGGGACTTCAGCCTCTCGAGGAGAGCGGCTTTTGCAGTGTCGGCTTTTTTCCGGCGTTCGGCGAAAGTGTCGATGTTTTTCATGGGCCGCTCTTTACCGCGTCGGTCCGACTTACTCAACCGGGGCGTAACGATGCTTCCACATTTGGCTATCAAGCCGGCGCGATATCCGCATCTTCTTCACGCGGGCGGCTTGCCGATCGCCAGCGTCTTCAGGCGGGCGGCCTCCAGCCCCCGGACGACGGCATCATCGATGCCGGCCGCGCGCATCGCCAGCAAACCGGCCGCCGTGGTGCCGGCATAGTCGATCATCGCCTGCACATGGGCGCTCGCGGGCTCGTCGGACTGCGACAGCAAATGCCCGCCGGCGAGGAAGAGCTGGCGCACCGCGCGCTCAGCCACCTTCGGTTCGATGCCCTGCGTGACGGCGTACCGCACCATCGCGTCGGCGAACATCGCGACGAAACCGGGCACCGGGCCGGTGACGGCGGTGAAGCAGTCGATCTGATCCTCGACCGGCACGTCGTCGGTGACGCCGCACGCCTCAAAAAGTCGCGTGACGATGGCTTTGTCAGCAACAGTTACATCCGGCGCCGCGAACCATGGCGAATAGGCCATGGCGTTCTCGGCGGCGGGGTTGGACATCGCCCGCACCACCCGGCGCGAGCCGGACATCGCGATGAGCTGATCGCTGGTGATGCCGGCCATGACCGAGACGACGAGCGTGTCCGGCGCGGCGAAGGCCAGCTTCACGCCGGCGGCCGGCGGCAGCGCCAGCACGATCACCGCGCATCTGTCAGCGAGTTCCTGAATGTCGGTGGTCCAGCGGAGGCCGTCGAACGCGTTGAACCCAGCGGCGCGGCCGCTGCGATTGGCGATCCACATAGTGGACGGTTCGATGAGCCCGGAACGCAGCAGCGTTCGTCCGATGGCGCCGCCGAGCTGGCCGCACCCGACAAGACCGAACCCGTCGATCTCAAGCGCCTTGGCCATCCGCCCCTCTCCTTAACGCCGCCGCGTCAAAGCCGGGCGAGCAGCTCGGTCTTCTTGGCGGCGAATTCCTCGTCGGTGAGGATGCCCTTGGTGCGCAGATCGGCGAGCCGTTCGATCTTGGCGAATATCTCGTCATGCCCCGTCGGCTCGGAAGACGCACGCGATTCGGCGCGTGGTGCGGGCTCCGGCGCGGCGGCGAAGTCTGCCTTCGCGGGCTCTGCTTGGCGCGGCGCCTCTTGAGGCTGCACGTCACGCCGGCTCTCGTCGCCGATCTTGTGCAGATCTTCCAGCCGCACGGTGCCGAACTGGCTGGTGAACACCAGCGACTGGCTGCCGCTCTGCTGCTGCGACACGCCGGAGATCATGTGCTCGCCGGTGTCATAGATGGTGGTCTCGCCATGGGCACCGATCACCAGCCGCCTTGTGCCGGGAAAGAACGCGTAGCGCATGTCGTTCTGCGCGCCGGAAGAACTGGGCGAGCCAAACTCTTTCGGCCACCAATTGCCGCCAAATCCGCTACCCCCGGGATGCGCCGGCGCCAGCGAGGGATCGCGCGCCAAAGCGTCGGACAATTCATTGCAAAGACTGTCGACGCGGAATTTCAGGCCCTGATTGAACATGTCGCCAATCATCAGCATGCCGCCGCGCGACCACTGCCCCATGCCGCCGAGTTCGGGGTGGCTGAACTGCGCCATGGTGCCGCCGCCCGCCGCCACTGCCTGCAACAGCACGCGCACCGCCTCGGTGCTCACCCCGTGGCGGGAGGCGACATCCTCGATCAGCCGGCTGGTGGCAGGATTTGAATTGTCCATTCCGGCTCCCGAAATCGTTCGCTCTAGGCTCACGGAATCGCCGTCGACCAGCGTGGCGCCGTTGACGTCTTTAACGACCAGATCGCTTATTTCGTTTCCATCGCCTTGCGCAGCACGGCGTTGATGCGCTCCTGCCAGCCGGCGCCGTCCGCCTGGAAATGCTCGAGCACCTCGCGCTCAAGGCGGATCGAGACGAGTTCCCTGGCATTGGGCAGCGGCGCGGGCTTGGGGGCTACCGGAGCGGCCTCGACGGGCTTGGCGGTGGCGGATTTGAAGGCGGCTTCGGCCATGTCGCGGGCGGAGCCCATCGGGCGACGTGAAGGGGTTTTGAGCATGCGTTGCTCGCTCCTTGAGGATAAATGCTCGGGCAGGTGGCCGGGTCGGTGGGATCACCGATTCGGGAACGTACCGCGCAAGCGATTCCCATATGCGTTCCCGACAACAACGCTAACGCGCGATTGTGGCATTGTCCAAGCGTAGAGCGTTGTCTGGAAGTAATGAAAAACCCCGCGACCTTCTTCAGGTGCGGGGTTGGGAGGCGCTAGGCGCCCCTACGGTCTATGCCGTCAATCACCAAAACCGAAGCCGCCCTTACATCCGTGGCAGGCTTCAAGAGAGGCGACGCTGGCAAGCGGCGGCTACGAGAGCCGCCGTCTGCAATCAGTCGATCAGCTGGAGCTTGTCGGCCGACATCTTGCCGCTCTTGCGATCAGCGACGAGCTCGAAGCTCACCTTCTGGCCTTCGCGGAGATCGCCCAGACCCGAACGCTCTACAGCGCTGATGTGGACGAACGCATCGGCGCCGCCGTTGTCCTGCTGGATAAATCCAAAGCCCTTCTGGGCGTTGAACCACTTAACGGTTCCCTGAGCCATCGGAAACCCCTTTCACAAACATGGTTGTACCGGCCAGCAAGAGATTGCTGGCTATCGAGCATATCTCAGACATGAGGATTATCAGTTCGGCGCACAATCGCTCGCGCGCAAAGCCAAATCATCTGGCTGTCGTGTGACATTTGACGGAATTTATAGAGGCGCGACGAAAAGACAAGGAATTTTTAAAACCCGCGCCGGTGCTCTCGCGCAGCATATCGCGGGACCGGAACATCGGGTGTTTCGCGACCACTTTTACGTCGCCTATTTTCTGTTCAGCCAGGAATGTCGCCAAATATTTGGACGAAATCCGGTTTTATGTCGAAGAATCCTGTCTTCAGCGTGTAACGTGGCGGGGTGATCCGGAGACCGTCGCTGTGCCGGCCTCGTTGATCCCAGGGATACCGCCGATGGACATACGGGTTGGCTATGAACTGATCTATGACTGCCCGCAGCCGACCCCGATGCTCCTCGTCCTGAACATCCATTACAGCCGCGCCTCCGACATCATCCTGCCCGACCACATCGTCACCCGGCCCAGCCTGCCCCTCAGTTCGTACCGCGACCTGTTCGGCAACTGGTGCAGTCGCATGACGGCGCCGGCCGGACGCACCATCATCACCACAACGGCCGTGGTGCGAGATACCGGCGGGGTGGATGGCTATTACCCCGACGCCCGCGAGCACCCGATCGAGGAACTGCCGGAGGACGCCTTGGTGTTCCTGCTCGGCAGCCGCTATTGCGAGACCGAACTGCTCTCCGATGTCGCCTGGAACAGGTTCGGCCATCTGCCGCCGGGCTGGGGCCGGGTGCAGGCGGTGTGCGACTTCGTGCACAACCACATCCAGTTCGGCTATGAATATGCCCGCGCTTCCAAGACCGCCTTCCAGGCCTATCAGGAAGGGCGCGGCGTGTGCCGCGACTTCGCCCATCTCGGCGTCGCGCTGTGCCGCTGCCTCAACATCCCGGCGCGCTACTGCACCGGCTATCTCGGCGACATGGGCACGCTGCCGCCATACGGGCCGATGGATTTCGCCGGCTGGTTCGAGGCCTATCTCGGCGGGCGCTGGCACACCTTCGACCCTCGCAACAATATACCGCGCATCGGCCGGGTGCTGATGGCGCGCGGACGCGACGCCACCGACGTGGCGCTCGTCACCTCGTTCGGCCCGAACATCCTGTCGAGCTTCAGGGTCTGGACGGATGAGGTCGTCGGCACCCAGAGCGGGGGTTAGCGGCGTCGGTCCTCAGGGCTTCCCGGCATGGCCGGCTCAAGGCCTGGTCAGCCGTTCAGCAGCCGGCGATAGACCGTTGAGCGATTGACGCCGAGCTGGCGCGCGGCGCGCGAGACGTTGCCGCCGCAGGCTTCCAGCGCGCTGCGCATCGCGCCCAGCGTGATGTCCTCCAGCCCTCCGGGAGCGGGCGTCGGCGCGACGGAGTCGGGCGTTATGTCGCCCGGCAGCATGTCCTCGCCCACCGGCTGATAGGGCTCGGCCAGCGCCGCCAGCACCCGCAGCGTGCCCGCGAGCTGGCGGAAATTGCCCGGCCAGTCATAGGCGGCGAGGCGCTGCTCGCACTCCGGCGACAGCGTCAGCCGGTCGTCGGCGGTCAACCGGCGCCACAGCTCGCGCACGGTCTCCAGCCGGTCGTCGAGATCGCGCACCGGCGGCAGTTCGACGACATAATGGGCGATGCGGAAATACAGGTCCGAGCGGAACGAGCCGGCATCCGCCAGCGCCCGCAGATCGCGATGCGTGGCGCACAGCAGCGCGAAATCGACCTTCACAGGCCGCCCTCCGCCAAGCGGGGCGACTTCGCGCTCCTGCAACACCCGCAGCAGGCGCGACTGCAGCCCAAGCGGCATGTCGCCGATCTCGTCGAGGAACAGCACGCCACCATCGGCCTCGCGCAGCAGGCCCTTGCGGCCATGGCGCCGGGCGCCGGTGAACGCGCCCTCCTCATAGCCGAACAGTTCGGCCTCGATCAGCGTCTCCGGGATCGCCGCGCAGTTCACCGCGACGAACGGGCCGCCGGCGCGGGCGCTGCGGCGATGGATATCATGGGCGACCATCTCCTTGCCGGTCCCGGTCTCGCCACGGATCAGCACCGGCACATCGGCCTCGACCATGCGCACCGCCCGCTTGATCGCCTCGCGATCCTGCGCGCGCAGGAGGAGGCCGTCGTCCTGATGTTGGATCGGCCGGCGCGGCGGCACCATTGCGGGGGTCGTCACGCCGTCAATGCGGCAGAACAGTTCGCGGCCCGACGCGTCGCGCAGCCCATGCGCGCCGCCACCCGTGCCGGGCATGCGGTCAAACAGCTCATCGGCCCGGCGCGTGCCAAGCGCCGACCAGTCCATGCCGATCAGGCCGAGACCGTTGCGGTTCGCCGCCACCAGCCGGTCGTCCTCGAACACCAGAATGCCCTCGCGCGCGGTGCCGAGCATGGCGCGCTCGGTCTGGAAGCGCAGCACGCGGCGCCCACCGAAGCCCTCCTCGAAGAAGCGGTGCTCGATCTGCTCCACCGCCAGCCGGACGAGGCCGAGCGCGTGGCGATGATCCACCGCCGCCGGGCCGGAAAGATCCAGCGCGCCGACCGTGCGGCCATAGGGATCGAGGATCGGCGCCGCCGAACAGCTCAGGATGCCGTGCGGGTCGTAATAATGCTCAGCTCCATGCACGGCGATCGGCCGCCCCTCGATCAAAGCGGTGCCGACCGCATTGGTGCCGGTGGTGGCCTCGCCCCAGCCGACGCCGGGACGCAGCGACACCTGCGCGGCCCGCGCCGCGAAATCGGCGCTGCCGAGCGTCTCCAGGATCATGCCGTCGGCGTCGGTGAGGATGACGACGCAGCCGGTCTGCATCGCATCGGCGTACAGGCTTTCGATCTCCGGCCGGCACAGCCGCCGCAGCCGCTCGTGGCGCTCGGTAACCTGCCGCAATTCGCCGGATGTCAGCGGTTCAAGCTTGGGGAGGGCCGCATTGTCGAGCCCGTGCTGGGCGCAGCGTTGCCAGGAGCGCAGGATCGGCTCCGGCACCAGCGTCGAAACCAGTTGTCCCTGAGGTTTGCCGTGCAGGAAGAACTGCCGGCGCGCGGCCAGAACCGCGCGTGGTGAGATCTCCGTCCGCATGCGATCCTCCCAGAGTGTTGCAAAAAGCCACACTTGTCGCAGGTCTTGTTGTTATATCCGACAGTTGTTGCAAAGTTTTCGAAGGCCGTCCATCGCCCTCGTTTTCAACCATTCGTGGCTGCGCTGCTTCGCCCTGTGGTTTCAATATTATGCCGTGCCGCAGTAACGAATTGTTGCAACGCCACATGAGACTGGCACGAGCGCTGCAATATTGATGTCTCCACCCTGGGAGGAATCAATGAACAAGCCAGAAATCGCCATAACCCGTCAGTCGCCGTTCAAGGCTCGCTACGGCAACTACATCGGCGGCCAGTTCGTCGAGCCCGTGAACGGGCGCTATTTCGACAACACCTCGCCGATCACCGGCGGCAAGATCTGCGAGATCGCGCGCTCCGACAAGGACGACATCGAGAAGGCGCTGGATGCCGCGCACAAGGCCAAGGACGCCTGGGGCAAGACCAGCGTCGCCGAGCGCGCCCTCATCCTCAACCGCATCGCCGACCGCATGGAGGACAATCTCGACCTCCTCGCGCTCGCCGAGACCTGGGACAATGGCAAGCCGATCCGCGAAACGACAGCGGCCGACATGCCACTCGCCATCGACCATTTCCGCTATTTCGCCGGTGCCGTGCGCGCCCAGGAAGGCAGCCTCAGCGAGATCGACCACGACACCGTGGCCTATCATTTCCATGAGCCGCTCGGCGTGGTCGGCCAGATCATTCCGTGGAACTTCCCCATCCTGATGGCGGTATGGAAGCTGGCCCCGGCGCTGGCGGCCGGCAATTGCGTGGTGCTCAAGCCCGCCGAGCAGACCCCGGCGAGCATCCTGCTGCTGGCCGAGCTGGTCGGCGACCTGCTGCCGCCCGGCGTGCTCAACATCGTCAACGGCTTCGGCCTGGAAGCCGGCAAGCCGCTCGCCTCCTCGCCGCGCATCGCCAAGATCGCCTTTACCGGCGAGACCACGACGGGCCGGCTGATCATGCAGTATGCCAGCCAGAACCTCATCCCGGTCACGCTGGAGCTCGGCGGCAAGTCGCCCAACATCTTCTTCAGCGATGTGGTCGCGGAAGACGACGACTTCTTCGACAAGGCGGTCGAGGGCTTCGTGATGTTCGCGCTCAACCAGGGCGAGGTCTGCACCTGCCCGAGCCGCGCGCTGATCCAGGAGAACATCTATGACCGCTTCATGGAAAAGGCGCTGAAGCGGGTCGAGGCGATCGTTCAGGGCTCGCCGCTCGACCCCGCGACCATGCTCGGCGCGCAGGCCTCTTCCGAGCAGCTCGACAAGATCCTGTCCTATATCGACATCGGCAAGCAGGAAGGCGCGCAGGTGCTGACCGGCGGCGGGCGCAACGAACTCGGCGGCGACCTTGCCGGCGGCTATTACGTCAAGCCGACCGTGTTCAAGGGCCATAACAAGATGCGGATCTTCCAGGAGGAGATCTTCGGGCCCGTGGTGTCGGTGGCCACCTTCAAGGACGAGACCGAGGCGCTGGAGATCGCCAACGACACGCTCTACGGCCTCGGCGCCGGCGTGTGGACCCGCGACGGCAACCGCGCCTACCGCTTCGGCCGCGCCATCCAGGCCGGGCGGGTGTGGACCAACTGCTACCACGCCTATCCTGCGCACGCGGCGTTCGGCGGCTACAAGCAGTCCGGCATCGGGCGCGAGAACCACAAGATGATGCTCGACCACTACCAGCAGACCAAGAATTTGCTGGTGAGCTACAGCCCGAAGAAGCTGGGCTTTTTCTGATCGAGCATTAGCTATGGCGTCATCCCGGATTCTCCCCGGGGTGACGCCTTTTTTGTCGGAGGAGCGCGCCATGAGCACGCAGACCATCGAGCCCCTCGTCCCCCGCGTGATCGCGACGCCTGCCGCGCTCAAGCTGATCGACGAGTTGCGCGCCGAGTACGGGCCGCTGCTGTTCCACCAGTCCGGCGGCTGCTGCGATGGCTCCTCGCCGATGTGCTACCCGAAGAGCGACTTCATCGTCGGCGACCGCGACGTGCATATGGGCGACATCGGCGGGGCGCCGTTCTTCATGAGCCCGTCGCAGTTCGACTACTGGAAGCACACCCAGTTGATCATCGACGTAGTACCCGGCCGCGGCGGCATGTTCAGCCTAGAGAACGGGCGCGACCAGCGCTTCCTCACGCGCTCCCGGCTGTTCAGCGACGGCGAGACCGAGCGGCTGGTGCCGGTCGGCGAAGGCGCACCGGCCTGAGCCTCGTCACAGGCCAAAATGCAATAAAGCCCGCCCCGGTGTCCCGGCGCGGGCCTTTATTCCTGACAGCGATGGCAGGAGGGCCATCACGGGCCGATCACTGGCAGAGCAGGATATCCTGCTCGCGGGTGAGCTTGTAATTGTCCGTCAGCTTCTGGACGTAGCGCACGTCGCCGCTGCTGTTCAGGCAATAGTCGAACAGCCTGCCGTCGCCCCAGGAAATGCGAACCGCCTTCGGGTTGAAGCAGAGGTTCTGCAACTCGATGCGACCGCTGGACGGCGAGGTGATCTCGACGATGCAGATTTTTTCCACGGCATCCTGCATGGCCTGCCCGATGGCGCGCGGCTGGGCGATGGCGACGCCGCCAAACGAACCAAAGGCCATCAGGCTGGCGCAGCCCAGCAGGCCGTATTTGCGATTCATGATTCCCTCCCCGGTGTATCCCGGTATTGGGCGGGGAAATATACATATGCCCGTTCACAAGGCAATAAATTAGTACCTTTTTAACATCAAATTTCATCAAATTTTCAAACTTTCCGTCGCAGCCGGTTTTGAGTTTATAGGCGTACCAACGGTTTTAGCGCGGGACGTGCAGATGCATCACCGGCACGCGACCGGTCGCATAGGTTCTAACTATCTAGAAAATAGGCTATTTTGGCGCCAGTGCCGTTACGGCAAGGGCTGTCGCGGCAGCACGATTCTCGACACCGATCTTGGAATAGATCTGTTCGAGGTGCTTGTTGACCGTGCGGGGCGAAAGGCCAAGAATCTCGCCGATATCGCGGTTCGCCTTGCCCCGCGCGAGCCACATCAGCACCTCGGCCTCGCGCACGGTGAGGTTCAGCTTGACCTTGAGCACCTGCTGGGGCGGCACGCCCTCATCCTCGACGATGCGCAGCAGCAGTTCGTCCGGGCCGATCTGGCCGACATAGGACAGCCGCAGCCGGCGCGGCGACCCTTCGATGGAGAGGTCTATGGCGTCCGGTTCGCTCGCCCCCCGCCGCCCGTCGAGCCAGCGCCGCACCGTGTCCGGCAACTGGAAGCTGTCGCCGGGGGCGGAGATGCTGATGGCGGTCAGCAGCGAGGTCGCCTGCGGCGTGCTCCACAGCACCCGCCCCTCCTTGGTCGCCGACAGCAGGAAGCGGCCGGAAGCGTCCAGCGCGGCGCGGGCGCTGTGGGTCTGGCGCGCATTGGCGAGATGGACGCGGATGCGCGCGATCAGCTCGTCCGGCGAGATCGGCTTGGTGACGTAATCGACGCCGCCGGCCTCCAGCCCCTTCACGATCTGCTCGGTCTCCGACAGGCCAGTCATGAAGATGACCGGCACATGCGCCACCGCCTTGTTGCGCTTGAGCTGCCGGCAGGTCTCGAAACCGTCCATGCCCGGCATGATGGCGTCCATCAGGATGACATCGGGCGTGATGCGTTCGACCAGCGCCAGCGCGTTGGCGCCCTCCACCGCGACCAGCACAGTCGCGCCCGCCGCCTCCAGCGCGTCGGTGAGAAGGCTCAGCGTCTCGGGTGAATCATCCACCACGAGCACGATATCTCGGCGCTCCACGCTATGCATCATTGCTGCGCAACGCCTCCAGGACGGCCATGTATTGCTTGAGGTCGAAGGTTTCCATCAGGTCGCGCATATGCGCGACGAACGGTTCATTGTCGGGCGAGGCGCTCTCGATCTCGCTCAGCTTGGCCTGGATGCCGCGCACGTAGCCGATCTCGCCGAGCTTCACGAGGTCCTCGATATGCACGCCGGAGGGCGGCAGCAGTGGCTCGGACGGCGCCATCTCCGCCGCCTTTGCGATGATGTCGGCCTCGCCGATCCATTCCACGTCGAGCAGCTTCTGGATCTTCTCCAGCAGGCCGCGCAGATGCACGGGCTTGACCATGTGGTCGTCATGGCTCGGCGCATCCATGCCATCGCCGAGGATTTCGCCGGCATTGGCCGAGATCATCAGGATGCGCAGGCGCACATAGCCTTCATCGCGCAGTTGCCGCACCACTTCCCAGCCATTGAGGCCCGGCATGGAAATGTCGAGCAGCAATATGTCCGGCTCCCACTCGCGCACCATTTCCAGCGCGCCGACGCCGTCATTCGCCGACAGCACGGTGAAGCCGAGCGGTACCAGGAGCTCGTGCATCAGGTCGCGATGCGCGGCATCGTCGTCGGCCACCAGCACGGTGCGCCGCATGCCGGAATAGCCGACGATCTGGCGGTGCTGGATCGGGCCGGCGCGGGTCGGCCGGGTGACTTCCGATAGCATCATCTTGACACGGAAAACGCTACCCGTTCCGGGGCTGGAGGTCAGCGAAATCTCACCGCCCATGATCTCGGTCAGCAGCTTGGTGATGGTCAGCCCGAGGCCGATTCCGCTGGTGGAATAGGTTCCGGCCCGCTCGCCGCGCTCGAACGGCTCGAAGATGCGCTTGTGGTCGTTGGCGGGAATGCCGATGCCGGTATCCTCGACCTCGAACTCCGCCACCTGGTTACGGTAGCTGACGCGCAGGGCTACGCGCCCGTTCACGGTGAACTTGATGGCGTTGGACAGCAGGTTGATGAGGATTTGCCGCAGCCGCTTCTCGTCGGTGTACACCACCGCCGGCAAGCGCTCGGGACGGACATAGACGAAGTCGATGCCCTTGGCGGTCGCCTGCAGCCGGAACATGTCGACCAACTGGTCGAGGAACTCGCCGATCCGCACCTCGTCGCGGGTCAGGTGCAGCCGTCCCGCCTCGATCTTGGAGATGTCGAGCAGGCCGTCGATCAGGCCGGACAAATGCTCGGCCGAGCGGCGCACCACGCGGATGGCGTCGCGCCGGTGCGGCGGGATCGATGTGTCGCGCTCAAGCAATTGCGCGTAGCCGAGAATCGCGTTCAGCGGCGTGCGCAATTCGTGGCTGATGCCGACGACGTAGCGGCTCTTGGCGAGGTTGGCGGCCTCCGCGACTTCCTTGGCCTTCTGCAACTTGGCGTCGGTGCGCTTGTGCGCCTCGATTTCGCGCATCAGCAGCGAGGTCTGGCGATCGCTCTCTTCCTGCGCGACGCGCCGGCTCTCCTGCGCCAGCACGAACAGCCACGCCGCCACGCCGGCGATGATCAGCAGGATGAAGTACAGCGTGAACAATATGCTGCCGATGGCCTCGCGCTGCGCGGCGGGCGCGTAGGTCGACTGGAAATAGATCACGCCGAGGATCGCGCCGATCACCATGGCGAGCAGCGAGATCACGCCGATATAATGCCCGATGCGGGAGTTGATCTGCGCCACCATCCAGGTCGGCAGCGTCGCCCGCAGCGCGGCCAGAATCTGGTCGGGGAAGCGCGCATCTTCCTTGCAGCGGTCGTGGCAGCGCGCATCCAGCGAACAGCACAGCGAGCAGATCGGCCCGGCATAGACCGGGCAGTGCGCCATGTCCTCGGACTCGAACTTGTGCTCGCAGATGCAGCACTTGATGGTGGCGCGGCCTTCCCAGTTCTTGGTGGTACGGCGCGCGATGTAGTAGCGGCCCTGCGTGGCGAAGGCGATGCCGGCGGCGGTGACGAACGACACCACCAGCGCCACGAACGGCGCGAATGCCTGCAAGATGGCGCCGAACAGGCCGGCGAACGCCAGCACGGCGACGCCGGTGCCCGCGATCACCGCACCGACGCCGACCGGGTTGATGTCATAGAGGTGCGCGCGCTTGAACTCGATGCCCGGCGGGCTCCAGCCCATCGGCTTGTTGACGACGAGATCGGCCACCAGCGCCGCCACCCATGCCACCGCGACGATGGCATAGAGGCCGAGTATCTGCTCCAGCACCTTGTAGATGCCGAGCGCCATCAGCATCAGCGCGATGGTGACGTTGAACACCAGCCACACCACCCGGCCGGGGTGGCTGTGGGTCAGGCGGGAGAAGAAGTTCGACCACGCGATCGAGCCCGCATAGGAGTTCGTCACATTGATCTTGAGCTGGGCGAGGATGACGAACAGGCCGGTGAAGGCCAGCGCCACCTCCGGCGTCATGAAGGTCTCGAACGCCACCAGATACATCTGGGTCGGCTCGGCCGCGCGCAGCAGCGGCACGCCGTGGGTCAGCGCGAAATAGGCGAGGAACGAGCCGCCGAGCATCTTCAGCCCGCCGGGAACGATCCAGCCCGGCCCGGCCGAGAGCAGCGCCAGCCACCACACCGCATTGCGCCGCGCCTCGCTGCGCCCCGGCGCGCGGCGTGGCAGGAAGCGCAGGAAGTCGACCTGCTCGCCGATCTGAGCGATCAGCGCGAACACCACCGTGGTCGCCGCGCCGAACATCACGATGTCGAACGAGCCGTCCACCGCGCCCAACCGCCCGGTATAGCTGGTCCAGCCGGTCAGTGAATCGCGGTGGTAGAGGAAGATGAAGCCGAACGGCACGATGTTCAGCAGCAGCCAGAAGGGCTGCGTCCACAATTGGAACCGGCTGATAAAGGTGATGCCGTGCGTCACCAGCGGGATCACCACCAACGCGCTGATGAAATAGCCCACCATCAGCGGCACGCCGAAGCACAGTTCCAGCGCCAGCGCCATGATCGCCGCCTCGATGGCGAAGAACAGATAGGTGAAGGAGGCATAGATCAGCGAGGTGACGGTCGAGCCGATATAGCCGAACCCAGCCCCGCGCGTGAGCAGGTCGATGTCGACGCCGAACTTGGCGGCGTAATAGCTGATCGGCAGGCCGGCGGCGAAGATGATGATGCAGACGACGAGGATGGCGGGAACCGCATTATGCACGCCATAGGTCAGGGTGATGGCGCCGCCAATGGCTTCCAGCGCAAGAAACGAGCAGGCCCCGAGCGCGGTATTGGCCACATGCATCGCCGACCAGCGGCGCGCGCTCTTGGCGGTGAAACGGAGCGCATAGTCCTCCAGCGTCTCGTTGACGACCCATTGGTTGTAACGGCGTCGAACGCGAACGATTTTCTGTTCCGCCGCCATAGGGGTTCGCCTCGCCACTTCGACGCTCGACATTCTCCTGCGCTCACCCTCCCGAATCTTTTGTCGTTGTCTCAACCGGCACTGGGCTGGTCTTCCAGCTCACCGCCACATGCACAAGCATATTCCGTTCCACACAAGTTCAAAGCTCGTGAGGCCGATTATCGACCGGCAGCAACAAGTTTAATCACCGTCGACCGATGAATAATCTCCAATTGGATACAACCCAGGCGCCGGATCTTCACTCGCGAACTTCGTGCATATAAAACGTGCACCCGCGCGCGCGCGAAAAAAGCACGCGTCGATGCGAAAGCACCCGCTCCTCTACCTTGTCGACCAGTGTGGAGCGGATGATCTGGATCACATATACGTCAATCGACGTATTGCTGCACTGCGTCATCCCCGCCCACGATCCCATCAACACAAGCCACATCGCAAAGCTTGTTGAGGCCACGTCTAACCCGTGGAGGGGATCCGCATGTCTTCTAACGACGATAATTCAATGAAGTTTTCCAGCACACGCCGCAAGCTTTTGATGGGCATGGCCGCGCTTCCGGCCGTTCCCGCCCTTTCGTCGATGAACTTTTTCTCGACCCCCGCCATGGCTCAGGCGCCGGCCACCGCCGCCATCAACACCACCGGCCTTGCGGTGACCGACACGGAAGTCACCGTCGGCATCCTGCACTCCGTCACCGGCACGATGGCGATCTCGGAAACCGGCTCGGTGCAGGCTGAAAAGCTCGCCATCGAGCAGATCAACGCGATGGGCGGCGTTCTCGGCCGCAAGATCAAGTACGTCCAGGAAGACGGCGCGTCCGATTGGCCGACCTTCGCCGAGAAGGCGAAGAAGCTGCTGGTGCAGGACAAGGTCGCGGCCATCATGGGCTGCTGGACCTCGGCCTCGCGCAAGGCCGTGCTCCCGGTCGTCGAGCAGTACAACGGCATGCTGTACTACCCGACCTTCTATGAAGGCCTCGAGCAGTCCAAGAACGTCATCTACACCGGCCAGGAAGCTACCCAGCAGATCCTCGCCGGCCTCGACTGGGTTGCCAAGGAGAAGAAGGCCAAGAGCTTCTACCTCATCGGCTCGGACTACATCTGGCCGCGCACCTCGATGAAGATCGCCCGCAAGCACATCGAAGGCCATCTCGGCGGCAAGGTCTCCGGCGAAGAATACTTCCCGCTCGGCCACACCCAGTTCAACTCGGTCATCAACAAGATCAAGCTGACCAAGCCGGACGTGATCTACGCCGCGGTCGTCGGCGGCTCCAACGTCGCCTTCTACAAGCAGCTCAAGGCGGCCGGCATCGACCTGTCCAAGCAGACCATGCTGACCATCTCGGTCACCGAAGACGAGATCGACGGCATCGGCGGCGAGAACATCGCAGGCGCCTATGCCTGCATGAAGTACTTCCAGTCGCTCGACAATCCGAACAACAAGGAATTCGTCGCCGCCTTCAAGAAGATGTGGGGCGAGAAGACCGTGATCGGTGACGTGACGCAGGCCGCCTATCTCGGCCCGTGGCTGTGGAAAATGACGGTCGAGAAGGCCGGCAGCTTCGATGTCGACAAGATCGCCGCCGCCTCGGCCGGCATCGAGTTCACCAAGGCGCCGGAAGGCTACGTCAAGATCCACGAGAACCACCATCTGTGGTCCAAGGCCCGCGTCGGCCAGGCCCAGCTCGATGGCCAGTTCAAGGTGGTCTTCGAGACCCCCGAGCTGATCCAGCCCGATCCGTTCCCGAAGGGCTATCAGTGATCTGAGAGGCTCCCTCCCGGGGAAGGCGTCCGCGCCCTCCCCGGGCTCTTTCTATTTCTACTGAATGCTCGTTTCCAACAGACGCGCTTGCAGGGACTGCGCCGCAGGGCGCGCGCCGGGGGAGTTTCCATGTTTTCTGAATATTCGCTGTCGGAACTTAGCTCCATCTTCATGATGCAGGGCTTTGCCGGGCTGATCCTGTTCTCCGTCTTCCTGCTGATGGCGCTGGGGCTGGCGATCATTTTCGGCCAGATGGGCGTCATCAACATGGCGCACGGCGAATTCATGATCCTCGGTGCCTATGTCACCTACTTCACCTCGCAGTTCTTCCTGAATTTCCTGCCCGACCTGTTCGGCGGCTACTTCTTCGTGGCGATGATACTGGCCTTCATAGCGGCCGGAGCGCTCGGAATGCTGGTCGAGTGGACGATGATCCGGCATCTCTACAAGCGCCCTCTGGACACGCTGCTCGCGACCTGGGGTCTCAGCCTCATCCTTCAGCAATTCTATCGCTCCGTGTTCGGCCCACGCGAAGTCGGCGTCGAGCTGCCGAGCTGGATGATGGGCTCGCTCCCGGTGACGGAAGTCGTGGAGGTGCAGATCAACGGCCTGTTCGTCATGGGCCTCACCATCGCCATCACCGTGGCGGTCGCGCTGCTGATGTACAAATCCAGCTGGGGCAAGCAGGTACGTGCCGTGGTGCAGAACCGCGTCATGGCCGGCGCCGTCGGCATCAACACCGAGAAGGTGGACCGCTACACGTTCGGCCTCGGCTGTGGCATTGCCGGCGTCGCCGGTTCGGCCTTCACCATGATCGGCTCGACCGGCCCGACCTCCGGCCAGCTCTATATCGTCGACACCTTCCTGGTGGTGGTGTTCGGCGGCGCGCAGAGCCTGCTCGGAACCATCGCCTCCGCCTTCACCATTTCCCAGGCCCAGTCGACCATGGAGTTCTTCCTCTCCGGTTCGATGGCCAAGGTTCTCACTTTGCTCGGCGTGGTGATCATCCTGATGCTGCGGCCCCAAGGGCTGTTCGTCATCAAGGTCCGGCGTTGAGGAGGCCGACATGACAGAGAAATCCGCACGCTCCTTCTTCCTCGCGCCGAAAGACATCATCGGCATCATCCTCCTCACCGTGCTGCTGGCGGTCGTGCTGCCGCTGGTGCTCGACAGCTTCCGCCTGCAGTTCGTCGGCAAGTACCTGACCTACGCCTTCGTGGCGCTCGGCCTGGTGCTGTGCTGGGGCTATGCCGGCATCCTCTCGCTCGGCCAGGGCGTGTTCTTCGGCCTCGGCGGCTACTGCATGGCGATGTATCTCAAGCTGGAAGCCTCCAGCGTCGAGAACACCAAGATCCAGTCCACCCCGGGCATCCCGGACTTCATGGACTGGAACCAGATCACCGAACTCCCGCTGATGTGGCAGCCCTTCAACAATCTCGGGCTCACCATCATCCTGGTGCTTCTGGTGCCCGCCATCTTCGCCTTCATTGTCGGCTTCGCCATGTTCAAGCGGCGGGTCGGCGGCGTGTACTTCGCCATCATCACCCAGGCGCTGGCCGCCATCCTCACCATCCTGATCGTCGGCCAGCAGGGCTATACCGGCGGCATCAACGGCATCACCGACCTGCGCACCCTGCACGGCTGGGACATCCGCACCGACAGTGCCAAGAACATCCTTTATTTCGTCTGCGTCGGGCTGCTGATCGCGTGCATCCTGCTCGCCTATTTCGTGAAGTCCTCGAAGCTCGGCCGCATCCTCGTCGCCATGCGCGACAAGGAGGACCGGGTGCGCTTCTCCGGCTATGACGTGGCGAACTTCAAGGTGTTCGTGTTCTGCCTCGCCGCCTCGCTGTCCGCCATCGGCGGGGCGATGTTCACGCTGCAGGTCGGCTTCATGTCGCCCTCTTTTGTGGGCATCGTGCCGTCCATCGAGATGGTCATCTACACCGCGGTCGGCGGGCGTCTCTCCATCCTCGGCGCCATTTACGGCACGCTGCTGGTGAACTGGGCCAAGACCTCGTTCTCCGAGAGCTTCCCGGAACTCTGGCTGTTCGGTCTCGGCGGTCTGTTCATCGCCGTGGTGCTGCTGTTCCCGAACGGTCTGGCCGGCCTTTACCAGACCTACGTCGCCCCGCGCCTCGGCCCGCTGTTCAGCTCCAAGCCGAAGACCCGCACCGACACCCCGACGAGCCCCTCCGGGCCCGTCGCTCCCGCCGCCGCCGAGTGAGGGGAACCCCATGAACCCGCAAACCATCATCAGCGACACGATGAACCCGGACTTCGTCCTGGCGGTCGAGGGCCTCACCGTCTCGTTCGACGGCTTCAAGGCGGTCGACGACCTCTCCTTCTATGTCGACGAGAACGAGATCCGGGTGATCATCGGCCCCAACGGCGCCGGCAAGACCACCGTGCTCGATCTCATCTGCGGCCGCACCAAGGCCACCGCCGGCTCCATCCGCTTCAAGGAGCAGGAGCTGACCGCAATGAAGGAGCACGAGATCGTGCGCGCCGGCGTCGGTCGCAAGTTCCAGAACCCGTCGATCTATGACGACCTGACGGTGTTCGAGAATCTCGAAATCTCCTACCCCAAGGGCCGCTCGGTGTTCGGGGCGCTGGCCTTCCGGCGCGATGCCGCCGTCAAAGGCCGGGTGCAGGAAGTCGCCGAGACCATCTTCCTCGCCGACCAGCTCGACCAGCGCGCCGAATATCTCTCCCACGGCCAGAAGCAGTGGCTGGAGATCGGCATGCTGCTGATCCAGGACCCGGAACTTCTGATGCTCGACGAGCCGGTCGCCGGCATGAGCGTTTCCGAGCGCAAGAAGACCGCCGAACTGCTCAACACCATCATCAAGGACCGCTCGGTGATCGTGATCGAGCACGACATGAAGTTCGTCGAGGACATCGCCCACAAGGTGACCGTGCTTCACCAGGGCAAGATCCTCTCGGAAGGCTCCATGGCCAAGGTCCAGGCGGACCCCAAGGTCATCGAAGTCTATCTCGGCCATTGAGGAGCACGGATCATGCTGAACGTCTCCGACCTGCACGTCTCCTACGGCCAGAGCGAAGTGCTCCACGGGCTCGACTTCAAGGTCGCGCCCAATGAGATCGTCGCCATCATGGGCCGCAACGGCATGGGCAAGACCACGCTCATGAAGTCGCTGATGGGTATCGTGCCGACCAAGAGCGGCTCGGTGACCATCGGCGACGCCAATATCACCCAGCTCAAGAGCTATGAGCGGGTCGCCAAGGGCATCGCCTATGTGCCGCAGGGCCGCATGATCTTCTCCACCATGACGGTGCAGGAGAACATCGAGACCGGCCTCATTCCGCGTGGCGCCAGCAAGGTGCCGGAAGATCTCTATGAGCTGTTCCCGGTATTGCTGGAGATGAAGGGCCGTCGCGGCGGCAACCTCTCCGGCGGCCAGCAGCAGCAGCTCGCCATCGCCCGCGCGCTCGCCACCGCGCCCAAGGTGCTGCTGCTCGACGAGCCGACCGAGGGCATCCAGCCCTCGATCATTCGCGAGATGGGCCGCACCCTGAAGCGTATCCGCGACGAGCGCGGGCTCTCCATCGTGGTGTCCGAGCAGGTGCTGTCCTTCGCGCTCGACATCGCCGATCGTGTGCTGGTCATCGAGAATGGCGAGATCGTGCACGAGAACCTGCGCGCCGATGTGGATGAGGCCAAGGTCGCCCGCTTCCTGTCGGTTTAAGCGCCTGTCTTGATACCGAACTACAGTGACAATGCCCAAGGAGAAGGAACCGCCAAATGGCCGATACGCTCATTAAGGTCGATCTGTCGCAATCCGCCTATGACAACGACATGGTCCATAACCGCTGGCACCCGGACATTCCGATGGTGGCCTGGGTGAAGCCGGGCGACGATTTCATCGTCGAGACCTATGACTGGACCGGCGGCTTCATCAAGAACAATGACAGCGCCGACGATGTGCGCGATATCGACCTCTCCATCGTCCATTTCCTGTCCGGCCCGATCGGCGTCAAGGGCGCCGAGCCGGGCGACCTGCTGGTCGTCGACCTGCTCGACATCGGTGCGATGCCGGACAGCCAGTGGGGCTTCAACGGCTTCTTCTCCAAGAACAATGGCGGCGGCTTCCTGACCGACCACTTCCCGCAGGCCCAGAAGTCGATCTGGGACTTCAAGGGCATGTTCACCTCCTCGCGCCACATACCGGGCGTGAACTTTGCCGGCCTGATCCACCCCGGCCTGATCGGCTGCCTGCCGGACCCGAAGCTGCTGGATACCTGGAACAAGCGCGAGATCGACTTCATCGCGACCAACCCGACCCGCGTGCCGCCGCTCGCCAACCCGCCCTTCGCCGCCACCGCCCATATGGGCCGGCTGACCGGCGACGCGAAGGCGGCTGCCGCGGCCACCGGCGCACGCACCGTTCCCCCGCGCGAGCATGGCGGCAATTGCGACATCAAGGATCTGTCGCGCGGCTCCAAGATCTACTTCCCCGTCTATGTCGACGGCGGCGGGCTCTCCATGGGTGACCTGCATTTCAGCCAGGGCGACGGCGAGATCACCTTCTGCGGCGCCATCGAAATGGCCGGCTGGGTTCATCTCAAGGTCGAAGTGCTCAAGGGCGGCATGGCCAAGTACGGCGTGAAGACCCCGATCTTCAAGCCCTCGCCCATGACCCCGAACTACAAGGACTATCTGATCTTCGAGGGCATCTCGGTCGACGAGCACGGCCAGCAGCACTATCTCGACGTCAATGTCGCGTACCGTCAGGCCTGCCTCAACGCCATCGAATACCTGAAGAAGTTCGGCTATTCCGGCGCGCAGGCCTATTCGATCCTCGGCACCGCGCCGGTTCAGGGCCACATCTCGGGCGTCGTCGACATCCCGAACGCCTGCGCCACGCTGTGGATTCCCACCGAGATCTTCGAGTTCGACATCAACCCGAACATGAATGGGCCGACCAAATTTATCGATGGCTCCATCGATATGCCGCTCTCACCGGACCTTTGACCCCCCGCTAACGTCCGGTGCGCGGGACGGCCTACGGGCCGTCCCGCTCCTAACATCAAAGGCTGGCGTCTTTTGAGCCGCCCCGCCCTTACCCGCTCAAAAGGACTTGGCGGCGCGCGCGCCGCCCTGCATCCTGACGTCCCTGGTCGAGGACCTATCCGATGCCCGTCTACGAATATCTCTGCGATTCCTGCGGCGACTTCACCGAGATGCGGCCGATGTCCGAATACAAGGACCCGCAGCCCTGCCCGGAGTGCGGCACGGCCTCAAAGCGCGTGATGCTGACGGC
>LNAP01004511.1_pt2 | contig 33781 bp, 17 predicted proteins | sample 602601 | NCBI WGS metagenome assembly LNAP01 (sample SAMN02440304, study PRJNA202911) | soil metagenome | biome: Subtropical and temperate rainforests or woodlands; isolation source: soil samples (1 kg each in a 20% v/v slurry with milli Q water) were... ...
GGCGTTAAAAACAGGCTCAAAATGCTCATTGGCATTAAGCCAACTGCGCTTTTTCGCCCGTTTTTGCCTTGCCATACCTTCGCTCGCTACGCTTTCAAAAACTGTGGTTCGCGTGGGCTTGGCCCTAGTGGCCAGCGTGTTATTGCCGCTGGCCAGCTTGCACGCTGAAGACAGCGTGAATTCCAGCGGCTACACGCCGCTGGCCGGCGAGTCGTTCTTCCTGCTGGCCGATAGCAGTTTTGCTACCGACGAAGTGGCCCAGGTGCGCCTTGAAGCGCCCGGTCGCGATTACCGTCGTTACAGCATGGAAGCCTACGGCGGCGTGGATATGCGCGTGTACCGCATCGACCAGCCGCTGGAATTTCTCAAGCGCCAGAAGAACCTGCACCGCGTCGTGGCCGAAGGTCAGTTCAAGGGTGAAGGCTTGTCCAACACCCTGTCGTACCTGTGGGACAACTGGTACCGCAAATCCCGTCGGGTGATGCAGCGCGCGTTCTCCTATGAGTCGCGTAAAAACATCACCGAAGAGGCGCCGGAACTGAAGATGGGCACGGCGATTGCCACCCCCACCCAGTACGAAAACGCGCCACAATTTGCCCCTATGAAAGGCCTGCCGCTGGTGGCGCAATTCCGCTATCCGCTGTGGGATGCCAAAGCCATTCAGCCGGAGCTGGCCGGCTCGTCGAGCGACTTTGTCACCGTTAACCCAGGTAACGTCTATGTGCCGCTGGGCAAGCTGAAACCAGGTTTGTATCTGGTCGAAGCGCTGGTGGGGAAATACCGCGCCACCACCATGGTGTTTGTTTCCAATACCGTGGCCGTGAGCAAGATTGCCGGCGACGAGTTGCTGGTGTGGACCGCGCGCAAACACGAAGGCAGCGTTGTGCCGAGTGCCAAAGTGCTGTGGAGCGATGGCCTGGGTGTATTGAGCAGTGGCAATACCGATGAGCAGGGTTTGCTGCGCCTGAAACACGCCAGCCCGGAGCGTTCCTATGTGCTGGGTGAAGACAGCGAAGGCGGCGTGTTCGTCTCGGAAAACTTCTACTACGACAGCGAAATCTACGACACCAAGCTCTATGCCTTTACCGACCGCCCGCTGTATCGCCCTGGCGATTGGGTGGAAGTGAAAATCCTCGGCCGTGAATTTAAAAACGCCCGCGACTCGGTCGCTCCTACCAGCGCTCCGGTAAAACTCAGCGTGCTGGATGCCAACGGCACCGCCCTGCAAACCCTCGACCTGAGCATGGACAGCAAGGCCGGCAGCCAAGGCCGCTTCCAGTTGCCAGATAACGCCGTGGCCGGTGGTTACGAACTGCGTTTCGCCTACCGCGACCAGCAATACAGCAGCGCCTTCCGGGTTGCCGACTACATCAAGCCGCACTTTGAAATCGCCCTGGATCTGGCCAAACCGGACTTCCGTACTGGCGAAGAAGTGAAGGGCAACTTGGTGTTGGTTTACCCCGATGGCAAGCCAGTAAAAAACGCTAAGGTGCAGTTGACCCTGCGTGCCCAGCAGCTGTCGATGATCGACAACGAGCTGCAGTACCTCGGCCAATTCCCGGTGGAACTCGCTACTGCCGAGCTGACCACCGACAGCCAAGGTCGCGCCGAACTGAAACTGCCGGCCACCGATAAGCCCAGCCGTTACCTGCTTACTGTATTCGCCAGCGATGGCGCCGCGTACCGGGTGAAAACCAGCAAGGAAATTCTTATCGAACGTGGCGCCGCCCGTTATCGCCTCAGCGCGCCGCAACGCTTTAGCGCCGCCAAGGAAAAGGTGCATTTCAGCTACGCCAGCGAAACCGCGGCCGGGCAGAAAAAAGAAAGCCACAAGCCTGCGGTGCGTCTGGAAGACCAAAGCAAAGAAGACGGTAGCCTCGCCGACGATGCCACGGGTTTTGACCTGAGCTTTGATCGCCCAGGTTCCTACAGCATCACCATCAAAGACGACCACGGCTTGATCCTCGGTGCCACCGGCCATTCGGTCAGCGGCGAGGGCGTTAAAGCCGTGGCCGGCACCATCGAGATCGTGCTCGACAAGCAGGAATACAAAGCCGGCGACGAAGCCTTGGCGCTGATCACCTTCCCGGAGCCGGTGGGCGATGCCCTGCTGACCCTGGAGCGTGATTCGGTAGAGGCCACCGCGTTGCTGTCCAAAGGCGGCGACTGGCTGAAGCTGGAAAAACTCAGCGACACCCAATACCGCGCGCGTATTCCGGTAACCGAGCAGTTTTCGCCGAACCTGACCTTCTCCGCGCTGTACACCAAAGGCGGCGATTACAGCTTCCAGAACGCTGGCATCAAAGTGGCGGCGCCGCAGATCGACATCGCCATCAGCGCCGACAAAGAGCAGTACCAGCCGGGCGAGTTGGTCACCATCGACCTCAGCACCCAGTTCGCGGGCAAGCCCGTCGGTACGCGTCTGACGGTGAGCGTGGTGGATGAAATGATCTACGCGCTGCAGCCGGAAATTGCCCCGACCATTGACCAGTTCTTCTACCACCCACGCCGCAATAACGTGCGCACCAGCGCCAGCCTGTCGTTTATCAGCTACGACGTGGCACTGCCGGGTTCGCCCACTGCGCCGGGCAAAGCCAACCGCAGCGACCGCAGCGTCAAAGTGCTGGAGCGGCCGCGCCGCGAAGAAGTCGACACCGCCGCCTGGCAGCCGGATCTGGTGACCGACGCCGATGGCCACGCCAAACTGACCTTCCGCATGCCCGACTCACTGACCCGCTGGCGCATCACCGCCCGCGCCGTGAGCGAGGCGGGCACCGTGGGGCAGAAGAAGCAATTTATCCGCTCGGAAAAACCGCTGTACCTGAAATGGAGCGGCCCGACCCAGTTCCGCGCCGATGATCAACCGGCCATGGGTGTATTCGTCTTTAACCAGGGCGACAAAGCCACCAAGGCCGAACTGGTTAGCCACTTCAATGGCCAGGAAAAGCGCACAGAGGTTGCGCTGGAAAAAGGCATCAACTATCTGCCGCTGCCGAAAGTGCCGGTGGCCAGCGGTGACTGGACCGCCGAGCTGCTACTCGATGGCGCACAGGTGGATGCCCTCAGCGTAAAACTGCGTACCACCGGCAAAGGCTGGCAAGACCTGCAAACCCAGCGCGTGGCCGCCAACGCTGGCGCTAACGCCCTGCAACTGCCAGCGGATGCCCGCGATATCAGCCTGCGTTTGGACGATAGCGCGCAAGCGCTGTTCAACAGCAACCTCGATGACCTGCTGGAGTACCCGTACGGTTGCGTGGAGCAAACCGCTAGCCGCCTGCTGCCATTGAGCCTGGCCTATCCGCTGCTGAGCAAAGCCGAGGTCGGCAATGCCAACGGTGGCCGCATAGAGAAACGCGTCACCGACCGCCTGCGCTTGATCATGCAAAACAGCCGCCTGCGCTTGGTGCAAATGGCCGGGCCGGAAGCCTTGTTTACCTGGTGGGGCGAGGGCAGTGAGCCGAATGCGTTCCTGACCGCGTACGCCTACTACGCCGACTGGTACGCCAGCCAAGCGCTGGAACTGAGCTTGCCGGCCGACCATTGGCAGCGGGTAATGGATATTTACGCCAAGCAGGCGGCCACCACGCCGCTGCTGCAACGCGCGTTGATTCTGGCCTTTGCCAAGGATATGCAACTGCCGGTCAACACCCTGGTGGAAGGCCTGATGACCGATCTGGCCAACCATGACGCCCAAGCCAAGGCCGATGCCGAAGTGGCTGCCAAGGTCGATGCCGCTACCGAAGCTGAGCCCGCTGCTGAAGGCAGCGCACGTACGGATGTCGCCAACGTCCAGCCGGCTGCTACCGACGAGACGCCAAGCGATGACGGCCAAACCAGCCTGATTCTCGCCGCGCCGAACTCCAAGCTGGGCCTGGCGGTTGCGCGGGTACTGACTGCCGAGCTGGCCAAGCAAAGCAAGGTCAGCCAACCGGCTGCATTCAGCGCGCAACTGAGCCAAGCCCAGGACTTGGTCGATGCCAGCGAACATCCGTTTGTCTCCAGCCTCAAGCTGAAACTGACGGGTGCCAATCAGGTGCAAGCCAAGGCGCTGCTACAACGTCTGGCGCCTGAACAATCCACCCTGGAGCGCGCTCTGGCTCTGACCTGGCTGCAATCTGCCAGTCAGCAAAAAGCCGCGCCGAGCGAGTTGAACCCAGGCGAAGGCTGGACGGCTGAGCAGCGCCCAAGTGGCGAAACCCAGTGGAACTGGACTGGCAAAGGTGTACCGACAAATCTTGATTTGCCGGCTTCGCTGACGGAACCGCTGAATATCGCCCTTAGCTACCGCAGCGCCCAAGGCAAGCCGGGCGTATTGCCGGTCAGCTTGAGCCGGCGTCTGCTGCGGTTGGTGCCGGGCGATACGGCGTTTGAGTTCAGCGTCAAAGAAGTTGGCGCAGGCGAAGCCATCTCCGGCGACGACCTGTACCTGGACGAAGTCAGCCTCAGCAGCGAAGACGCTCGTGCCCTGCGTTATGGCTTGCTGGAAGTGCCGCTGCCACCGGGCGCCGACGTGGAACGCACCACCTGGGGTATTCAAGTCAGCGGCCTGGATTCGGAAGAAGCCGCGCCGCTGGAAAAAGCCCGTCACGAACAAGGCCAGCTGCTGTACGCCGTACCGGTGGACAGCCTGCAAGGCGGCCTGACCGTACGCCACTTGGTGCGCTTCTCGCAGAAAGGCGAATTCTCCCTGCCGCCGGCGCGCTATGTACGGATGTACGCCCCGCAGGAACAAGCGCTGGAAAGCGAACCGAGTTACGGCCACCTCAAGGTCGAGTAAACCGTGCGCCTGGGCCTGTTGTGCATTGCGCTGCTACCCCTGCTCGTTAGAGCCGGGGAGGCATCGCTGCAACTGGCCATTGGCGCGCCGCCAGCTACCCAACTGCTACAGCTGAATCACCAGCAAGTGCTGAGTCGCGGCCCCTTGCCGGCCGAGCTCAGCGCGCCCTTGGGTAGCCTGTGGAAGTTGTTCGTCTACTCCTACTTGGTCGACAACGGCAAACCTGAAACCGGTTACACCTGCAAAGGCCAGGACCGTGAAGAGGTTTACTGCTGCAAAGCCGGTGAGCGGATCGAACGTGACCAGGCGCTGACCCAGTCCTGCGGCCTGTATTTTTCCCCCGCCAATCTGCAACTGAATGCGGGCGAATGGCAGCACTACTGGCAGCAACGCCAGGCACCATCATGGCTAAGTGAGTTGGCCACGTTGCAGCCGCAACAGCGTGTACCGGTGGCTGAACTGCTGCAGCAGCTCAGCACCTTGCCGGCTCAGGAGCAGGCCCGGCGGGTGCTGCTTGATGTGACGCTGCATGCACCCGATGGCGTGACCTTGGGCGCCCTTGGTGGGCGGTTGCGGGTGAAAACCTGGAGCTGGTTGGCCGACCATGATGCGCAAGCGCGGCAGGGCGGTTTCGCTGGCTGGCTGGTAGACGGCACGCCGGTCTGGGCCGGTGGCACGGGCACCAGCCAACGTATTCTCAAGGACTACGCCGAGGCTCTCGGCAGCGCCCTGCCCACGCCAGATGCCCAAGACGCTGGCCAGTGCGTGGTGGTGCAATTGTTTGCCCGTTACCCGGTGCGCCAGGTGCGCCAGAAGGGCGGGCCATTGATGGCGGCAGGGGCGTTGCGTGGCGACTTTCAGGTGGAATTTGCCAATGGTAATCGCCTGCCGATTCAGAGCAACGGCGAGCTGTTTCTAGGTGCCGACGGCCAGCTCACGGCGCGGCTTAGCCGTGAGGAATATGTTGCCCGGGTGCTCGACCGAGAAGCCTCGGCGCAGCCTGCAGAAGCGGCGAAAGCCTTGGCCGTGACCATTCGCACCTACCTGCTGCAAAGCGCCACCCGCAATGGTGACTGCCTGGCGATAGCCGACAGCAGCGCCAGCCAGCGCGTAGCGCCGCGCCCGGCTACCGAAGGCGCACGGCAGATTGCCGCTTGGACCAGCGACCTGGTGTTGGCTGGCACCCCGGTGAACTACCACAGCGATAAAGCTGGGCCGGATCGTTTGGCCTGGCAGAGCGCCGTCGAGCAAGCCGGGCAAGGGCTGCGTTATGACGCCATTCTCGCCCGCGCCTTTCCCCGCGCCAGCCTCAGTCGTTGGGACCAACCAATCGCCGCCTGCCAAGCGTTGGCCAACGCCGAAGCCTGGCTGAAAAGCAAACAACCGAGCTGGCGTGAGCGCCTGCAACGCGAGCCCGGTTACGTCGAGACCGGTGACTTTGCCGTCTGCCAATTGACTGGCGGCAAACCCCATGTCGACCGTGAGCGCCAACGCATTTTTGTCCGCGGCCTGTACTCGCTACAGGACCGCCTCGACCTGACCCACGAATACCTGCATCTGGCCTTTGCCGCTCACCCCAACGGCCAGGATGAAACCTATATCGAAGGCCTCGCCCGCCACCTACTTCTGGAATAGCCCCATGCGTGTACGCCTGACCCTGTTTCTCGCCTGCCTGCCCTTTGCCGCGGCCTATGCCACCGACGGCGTGCAAATCGACACGCCGGTTGGCGGCTGGCGCAAAGGCTCGGACGAGGGCGCGCACTTTATGCAGGAAGTGAATTACCCGGCGTCCTCGGTCAACAGCGCCGCCGACCAGGCCAATACCGCACGCATCGCCGGGCAAATCAAAGCCACCCCGAAAGACGCCGGCAAGCCAGCGCGCTTGATCGTCAATGGCATCAGCATGCCGTTGAAGGTGCAGGAAGATGGCAGCTTTGACCGGCCGTTTGTATTTCCTTCCGGCAGCAACAGCGTGGAAGTGCGTAACGCCGATGGCACCGCCAAGCACCGCGTGCAGTTCTACAACCGTGGCAGCGGCGAAACGGCGGCCAAGCTGCGCGTGGTGCTGTCGTGGGACAGCGATAACACCGACCTCGACTTGCATGTGGTCACGCCAGATGGCGCGCATATCTGGTACGGCGACCGCTCGGCCGCCAACGGCGGCGCGCTGGATGTCGACGTGACCACCGGCTTTGGCCCGGAAATGTTCGCCTCGCCAACGCCCTTGGCGGGCGAGTATCTGGTGTACGTAAACTACTTTGGCGGGGGCGCCAGCGAAGACGAGGAGGGCGCCGAAACCCCCGCGCAGATTCTGACCACCGCGCAAGTAACAGTGATTACCCAGGAAGGCACGGCAAACGAAAAACAGGAGTCCTTTATTGTGCCGATGCGCGCCACCGGCGAGCTGACGATGGTGAAGCGTTTTAGTTATCCCTGAGAGGCTTATCTTCTTTCGCGTATTCCTCCAGCCGAGCGCTTAGTGGCCTACGCAGGCTTAAGCTCGGTCTGGCTGTAAGGGTTTTCCTACGGCGGCATAGTCGGTCCATCGCTGAATCAACTCCTGATCAGTTTGAACGGATTCGGCTTGCACCTGCATGGAAGTCCCATTGATGACTAACCCCGAATTACTAGTTCCCCACCTCCTGGTCGCATTTCTCCGAGCGCCATTCGCCGCCCCCCGGCGACTTTCGTATAACAGCCGACCATCCTCTGCTAGTCAGTTTCTCTGCTTTTGCTAATCAACGGCTAAGTGGTTCGTGATTAGCTCGTTTAGATTTTTTGCTCTGGCTGGTATGCGTACTTAGTGAATAGATAACTGTTGTTTCCAATTCGCAGATAACTGCTGTGTAGGGAGAATCCTACATCTATTTTGTGTCGCCCTACATTAATTGTGGGGTTTTCCGGAGTTGTATTTACCAATGCGCGAGTAGGATTGCCGGTAAGCAATTAAATGTGCGATGGCGTCGTTGGTTTGTTTCTGGCGACTTATATCGGTGAGGGGTATTTCGAATGAACTCCAATGTCGAATCATCAATCGTCCGTCCTCATACGCACAGGCGCGCATGTTGGTATTCCCATCGCCATCCTCTGGCGCTAGCCATCGCCCTCTCGCTCCTGCCCAGCCTAGCCTCTGCGGTGTGCGTCGAGACAGAGCTCAACACCGTCACCTGCGACAATACCGGTACAAATCCAACGACAACCATCGGCGCTGGTTGGAATCAGCCCACAGGCTCCGTATTAAATGTGCTCGATGGTGTGGTGATTGATACCGGCAACCGCGTGGCGATCAGTTATAACGATGGCGCCACAATTAATATCGGCGACAATGCGATTATTCGAAACAATGCTAGGACTAACTCTGGACCGCTAGGGTTGGGCGCTAATGCTATAGAGTTCAGTTCTAATACTTTGCTCAATATTGGTGTCGGCGCGCAAGTGCTGGCGCTGGGTACCGTGAGTACATCGGAAGCCATTAATGTTCATGGCGGCGGTAATACTATTATTAATAGAGGATTTATTTACGGTGCCCCGGCCAAAGCTATTTATTTTGAAGGTCTGACTGCTGGCGCCAATACAGTGGATAACTACGGCGTTATTGGTAGAGCCGGAAACCCGACACTTAGCGTTATTAGCGGTGGCAATGCCAGGGCGCCGATTATTTTTATCAACCGTTCAGGCGCGCGTGTTGAGGGCAGCTTGATATTTGGCCGGGGTAACGACGTTCTGACATTGGAGGCCGGTTCTCTGGTTACCGGTAACTTCGATGGCGGTGGCGGCACCAACACGCTGAACCTTAGCGGCGATGCGGGCACCAGCGACTCGCTTTCGGGAACCATCAGTAACTTCTCGTTGTTGAATAAAACCGGCGCTGGGCAGTGGACGCTGTCGGGGGCGTTGGGCAACTCCAGTGGTGGCAACCTTGCGGTCTCGGTTTACGGAGGCACGCTGATACTGACTGGCGATAACAGCGATTTTCGCGGGTCGATAACCAACGCCTCGGGCGGCACGCTAGAAGCTCGGGCGCAGAGCCTGCCGCTCTCGATAACAAACGACGGCTTGGTGCGTTTTGCCCAGTCGGACGATGGCACCTACGCAGGCATCATCAGCGGTAACGGCAGTGTGGAGAAAACCGGGGCCGGCGTGCTCAGCCTCTCTGGCATCAATACCTTTTCGGGCGGTACCACGGTCAAAGGCGGCACGCTCTCTGCCGCTACTGATAACGCACTGGGCGTCGGGACGGGGGCATTAACCCTGGATGGCGGTACCTTTAATTTCGCCAACAGCTTTGCCTTGGGCAATGACAGGCTGGTATCGATTACCCAGAACGATGGCGGTCTTTCGGTCAACGGTGGGGCTACCGGAACTATCAACCAGATTATCGATGGCGCTGGTCAGCTAAGTAAAAGCGGTGCCGGCGTATTGGTACTCGGGGGAAATAACCGTTTTCGCGGCGCCACCCATGTTCTGGCTGGCAGCCTGGAGATCAATGGGGATCAGTCCGCCGCCACGGGAGATACTGATGTTGCTAGCGGCGCGACCCTGGCAGGTACCGGCACATTGGGCGGCTCGGTCACCATTAGCGACGGCGCAACCCTTGCACCTGGGGCGTTGGGGGCGGCGCCTGGGGTGCTCAGCATCAATCGTGATCTAAACCTGAGTGCCGGCTCGATCCTCGCTTACCGCCTAGGCCAGGCGGGCGTGGCAGGTGGTGCGCTCAACGACCTGACCGACGTGCATGGCGATCTGGTGCTTGACGGTGTGCTCAATGCCACCGTCTCCCCAGGTGGCAGTTATGCGCCGGGGCTGTATCGGCTTATCAACTACACAGGAACGTTGACCAACAACGGCCTCGCATTGGGGGTGATGCCGACAGCCGTAAACTATGTGCAGACCTCGGTCGCCGGCCAAGTCAACCTGGTGAACAACGCCGATTTGACCCTGCGCTTCTGGGACGGCGAGGCGGGCGGCAAAAACGACGGGGCCATTTTCGGTGGCGATGGCCTGTGGCAGGCAGCTACCGGTAACGACGTGTGGACTGAATACGACGGCAGCGTTAACGGCGCTTTTGGCGATCGTTCCTTTGCTGTGTTTACTGGTGTTGCCGGCACTGTCACGGTCGACCCGTCTTTGGGAGGCATCAATGCCTCGGGTATGCAGTTTGCTCAGGACGGGTATCGGGTTCAGGGCGGCGCCATAACGCTGGTCGGTAGCGTTGCCGATCCGGCGCATACGGTTATTCGCGTGGGTGATGGCACCGCGCCAGGTTTCTATTACACCGCCACTATCGACAGTGAGCTGACCGGTGCTTCGGGTTTAACTAAAACCGATGCTGGCACTCTGGTGCTCAACGCGCTGAATACCTACAACGGCGGCACCTGGCTTGAGGCCGGCACTATCAGGGTAAGCCGTGACGAGAACCTCGGCAGCCTGGTCGGTGCGCTGGTGTTTGACGGTGGTGCGCTGAGCACCAGCGCCAACCTGAGCAGCAACCGTGCGGTCACCTTTGATAGCGGCGGTGCGACCCTGACTCCCGACGCCGACACTACCCTGACCCTCACTGCGGATATCGACGGTGTCGGGGGGCTAAGCCTCAACGGTGAGGGCAGCACAGTACTCAACGGGCGCAGTACCTACGCTGGGGCAACTGACATTCAGACCGGCACGCTGGTGGTGGGTGACGCCAGCCACACCAATGCAGCGCTTATGGGCGCAGGGCCTACCACAGTAGCTGACGGCGCAACGCTGGGCGGTTATGGCACTGTTACAGGCAGCGTGAGCAACCATGGCACCCTGGCAGTTGCTAATGCGTTGGCAGGCTTTGCTGCCGCTGCGCTGGGTACTTTCACCATCAACGGCGTGCTCGACAATGCGGGCACTGTTGTTCTGGGCGGCACGGGTGTGGGCAATACCTTAACGGTTGCGAGCTATGCGGGCGAAAATGGCACGGTGCATATGAACACCGTGCTGGGCGCCGAAGGCTCTGCGTCGGACCGCCTGCTTATCGATGGCGGGCAAGCCAGCGGCGCGTCCCGTCTGCTGGTGAATAACGTCGGCGGTTTGGGCGCATTAACGCCGGGTGACGGTATCAAGCTGGTCGGCACGCTTAATGGTGGCACAACGACCGAACATGCCTTTACCTTGGGCAATCGGGTGGTGGGTGGTCCGTACGAGTACTCCCTGCATCGCGGGGGCCGTGACGGGAGCGCATCCAACGATTGGTTCTTGCGCTCGCAAAAGCCCAATCAGGCGAGCGAGCCCGAGTATCGCCGGGAGATTTCCGATTATTCGGCACTGTCGGCAATGATGCTGGACTACGGCCGCCAGACCATTGGCTCCTTGCACCTGCGTGTGGGCGACGAGGAGGGCGGCGCTGGCCGCCAGGGCAGTGCGCACGATCGCGTATGGGCGCGCTCGATCGGCCAGAACGGTCAGTGGCAGGCTAAAAGTGGCGGTATCTACCGCGATGGGCCTTCATTCGATATCAATGTGCGGGCTGCCCAGGGTGGCGTGGATTTACTGCGCACCGAACAGGCTGATGGTTCGAGCGATCGTGCCGGTGTGTACGGCGCCCTCGGCCAAGGCAGCGGCAACGTTAAGAATTACGACGGCACCAGCGCCGGCTCCAACAGTTTTGATGCGTTGTCTGTTGGCGCTTACTGGACGCACTACAACGCCAGCGGTGCCTACGTCGATGCCGTCGTACAGGGCTCGACGTACTACGATGTTAAATCGGGCTCTCAGGATCTGGGCAAACTCAAGACTGATGCCCTGGCCCTCGCGGCCTCGGTGGAGGCGGGCATGCCGTTCAAGTTGGCTGGGCGCTGGTCTATCGAGCCGCAGGCGCAGTTGGTGTACCAAGGCGTTAAGGTCGACGATAGCCGCGACAGCGCCGCCAAGGTTCACTTCGCGCAAGCCAACGCCCTGACCGCGCGCGTGGGTGCACGCCTTAGCAAGGACTGGCAAACGCCCAGCGGGCGTAGCGTGTCGACCTGGATACGGCCGAGCGTGTGGCATGAGTTCTCGGCCAATCCCGCTACGTCGGTGTCTTCCGCCGCGGGCAATGTGCCGTTCCACTCGGATCAGCGCGGCACATGGTCTGAAGTAGCGGCGGGGTTCGACGCACCTGTCTCCAAGAACGCCTCTGTATACGGCACGCTGGAGCACCAGCAAGGCATTGATACTGGCTTGAAGACATTTGGTGCGTCGTTGGGTGTGCGGATTAGTTGGTAGTCGTGCGCTGACGGTTGGGGCGCGCACCGAACGCGGACCGGCACACGCTATAGCCGTCCAGCCAAGCCAAATTTCTTCTTCAAGGCCCACTCCAGCAGCCCTTGCGGCACCCATGCCGCGATCAACGGCAATGCCCGCCCACCATTGCCGACGCGCAGCAATCGCGGCGGCTTTGGGCGCTGCACGGCGGCCAGTATCTGCTGGGCTACGGTTGCGGCTGGCGTTGGGTTGTCTTGTGAGGCGCGCGCCCTGGCACGAATGCCTTCACGAATCGGCCACCAGGGCGAACCCTCAGCGATCAATTGTTCGGCTTCGCGACTGGCGTTAGCGCCGAAGCTTGAGGCAATTGCCCCTGGTTGCACTTCCAACACCCGCACCCCAAACGGCGCCAGCTCCATACGCAGGCCATTGCTCAGTGCATGCACGGCGGCCTTAGAGGCGCAGTAGGCGGCCGCGAACGGGGTGACCAGCACGCCAGAGACGCTGCCGATATTAACCACCACACCTTTGTTTTTGCGCAGTAGCGGAAACAGCGCGTGCGTGACGTCAATAAGAGCGAAGACGTTGGTATCGAACTGACGTTGCAGGGCCTCTCGGCCACCGTCCAGCAGCGGTCCCATGGCGCCGTAGCCGGCGTTATTGATCAGCACGTCCAGGCCGCCAACCTCTTCGCTCAAGCGTTGGGCCATTTGTGCCACCGCAGCGCTGTCGTTTACGTCCAGCTCTACCGCGTTAAAGCCAGCAGCGCTCAGGGCTGCCAGGTCGGCTGCTTTACGTGCAGTGGCCCACACGCGGTAGTTGGCAGCCTTGAACGCATCGGCCAGGGCGCGACCAATGCCGCTGGAGCAGCCAGTGATAAGGACGGTTTTGGACATGCTGGCTTTTCCTTTTGGTTCAGTTAGAGCGCGTCTAATCGTAACGGTGCCGACAGAAAAAAGCCCCGCCGAAGCGGGGCTTTCAAGATGCAAAAACTCAGTGCGCCGGGCTGGTTTCGCCCGTCACAAGCGGTTCTGCATCCGGTTTGGCCAGCAGGCTGTAGACGCATGGCAGCACAAACAGGGTGAAGAGAGTGCCCACCGACATACCGGTGGCGATCACCAAGCCAATGTCGAAACGGCTGACCGCGCCGGCACCGCTGGCGAAAATCAGCGGCACCATGCCGAACACCATCGCAGCAGTGGTCATCAATACCGGGCGCAGGCGAATCGCCGCCGCTTCTTCAATGGCGGCGCGACGGGACAGACCCTGTTCGCGGCGCAACTGGTTGGCGAATTCGACGATCAGAATGCCGTGTTTGGTGATCAAACCAATCAGCGTCACCAGCCCCACCTGGGTGTAGATGTTCATGCTTGAGTAGCCGAGGAATAGCGGAATCAAGGCGCCGCAAATCGACAGCGGCACCGTGACCATAATCACCAGCGGATCGCGGAAGCTTTCAAACTGCGCCGCCAGCACCAGGAAGATCAGCGCCAAGGCCAGGGCAAAGGTCACGTACAGCGCGCTGCCTTCTTGCACGTATTGGCGCGAGGCGCCGGCAAAGTCGAAGGCAAAGCCGCGAGGTGCTTCCTCCTGAGCAATCTGCCGCACGGTGTCGATCGCTTCACCCATGCTGACAATCGGGAAGCCTTGAATAATCGCCGAGTTCAACTGCTGGAACTGGTTGAGCTGGGTCGGCCGGGCGCGGTCGTGCACGCTGATCAAGGTCGACAGCGGCACCATCTGGCCAGCGCCGTTTTTCACGTAGTAGTTATTCAACCAGCCCGGATTATCGCGGTAGGCGCGCTCGACTTGAGCAATCACCTTGTAGCTGCGGCCGTCGATGGTGAAACGGTTGATCTCGCCTTCACCGAGCAGGGTCGACAGGGTGACACCGAGGTCTTCCATATTTACGCCCATCAGCGCGGCTTTGGCGCGGTCGATATCGACGACGATTTCCGGCTTGTCGAAGGCCAGGTCAACGTCGAGGAAGGCGAACTTGCCGGACTTCTGCACGCGCTCTTTGATCTTCTCGGTCACTTGCAACAACGACTCGTAGTCGTTGGGCGTATTGACCACAAACTGGAACGGCAGGCCTTCACCGGTGCCCGGCAACGAGGGCAGGTTAAAGCCGAAAATCTGCAGGCCAGGAATTTCGCCGAGCTTGCCTTGCACTTCCTGCAGCAACTCCATTTGCGTGCGCTTGCGCTCGTCCCATGGCTTGAGCAGGAAGCCGCCGATACCCGACTGCACGCCGTTAAAACCGTTGATCTGGAACGAGGAGTAGTACTCCGGGAACTCTTTAAAGATCTTCGGGAATTGCTGGGTGTAGGCGTTGAGGTAATTCAGGTTGGTCGGCTGCGGCGCGGTGGCCATCATAAACACGATGCCCTGGTCCTCATCGGGGGCCAGCTCGCTCTTGATCATTTTCAGCATGATCGGGATCAGGCACAGCACCACAATGGCGACAAAAATCACCACCGGCCGCGTGTTCAGCGTGCCGTGCAACACGCGCTGGTAGCGCACTTTCAGGCTGTCGAAAATGCTGTCGAGCTTGTGCGCCAGACCGCTGGGGTTTTCTTCATGGCGCAGCAGCTTGGAGCACATCATCGGCGACAGCGTCAGGGCGACGATGCCGGAAATAATCACCGCACCGGCCAAGGTCAGGGCGAACTCTTTAAACAGCGCACCGGTCAGGCCATCGAGAAAGCCGATGGGGGCGTATACGGCGGCCAGGGTGATGGTCATGGAAATCACCGGCACGGCAATTTCACGGGCACCATCAATGGCGGCGTTGAATGGAGTTTTGCCGTCTTCGATATGGCGGTGAATGTTCTCCACCACCACGATGGCGTCGTCTACCACCAAGCCGATGGCAAGCACCATAGCCAGCAGGGTGAGCAAGTTGATGGAGTAACCCATCAGCTGCATAAAGAACATCACGCCAATCATCGACAGCGGAATGGTGATGACCGGAATCAGCACCGAGCGGAACGCGCCAAGGAACAGAAAGACCACTACCACCACGATCAGCACCGCTTCGAACAGGGTCTTCACCACTTCGTCGATGGAGGCCTGAATAAACAGGGTGGCGTCGTAGGCGATGGATACTTTCAGGTTGGGCGGCAGCTGCGCTTCCAGTTCGGGCATGGCGGCGCGTACATGCTTGATCACTTCCAGTGGGTTAGCGCTGGGGGTGGCCTTGATGCCGATATACACCGAGGGGATGCCGTCAAACGAGCTAATGGAGTCGTAGTTCTCGGCGCCCATTTCCACCCGTGCGATGTCTTTCAACAACACGCGGCTGTCGCCCACGGTTTTCACCGGAATGGCGGCAAAGGCTTCAGTGGATTTCAGGTCGGTAGTGGCGTTAACGCTGGTAACCACGTACTCGCCGCGGCGGAGAGGAAGTTGTTTTTGCGTACGGCGTCGTTCACGTCTTGAGCGGTGATGCCGTAAGCGGCGAGTTTTACCGGGTCCAGCCAGATGCGCATCGCGAAGACTTGGTTGCCGAGAATTTCCGCTTCGGCCATGCCGGGCAGGGTGGCCAGCTTGGGCTGGATCACGCGGCTCAGGTAGTCGGTGATCTGTGGGTTACTCAGCTCATCGCTGTAGAAACTCACGTACATCAACGCCGAGGCATCGGCTGCTTCTTTGCTCAATACCGGGTCTTCGGCATTTTGCGGCAGCTGGTTTTTTACCTCGTTGGCCTTGGCCAGCAGTTCGGTAAACAGGCGGTCGCTGTCGGAGCCGATGCGCGCGTAAATCGAGATAACCGAGTAGTTCTGTCGACTGACCGAGGTCATATAGTCGATACCCTCGGCACTGGCCAAGGCCTGCTGCAAGGGTTGGGTGATATAGCCCTGAATGGTCTCAGCGTTGGCACCGGGGTAGGCGGTGGTCACCTGGATCAGGGCGTTTTCCATCTGCGGGTATTGGCGGATGGTCAGTTTGCTGAAGGCCTGAAAGCCCAGAAGAATAATCAGCAGGCTGACCACGGTGGCCAACACCGGGCGACGGATAAACGGGTCTGTAAAAGCCATGGAGTGCTTCCTTTGCCAGCTACGGTCTAGCTGTTGAGCAAACTAGTTGCTGGACTGACTATTCAGGAGTGCCTGGTCGTCGACGATGGTTACGTGGGCGCCGTTATCCAGCTTGAGCTGGCCGGCAGTCACCACTTGTTCGTCTTTTTTCAGGCCCTTGAGAATCACCACTTGGCCATCGCGGCGCTCGCCGGTTTCAACGAAGCGGCGCTCAACCTGCAGGAAGGGCTGGCCTTTATCGTCTTTGACGTCCTGGCCCTGCTCGTCTTTCTTCACGCCGACCACGTACACCGAGTTGCCGTACAGGGTGTAGGTGATGGCCGTTTCCGGTACCACCACGCGTACGGTCTGGTCAGGCAGCAGCACTTCCAGATTGGCAAACATACCCGGCAGCAGCTTGTTATCGGGGTTACTTAGCAGGGCGCGGATTTGCACGTTGCGGGTGCTGTTATCGACCTTGGGGTTAATAGCGTTGATTGCGCCTTCAAAACTTTCCTTGGGATAGGCAGCGACCACAAAGCGTACGCGCTGGCCGAGCTTAAGCAGTGGCACCGATTGTTCCGGCAGGAAGAAGTCGACATACAGGCTGCTGACATCTTGCAGGGTGGCGATGATGGTGCCGCTGGAGACGAAGTCGCCGACGTCGACCTGGCGAATACCGATGGTGCCGGCGAACGGCGCAATGATGCGCTTCTTCGCCAGTATGGCTTTGAGCTGGGCAACGCGGGTATTGGACTTTTGCAGTTCGGCGGCGAGGCGGTCGTATTCGCTTTTCGACAAGGCTTGGCGGGTGACCAGGCTGCGTGCCCGTTCAAACTCCACCTGGGCCAGGCCGCGCTCGGCCTCCGAAGTGGCGAGGGTGGCTTGTTCCACTTCACTATCGAGCTGCACGATTGGTTGATGCAGCTCGACTTTCTCGCCGGAGCGGAACAGCACATCGCGCACGGTGCCGCTCGACTCTACGGTGAGGTCAACGCCCTGCAGGGCTTTCAGGGTGCCGATGGCGGGCAAGCGACTTTGCCATTCGCGCTCGCTGCTCAGCGCAGCGGACACGCTGATGGCTGGCTTGGGTGCGCTGAATTGGGCAATTTGGGTTTGCAGGTGGGTCCACCAGCCATAGCCGAGCGCGGCCACAACAATGGCCATCACCACGATGGTGATGAGAAAGCGGCGAAGCAACATATTCCGGTTCCTTGGCAGGGAAATTGGGCCTGTGGAATAGGCAAGGCGCGTACCTTAGTCCCAGCGCTGTGGGCAAGTCAAAAGACGCGGTTTGCAAATGATTGCGGGGGAATTGGTTGTGACGAATAAACGAAAAGAGTCCAGCGGTTTTTAGCAGGGGAGATTAATTTTTAAGGCGTTGATACATCGCGTGGCGGATAGGTTCTGGCTAAAAACTTCCGTGATTTCCCTGTAGGCGGGGGGGATGGAGACTCGAAATCCAGAGCCATCCAGAATAAACGAGTATCTCCAGGCTTCCTGGGTCCCCGCCTACGCGGGGACGATGGGTGAAATCATTCGATCCTCGTCGTTCCCGCGAAGGCGGGAATCCAGAATCGCTCGGGTGAATGCTGCTCGCCGGCTGCTCTGCGAACCTGGGCCCCCGCCTGCGCGGGGGCGACGGTGGTGGATTTAAGCGCTGAGGCGTTGTGTCACATCACTGAGTTGGCTGGAAAGGCCGCGCAAGTTGACGCTGGCGGTCTCGGTACGCACGACGTTTTCCTGGTTGGTGGTGGCAATCGCGGTGATTTCGGTGAGGTTGCGCGAAATGTCTTCGGCCACCGAGGTCTGTTCCTCGGCCGCTGTGGCGATCTGCCGGTTCATGTCGCGGATGGCTTCTACGGCATGGGTGATGCGGTCAAGCATCTGCCCGGCCTCGGTGACTTGCTGTACGCCTTCTTCGCTGCGGCTCTGGCCACTTTCAATGGCCTTAACCGCATTCAGCGCACCGGTTTGCACGGTGTCGATAATCTGGTGAATCTCGGCGGTGGACTGCGCCGTGCGTTGCGCCAGGGTGCGCACTTCATCCGCCACTACGGCAAAGCCGCGCCCGGCTTCCCCAGCACGCGCAGCTTCAATCGCGGCGTTAAGTGCCAGCAGGTTGGTTTGGTCGGCGATGCCGCGAATCACTTCCAGCACTTTGCCGATACGGCCGCTGTCGGCTTCCAGGCGGCGGATAACCTCGGCGGTATTGGAAATTTCGCCACGCATATCGGTGATGGTTTTGATGGTGGATTTCATCACCATGCCGCCTTGTTGCGAGGATTGGTCGGCATCGTCGGCGGCGCGCGCAGCTTCCGCGGCGTGACGGGCCACTTCCTGGGCCGTGGCGGACATTTCGTGCATTGCTGTGGCCACTTGGTCAGTACGCGAGAACTGCTCGGCAGTGCCTTGGGCCATCAGGCTGGCGATGGCGTTTAGCTCGCCGCTGGCGCTGTCCAGCTCGCTGGTGCTGCGTTGCAGGCGGGTAAAGGTGTCGGCGAGGAAGTCGCGCAGGGTGTTGGCGGCTACGGCCAGGTTGCCCAATTCGTCGCGGCGGCTGGTGTCCACCCGTTGGCCGAAATTGCCTTGGCTCAGGCGGCCAATATGCTCGATCAGGCTTTTGATCGGATTGATCAGGTTACGGTTAACCAGCCACAGGCTGAGCAGGGCAATCACTACGCCGGCGCCGAGCAGCACCAGGGTGCCGAGGAACACCGTACGGTCAGCACTGGCGCTAATGGCCTTGGCTTGCTCTTCGCTGCGCTGATGCAGTTGCGTGGTCAGGGCGATCATTTGTTCGCTGGCAGCACGGTCGATGCCTTGCACGGCTTTGTCGCCAGCAGTGGGGTCGGCGCTGGCGGCGACAAACGCGGCTTTGCCTTTGCGGTACGCGGCGCCGAGGGTTTGGTGCTCGCTGCGCAGCTTCTCCACCTGGCTTTTTAGTGCGCTATCGTCGCCGGCTTCGACTACCAGCTTGCCAAGAATGTCCTGCACCTTGCGTTCTTGGTCTTCAAATTGGCCCCAGTACTTGTCTTGGGCGGCTTGGTCTTTGCCGCGCAGTAAAACGTTTTTCCATTCTTGCACTTGGGACTTGAATTCAACGTTGGCCTGGTCCACCAGCTGCGATTCCTGCAACGGTCCGTCGAGCAGGCCCCGGTAGCTTTGAATGCCGCCGCTCAAAAAGCTAAAGCAGGCCAGAGCGATCACAACGGTGAGCAGCAGACTGCCGCCTAACAGGGCGAGGATCTGCGCGCGCAGGGAATTTTGTAGAAACATGAAAGGCGCCTCTCAGGGACTTGGATGGCAAACACCTGTGCACTCGGTCCGAGGCGTCAGAAAACATCCCTGTAGCTCACGGCGGATAGCCAGTGCTGACCACTGATTACCGAGCTAAGGCTGGCGTGCGCAGGTGGTTGTTTGAATATAGTCGGCTGTAGGGCGCCGTACCTGAGGCGTGAAGGGAATTTCTCATGCGGATGCCGACGAGCGACAGGCGCAAGGCGTGGGCGTCGCACGCACCGAGCAACATGCGTGTCGTTGCCGTGGTGCGCACAGCACACCCTACCTGCCCAGATAGGTCAGAAACCGCTCAAGCCAGCTTGAGGTGCAGGTGGTTGTCCCACAGCCCGCTGGGCAACTCCAGCGCCTGGGCGCTGATCTGCTCGCTGCGGCAGTCGTAGAAGCGGCAGCGGCCTTGGCCTGAGGTAACGACAAAGCCGTCGTTTACCGCGCCAATACCGGCGCAATCGGGCAACGGCGCGTCCAGGCGCACGGCACCGCTATCCAAGTCCCAGATAAAGAAGCGATTGCCCCGTGGCGCGGTAAGGGCAACCAGGCGCAGGTCGCTGTGCACGGCGACGCTGGCGGTGTACTGGGCCATGGCGTCGCGTTGCTGGGCGTCGAGCGGGAAGGCTTGGAATGGCTGGCCAGGACGTTTGATCGCCAGCAGTTCGGCTGGCTCATGGGCGTCACCCATAAACTGCTGGCCGGCGACGATGGTGCCGTCGCTGGCAATGGCCAGGTGGCGCACGCTGTTCATTTGCTGGGGCAGGGTTTCCTTGGAAATCAGCGTGCCGTCGCGCTTGAGCAATACCAGGCTGGGTTCCATGGCATTGAGGTTCATCTCTTTGCGGCTTTCGGCTTCGGTACGAATGCCGCCGTTGGCGATCACAAAGGTTTCGCCGTCGGGCATCCACGACACCTGGTGCGGCCCCAGGCCATGGGTGCTGAGTTCGCTGTCGTAATGCAGCTGACCCTCGGCGTAGCGGTACACGGTCAGCAGGCCACGACCCGGATCGGTGGTGTCGTTGTCGGTGGTGTACAGCCATTCGCCGCTGCTATGGAATACGCCGTGGCCGTAGAAGTGACGGTTGGGAAGTGACTTCACCGTTTGCAGCAGACGGCCATCGCGCAGGTCGATCAGGTAGCTTTCGGTGCCAGGACGCCGCGCCACAAAAAGCGCGACTGGCTCGCTGGGGTGCTCGACCACATCGTGGCAACGTTGCGCCACCTGGGTGGCGAATACCTGAGTGCCGTCGAGCCGATAGCCGACGGCGTAGTGCTTGCCGTCGCTGTCGTCACGGGCGGACAGCACGATGGGTTTGCGGCCGTTGCGGCTAAAGGTCCAGCCGCCCAGCGTTACCGCGCCAAGCAGCAGGCTGCCGAGACCCAGAACATGGCGGCGGAGCATATTAGTCACCATCGTTGGCGTTGAAGCCGAGTTGAATGTTGAGCGCTTTGGCCAGTTCGCTTTCGTGCAGGCGATGCACCACGTTCAGGCTGTCGTAGAAGTCGTTGAGCGCTTTGCGCCCGGCTTCGTCTGCGAGCAGCTCGGTCAACGGGCGGTCGAGGGCCGCCAGTTGGCGTTTAGCTTCGGCGTAGGAGGCGTCAATCTTGTCCGCCAACGGTTTTTGCTCGGCCGGCAGCAAACCGCGGATGCCGTGGTTATCCACACCCTGCCAAAGTGTTTCGGCACTGGCCAGGCTAGCGCCGAGGCTTTTGAGCGAGGTGTTGCTGCGCCAGCCTTCTGCCTGGAAGGGCTGCGGCAGATTTTTGGTTTGCCGGCCCAGCGGCGCGCCTAGTTTCTTTTTCAGCGAGTCGATACTGGTGACCTGCACACGCAGCAGCTCGGCGATGGCTTCGTGGGAGTCGGCATAGCGCTGGTTGGGGAATTTGCTCAACTGCTCGACCATGCCGTCTTTGCTGTTCCAACGGCCGAGAATTTCTTCGGCCAGGCTTTGCTGACGTTGGCCGATGGCTTCCAGCAGCGGGCAGTAGCGCGCTTTGGTTTCGGCGTTGGCCAGGTCCAGCTTGCTGTCGTAGAGGATGTATTCGTAAGCCGACAGGCCTTGTACCACCACGCTGGATTTCGCCAGAGCGGCGGCGTCGATTTGCGGTTGGGCTTTCACCAACTGCTCAACCTGGCGACCCACCAGGTCTTTTTTGTCTGGCCAGAATTGCACCTGCCAAGCGCGGTTGCCTTCGGCCAGCGGGCCAATCATCAGCGGCTGCAACTCAGCCCAGGCTTTTTGCGCGGCGAGGAAGTCGGCGCGGGCTTTTTCCAGGTCGGCTTTGCCGGAGCAGAAGGCCAGGGCGCTGGCGGCCAAGGCGCGGTCGGCATCTACCCAGCGGCTGTAGGTTGGCAAAATCACTTGCTTGGCCAGTGCTGTGGAGACTTCAGCTTGCTGGTCGGCAGGGGCGCAGGCGCCCAGGGCGAGGGCAGCGATGCTGGTGAATAGCAGCTTGGTGCGGAACTTGTGCTTGCCAAACATGGGCTAAGGGCTCCTTAGAGTGAATTCAGGAACGCCAGCAGCGCAGCGCGCTGGTCGGCATCGTAAGCGAGAACATGCTGTTTGGCCGCTTCTGCTTCACCGCCATGCCAGGCAATGGCTTCCAGCAGGTTGCGAGCGCGACCGTCGTGCAGAAATTGGCTATGGCCGCTGACCGTTTGCGTAAGGCCGATGCCCCACAGCGGCGGCGTGCGCCATTGGTTGCCACTGGCCTTGAATTCCGGGCGATTGTCCGCCAGGCCCGCGCCCATGTCATGCAGCAGCAGGTCGCTGTAGGGGCGAATGACCTGGTTGGCCAGCTCGGGTTCGGCGGCGTCGCTACGAGTGGTGTACTGCGGCGTGTGGCATTGCTGGCAGCCGGCTTGGTGGAACAGGCCTTTACCGTCGAGCACTTGGGGATCATTGACCTTGCGCCGCGCCGGTACAGCCAGGTTGCGGGTGTAAAACAACACTTGGCTGAGCAGGTGATCGCTGACTTCCGGCTCGCCACCGTCAGGGGCGTTTTTGCAGGCAGTTTGCGCCGGTGTGCATTCGTCGAACGGGCGCAACGTGGTGGTCAAGCCCATGTCGTTGGCGAAGGCATGCACGTTCTGCTGGTTTAGCGTGGGTTGCCCGGCTTTCAAACCAAAGCGGCCGAGTACGGTTCTTTGCTGGGCGTCGTCCCATACGTAATTGGGCTGGCCGGCGATGCCGTTGTTGGCTTTTTTCTGCGCCTTGGCGTTGGCCAGAATCGCTTCGTCGGGAATGGCTTCCAAAAGGCCGAGGCCAATCATCGGTGGGGCGATGCGCGTGGAGAATTGCGCTTTGGGGCTGATAGGGCCGTAGCCCCAGTTGCTGATCTGTAGCTGGGGTTTGCGCAGCTCCACCTGGGTGCCGTCTTTAAAACTGACGTGGCTGGTTTCGTAGGTCACCCGAATACGTGCTTCCGGGACAACGCCTGGGATGGCCATATCTTGCAGTTGCGCGCCATACACCGGGTCGGGCACTACGCCGACTTTCTCAATGAGGTGGGCCATTTCCGCGCTGGGCGGCAGCGATACGCGCACCAGCATCGATACCGCGCTGACATCGCCGTCGCCCTCGGGCGGATGGCCGCGGCCGTCTTTGATGTGGCAGTTCTGGCAGGCGTTGGTGTTCATCAACGGGCCCAGGCCGTCGCGTGCGGTGGTCGTGGAGGGGGCGATCACCCAAGGGCTGCGGAAAAAACTATTACCGACGGCAAAGTCCAACTGGCGCTCGTGGGTGAGGTTGGCCGAGGGCTGCATAAAGGCTGTGCGGTTCTGGGTGGTGCCGGTAGTTTGCCCGCCGGATAGCGCTTCACCGGGCTCGGCTTGAGTAAAACGCGGCTTGTCATCACAGGCGCTCAAAGCGACCAGGCTCAGGGCAAGCAGCAGGGATGGGAGGAGCGCGCGGCGCATTAACGGTGTTCCAGACCACGAAAACGAGCCAGCAAGCTTACCAGCATGGGTCGGTTCAAATAAGAGGGATTAGCGTTTGCTTGGGAGGTTAATTGTCACAGTGTCAAAACTCTGTGAAAAAAACGGGTGAAACTGCGGACGAAAAAAAAACGGATGCGCTTTGTGGGCGCATCCGTTTCCAGTTCAGTAAGCCGGATAGGGCGATTAGAACTGGTGATCAGCGTTGTCTGGCTTCAAGTCGTTGATGCCCAGTTTGGCAGCAGCTTGCTCGATGGCGCCGGTTTGCTTGACCAGCGAAGCGATGGCGTCACGCACGATCTGGTTGCCTTCTTTGTTGTCGGCAGCGATCAGTTGGTCGAAGTGCACGCCTTTGTTGGCGCTGTCGACCAGCGCTTGCAGCTTGCCTTCGGTGGCGGCTAGATCGTCTTTAACCACGGTGTCAGTGGCGGCATCCGCTTTGGCTACCAGGGACGACAGGCTTGGGCCGGTCAGGGTGGTGCCGTCGACTTTCTTGTACTCGCCCAGGTAAACGTTACGAATACCTTTGCCGTTGTAGAAATGCGAGTTGTGGGTGTTGTCGCTGAAGCAGTCGTGTTCGTCTTCGGTGGAATTGGCTTCCAGCGCCACTTTCATCCGCTCGCCCGCCAGTTCGCCAAGGGACAGACTGCCCATGCCGAAGAGCATTTTGCGCAGGCCGTTTTCCGGCTTGTCGGCCACCAGGGTGGCGCGGTAGTTGTCGGCTACGCCGTCTTTCCACTGCTCAACCATGCTGTCGAGGTCTTGCACCAACAGGTCGGTAGCGGCTTTCAGGTATTGCGCGCGACGGTCGCAGTTGCCGTGGGTGCAGTCGGCGCCTTTGGCGTAGTCGGTAGCCGGACGCTCGCCAGCACCTGGGCCGGTGCCGTGCAGGTCTTGGCCCCACAACAGGAATTCGATGGCGTGGTAACCGGTGGCCACGTTGGCTTCGGAACCGCCTAGCTCGTTGAGACTGGCCAGTTTTTCGCCGGTGATGTCGGTTACGTCGATTTTGTCGTCGCCAACCTGAATGGTTTTGTTAGCGATGATGTTGGCGGTGGCAGCCGGGTTGCCTTGGGCCGCCGGGGTATCGGCGGCAACGTAGTCGATCAGGCCTTCGTCCAGCGGCCAGGAGTTCAGTTGTCCTTCCCAGTCGTCAACGATGGTGTTGCCGAAACGGAAGACTTCGCTCTGCATGTACGGAACGCGAGCGGCCAACCAGGCTTGCTGAGCCGCTTTCTGGGTGGCTTCGGACGGCGCGGCGATAAAGGCATCAACGGCTTTTTGCAGCGCGTGGCCAGTGGTGGCGGCGTCGGTGAATACAGCAGAAGCGATTTCGGCGTAATGGGCAACAACCGCCTTGGCGGCAGCCTCATCGACCTTGCCAGTGGCGGCAGCAGCTGCAGGAGCGGTGGCGTTGCTGGCAGCAGGAGCAGCAGCTTGGTTGGCGGGCGCTTTGTCGTCGCCGCAACCGGCGAGCGATATAGCGATGGCCAGCAGACTGGCGGTAGCCAGAGGCATACGAATCATGGCGAGGTCCTTTGCATCGTGAGGTTAGTGACTGCGCAGCCAGTTCAGGCCGCAAAACTCATACATAATGCGAAAGATTTGCATTTTGTGCAAAGCCCTTATGCCACAACTTTATGTTTTGGCCGTGCACCAGTTCTGCATGGCATAGCGGTTCGTAGCTAGAATGCCAGCATCTTGGGTAGTGCTCTGATGGGAGATCTTGCTATGAGCGTGACGGCTGTTGTCACTTTGGTGGTGCTGTTTTTTCTCGCGGTGTATGCCGTGTCGATTTACAACGGGCTGGTGCGGGTCAAGCATGGTGTGACCAAAGCGTGGTCGAATATCGACGTGCTGCTCAAACAGCGGCACGACGAATTGCCCAAGCTGGTGGAAACCTGCAAGCAGTACATGCAGCACGAACGCACCACGCTGGAACAGGTGATCAGCGCCCGTAACGCCGTAAGTTCTGCCCGTGAACGTGGCGATGTCAGCGCTGTCGGCCAAGCCGAAAGCGGTCTGCGCGCAGGCCTCGGTCAATTGTTCGCCCTGGCGGAAAACTATCCACAGCTCAAAGCCAACGAAAGCTTCCAGTTCTTGCAGCAGCGCATCAGCGGTTTGGAAAACGGTATTGCCGATCGCCGCGAGCTCTACAACGAAGCCGCCAATATCAACAACGTGCGCGTTGAGCAGTTTCCCGATGTAGTCGTGGCCCGTGCGTTCAATTTCAAACCTGCCGACTTGCTGGAATTCAGTGATGCGGAAAAGGCCGATGTCGACGTCAAAGCGCTGTTCAATTAAGAGCTGAGCTGTGGACATTCAACAGTTTATTTTTCTGCTGTGCTTTGCCGTGGCTGCGTGTGGCGGCGGTGCCTGGTGGTGCATCAACCGCCTCAGCGCGGCGCGGCATATGCTCGATACGCCGACTTCGAAAATTCGCTCGGCTGCCCAAGGCTACGTTGAGTTTTATGGTGTGTTGCACGAGGTGCCGACGGTGCCGCAACTGCTCGCGCCGCTCACTGGCACGCCGTGTTTGTGGTGGCGGATCAAGGTTGAGGAATCCAGAAGCAACGGCAAAAGCCGTTCGTGGAGCGTGGTCGATAGCCGTACCAGCGAAGGCTGGCTGCAGATGGCCGACGCCACTGGCGAATGCCTGATCGACCCCAGCGGCGCGCAGGTACGGCCCTCGACGCGCAAGGTGTGGTATGGCAACACTCGCTACCCCATGGGGCCTGCCAAGTCTGTTTTGTTCGCCTTCTTCACCCATGATGACCAATACCGCTACACCGAAGAGCGCCTGCACGTCGGGCAACCGCTGTATGCCATCGGCGACTTCAAAACCACTGGCGGTGGCCGCCAAGGCCTGGATCTGAACGCCGCGCAGAGCGAGGTGATTCGCGAGTGGAAAGGCGACTTCAACGGCCTGTTGCAGCGTTTTGACAGCAACAGCGATGGCCAACTCGATGAGCTGGAATGGAACCGCGTGCGCTTGTCCGCGCAGTTGGAGGCCGAGGATCGTCATCGGCAAACCAGCGCGCGGCCGGCAACCAATTTCATGGGGCGGCCTGAAACCTCCCAGCCGTTTATTCTTTCCAACGCAGGGGAAGATGAACTGGCCCGCACCTTTTATTGGCAAGCGGCGTTTGGTGCAGTGGCCTGTTTACTCGGGGCTTTGGCAATCAACTGGTTGTTGCAGAATTACCACGGCTGACCTCGATTCGTAGGGGTGCGCTTTGCGTACCAAGCGATATACACGTGTACCCCATGGTGCGCACAGCGCACCCTACGAAATCAAAAACGAATAATAAAAACGCCCGCAATTGCGGGCGTTTTTATTGGCTGGGAATGGCTTACAAGGTGGTGCTGGCGGTCGAGATTCTGCGCGACTGTTTAAGGAATAAGGTCAGCTCACGCGCCGGCAGCGGCTTGCTGTACAGGTAGCCCTGACCTTCATGGCAACCCTGGGCAATGATGTACGCCTCTTGCTCCAGCGTCTCCACGCCCTCGGCGATCACCTGCATGCCCAAGCTCTTACCCAACTGGATGATGGCGCGCACGATGGTGGCGTCGTCTTCGTCGTCGAGCAGGTCTTGCACAAAGCTCTTGTCGATCTTGATCTTGTCCAGCGGCAAGCTTTTCAGGTAGCTCAGCGAGGAGTAGCCGGTACCAAAGTCATCAATGGCGATCAGCGCGCCGGAGCGGCGCAGGCTGAGCAGGTGTTGCGCGGCGGTGGTGATGTCTTCCATCAAACCGGTTTCGGTGACCTCCAGCTCCAGGCTGCGCGGCGGCAGGCGGTATACCTGCATCAGGTTATTCACCACACGCGGCAACTCAGCGTGGTGCAACTGCACGGTCGACAGGTTGATGGCCATGCGCAAATCGGTGAAGCCTTGGTCGTGCCACTCGCGCAATTGGCGGCAGGTCTGGTCAAGAATCCATTCGCCAATCGGGATGATGCTGCCGTTCTGCTCAGCCAGCGGAATAAAGGTATCTGGCGGCACCAGACCATGCTGCGGATGTTGCCAGCGCAGCAAGGCTTCGACGCCAACAATACGATGGTCGCGGTAGTCCACTTGCGGCTGGTAAACCAAATGCAGCTGGCCTTGGGTAAGGGCTTCGCGCAGGTCTTTTTCCAGCTCGCGGCGGCGGCGCATTTCGCTGTCGACGCTGGCGATATAGAACTGGTAGCGGTTGCGGGAACGGCTCTTGGCCAAGGTCATGGTTTGTTCGGCTTTTTGCAGCAGCTTTTCGGTGCTGTCGCCGTCCTCCGGGAACAGGGTTATGCCGATGGTGGCGCGCAGCATCACTTCTTGCTGGTCGAGCAAGAACGGTGCTTCCAAATCATCCAGCACAGCCTGCGCTAGCTCGGCGGCTTCGTAGGGTTGTTCGATATCGGCCTGCACCAGGGCGAACTGGTCGCCACCTAAACGGGCGAGGGCGCCGAGGCGGCCGCTGTGGCTACGCAAGCGATCCGACAGGGCCAGCAGCAGTTGGTCACCAATCTGGTAGCTGAACTGCTCGTTAATGCCTTTGAAGTCATCCAGGCCCACGCACAACACGGCCACGCGACGTTGCAGGCGACCGGCGTCGCCGAGAATCTGGTCGAGTTGGGTTTGCAGTTGTTGGCGGTTGGGCAGGCCGGTGAGGAAGTCGTATTGCGCCATGCGCAGCAGGCTGTCTTCGGCTTCGCGCCTTAAGTGGGTATTGCGTTCGATGGAGGAAAGCAGCTGGTTGGCGGTGTTAATCCACAGCCCCAGCTCGTTCTTTTCATTGCCCTTGAGCATCGGCAGCTTGTGCTCGCTGGGGCGGTCGGGATTGATGTTGGTGAGGTGCTCGATAATCTTCGACAGCGGCTTGGTCAGCAGCCAGGCACCAGGCCCATGGCCAAGGCGCGTAGTACACCGGAAACAAAAATGATCACTGAGCTGGTAATGAAGTCCTGGCCGTAGCGCGCGGTATCCAGGGTAATGGCGAGGTCGCCGTAGTATTCGCTGTAGGGGCCGCGGCCGACCAGTTGGGTAGTAAAGGTGGCTTCGTCGCCGAGGATGGGGTCGGTCAGCCAGCGCGTAGCTCGGACCATCGGTTCGCGGGATTTCTCGGCGAGCATCGGCTCGTTCGGATGGCCGATGGACGCTACGCGCACCGACTCATTCTGGAACAGGCCTTCGATAACCTGCATGCCCATTTCGCGGTCCAGGCTGTAAACCGCCTGGGTGGAGGGGTCGCGAAACATATCGAGAATACGGTGGGCGTCATCGGCAATCGCTGAGCGCGTCTTGTAGACGTCGAACATGATTTGCGCGCAGCTCAATAGCACCCCGACCACTAGCGCCGATAACAGCACCACACGGAGCAGTTTCAGCGAAAGGCTGTGTTTGAGTTCCAGCTTCAAATGACCATTCCTTGTTCGAGACCACAGGCGTCATACCAGCAGAGTATTAGCAATCGGCCATCACGGTGGAAAATATCAAAGAGCGACGGCGGGCGGCCAGCGCTTTCTCAAACCGCAGCGCTACGCTGGAACTGTGTCGGTCAGTGCTCATGACAACTTTAGACTGCTGAGCATTTTTCTCGCGGCTTGCGGCGCAGATTGCGATAAATGGCCCCTGTTCGTAAACCGCTGGGATGCAGACTTTTAACGTCGGTTAAAAAAGAGGAGTGTTTTTGCCGGTAGTTGTGACGGACAGCGCTTGCTGAACCTTTGGCTCAGAAGTTTCTGACCTTGATTGAGGACGGTTCCAGCTCGTAAGCATTCCCTTACAGGGCTTGCGGTGGGCTCTGATGAATCTATCTGACGGCAGGAAAGAGAATTTGGCTATCCCGGGCTTGCAGTACAGCCCGAGGACTTTTCCTCTTCCACCGAACGCAGGTCAGACTTATGAGCCGTTTATCGAATCCCCTGTTTCGTCGCTCGGCGCTTGCTGTCTGCTTGTCCATTGGGGCTAGCGCAGCGGCCGAAACACAACGCGTCGAAGCATCCCCCTCCGCTGGTCTGTTGACCAGCGCCATCGAGCAAATGATTCAAAATTTGCCCGTCACCGCGGCAGGCCAAAGCCAATCCCAGGCTATGCAGGAGCAAGTCGAAAAGACTCTCGAGGCGCGAAGAAAACTGCTGACTACTTTGTATAAAGATCAGCGTTCTTCCTATCTCCCTGGCGTCAGTAGCCAGTGGATTATGCCTGGCGATCCTGCGACTAGCTTTCCACTGATTGTCGGTGAGAAGGGATATCCGCTGGTGAGCATCAGTACTCAGGGCGGTGGCCGCGCCATTGCGTATGGCATCAACCTGCTTAGGGCCTTACCAAACACTGCCCAAGACCACATTGCGCTGTTCAAGCGTGCTTTTCAGTGGCTGATTACCGGCTCAGCCGATGGCCGTGTAAACGAGAATTTCCGGGTCAGCATCGTCGGACCAAATGTCTCCGCTTCCCTGGCCGGGCTGAAAGCGGCCGGTTTTTCGGCGGTCAATGCCAATTGCAATGCCATCGTTGATGCCGGCTGTGCCAGCGGTGTCCAACTGCTGCTCATCGATAACGAAATCGCCGGTGACCCTCTGCTGTCCGAAAGGATCAAGGCGCTGATGGCGGCTGGCGTTCCTGTGCTCTATCTGAATGACGAGGGCAGCGGCTCTGCCTCCACGACGGGGCAGATTCTTCGCGGTTTGGGCCTTCAGCAAGGACCGACCGGGGGCAACAGCTTTGACAATGATCAGGTACCCAGCGCGCGAGACTGGAGCCAGTCGGTCAACTTGGCTGCGCAGTACGGCTTGCCGCAGCAGGTACAGCCGATTGTGGAAGCGCGCAACAAGTTGCTGACCGATCTGTACAAGGATCAGAAATCCGTCTATCTGCCAGGAGCCGCTAGCCAGTGGATGATTCCTGGTTCCGTAGCCACCAGCTTTCCGTTGATCGTCGGTGAGAAGGGTTACCCGCTGGCGAGCATCAGTACCCAGGGCGGTGGCCGCGCCATTGCCTATGGCATCAACTTGCTTAGAGCGTTACCCAACACTGCCCAAGACCACATTCCGTTGTTCAAGCGTGCCTTTCAGTGGCTGATTACCGGTTCAGCCGATGGCCGTGTAAACGAGAATTTCCGGGTCAGCATCGTCGGACCGAATGTCTCCGCTTCCCTGACCGGACTGAAAGCGGCCGGTTTTTCGGCGGTCAATGCCAATTGCAATGCGATCCTTGATTCAAGCTGTGCCAGCGGTGTCCAACTGCTGCTGATCGATAATGAAATCGCCAGTGACCCTCTGTTGTCCGAAAGGATCAAGGCGCTGATGGCTGCCGGAGTTCCGGTGCTTTATCTGAATGACGAGGGCAGCGGCTCTGCCTCCATGACGGGGCAGATTCTTCGCGGTCTGGGCCTTCAGCAAGGGCCGACCGGGGGCAACAGCTTTGACAATGATCAGGTATCGGGCGAGCGCGAATGGGGCCGGTCGGTCGAGCTGGCAACCCAATACGGTTTGCCGCGCAAGTTAACCGCTGAAGAAGCTCAGGCTGAGGCGGATGCGGCTGCAGCAGAGGCAGAAGCAGCGGCTGCGGCTGAGGCGGCTGCGGCAGAAGCGGCCGCGGCGGAGGCAGCTGCGGCGGCGGAAGCAGCTCAAGCGGAAGCAGAGGCAGTGCAAAACAACGCTATCGACGCTGCGCTGGTTAGCGGTGATGCCGCGCAACTGTCCAACAGCCAACTGGTGGCAAAGCGTTTGCTTAAACATATCGAAGGGATCTTTCCGGCGCGCAAGCAGCTGCTTGCGGTGTAAGCTCCGCATACAACCCAGGCACCGACAGTCAGTTCGTGATTCCTGGCTCTCCGGAAAACACCTTTCCGCTGATAATCGGCGACGGTGGCAACCCTCTGGCAAGCATCAGTCAGCACAATGGTGGACGGGCAGTCGCTTATGGCAACAACCTTCTGCGGGTGTTGCCGACTTCCGTTGCCGAGCACACGCCTTTGTTTAAGCGTGTTGTGCAGTGGCTGGTCACCGGCAGCCCTCGGGGCACCGTAGCGGAGAACTTCAACGTCAGCATAGAAGGGCCCAATGTCGCTGCAAGCCTTTCAGCGCTGCGTCTGGCAGGGTTTTCGCCGGTCAATGCAAACTGCAACGCGCTATCGGATCCGAGCTGTGCGGCACGCGTCCAATTGCTGTTGCTGGACAACGCAGCCCGTGGCAATGGTCCTCTGTCCGAGAAGGTCAGGGCGGCGATGAAAGCCGGTGTGCCGATCATGTATCTCAACGACGACGGCTGGTCGGTAAGCGCTAGCGGAGGGGAGATCCTCGACGGGCTTGGGCTGTTCGGAGGAGGCTACGGAGGTAACTATTTCGAGGAGGATTTGGTGCCGTCCACGCGCACGGCGGCAGAGTCGATCCGCTTGGCCGCTAATTATGCGCAGGACCTGGATTTCGTCAGAAGGGTTGCCGAGGGTAACTGGTCTACCGACCCAAACTGGTGGGACACCAAGCTGCCAACTGCGCGGGCGTTTTTTGCACAGGTAAAAGGGTTGTCGGCAGCTATCAACGGTTTCAACGGCAGCGGCAAAGACCTGTTTGCCACGTCCAGTACTACCAGCCTGCGATTGTGGACTTTATGGGCCGATACGGTGCGCAAGGGTATTAGTTACCCGATGGACAAGATCAATAACCCGGCCAAATTCCAGGAAGCCTATGTCGCGGACAGTTTGATTGCCTATGCGCGCATCGCTGGCACGGCGCAGAAGGATCTGGGCACTTACGCTTCCGCCCGCCACTCGTCGATGCCTGCTTCCATTACGCAGGAGACCCTGACCGTTACCTTGCCGCAGGAAAGTGGTTTCACCGCCATTGGCCGTATGGCCGTGCCAGGAAAGCGCTTGCTGGTTATTGCCGAGACTGATGCGGGTACCTCACTGCAGGTCGGCGTCAACACCCAATGGCCTGGCTCGACGCGACTGTGGGAGACCAACGGTTACGATCGGCCGTACTACCTGAAAAGCCCTCCAATCCGTCTTCAGCCGGGAATGCCTTTGGCTCTCGTGACGCCATACGGCGGTCCACTGCAACTGCACTACAGCGGTGCTAAGCCGGGGCAAAAGGTCACTGTCAAAATAGTCGGTGTGGCACAGCACCCGTTCCTCGATATCCGTTGGGGGCAAGACAATAGCCAGGCCATTGCTGATTTCACTCAGGTCTGGAGTATGCGTAACTCCGACTGGATGGAGATACGTAGTGGTTCGGTGGAAGTCCACGCCAAGGTCAGTCTGATGGACGAGGTTATGAATGATGGTATCCAGAAGTTCATTAACGAGTTCGACGACTTGTTTGTTCGCGGGGCCTACAGTTTGGCCGGTTTTTCCATGCCGGGGCGGTCGCTGAGTCCGGCGATTCTGCAGGCGTGCCAAACGCTCGGGTGGGACTGCACAAGCGAGAGGCTGCACAGAATGCCTGGGGCCCAACACATCAACGTCGACTCGCGTGCTCGGTGTGGCTCTGGTTGCAGCGGCAATCCTTACGACCAGAGCTGGGGTCTGAGTCCTCGCGGTTGGGGCGAAAGCCATGAGCTGGGGCACAATTTGCAGGTTTCACGCCTGAAAGTGTACGGCGGCATTTCCAGTGAGGTGTCCAACCAGATTTTCCCCCTGCAGAAAAACTGGCGGATCTTTAATGAGTATCGTGCGGATCAATCGCCTCAGAGGGTAAATTACCGCTCCGCCTTCGATCTGATTAAGGCTGGCCGCACCGAAGCAGACCCTGTTGAGGGGGTGTACAAACGCCTTTGGTCGAACACCGCGTATGCCGTTCAAAACGGTGAACGCATGGCGTTCTATACCCAATGGTCGCATTACTGGGCCGACATGAAGGCTAATCCTGGGCAAGCGTGGGACGTCTGGACGCTGATGTATCTACACGACCGCCTGGTGAGCGGTGCGAACTGGGACAGCAACAAGGCCAAGCTCGGCTACGGAACCTACTCGTCACGCCCTGGAAGTAATGGCAACGACAACTTGCTGGTCGGCATGTCTTGGCTGACCAAACGAGATCAACGCCCAACCTTTGCCATGTGGGGTATCAAAACCAGCGAGGCCGCTCAGCAACAGGTCGCAGCGTACAACTTCCCCGTGCAACCAGCGTTCTTCTATGCCAGCAAAACGAGTAACGACTACAGCTCGGCGGTTCGTCTGGATATGAGCAACGGTACGCCTGCGTGGCCGTTCCCTTAAACCATAATCGCTAGGTCAATAAAAAAGGCCGGCCCTCAAGGGGCCGGCCTTTTTTTATTCGTGGAGCGAGGTACTTAAGCAGCGAAGTTTTTCGCCACGAAGTCCCAGTTCACGAGGTTCCAGAACGCTTCAACATATTTCGGACGCAGGTTGCGGTAGTCGATGTAGTAAGCGTGTTCCCAGACGTCGCAGGTCAGCAGCGGGGTGTCGCCGCTGGTCAGCGGGCAGCCAGCGCCGATGGTGCTGGCCAGGGCCAGGGAGCCGTCAGCCTTCTTCACCAGCCAGCCCCAGCCGGAGCCGAAGGTGCCGATGGAGGTTTTGCTGAATTCTTCTTTGAATTTGTCGAACGAA
>LNAP01002197.1_pt1 | contig 33743 bp, 39 predicted proteins | sample 602601 | NCBI WGS metagenome assembly LNAP01 (sample SAMN02440304, study PRJNA202911) | soil metagenome | biome: Subtropical and temperate rainforests or woodlands; isolation source: soil samples (1 kg each in a 20% v/v slurry with milli Q water) were... ...
GTAAGGGGATTCACCCATGGCTACAACCGTTAACAGCGACCTGATCATCTACAACGATGAGGCGCAAACCGCATACCTGGAGCGTGTCCAGGACAACCTTGATGTCTTCAATGCATCGTCCAACGGCGCGATCGTTCTCGACAACGAATTGATCGAAGGTGACTTCCGCAAGCGCTCCTTCTACAAAATCGGCGGCTCGCTGGAACACCGCGACGTCAACTCCGTCGGCAAGGTGACCGCCAAGAAAATCGGCGCCGGTGAAGCGGTCGGTGTGAAAGCTCCGTGGAAGTACGGGCCGTACCAAACCACCGAAGAAGCGTTCAAACGTCGCGGCCGCCCGGTTGATGAGTTCTCCCAGATCATCGGCGCCGACGTAGCTGATGCCACCCTGGAAGGCTTCATTCAGTACGCCACTGCTGCGCTGCGGGCTGCTATCAGCTCCAACGCCGGGATGGTGGTCACTGCCAACATCGAAACCGACGGCAAGAAGACTCTGACTCGCGGCATGCGCAAGTTCGGCGACAAGTTCGGTCGCATCGCATTGTGGGTTATGCACTCCAGCGCCTACTTCGACATCGTCGACGAGGCCATCGCCAACAAGGTCTACGAAGAGGCCGGTGTCGTGATCTACGGCGGCCTGCCGGGCACCCTCGGTAAGCCTGTTCTGGTGACTGACACCGCGCCGGCGGACGTTATCTTCGGCCTGCTGCCGAACGCTGTGGTGATCACCGAATCCCAGGCACCGGGTTTCCGCTCGTACAACGTGGACGACGAGGAAAACCTCGGTATCGGCTACCGCGCCGAGGGCACCGTCAACATCGACGTTCTGGGTTACAGCTGGAAGGACGCCGTCGGCGGCTCGAACCCAACCTTGGCAGCCGTAGGTTCGGCGGCGAACTGGGTCAAGCACTCCGACAGCGACAAGGTCACCGCCGGCGTGATGATCACCCTGACGACCATTCCTTAAAGCTCACCCATGACAGCGGCCAGAGATGGCCGCCACGGAGATTTACATGGAACTCATTTATTCCACTCAAAGCTCCGGCTTTGATCCAGATAGGCGCTATCGCAATCCGGAGCACTTCGACCGCCCAGAAGCGGGTGTGACCGGTGTAGTTGTGGTCGGCGATTGGCCGAAGGTCGTTGATGCCTACGAGCATGCTGGCATCGAAGTGTCGCTTCAGGAGGCTGAGCCGCGCCAGGTGCTGGTTGTGGGGGCCGCTGATAACAGGGTCGAACTGGAAGAGCTGATCGGCAAGCTGCGCATCGAAAGCGATACGGTCCGCGCCGTCATCGATGGGCTCGATTCCGGCGAGATTGAAAAGCCGGAAGCTGGTGAGCTCGCAATTCGGCTGTTCCATGCGCTCGACGGTATTCGCCTACAGATGATCGATCTGGCTCGTGCGCGTGACGAGCTCGCAACGGAAAACGAGAAGCTGCGTAGTGAGCTCGCAGAGTTAAAGGCGGGCGAGGGGCAGGAAGTCGAAGCACTGAAGGCTCAGCTTGATGCTGCTGGCGTCACCTACCGCGCAAATGCCTCGAAAGAGTCTTTGGAAAAGCTCGTCTCCGAGCTGCCCAAGGCGTGATACTGCGGCTGTCGGTAGCCCGGCGGCCAATCATTCAAAACTCATTCCAGCGAGTTGATCCATGACACTCATCATCGAGGACGGCACCGGCAAGCCAAACGCCGAAAGCTACGCGAGTGCCGCAGACCTGGTCATGTACGCCGTAAAGTTCGGCGTGACCATTCCTGCGGACGAGCCCGCGCAAGAAGCACTGCTTCGCCGGTCCGCCTTGGCGATGGATGGCATGACCTGGAAGGGGCGTAAGATGGACAGCGATCAGGCGTTGGCCTGGCCGCGCCGGGGTGTTGAACTGGACTATCAGATCAAGCCCGACAACTACCTCCCTGCGCGTATTCAATACGGTCAGATGGCCTTGGCTGCCGAGATCCACACCGACGACATTGACCCGATCGACAAACGCAAAGGCGCTGTAACGCTTGAGCGGGTTGAAGGTGCGGTTACCCGCGAGTACGCGACGATCACCAACACCAGCGGACGACTGTTGCCGGCGGCGCCGGATCGGCCGAGCGCGACTCAGTTTGCGGATTACTTGCAGCGCCGTGGGTTGTTTGCTGTAAGGGCGTGAGCTAGTTTGATTGCTCCATTATCAGGAGCTTCAATATGTCTCAGTACAGCGATGACGAACAAAAGGCCTGGGATCTGTTTTTTTCGGCAGCATTGCCGCTGGCAAAAGCAGAGGGGTTGGCAACAGGCAGTAACGTTGACGGCTCATGGGCTGAGGTGATCAAACAAGCTGCTGGCATTGCAGACAACATGATTGAAGCACGTAGAGTTAGAAAGCCTTCGCCTCAAGGGGGCTTTTTCACCTAAACCAGGAATTTGATCTGGAGCCATCATGGCCTTCTACGACGAAATGGCCGTGATGGCTCTGGAGATGATCACAGAGTTCGGCCAGCCGGTGATCATCCGGGCAATCACCGTCGGCGAGTACGATCCGGACGCCGGTAGTGCACCGCCTGACACCATCACCGAGCAGACCGCCAAAGGCATCTTGCTCGACTTCACCGGCCAAGAATTCCAAACCAACAGCCTCATCAAGCAGGGCGACAAGAAGCTCAAGATCGCAGCGGAGGGTCTGGCGTGGGTGCCGGACCTGCTGAACAAGGTCATCGTTCAAGATCGCACCTGGTCAATCGTCCCACCGCTGAAAGAGATCAACCCGGCCGGCACGCCAATACTGTACGAGCTGCAGGTGCGGTCGTGAGTCGCGCCGGCTCCGGTCAGTCCGGAAGCTTTGCCTTGAGCCTTGCCGAGTTCGCAGCCCAAGCCACGGAAGCCATCGATGCCAGCTTGCGCGAGATCATCATCGAGGTCGGCAGCAGCGTCATCCGCATGTCGCCGGTGGGGAATCCCGAGATATGGGCGCAGAACACCGTGGCTCGTCAGTACAACAAGGCCGTGGACGAGCACAACAGCAGCCTGCGCAGCGATCCAGCCAATCTGACAAAGGCGGGGGGGCTAAAGCCAGGCCGCAAGCTGAACGACGGCATGGACATCGTTGCTCCTGAAGGCTATGTAGGCGGGCGGTTCCGAGCCAACTGGCACCTCTCGATCGATGTAGTGGAGAACGTGACCTTTGACGAGGTTGATCCGGGCGGGCAAGCAACAATCGCTGCATTGGTTTCAGCTGTCAGCGACTTCACCGCTGGACAGACTGCCTACCTCATCAACAACCTGCCGTACGCCATCCCGCTCGAGTTCGGGCATTCGACCCAGGCACCCGGCGGCATGGTCCGCATCACCGTGGCGCGCTTCCAGCAGATCGTCGATGAAGCCATTAGGAACAACCAGGTATGAGCCATAACATCATTGCCTCGATCTACGAGGCCAAGCTGATTAATTGGGCGAAAGCGTTGCCGGTACCGCTGAAGGTCGTCGTCGAGAACGAGGCCTACACGCCCGTTGACGGCGCCACTTACCTGAAAGCGTTCACGCTACCGGCGGACACCGCGAGCAACACGCTCGGCGGCGACCATAAGCTGTACACAGGTGTGTTTCAGGTCAGCATCGTGACGCCATCAGGCGAGTACCGCGGTGGGGCCGGTGCGCTGGCAGACCAGATCGCCGCGCTGTTCCCGCTGTACGAGCGGAACACGAAGGGTGCGCTGACGGTCGTGACCATGACCCCGGTTGACCCCGGTCCCGGCATTTCAGACGACACGACCTTCACTGTGCCGGTCTCTTTTCAGTACCGAGCCGACACCAACTAATCCGCCCGTTGGGCAAACCCAGAACCCGCCACTGCGCGGGTTTTGTCATTTCTGCAAAGAGGAAAACCCATGAGCGTCAAGATACCCAACGGCACTACGTTCGAGATCGCTGCCACCCTGAGCGCGGCGAAAGCGTTCACTGCCATCACCAATGCCAAGCCCGCAGTGCTGACCGCTGCCGCGCACGGTCTGGCCAATGGCGACGTGATCGTCATTGATTCTGCGTGGGCGAAACTGAACGGCCGACCTGCGCGAGTGATTGATTCCGAGGTGGGTGATTTCGCGGCGGAAGGCGTAGACACCACCAGTGTCAAAAACTACCCGGCAGGCTCTGGCGCAGGATCGATTCGTGCTGCGTCCGGCTGGACCCAAATCGCGCAGATCACCGAGCCAACAGCAAACGGTGGCGAGCAGCAGTTTTTGACCTATGGCTTTCTCGAAGACGACGATGATCGCCAGCTGCCCACCACCAAGTCGGCCAGCAGCATGACGCTGCCGGTTGCAGATGATCCGGCTCAGGCATACGTCGCAGTGGTGGAAGCCGCCGATGAAGACAAGGAGCCGCGACTGGTTCGCGCAAACCTTCCTGGCGGCGCGACCATCTACTACTACGCGTATGTGTCGATCACTGCGACCCCGACGCTGAGCCGCAACAACATCATGACGCGGACCATCACGCTGTCGTTCGCCTCCCGCCCAACTCGCTACAACGCCTAAGGGGTTCCCATGCCGAAGCCGACGTTCACAGTCGATGTGGCGATCCCTCAGGTTGGCGACAAGCCCGCCATGGTTCCGTTCACCTTCAAGTACCGCGATCGCACGGCCTTGGCCGAATTGTTCGACGCTTGGAAGGAGAAAGCGGAAGCCTTGGGTGAGCGCTTCAAAGATACCCAGCCAACTCTCACCGAAATCACCGCAGCGGAAGTGAAGCAGGGTGTCGAGCAGATCAAGGACCTGATCGTGGCATGGGGCTTCAACGACAAGCTCAACGACGAGTCGATCACCGCTCTGGTGAAGAGCTGCATCGGCGTCTCTGATGCTGTCGTGAAGGCCTACAGCGAAGCCTTCGGCAAGGCCCGCTTGGGAAACTAACCGCCGCTGCCCGTGCGCTCTATGAGTCTGACGGATCCGCCGAACAAATGGCCCTGTTCGGCTTTTCACCCGAGGACTACGACGACACTGTCGAGGTCTGGCCGGATAACTGGAAGTCGTTCCTCGTCATGGATTCGATGGGGACCCAGTGGCGCACAGGTGCATGCGGCGCAACCGGGCTTGATTACGGCGTTCTGCCCAATGTTATGAAGCTCATCGGCGTTCCCACGAAGGATCGCCCCGGCGTGTTTCAGGACATTCGTGTGATGGAGTCGGAAGCCATCGCCGTCATGGCTGAAGCCCGCGACAACAGCCCGTGAAGACGGGCACTTATTCAAGGTGAGTCGATGAACATCGCAGAACTGGGCATCAAGATTGACTCAGCTGACACCGCCCGGGCCACTGTCGAACTCGACAAGATGACCAAGGCCGGCGATCGAGCGGAGCAGTCCGCCGTCGGCCTGATGAAAGAGATGGAAGCGCTGGAGAAGTCGCTGTCGAAGGGCGCGACCACCACGCAGGAACTGGCAAAGCAGCGCGAAAATCTGGCGAAACTCACTAAGACCGGCGCCTATGGCGAGGCCGAGTTCACCAAGATCACCGCGCAGCTCGACAAGCAGCAGGCGGCGCTGGCCAAGTCCACACTGGATGAACAGAAGGCGCTGAACAGCCTGCTCGGCGCGATCGACCCAGCCCGTGCGGCCATGGCCAAGCTCGATAATCAGGTAGAGCAGCTGGGCAAGCATCTCGATGCCGGCCGTATCAGTCAGGACCAGTACAACTCAGCGCTGGGCAAGCTGAACGGCAACTATGCATCGCTGGAAAAAACCGCCACCGGTTTCGACAAGCTGAAACTCGGCACCCGCCAGGCTCAGGAAAACGTCGTTCAGCTCGGCAATGCGCTGTCCTCAGGCGACTGGGGCAGTGGCGTACGCGCTGTTGCTCAGCTGGGCGCTGGTGCGGGTGCATCGGCTGCTGGCCTGCTTGCCGTTCTGGCGCCAACTGCCTTGGCCACTGCTGCCGTCGGTGGACTGGCCGTTGCCTACTACAAGGGCAGCAAAGAGCAGGACGCCTACACCAAAGGCCTGGTGCTCACCGGTAACGCCTCTGGCATGACCGCCAGCCAGCTTGGCGAAATGGCGCGGCAGGTCAGCGCGACCGTCGGCACGACTGGACAGGCTGCCGAAGTGCTGGCGCTGCTGGCCGGCAACGGGAAAATTGCTGGCGAGAGCTTCGGCGGCATTGCTCAGGCCGCCGTGTCCATGAAGGAAGCGACCGGCAAAGCCATAAAAGAGACGGTTGCTGAATTCGAAAAGATCGCAGACGAGCCGGTCAAGGCGTCAGCCGCGCTGAACGAGCAATACCACTACCTGACAGCTTCCGTTTATTCGCAGATCGCCGCTCTGGAAGAGCAGGGCGACCATGCCGGCGCCGTGAAGCTGGCAACCGAGCAGTACGCGGATGCGATCAACGAGCGCACCCCGAGGATCCTCGAAAACCTGAGCTTTTGGGAGAAGGGTTACAACGCTGTCGCGCGAGCTGCGGACAACCTGAAGAACCTGGGGCGGCCCGATATCGATGCCGACATTGAGCAGGCCCGGCGGAATCTGGAGCAGGCGCAATCGGGCAATGTGGGCGCCTTCCAAAACCAGAAAGAGATGGTTGAGCTCTACCGCAATCAGCTGAACATGCTGGAGGATCAGAAGGCTGCAGCGGCCGACATCGCCAAATACGAAGGTGAGCAGGCTAAGGCTCAGCAAGATGCTGTGTCCGCGATGGTCAAAGTCGATGCGCTGACAAAGTCCTCACTGACCAATGAGCAGAAGCGCGCCGAGGCGATCAAGGAATACAAGAAGCAACTCGACGACATCCGCAAGACCAGCCCGAACGATGCGCGACTTGATCCGGCCGGGGTCGCCAAGAACATGGCGAATCTCAACGACAAGTTCAAAGATCCGAAGGGCGCAGCAGGCAGCGTCGACCTGACGGGCTTCAACAACGCAAAAAATGTACTCGCCGAAACTCTGGCCTACTACAAAAACGCCGATAAGGAACTCGAAGCATCTCAGCGGGCCGGCGTTATCTCGCAGGCCAGCTACACGGAGCAACGTGTCAGCCTGCTGAAGCAGGAAGCCGTCGAAGTAGCTCAGGGATATGAGGCGGAAATCGCGGCCTTGGAAGCAGCCAAGACCAAAAAGGGAACGACTGCGACGCAGATCATCCAGATCGATCAAAAGATCTCGGATGCACGCACCGCGATGGTCAAGGCGCAGCAGGAGACTGACAGCCAGCTTTCGATCATTGCCACCAACGAAGACGGTCGCCTGCGCAAGCAGACTCTGGCCGTCAAAACGTATACCGACGCCTTACAGCAACAAGTCGAGACGCTTCGACAGCAAGGGCTGCGTGCGGCTTCAGGATTGGGGCAGGGCGATCGACAGCGCGGGCTGACGGATCAGCAGAACGGTATCGACGATCGCTTCAACCAGCAAAGCCTGGAGTTGGCAAACCAGTACGGCGATGGCTCGCGCGGCATGAGCCTCGACGAGTACACCCAGAAACTGGCAGCGCTAAAAGCTACACAGCAGGATCTGCACGACACCGTTCAAGCCAATTACGACGAGATGACGGCAGCCCAGGGTAACTGGAGCGCGGGCGCAACATCGGCATGGCAGAACTACCTGGAGTCGGCTCGGGATGTCGCCGGGCAGACGAAAAGCCTGTTCACCAATGCGTTCAATTCGATGGAGGATGCGATCGTCAACTTCGCCATGACAGGCAAGCTGTCGTTCGCAGACTTTACGAAGTCGATTATGGCGGACATGACGCGTATCGCTACTCGGCAGGCCAGTTCCGCGCTGCTGGGCAGTCTCATCGGCGCAGGTGCGAGTTACTTCGCCGGTGGTGCGGGATCAGCAGCGTCAGCAGGATCGACTCAGGCAGGCTACAGCGGCGACCTATCTGGCTTCACACCGGGCAGCATTCAGGCCGATGGTGGCGCCTGGTCGTCCGGTGTGCAGTTGTTTGCCAACGGGGCAGCCTTCACCAACAGCATTGTGAGCAAGCCAACAGCCTTTGGCATGGCTGGCGGCGATATCGGTGTCATGGGAGAAGCCGGCGAGGAGGCGATTATGCCGCTGACCCGGACTGCCGGTGGTCAGCTTGGCGTGCGAGCTTTGAGCGGTGGCAGCAGCGGATCGACCATCAGCATCAACGCACCGGTCACCGTGGCGATTCCGGATCGCAGCTCTGAAGGGATGCAGCTCGACCAGCAGGCGCTTTCGCAAAACCTCCAGACGCAGATGAAGGCCGCAGCAGAGAGAGCCGTGGCCGAGTCGTGGCGTGCTGGCGGCGTGAGTTTCCGCAACGTTAACGGGAGAGCCTGATGGCGATTGAGACATTCACCTGGCCAACTCAGCACGGTGATGCACCTGAAATTACCTATCGGGTGCGCACTGCGCAGTTCGGCGACGGCTACAAGCAGGAAGCCGGCGACGGCCCGAACAACAAAGAAGACTCCTATCCGATCACCTACAGCGGCCAGAAGGCCAAAGTTCTGGAAATCATGGTGTTTCTCGACCGGCACGCTGGGGCAAAGGCGTTCCTCTGGACCACGCCGCTTGGACAGCTCGGTCTGTTCACCTGTAAGAATCCCGTACCCACTCCAGTGGGTGGCGGCGTATTCAAACTCACGGCCACCTTTGACCGTGCATTCCAGCCATAAGGGGTAACCATGCCGCTGATCAGTGACATCCAGGTCCTTGAACCTGGCAGTGAAGTGCTGCTCTTTGAACTGGACGGTTCGGACTATGGTGCTGACGTGCTGCGCTTCCATGGGCACGCGATCCCGCATTCGCCTGCAGAGCTTTTAGCCGCCGGCGCCGATGCTGACCTGCTGCCGGCGAAGCCGATCTGGTGGCAGGGCAACGAGTACGGCGCCTGGCCGATGCAGATCGACGGCATCGAAGCCAATGGCGACGGTACGGCGGTACGGCCAACGCTGTCGGTCGGAAACGTCAACGGGCGCATCACTGCGCTTTGTTTGGCGTTCGACGATCTGCTTGAGTTCAAGCTGACGATGCGACACACCTTGGGCACGTATCTGGATGCAGAGAACTTTCCGGCCGGTAACCCAACAGCGGACCCAACCCAAGAGACGATCGAGGTCTGGTACATCGACCAGAAGACGAACGAGGACGGGGAGACAGTCAGCTGGGAGCTTGCCAGTCCAGGCGATGTCGGCGGCGAATCCATCGGCCGGCAGGCGACCACCTTGTGTCATTGGTGTCTCACCGGCGGCTACCGAGGGCCGAACTGCGGCTACACCGGCGGATATGTCACGAAGGACGGCGTGCCGACCGACAACCCCGAGTTGGATGAGTGCGATGCCACGCTGGCCCGTGGTTGCGATCCTCGCTTCGGAGCGGGCAATCCACTGCCGTTCGGTGGCTTCCCCGCTGTTTCCCTGATCGCTAGGAGCTGACCATGCGCAAGCACATTTTGAGCGCAATCCAGTCCCACGCGGCGGCCGAGTACCCGAAAGAGTGCTGCGGCTTGCTGCTGGGTATTGGGCGCAAACAGCAGTATTACCCGTGCCGAAACATCGCATACGAACCGAACGAGGAATTCCGGATTGATCCGGAGGACTACGCCGCGGCGGAAGACATTGGTGAAGTGATCGGCGTCGTCCATTCACATCCGGACGCCACCAGCCGGCCTTCACCGAGCGACCTGGCCATGTGCGAAGCGACCGCGATGCCGTGGCACATCATCAGCTGGCCTGAAGGCGACCTCCGCACGGTCATGCCTTCCGGTGAGACGCCGTTGCTCAAGCGCCCGTTCGTGCACGGTGCCTGGGACTGTTGGCAGGTCTGCGCGGACTGGTACACGCGCGAATGGGGGATAGAATTCGAAGCCTTCAAGCGGGCTGACGGCTGGTGGGAAAGCACCGACAACGCCAGTTTGTATGAGACGAACTACGAGGCCGCCGGCTTCTATCGGGTCGACCAACCGCAACGCGGTGACATGATCGTGATGGAAGTAGGTCGGACGGTTTACCCGAATCATGCCGGGATCTTCCTCGGCGCTGATCCGTCACTGCCTGGCGAAGACGCGGCGACCTTCGGCCCCGGACCTTTCCTGCTGCATCATCTGTACGGCAGGCCGAGCGAGATCATCGTTTTCGGCGGTCCCTGGCTCGATCGGACACGCCTGATCCTCAGGCACAAAAGATGCACAATCAATCACATGATGCGGCACAGCCGCGGGAGGGATTTATGAGTCAGCCATTTGAAGTGACTGAAGGGGGCGTTTTTATCAGTGAAGGCGCAGTTGGAAGCCAGATTTTGGTGTCGCCTTCGAAATTTGGGATCGGCCTGAGTGCCCAGGAGAAAGCCGACCTGCTCGAGCGTCGACTTTCGTGGTTGGAGCAGGCCTTGGAGCTTGATCCTATTTGTGGGCGTTGAAGAACTGAGTGATCGCGTTCACGTCTGGAGCTATATCAGTTGTAGCCGGATAAACTTTTGCCACATTCAGGGCGTAATCTTGAGCAGCCTCAATTGCCGCTGTGCCTTGAGTTGCTTTTAGCTGACTGGCCAGGCCTGAAAGGATGCAGTTCAGGGTTATGATTGAGGAACCGGTGTAATTCAGAATGTCTTGTACGTCATCGCTCATTTCACTTTCCTTGCGTTATCCGCGCCGAAATTGGCGCAATCCCAGTCCTTGGGCTTGCAGGCAAAGGACTGGGAGGTCCTTCAGCCTTGTGTGTCAGTCTTCACAATAAGGCGCCATTCAACTTTTTTCTGATTTGTGTGCTGATGTTTGTTCTGCGGTGGGAATTGATCGCCTTTGTTCGATGTGATCTCGTCCCCGCATCCTTCGCAACGATAGATGCCTGACGCTGGAACGGTAGCTCCAATGGGGTGAAGCGAGTCCCAGAGCCCACTCCCGAGAAGAGTTGGCTTTGTTTGTTTGAGGTACTTCACCGTTTGTTCAATGACAGTGGCCATGCTCTTTCCTTGGCTTTAGCGGTTGTTGGAGGCATAACGCTACTATGGTGAGGGCAGCTGGCGTTACTGGGGATTCGTACAGGCGAAGGCCCAGCGTGCCGAGCTATGCCTGGATGATTTCAGACTGCTTATCGAGAAGTGCGAGAAGCATCTGGTCGTGTGACGCCCGTGTTGCCCTATAGAACATGCACCGATCTAGAAGAATCCGTTTCATGCTCCGGGCAGACGCAAGGTGTCTGGGCTCAACAGATATCGTCGCGGTCTTGCCACTGCTACTGTCGGTCACTTCCAAGTGGTATCGCCCAATCAAGCCGTCGTCTCGTCTGGTGTGGCCGAGGCATTTGAAGTTGAAAGTGGTGTCTGTCATGCCGTTCTCCGAATTCAGAGTATGGATGGTTCTCGCCTTCGGCTCGCAAAGGACTGGGGAAGCCGTTGCGTGGAGGCAGGAGGCTACTACGGAGGGTGGCGGGACGTTACTGGCTATACAACCAGTATCTGGATAGAATGTGTTGCAAGAACGAGGAAGCTACATAATGTCAAGTAGCAATTGACGATACCCCTTGACTTGTGCAAAATCCCGCCTCATTTTGAGTGCCTAGAGTTTTTTCGAAGGAGGGCGATTCATGACTACTAAGTCTCTAGCAGTGGCCCAATACATATTGGATAGATGTCGTGCGTCTGGTGATACAGCCGTGACCCCGATGCAATTGTTAAAACTTGTTTATATCGCACATGGTCATATGCTTGGCGAACACGGTATGCCTCTACTTGATGAGCCTATTCAGGCTTGGCAGTATGGGCCTGTTGTTAATAGTGTTTATCAAGCTGTTAGGCATTACGGATCAGCACCGGTTCGTAGTGTATGCAGCCGTGTTGACGAGTCCGCTTTTTCTCCAGAAGAGCGACGGACCATGGATATGGTCGCGCGAGATTTTGGGCGGATTGATGGGGTTACACTTTCTGCGGCAACTCATAAGCCTGGTACGCCATGGGCAACTACTTGGGAGTGGCATGGCCAAAATGCGATAATATCCAATGATTTGATTGAGCATTTTTATCGCCGGAATCTTAGCCTTCCATCTTATTCATCGCTTTGAAAGGGAATTCAGATTGTCTTTTAAGCCGGAAGTGGTGGAATTAGAGCAGCGCGCGGTAGAAGAGTCTTTAGCGTTAGCTGCAAAAGAAGATATTGCTCAAGCGAGACAACAGAACCACGAAATTCATGGTTTGCGCATTGGGCATGCTAAGTTACTGTTTTGTTTAACGGTTTCTTGGGTGGTAGTTATATGGCTTGTTGTGTTGTTTCAGGGGTTTGGTCAATGGTTTGTTCCCATCCCTGATTCCTTGGAATATATAAAGTTTAAACTTTCTGATGCTGTCATGATTGCGTTTATGACTACGACGACAACAACGGTTCTTGGACTGTATGGCATCGCAGCTTATTGGCTTTACGGAAAGCCTAAGGCCGAGGAAAAGTCAGGGGCTACCAAAGTGGATGCTAAAAAGCCAGCAAAACCCAAAGCCGAATGACTGATAGCACTACGGGCGCCTCAGTTCAGATTGCCCGCCTTCCCACAGGAGTGACCTGCATGAAATTGTTCGTAGGGGCGTTGGCGGTAACTCTGTTGGCGGGGTGTGCAACCTCCCCAGTTCCTTCCAGTGAAGCCGATCCGGTTCCATCGTCTAGGCTTTTTGCTTATCAAGCGCCCACTCAAGGTGATTCGTCGCTCATTGTCACTCGCGACAAAGGTTTTGTGGGCGGGGCTGCAACACTGTGGTGAGCATTGACGGCCGTCGAGCAGCAGAAATAGGAGCGGGAGAAAGCGCCAAGTTCCGCGTGACTCCTGGCGAGCACATCGTTTCTGCATCCTCCTGTGGTAGCGGACTGAAAGAGCGGGAAACCAGCATAAAAGCTGGCATCACCAAAAAATTCAGGATTTCCATAGACTCGGCAATGAGTATGGATTTATCACCCACGATGCAATGACAAGAAGCCGCCTCCGGGCGGTTTTTTTACGACTGGAGAAAATCCGTGGCAGCGACGCTCAGTGACAACCAAACCATGACCACCATCCTGCTATCAGGTCCGCTCATCAAGCTTTTCGGCCGGATCCACTATCGTGAGCTTGGCAGCAAGTCCATTGGCGAAGCGTTCAAGGCACTTAAATGCACCTTGGAAGGGTTCGAGGCCGCTATCAGGGACCTCGAGCGACGAGGGATGCGGTTTGCGATCTTCAGGAATAGGAAGAATGTGGCCGAAAAGGATTTCGCTCTAGGCGGCGCTCAAGAGATCCGCATTGTCCCGGTCGTATCTGGCAGTAAGCGAGCCGGCCTGCTCCAAACGATTATTGGTGCCGTGCTGATCGTCGCCGGCTCATATTTCGGCCAGACCTGGGCGGTGCAGCTTGGCGTTGGCCTCGTCGCCGGCGGCGTTATCCAGATGCTCAGCCCGCAGGCGTCAGGACTGAAGCAGAGCGCATCCCCCGAGAACGCGGCCTCCTATGCCTTCGGCAGCGCCAAGAACACCACTGCCAGCGGCAACCCGGTACCGATCTGCATTGGCGAGCGCCGGTGGGGCGGCATGATCATTTCCGCCTCGATCTACGCCGAAGACAAAGTGTAAGCAGGACGCAGCAAGCAGGCCGCCCATGAGGCGGTTTTTTTATGCCTGGAGGAAAGCATGGGCGCAGCACAGAAGATCGACATCTGCGGCGAGAAGGGCGGAAGCAGCAAGCCGAAGTCGCCGACCGAGGCCAGCGACAGCCTGCGCTCGACCAACCTAGCCAAGCTCCTGATCGCCGTGGGTGAGGGCGAGTTTGACGAAACCCCGACCGACTACGACATATACCTCGACAACACCCCAATCCGGGACGCGAGCGGTAACTACAACTTCCCGAACGTGAAGTGGGACTGGCGTCCGGGCTCCGTGGACCAGACCTATATCCCAGGCATCCCGTCGGTGGAGAACGAAACTTCGCTGAATGTGGAACTGCGCAGCGACTCCCCGTGGGTGCGCTCGATCACCAGCATTCAGCTGTCGGCCGTGCGCGTGCGTTTCGCCTGGCCGGCGCTGCAGCGCCAGGATGATGAAGGCAACATCGTTGGCTACCGCATCGAGTACGCCATTGACGTAGCCACCGATGGCGGCGCCTATCAGCAAGTGGCAGTGGATGCCGTGGACGGCAAGACCACCACGCGCTACGAGCGCTCCCGTCGCATCGACCTGCCGGACGCCACCACCGGCTGGCAGATTCGTGTTCGGCGCCTGACGCCGAACCAGAACAGCAACAAGATCGCCGACACCATGCTGATTGCCGGCTTCACCGAAGTGATCGATGCGAAGCTGCGCTATCCGAATACCGCGCTGCTCTACATCGAATTCGACGCCGAGCAGTTCACCAATATTCCGGCCGTCACCGTGAAGTGCCGGGCGCGACGGTGGCAAGTACCGAGCAATTATGACTCGATCGCACGGACCTACACCGGCACTTGGGACGGCAGCATGAAGCAGGCCTGGACCAATAACCCGGCCTGGATCACTTACGGCGTATGCACCGAGGACCGCTTCGGCCTGGGCAAGCGCATCAAGCCGTTCATGGTCGACAAATGGGAGCTCTACCGGATTTCGCAGTATTGCGACCAGCTGGTGCCGAACGGCCTCGGCGGTGTTGAGCCACGTTTTCTGTGTGACATGAACCTGCAGGGCAAGGCTGATGCCTGGTCGCTGCTGCGGGATATCGCCGGTATCTACCGGGGCATGACCTACTGGGCTCAGGGCCAGCTGGTGATGCAGGCTGACATGCCGCGCGCGCAGGACTTCGACTACGTATTCACCCGGGCCAACGTCATCGACGGGAAATTCTCCTACGGCAGCGCCTCGGCCAAAACCCGCTACACCCGCGCGCTGGTCAGCTACGACAACCCGGCGAACAACTACGACACCGATGTCATTCCGTTCGCGGACCTGGACCTTCAGCGGCGCCTTGGCGACAAGCCGACCGAGTTGAGCGCCATTGGCTGCACCCGAGCGTCCGAAGCCCAGCGCCGCGGCAAATGGGCGATCCTGAGCAACAATCAGGATCGCACCGTCTCGTTCAAGACTGGTATGGAGGGAGTGATTCCGCTCCCTGGCCACATCATCCCGGTGGCGGATTCGCTGCTGGCTGGTCGCGAAGTGGGCGGGCGCATCTCTGCCGTCGCAGGTCGGGTGGTGACGCTTGACCGTGACACACAGGCCAAGGCCGGCGATCGCCTGATTATCAATTTGCCGGGCGGTCGCGCCGAGGGCCGGACTGTGCAGAGCGTCAACAACCGCGCTGTGACGGTGACCACCAACTACAGCGAGGCGCCGCTACCGCAACTCCAGTGGGCGCTGGATGCCGATGATCTGGCGATTCCGCTCTATCGCGTGTTGCGGACCAAGCGTACGGCCGAGGGCGACTTCGAAATCAGCGCGCTGCAGTACGAGCCGAGCAAGTTCGCATACATCGACACGGGCGCTCGACTGGAAGAGCGGCCGATCAGCGTGATTCCGATCACCGTCGTTCCGGCGCCGGCCAGTGTCACCGTTGCGTCGAACTCGGTTGTCTCGCAGGGTATCGCCGTCGCCACCATGACCATCACCTGGCCCGCGGTGAATGGCGCGGTCGCTTATGACATTGAATGGCGCAAGGACAGTGGCAACTGGATCAAGCTGCAGCGCACCGGGATGACCAGCGTCGATGTGGTCGGCATATATGCCGGCGCCTACGTGGCCCGCGTGCGCGCGGTGAGCGCCTTCGATATCTCGTCGATTTGGCGCAACTCGATGCTCACCCAGCTCAAGGGCAAGGAGGGCCTGCCGCCTGCGGTGTCGTACCTGATGGCCACGCCGCTGCTGTTTGGCATCTACCTGAAGTGGGGTTTCCCAGCTGGCGCCGAGGACACCCAGCGCACAGAGATCTGGTACGGACCGACGACCAGTCTGGAAGCGGCAACAAAGCTGACGGATCTGTCGTACCCACAAAGCGACTTCTCGATGCTGGGCCTTGCCGCTGGCGTGACCTTCTATTTCTGGGCGCGCCTGGTGGACCGGATCGGCAACATCGGTCCGTGGTACCCGGTGGGTCTCGGTGTACAGGGGCAATCGAGTGCCGACGCCACAGCAATTCTGGAAATGATCGCCGGTAAGATCACCGAAACAGAGTTGGGCCAGGACCTGCTGGACGAGATCGAGAAAATCCCAGGCCTTCAGGCGCAGATCGATGCTCTAGACGACATCCTGCTGTACGACCCGGAGAAGACATACGCAGATGAGGACATGGTTCGACTGGGCCAGCGTCTGTATCAGGCTACGCAGGCCGTTCCCATCAATACACCGCCACCGAATCCGGTCTATTGGCTCGATATCGGCAAATCAATCGAGACGGCCAACGGACTGGCTGAGCAGGTTGCCTTCAACACCGCCGATATCACCGAGATGGATGGTGTCGTCACAGCCCAAGCAACCGCGTTCCAAGCATTGCGCGCGTCATCTCGCGACGACAATGGGGAAGGGGATCTGGCCGATGCCCTAAAGGGCTGGACCAGCACCGCGGCGATCGCTTCGGAATCCAAGGTTCGCACCTCTGAAAACGAAGCGATGGCGCAGCGGATCACTACCTTCGACGTCGCCATCGGCGAGAACACGGCGAACATCACCGAACTGGAACGGGTGGTCGCCACCAACGAGTCAGCAACGGCCACAAAAATCGATCAGCTGAATGTGTCGGTGGGACAGAACGGTACTGCCATTCAGCAGAACTCAGCGGCTATCCAGCAGACCTCGACGGCCTACGCGGATACGGCGGGCAAACTGTCCACGATGTGGTCGGTGAAGATGCAGGTCACTGCAAACGGGCAGTACGTCGCTGCTGGCATAGGTCTTGGCATCGAGAACACCGGGGCCGGCCTGCAAAGCCAGTTCCTGGTGAGCGCCGACCGGTTCGCCATCGTCAACACCATCGCCGGCGGGGCTATTTCGGTTCCATTTGCGGTGCAGGGCGGCCAGGTGTTCATGAACTCAGCCTTTATTGCTGACGGCACCATCACCAACGCCAAGATCGGTAGCTACATCAGCTCGACGAACTATATTGCCGGTCAGCAGGGCTGGATTCTCAACAAGGACGGGACATTGGAAATCAACGGGATTGTCCCTGGGCAGGGGAGGCTGGTGATCAATTCGCTAAATGTCTCGGTCTACGACGCCAACAATGTGTTGCGCGTCCGTCTCGGTTATTTGGGGTGAACAATGGCACATGGAATGCGAATCTGGGGTGCCGACGGGGCACTCCAAGTCGATGAAAACTCTTTCACTATCCGGGCGGCCCTCTCGACGCAGGTGACTTTCGCGGTAGGAGCCAGCAAAGGCAGCCAGGACTTTTCGGTTCCGGGCGTTGGGCCAGGTAATGGCACGGCCATTGTTGTTCCTGTAGGTGCCTACAGCGACAGCCAGATGCAGTTCGAAACAGAGCTGCTGGATGGCGTGGCCCGAGTCTATAACCACACGCGGACTTTTGCGGCGAGTACGACGTCGTCCGGAACCATGCGCCTGATTGTGATGAGGTGGAGTTGATGGCGTCATTTGGGCTTCAGTACACAAACAACACCAACACCGTTGTCATCGATTCCGAGTTTGCCAGGTTGATGGTGATTACCTCCGGTCGGTACGCACCAACCCAGGAGCAAGGCCTTGGCTCGGTGACAACATTCGCTCAGCCAATTACATCGCAGGAGCCCCCGCTGGTATTCGTGCGACCTGACACCATCAATGGAATCGCAGGTCTCTGTCGGATGAGGCTTCTCGGGGCGGCGGGTAACTGGACTGGCTTCTATGTCAGGGCTTACGACGTCAATGCGGCTGGACTTAATGGCCGTTACTTCGTGGCCGCTTTTGGTGCACAGCCTGTTGCGCAGTATGGGATGCGTCTGTGGGACGGTAGCGGCAATCTTCTGTTCGATTCCGGTACGCCGAACGCAACTTTCACCCGCGCCTTTCAGAACTGGAACTATGCCAAGTACGACACGAGCCAGCAGGGGCTGACGCGTATCTACTACAGCGTGCCGTTCAACTTTCCAGAGAATGAATATCTGCTGTTGAATACGTTTGGCATGCACATGACATCGGGCAGTGGGATCCCAAGGAATCTGTACTGCTGGTGGGATTTCCCAAACAATACGCTGTACGCCATCACGGTCGCCGCTTCAAATCCGATCGCGTTTTTCCTCCCCGCGGTATTCGCAAAGCTCGCCGTCTAAACCAATTCAATAAAGGAAGTAATCCATGCCTTGGTATAAAGCCGGGACGGTTTCTGTCACCCAAAATTCCAATGCCGTGATCGGTACAGGAACGACGTTCATCGCAAACAGCCGCGTCGGCGATGGCTTTCGCGGGCCTGATGGCGGTTGGTATGAGGTGACCAACATCGCCAGTAATACGGCCTTGTCGATCTCACCAAACTACCAGGGCCCGACTAATACGGCCGGTGGGTATGCCATTGCGCCGTTGCAGGGCTACGTCAAAGACTCAGCGGATGCTCTACGTGCAATCGTCAACCAGTATGGCGCCAAGCTTGCCGCGCTCGGCACTACTGGCAACTACGACACGCTGCCAGTGAGCAAGGGCGGAACCGGCTCAACAACAGCGGCTGAAGCTCGCGCAGCCTTGGGTATTGGCAGCGCCGGTATTTACGACACGCTGCCAGTGAGCAAAGGTGGTACGGGCGCGACTGATCCGGCTAGTGCCAGGGCGGGCCTGGGGTTGGGTACTGCATCAACTGCGACTGTCGGGACTGCTGTGGGGAATCTAATGCCGATTCAAGCTGGCGCCTGGAACGCCCCTGCTGGCTTGGGCATTCCAGTTGTGAGTGATTTGTTCAATCTGGCAGGCAAATCGGTGGAGGTCGGGCAGTACGGGCTTATCAATGGCTCGTATACGCCCGGGGCTCAGTCAGCTTACGGCATCGCGCTCGCTCTAAAAGGCGGCGCGAATGAATGGCGCCACATTTTACAGTTCACTACTGATGGTGACGTCCATGACCTGTCAATCACAAACCCGAGCACAGGTGGGGCTTGGCGAGTAGCCAAATTTTACACAACGCTAAATACAACTCGTGCCGCCGACGGCACCCTGAAGGCAATCTGAAAATGGCTAGAGCAGCAATCAACGTGCTTGGCGCAACTGGCGAGACATACGACTTTGTGACCCAAGGCGACACCGCAGTGACATCAGCCCGTGTGTCGAAAGGTGTTTATACGCTCACAGGCTGCTTAGGAATGGTCCCGTTCCCGCCAGTTGACGATGGCTGGGGTTACACCTTGAACCAAGTTGACAATCGTGCCGATGTGGAAACGGACTTCGCCGATGGTGTGCTGACCGTAATCGCCACCAAAGACGGTCAGGCTTACGACCTGAAGCATATGATCACGCTGCACATTCTTGTGCCAGATGCAGCAGCGGTGAAAAAGCCCGACATGACCACCGCAGCGAACAAGCCTGACGCAGAGGTCTGATTAGCCTTCAGCCCGCCATCGAGCGGGTTTTTTTGCCTGGAGAAAAGTAATGACCACAACCGAAAAAGACCGCGACATCCTTGTACGCGGAGGGAGAATAAGCATCGTTACTGTATTTTCGCCACTAAAAACCTGAGGATAGATCCGGAGTGGTAGGGCCTGCGCCTAATGGATCACCATGAGTAACTCCTTCGCCGCACGTAGATTTTCCTCGGCAACTAATTATTGCTACCTGTGTGGTAACTTTTTTGCATACTCCTTTATTTACAAATTCATCTAGGTATTCGGGCTTTATGCCATAGACTTGAATGTCTCCCTCTACCCAAGAGTTACCTTCTCCAAAATGTCTCACAGGAGTCCATGTGCTCATTTGTAATTCGTTCGAATTTACGGCGGCGTTTATTGTTGAGGCCCTTTCCCCATCGGCAGGAACTATTGATGTAACTTTCAGGCGCGTTGCGCAATAAGTATATCCAGGTTCAACTGGGACTACGTAGTTTGTTTCCTCCCCCACCGGAGTAGCTGATGGTGAGGCTTGCGTTGCAAGTGTAACATAGGCTGGATTTATACCCATGGCGCCAGATATAGAGGAAATTATTACTGTCGCTTCCCTTGATTGTAGATACCAGTCAAGTCCATGAGGTGCACGCACGGAATCATAATGTAGTGGAGTTACTGCGAACAAATTCCTAGGATATGCATTTACAGTAGTAGAGAGTAAAGCTAGGAGAAATATGGAGGTGCAAAAGTTTAGTCTGTTTTTCATGGTGATGCTCCGGTTTGTACCAGTTAGATGGTAGTTGGCGATATTTTTTTTGGTAATATTTATTGGAAATAAGTGAGGTTTTTTAATGTTTTAATTGTTCATTCTCATGTTTTTTACAAATTCTGAAATGCATTAGAAACGCTTAAGCGGTTGAGTTGTAAAGTTTGTGATTTTTGTTTGCTTGGGCTGTTGATTTCTATGTTTGTCTGAAGAGGCGGGAGCGTTTTTTTGCATATCAGAACTCATATATTGTTTGCTGTTTTAAGGAGAATGTCGTGCCAATAACAAAACTACAGTTACTGCAAGTCCTCCCCAACGCCGGCGCTAAAGCCGGCGTTTTTTCATCTGCTTTGAACGTCGCCATGGGGCGCTTCCAGATTGTCAGCGCCAAACGTGTGGCCGCGTTCATTGCCCAGATCGGCCATGAGTCGGGGCAGTTGCAGTACGTGCGCGAACTGGGCAGTCAGCAGTACCTGAGTAAATACGATACAGGCACCCTGGCCGCCCGTTTGGGCAACACTCCGGAACCCGACGGCGATGGACAAAAGTACCGCGGCCGAGGTCTGATCCAGATCACTGGTCGCAACAACTACCGTCAGTGCAGTCTCGGTCTATTCGGCGATGATCGTTTGTTGGCGTTACCTGAATTGTTGGAGCAACCGCAATGGGCGGCTGAGTCCGCCGCGTGGTTCTGGGAACAGAACGGCCTGAATGAACTGGCCGACCGCGACCAGTTCAACAGCATCACCCGTCGGATTAACGGTGGGCTGAACGGGTTGCAGGATCGCCTGGAAATCTGGGCGCGGGCGAGGGCAGTGTTATGCCAGTCTTCGGTCTGATCGGCCTGCTGGTGCTGGCCGGTTGTTCTGCGGGGCTGTCCTGGCAGTTTCAGGATTGGCGCTATGGGAAGCAGTTGGCCGAACAGAACCGGCTGCACTCCGAAACCCTGAATCAACTGATCCTGGCCGCCGCCACCGCGCAACAGGCCGAGCAAGACAAGCGACTGGCCCTCGAGCAGCGCCTATCGGCCAGCGAACAATCTCACTACAAGGAGCTGAGCGATGCTCAAACCAATCAGGCTCGCCTGCGCGATCGCCTTGCCACTTCTGATCTGCGGCTGTCAGTCCTCCTTGACGAGGATCCAGCCAGTAGATGTTCAGTGCCAGCCGGTACCACCGCCGATGGCGTGGTTCATGGAGAAACGCGCGCCCGACTTGACCCAGCGCATGCTCAACGAATTGTCGCCATCACCGATGACGGTGACCAAGGATTAATCGCACTGGCAGCGTGCCAGGCCTACGTCAGAGAAGTGAGTCGCTGATAGGGTTGATCAGGTCGCTTTGCTGATTACTCGGTCGACTTTAAACCACTCAAAATCCTCGGCGGGTCTTCTTGCAACAGCACAATCCGCTAGGCGCGCTCTTTCGGTGTGGCCGGATCCAGCCATTTTAGGGCCAGGTTGCGACGAAAAAATAACTTGCCCTCGGTCGTGGGTATCCACCATGTCACCGGCGATGACGAGCCGTTACCATAATCAGATCTTGTTTCTGCTCTAGATCAGCTACGCTTTTGCTGACAATGTTCTAGCTAAGCGAGGTTTGACATGAAAAAAATAAGCCAGCTTTTTCTATTATTAATTTCGATTTTTTTAAGTGCGAATGTCATGGCGCTTGAACCGAAACGACTGATCTATGTCGGCACGCAGGGCGGAGTCAATTTGGGCGTCGTTACGACAGACGAAGGCCACCTTAATGGAACAACGAAAATAATTGGCTATACCGTAGATGACACAAGCGCGGAACCTGCTGGTGAATTTGTTGAGGTTTTTGTGGGCACCACAGCTGGTGTCAATGCGGGTGTTGTTAGCCCAAATAAGAATCATGCCGGCGGCTCTACTTCAAGTATCGGATATCTGTCAAAGAAACCGATTGCGGGCAGCAGCAAGCTTTACGTAGGCGAAGCACCCTGCAATAACGGGGTTGTTACCGACAACACCATGCATCTCGGCTGTGCCACTCATTTTGTGGGTTATCCGTTACCGCAGTGAATACCACAAAATGCTGGTGTCAGGAGACATAGATAATGTTTGAAAAGCAACAGATGAGCGAGATATCTGGATTTTTGGGCGTAGGATCACTAGAGGTCCTTGGCACTTTCTTCATACTTGACGGAATGACAGGCTTTCTGGAGTTTATCGAAATTTATGCTAAGACCAGTGCGTGGGCCATCCTTGTGGCCATTCCGCTTCTTGTAGTGAGCTATGTGCTCGGGCTTATCTCTAGCTTGGCCATTGGAGAGATTTTTAACGTATTTTTTCCTAGCAGGCTAACGCCTTCATTGTTCAGCGCAGTCTCCAGATCGAACAACTCTGCGCTCCTTCAGAAATACCACGATGCAGAGCATCATACGCTTCTGCTTCACGGCTGCTTTGCGGCTTTCCTATTGCTGGGTATCGGCTCATTGGCGGAAGTGCGAATGATGGACCCCTTCGGGTTAGTTGGGTATGTAGGCTTTGTAGGCGGCATAGTAGTAGCCGCCTTGTGTCCAATATTGGTGTTCCGGATACAAAAACAAACCGTAATATTTGCCCAAGCTATTGTGGAAATCTCCGAAGTATGATTTCAGCAAATTGGTATAAGTGTTTAGTGCTCGCCAATTCTGATAAAGCTACAGCCAAAAGAATATAATGCTTTTAGAGTTGTTTGTGGGGCTTGGCAAGTCACTGCCTGGAAACCGAAATTGCCAGGCAGCGTCGCTAGTCGTTTTGCGTCGGCTCGACAGAATGCTTATCACATTAAATCTATTGTGGACCATCTAATATGATAAACCAGACATGTGGAAAGTCGGAGTTTCGCGATAGCATGATTTTGTTTTTGCCAGCCTTCAGATCAACCGTACCCTCCTTAGAAATCTTTCTATAGCCTTCGGTCCACCCGCCTGTCGCAGATGATGCGGCGTTGCCAGTGATTTGCTCACCATTAACCGTAACAAGCAGCGGCCTAGGAGACGCAGCAGCATAGTCGATTGACAATTCGTACGTACCGGGACTGGTAACAGTCAGTTCGTATTGTGCTGACGTCGGAAGATTGCCAGGGGTTCTTGTGATAAGCGAATCACCGTAGCCATCAGGCGCACCAGCCGCAGTGTTTTCTGTTTTGACCGCAGTTTGTGCTCGGATTCTGTAATTGTCGGCGTGAGCGCTTGTGACTACGATGCATGTGGCGGCAAGTGAGATAAGAAACTTTTTCATACGAAACCTCCGATGTTGAAAAAGAAATTGCATTGCGGACTTCTCTCTCGAATTTATTCCATACCCCGCATAACTATAGACAGTCCTTTACTGATGAGGCTGATTTAAATTCGGAAAATGGGGCAATCCCAGACGTGCTGGGTTTTGCGCCTTCAGCGGCGCAAACATCGTAAGAAGGCGCGCTGTAGTAGTGGGCCGGCGCGGATGCAATTCTTTTAACCATGCCAATAGGCGGCGTTCACCATCTCGATCATGTCGAACTGTTGGAGTTTGTCGATCAATCCCTCAGTTAATAGGGCAGCGCTCATTTCGTGAAGGGTTTGTCGGTGGGCTTCAGGGTTCTGTATTCCGAAAGTCATGGTCGTCTAGGGTCGAGCGCGACTGCCGAAGTCTCAGCGTTTTAGCCTGATCGAAATTCATGGGGGCGGGTTTGCTGTATAAATACTGGTTGTATATACAGTAATTGGCGTGGCTATCGTGACGAGATTGAGGCGACGAGCTGTAGGGTTTTGAGTTATGTGCGGTCGACAGGGTGCCGGGATGCAGGGGCTTTTTTGTCGAAAGCCTGTAGGGACTTTTGCGGGGAAACGTGAAAGACGGTTAGTCACGGTACGGCATCGATTGCAGTGGGCGCCGTTCCAAAGGACTGTTTTTTATAGCTTTTTAGCGCCCCTGCAAGCATGGGGTGCTAGGGGTCGAGTGTTCGAATCACTCCGTCCCGACCATATAATTCAAAGGGTTGCGAGATTTTATCTCGCGACCCTTTTTTATTTTCCCCCACAAAACCACCGGCTCGGGGTGGAATCCTCACGGCTTTCCGCGTGGGCGGACGCAGGCTTTGGCGCTCACGCTTGCAATATTGACCAGAATGATTCCGGCAGTGATAAGGGTGATTCCTCCTGCTGCAGTAAAACTGGGAATCTGTTGATATCTGAAGGCCGCAATCACAGTGATGAGTGTTGACCAAGGCCGGACCACATCGAGGTATTTAATGACATGGGCAGGTCCTTCTGAGCCAGCCCCAGAAAGACTATTTCGAGCCCATACCCACCCACCGAAATAAGCACTGGAAACCAGCGTGCAAAACTTTGGCTTTCCTTTAGGGCGATAGTCGCCTGGTTAATACGCACCTCTCGTGCCAGAGCTGCTACATACCTCAACCCAATCGGCGGATGCACCAGCCAGCAAGTAGATGCTGTGGCGGAGATTAGGCGAGCAACGCTTCCAGGTTTTTTCATCGCATGCGTTATGCCTGTGAGATAAGTCCTTCTCAATGTGTATTGCTTGGGCGATGCAGTAACCGCGATTTCTCACTGAGCGGAAAAGGTTATCTCCTCTAGCGGAGTTCTTGAACTTCGCTTGTAGCCTGCTGAGGCACATCACTAGCCCCTTATAGTGGTCAAGGTTTCTGTTTAGTTTTTTGGCAATTGCATCATTACTTACTATCCGTTCTCTGCTGCTTATTAACAAGTCGAGTACTGCGTACTCCATCTTGGTTAGATTAATAGTTGTTTCATTGTTAATAAGTAATCGCAGAGGCTCGACTAGCACCCATGCATTTGAGCTTTGTGCGCGTATTGCGTTGAACATACTCTTTTCAATGGGGGCGTGCGCCTCGAAAGCGGAGAGTCGTCTGGAGGGGGGCGTATCGATATTCATCTAAGTGAGGCTGTTTCTTTGTTTGTATTGCTCTTCCGCTAGCTGGCTCGAAATGGAGAAATTCCGAGGTCGGCGGAGATGGCGCAGTGCAATGCAGAGTGTAATTCGGTTAAAACCGGCTAATTTCGTTGATGATACGTTTCAGCAGTCATAAAATCTTTAAAAATGATCGAACGTACGTTCGTTTTGATAAGGGGATTAACACGAAAGGCCTGGAACCTCAGTGAAGCAGTTTTTGCTAGGTGTGGGACTCGGATGGAATCAAAACGACTAGATCCGTATCGCCTACGTCGACACCCGCCTGCGAAAGCAGAGTTGTAACCTGGCCGCGATGATGGGTCTGATGGTTAAAAAAAATGCATGACCAGGCTGTAAAAATCCTTATCGGATACTACACCCCTCATGTCTGCCTAATTGAAGGGGCCATCTAAATCGGACTCCGTAATGGATTGAGCCCATTTGATGATTATTCGGTCGAGCCATTCTCGATACGCTGAGAGCTCTCGAATCAGAGCACAACAATTGGATCAGAAAGCTGCCTCACCAGCTCCAGTGCCAAGTGGTTCGTTGGATGCTTGGCGAATCGCTCCAGCCAGATCACGTTGCCCCACCCGTCGGCTCGCTGACGTTAACCAAGCAAACTCCTCAGCTCCACAAGCGCCAGGCTAAGGAAAAACCCCACAAAAACAGCTGCTTCCAGATGGATGGCTGATTGTCTAACTTGTTGATACAAATATGAATCTGTATCATTTAGTTTCATCCAAAGGGTGCGAGGGAGTGCATTGCCCACATAAAAATAAGGTCAAGGTAATGCTCAAAATGCTACTCGTGTATGGTCATCTGATTGCCACCTGTATTGCTCTGGGGAGGGTGTTACAGGCGGATCAAAAGCTATGGAGCTGGCGCAAGGATGTGTTGAGTGAGATGCAGCGTGAGTATCTCGACGAGACCCAAAAAATCGTCACGCTGGCGCTATTGGCTCTTTGGGGAAGTGGCTTGCTGTTGGTGTTACAGGGTTACCTCTATGAGGGGAGCGCGTATCTGCTCAATCAAAAGCTCTGGGCCAAGGTGAGTGTTGTCGCGCTGCTTAGCCTCAATGGTGTTTTGTTGCATCGGATCGGTTTCCCGCTACTGCAGAAGGCCCCTTTTGTCTTGTTACACAACTCCGCCCGCACTCGGCTTGCTCTCTTGGGCGCTCTCTCTATGAGCAGCTGGCTATTTGCTGCTTTCCTGGGGGTAGCTCGAGCGTGGAATCACGTACTTCCTTACTTGCATGTGATGGGTGCTTTTGCTCTGTTCTTGTTGGTTGCCTGTGTAGTGGCGCTGATAGTCGCCAGTGCAGCGGGTGTCAGGGGAGATGAGTGGTCACGTACAGGCAGCAAGTGAAGCCTGGTCAGTTGTTCCTTCTCGTTTCTGCGGTGCTGCCCTTGCGGTCTTCCGAGGTGATGCGAGTTCAAACTGCTCTCAATAAGTGAACAATGTGCCGCCGCTATGGCGGCACAGGTGGATCAAGAGGTTGAATACTCGATATACAGTCTTTCGAGCGCCTCTTGGTATTTATCTCCCTTCAAAGTTTTTTTCAGCACTGCCAGTGCCTCAAGCGCTGAAGCAGCAGCCAGCGCCTCGTTTTCTCCCCGGTAGGCGGCGCGCAGCCTTGCTGCTGCAATTATCGATTCTTCAGTCGTTGGCATGTTATTGCCCTCGAAGGATTGAACCCCACTGATAGTCGCAACCCTCAACGATTTCAAGTCCAAGGTGAGAGCTCCACCGAAAGGCCTTGGCCTGTTCAATGAAGGCGACCCCGATCAGCTTTGCACCGCACCCACCCCACCCATTGCCACCGATTTATTCCGCACGCTCCTATACAACACGCTGGACACCATGAATCCAACAATGGCCAACAGGCTCATCAAGCTGAAGACATAGTTGTAGCCTTGCTGGCCAGGGAAATGGTCGAGGATTGCGCCGTAGATGACGTAAGCGAACATGCCGGGTGCGTAGCCGATCAGGCAGCCGATGCCGAAGGCTGAACCGGTGATGTGCGAAGGGATGCCGACTTCACCCATGGGCGCCCAGAACACGCCGCGCATGGAAAACACGATCAGTGCGAAGGACAGCGTGGCGGCCATGCCCGCATAGATGAAACTCGGGCTTTTCGGGATCAGCAGGATGACGCCCATCAGCGGCAGCAAGGCCAGGAATGCCCATTTCAGATAGCGGCTGGTGCTCTTGAATTGCTTGTCGGCAATGAAGCCGCCGGCGGGGCCACCGAGGATTTTGAGGAAATACTGATTGATGATGCCGTAGGCGCCCACCAGTGCCACGGGCAGCCCGTACATTTCCTTGAGGTAGGGAATGAAATAGGTCAGGCCGCAGTAGACGATGTAGACCATGAACACATTGAGGCTGACCAGCCAGATACCCGGCACCTTGATGGCTTCGAGCAGGTTCGCCAAACCGTTCTTCGGCTTGGCAATCGACTGTGCGCTGCCGCCCTTGAGCAGGAACCAGGTCAGGGTTCCGGCAAGAATGTCGATGACCGAGTAGAAGAGGATGGCCGATTTCAGCCCGGCTTCGCCGGAACCCATGGCGACGAAAACGCCCAGCGCCGAAAAAGCCACAAGCGTATCAATGACGCCACGCCCACCTTCCAACAGTCCAAACAATCGACCCTGTTCCTGATCGTCACCCAGGTTGCGGATGGCTTTGAGCAGCGAGGGCCAGAAGATGCAGTCGGCGCAGACGGCCAGCAGGCTGAACACGATCAGCAGATTGCTGAACGGCGGAAAGGTCGCCAGATACAACCCCAGGCTACCGGTACCGATCAGGCCGATGGGAATCATTTTGCGCGTGTCGTAGCGGTCGGCGAGCATGCCGCCGACGACAAACAGTGCGGTGGCGATGATGGCGTTGGCGCTCAGCAGCAGGCCGATTTCAGTGTGGCTCAAACCCATGAATTCTTGCATGGGGATATAGAAGGCGTCTTTGAGGTTCGCCAGTTTGTAGATGGTGCCACCACCGAGGATGAGAATCAGGAATCTGAGCCATTTGGCCTTGTCACGAGTTGTCATTATTGTTCTCCAGGCGTAATTGGATAGTAACGTCAGGTTCAGGGATTAACGCGGTTGGCCAGGGTCAACTCGGCCAGGGTTCGGAACTCGGCCAGCAGGCATCGCACATAGGCGACCTGGTTGTTCGCCCAACGGTGTTCGTCGGCGAGCATTCGTTCGAGCGAGTAGCCGTCCGGGAGTGGCGTGTCACTCATTTCCCGGTACGCAATGAATGGATCGGCAGCCTCAAAGGTCTGGCGGAACGCCGGGGCGACGTAGTGGTTTTCCTGCTCAAGAATGAACGCGATCACTTGCGGGGTTGAGTCGCCGAGCATCAACAGTTCGAACAGCATGCGGGCGCTCGGCAGGTCGTCATCGTCGCTGCCCTGCAGCACGCCGTAATGGCCGAATCCGTGTTGCTCGGGGACGATGCGCACACCCTTGAGGTGGGTCTGGCGTATGTGCGGCGCCAGAGTGCGCAGCGCCGGTAGTGGCTGTTCGCAGGCGTTGATCATGTTGCCGAAGTCGAACAAGGCGTGCAGCCGTGGGTGGTTTAGCCGGCTCAGCAGTTGCGCGATCTCGGCGCTCTTGAGTTCCTCATGCTGCTCGAAGTCGAAGAACAGGTCGTGTTCATCTGCCTGCTGCGCGAGGTAATGCAGGTCTGACTCGATCACGTCCATGACCCGGGACAGCGTCCCCTCGTAACGTGAGTAAACGCGGATGTTGCGAACCCCAAGCGCCTTGGCGATAGCGATCACCTGATCGACATCTTTTTTCAGCGTGCTGCTGATTTCCAGGTGCACATCCAGTGCGAGCGCATTGGCCTTGTCGGCAAACGCTTGCAGCTGTGCGGGTGTCATTTGACTCAGGCTGTTTTCCTCGCCGTCGAGCAAGTGCAGGCTCAGCCCCTGCAGCTCGTGGCGATAGGCGAAGTCCAGCAGGTCGGCAGGCGTGACACGGCCATGGGTGAGGTTGGTCAGCAAGGGATACGCATGAGCAAACAAGCGCATCTGCCCAAGGCGGTCGAGCAGTTGGCGGGCCAGTGCTTCAGTCAGTAGGGGAGGTGTTCCATCCTGGGCAGCCTTGTGGCTGAGCAAGGCATTGAATCGCTCTTGGATCTTATTGTTCATTCGAGTCGTTCCTGGTCAGACGCCGGGTCTACCGGCGCAGCCTTTATCGCGCCAGTCAGGAACTCTCGATAGATCCATTATCAGTTAAATCATAAGACCACTTGCCTTGCTCAAGTGGCCTGCTGCAGGTATCCCATTTTGCTCAAGGCCCGGGCCAGTGCTTCGACGCGCTCCTGCGCCTGGCTCTCAGGTGTACCGGCGAAACCGATGAGCAGCGCAGGTGGCAGGACATGCTCGAGGCAGTAGTCGCTCAGGGCATAGGTGTGGATGTTGTGCCGGGCCAGTTCCCTGGCGATGACGTCGTCATCAAGCGCGGGTGGCAGCCAGGCGATCAGGTGCATGCCGGCTTCTACCGGAGTGATGTTGAAGAAGCCGCCCAGCTGTTGCTGAAGTTGCTCGAGCAGTGCTTGCTGGCGAGCCTGGTACAGCGCACGCATGCGGCGAATATGGCCGAGGAAGTGGCCTTCGCGCATGAAGTCCGCCGTCGTCGCCTGGAGCAGCGTGGGCGGGCTGCGATCCATCACCGCACGCAGGGTACAGAAGGGTTCGATCAGGGCTTGCGGCAATATCACATAGCCCAGTCTTAGCGAGGGGAAGAGCACTTTGCTGAAGGTGCCGACGTAGATCACTCGCGCCATCCGGTCCATGGCGTAGAGCGCGGGGAGGAGGCGGCCGCTGTAGCGAAATTCACTGTCGCAATCGTCCTCGATGATCCAGCTCTGATACTGCGCGGCCCAGTCGATGAGTGCCTGGCGCCGCGCATAACTCATGGTCACGCCCAAGGGATGCTGGCGAGATGGCGTGGTGAACACCAGGCGGGCGTCAGGGCACTCGGCCAGGCCTTGCTGAATATCAATCCCCTGTTCATCGATCCGCAACGGGACCACCTGAGCCCCCTGGGCCTGCAACGCAATGCGCGCCGCGATGTGTCCCGGGTCTTCCATCCATACGCTGTCTTGCGGATTGAGCAACAGCATGCCTAACAGGTTGAAGGCTTGCTGGGCCCCTGAAACGATCACCACCTGCTCGGCACTGCAATCGATGCCACGGGCATCAAAGACGTACTCGGCAATCGCTGCGCGCAAGGCCTGTAATCCTTGCAGTTCGCCATAGCCAAGCATGGCCTTGGTCGGCTTGAGCAGGTGGCGGTTCATCAAGCGCCGCCACACAGCGAGGGGGAACGCGTCGTAGGTGCTGTGGCTGGGCAGGAATGAGGTGGGGGTCGCGGGGTCCCAATCGGTATAGGAAACCCCGCGAAAGTGACTGCTGCGCAACGACAGCATGGACTGGCTAAGGTCGGACAGGCGCGGTGGCTGGCGCTGCTCTTCGTCGGCAATCCCTCGGCTCTCCCACTCATTGCCGACATAGGTGCCCGCCCCAGTGCGCGAGGCCAAAAAGCCTTCGGCAATCAGCTGATCGAATGCATTGAGAATGGTGATCCGCGACAGCGCCAATTCTTTGCTCAGGGTCCGCGTCGACGGCAGGCGCACGCCCCCTTGCATCTTTCCGCTGAGAATCTGCTTGCGAATCTGCAAATAGAGTTGGCGGTACAGGGGGATGGCGCTGGTACGGTCCAGCTCAATAGCCGACAGCAGCAAACCGGCAGGGGATTTCATCACATGCTCATCTGGAGGGGAGGTGGTTTGACCTGGAACACCATCATACCGACGTGCGCAGGGTATCGAGAGGCACGGGATAAGTCATCCATCGCAGGCGTTGGTACAACGCGCCCTGTCATGAAATGAAAAGCCATTGTCGCCTGATGAGAAGCGACTCACCAGGCGGCGTCCTACAGTCCAATCAGCGCAATTCGACGCAGCACGCCCAACTGAGACTGGAGAATAAGAAAAATGGCCAAAGCCGTACGCTTCTACGAAACCGGTGGTCCCGAAGTCCTTCGTTATGAAGAGGTCGAAGTCGGCGATCCCGGTCCAGGCCAGGTTCGTCTTCGTCATGTGGCGGTGGGCCTGAACTATGCCGACACCTACTTTCGCAATGGCACTTACCCGATCCCGATGCCCAACGGCATGGGGGTTGAAGCGTCCGGTGTGGTCCAGGCCATCGGCGCAGGGGTGACCAACGTACAAGTCGGTGATCGCGTCACCTACACCGGTTTTCTCAATACATTGGGCGCCTACAGCACCGAGCGTCTGATCCCGGCCGCGCCGCTGATCAAGCTGCCGGAAACCATCAGTTTCGAGACTGCCGCAGCCATGACCATGCGCGGCTTGACGTCCTCGTACCTGATGCGGCGCATTTATGATTTCAAGGCCGGCGACAGCATTCTGTTGCACGCCGCTGCCGGTGGTGTGGGCCTGATCGTTTCACAGTGGGCCAAGCTGCTCGGCCTGAACGTCATTGGCACTGTGTCCACCGAGGCAAAGGGTGAAATTGCCCGGGCCCATGGCTGCGAGCATGTCATCAACTACAGCCATGAAGACGTCGCCCAGCGCGTTCGCGAGCTGACGGACGGCGTAGGGGTCAACGTGGTGTTCGACAGTGTCGGCAAGAACACCTTCATGGGCTCGCTGGACTCGCTCAAGCGTCGCGGTTTGATGGTGTGCGTCGGCACGGCATCCGGCCCGATCCCGGCTTTCGATCCGGTATTGCTGGCGATGAAAGGCTCGCTGTTCCTGACCCGTCCGGCCCTGGCCGATTACATCGCCGATCCGGCGGAAAAAGCCGCGTTGGCGGGCGAATTGTTCGATCATGTCGGCAGCGGCCGGATCAAGATCGAGATCAACCAGCACTATGCTTTGCAGGATGCCGTGCAGGCCCATCGCGACCTGGAATCACGCAAAACCACGGGCTCATCGATTTTCGTCATTTAAGGGAGTTGTCTGCCATGAAAGTCGAACAATTGACCTGCAACATTGGCGCCGAATTGGTGGGCGTCAACCTCGCCGACGCGGTCCATGACGACGGTCTTTTTGCCGAGATTCGTGCTCAGCTGCTCAAGCATCGGGTGGTGTTCCTGCGTGATCAGGACATCACACGCGAGGAGCATGTGGCATTCGCCCGGCGCTTTGGCGAACTGGAGGATCATCCGGTGGCCGGCAGTGATCCGGATCATCCCGGGCTGGTGCGCATCTACAAGAATCCAGACCAGCAGATGGACCGCTACGAAAACGCCTGGCACACCGACGCGACCTGGCGCGAGGCGCCGCCGATGGGCTGTGTGCTGCGTTGCGTAGAGTGCCCTCCGGTGGGCGGCGACACCATGTGGGCCAACATGGTCGAGGCCTATGCGCGCTTGCCCGAAGACGTGAAGGTGAAGATCGCCGACCTGCGCGCGCGCCATAGCATCGAGGCGAGTTTCGGTGCCGCCATGCCGATCGAAAAGCGTCTGGCGCTCAAGGCGATGTATCCGGATGCCGAGCACCCGGTGGTGCGCACCCACCCGGAAACCGGGGAAAAGGTGCTGTTCGTCAACGCCTTCACGACGCACGTGAGCAACTACCACACCCCCGAGCGGGTGCGCTTCGGCCAGGACGCCAACCCGGGCGCAGGTGAGCTGCTGCGTTACCTGATCAGCCAAGCCTACATCCCCGAGTATCAGGTGCGCTGGCGCTGGAAACCCAACAGCATCGCCATCTGGGACAACCGCAGCACCCAGCACTACGCCGTCATGGATTACCCGCCGTGCCATCGCAAGATGGATCATCGGCGACAAGACTTACTGATCGACCGCCACTGCATTCGCACTCGTAAACACGCCTGCCCGGCACGATCCCGGGTGGGCGGAACAATCATAAGAATAGGAGTAACTCATGCAATTCTTCGACGATTCCCTGCACCCGGAAAACATGGAAAAGGTGGTGATCACTGTGGCCCCGTATGGCCCCGAGTGGATGCCGGAAGACTTCCCTGAAGACATCCCGCTGACCATGGACGAGCAGGTGCAGAAAGCGGTTGAGTGTTATGAAGCGGGTGCAACGGTATTGCACCTGCACGTGCGTGAATTGGACGGCAAGGGTTCCAAGCGTCTGTCCAAGTTCAACGAATTGATCGCCGGTGTGCGTGAAGCCGTGCCGGACATGATTATCCAGGTCGGTGGCTCGATTTCCTTTGCCCCCGAAAGCGATGGCGAAGCCGCCAAATGGCTGTCTGACGATACCCGGCACATGTTGGCCGAGCTGACGCCAAAACCGGATCAGGTCACGGTGGCCATCAACACCACCCAGATGAACATCATGGAGCTGCTGTACCCGGAATACCTGGAAGGCACGTCCCTGGCCAATCCTGCCTATCAGGCAGCGTACAGCGAAATGACCGTACCGGCCGGCCCGGCCTGGGTCGCCGAGCACCTCAAGCGTCTGACGGACAACGGCATCCAGCCGCACTTCCAGCTGACTGGCATGCACGCCATGGAAACCCTCGAGCGTCTGGTGCGCAGGGGCGTCTACAAGGGCCCGTTGAACCTGACCTGGATCGGTATCGGCGGCGGTTTCGATGGCCCCAAT